>Ga0315271_10001084_pt1 | contig 16179 bp, 16 predicted proteins | sample C3_top_MG_FD_204664 | JGI IMG/M metagenome (GOLD analysis project Ga0315271, IMG submission 204664) | Sediment microbial communities from Yellowstone Lake, YNP, Wyoming, USA - C3_top | ecosystem: Environmental > Aquatic > Freshwater > Lake > Sediment | place: USA: Wyoming | collected 2017-08-01 | reverse complement strand
GTCCTCCACGGCGCCTCCTGCGCCGCCCCCGGCTGACGCCTCGCCTCGCCCCTCCTCATCCCTCGCCCTCACCGGGCGTCCATCATGCTTGCCCGGGGAGGGTGGATCCCTCCCCTTTGGTGATGTGGCATCTCGAATCTCAACACTGGATGAAGGTCACGTGGCGAGGTGGCGTCGCGGGCAGGACGCGCTTGACGCCAAAGAGGGGCAAGCGAACAACTGCAGCTCCCTCCGGGCAAGGTACATGACGCCACCGATCCGAGTAGCTCACGGGTTGGACGAACTACTCACGGTTGGGACGACGTGGGACGACGGGACGGACGGTAACTCGCACGTCGACCCCGGCGGTGCTACCCATCTCCCATGGCTGTCGCCCCGACCGAACTGGCGCCCGAGATCCAGCGCTTCGAGGCGTACCTGCGGGTCGAACGCCGTGCCTCGGTCCATACGCTCCAGGCCTATCTCTCCGACCTCTCCCAGTACGCCTCGTGGATGTCGGCCCGCGGCGCCGCGCTCATCCCTTCGTCCCCGGCCCTGGTGCGTGGCTTCGTCTCCAGCGCCGCGGGCGAGGCCGGTCCGGTCACGCTGGCTCGCAAGCTCTCGGCGATCCGCTCCTTCTACCGCTACCTCGTCAAGGAGGGGCTGGCCGCCACCAACCCGGCCCGCGCCGTCGCTTCGCCACGCCAGCCCAAGCGGCTCCCCGAGGTCCTCCCCGAGGAGGAGACCGCCGCGCTGGTCGAGGCCCCCGGCTCGGACGGCGATCCGCTCCACCTCCGCGACCGGGCCTTCATGGAGCTCCTCTACGCCTCCGGCCTGCGCGTCTCCGAGCTGACCGGCCTCGACCTCGACGGCCTCGACCTGGCCCAGGGGCTGGTCCGCGTGCTCGGCAAGCGGCGCAAGGAGCGGATCGTCCCTGTCGGCGGCCAGGCCCGCTCGGCGCTCCAGCGCTACCTCTCCGAGGCCCGCCCCAGGCTCGCGGCCCGCCCGGCCGGGCGCACCGCGGGCCAGGCCCTCTTCCTCAACTTCCGCGGCGGCAGGCTCACCGGCCGCTCGGTGGCCCGGCTCATCGACGGCTGGGTCAAGAAGGTGGGCCTGCCCCGCCACGTCCACCCCCACGTGCTTCGCCACTGCTTCGCCACCCACCTGCTCACCAACGGCGCCGACCTGCGCGGCATCCAGGAGCTGCTGGGGCACGCCTCGCTCTCGACCACGCAGCGCTACACCCACCTCGACTGGAAGCGACTGGCCACCGTCTACGACCAGGCCCACCCTCGCGCCCACAAGGCCTGAGCGGCCTCTCGCTCCCCACCCCGCGTCACGCCGTCCCATCGCCACTCCGCTGGATCGCGCGCCCGGCACTTGATACAAGCCCGGGATGACGCTCACCGAGTCGCTCATCCAACGCGCCCAGTCCGTCTTCACGCCCAACTACCGGCAGGCGCCGGTGGTGCTGGTGCGCGGCCAGGGAAGCCGGGCCTGGGACGCCGAGGGGCGGGAGTACCTCGACTGCATCGCCGGCATCGCCACCTGCGCCCTCGGCCACTGCCACCCGGCCCTGGTCGAGACCCTGGAGAAGCAGGCCCGCGAGCTCTGGCACGTCTCCAACCTCTTCTACAACCCGCGCGCCATCGAGCTCTGCGAGGAGCTGGTGCGCAGCTCCTCGTTCGCCAGGCGCGTCTTCCTGTGCAACAGCGGGGCCGAGTCGAACGAGGCCATGCTCAAGCTGGCCCGCAAGTACCACGCCGACCTCGGCCACCCCGAGCGCCACGAGATCGTCGCCTGCCACAACTCCTTCCATGGCCGGACCATGTTCTCCCTGGCGGCCACCGGGCAGCCCAAGTACCACCACGGCTTCGAGCCGCTGGTGCCCGGCGTCCGCCACATCCCCTTCGGCGACGTGGCGGCGCTCGAGGCCGCGCTCACCGATCGGACGGCGGCCTTCATCGTCGAGCCGATCCAGGGAGAGGCCGGCGTCTTCCCGGCGCCTCCCGGCTACCTCCAGGCGGCCCGCGAGCTGACCCGGCGGCAGGGGGCGCTGCTCTGCTTCGACGAGGTGCAGGTCGGGATGGGGCGCACCGGCAAGATGTGGGGCCACGAGTGGGACGGCGTGACGCCGGACCTGATGTCGGCCGCCAAGGCGCTCGCCAACGGCTACCCCATGGGCGCGCTGCTGGCCTCCGAGGAGGTGGGCCTCCACCTCACGCCCGGCAGCCACGCCTCCACCTTCGGCGGCAACGCGCTCGGCGCCGCGGTGGCGCTCCGCTCCCTGCAGCTCATCCGCGAGGCCCTCCCCAACGCCCTCCGCGTCGGCGCCCGGCTCACCGAGCGGCTGACCGCGCTCAGGGCCGGCGGCCGGGTGGTCGAGGTGCGAGGCCGCGGCCTGCTGCTCGGCGTGGTGGTCAAGGGGATCGACGCCGGCGCCGTGGTGGCGCTGGCCCGCGCCGCCGGCCTGCTCTGCAACGCCATCGGCGACACCGTGGTGCGCCTGGCCCCGGCGCTGACGCTCACCGAGGCCGAGGCCGACGAGGCGGTCGGCAAGCTGGGGGCGGCCATCGGCGCGGCGCCCGCGAGGACCTCATGATCCGCACCAAGCGCGACTTCCTCCGCATCACCGACCTCGATCGGGACGGGCTGCTGGAGCTGCTGGAGCGCGCCGCCGAGTGGAAGCTGCTCGGCCGCTCCGGTCCGCGCCCGCTCACCGGGATGACTATCGGCCTGATCTTCGAGAAGGCCTCGACTCGCACCCGCGTCTCCTTCGAGGTGGCGGCGGCCCAGCTCGGCGGCGGGGCCATCTTCCTCTCCCCGCGGGACACGCAGCTCGGGCGCGGCGAGCCCATCCAGGACACCTCCCGGGTGCTGGCCCGCTACCTCGACGCCCTGGTGGTGCGCACCTTCGAGCACGAGAAGCTGGCGCAGATCGCGCACTACGCCCGCGTCCCGGTCGTCAACGCCCTGACCGACTCGTCCCACCCGTGCCAGGTGCTGGCCGACCTGCTCACCGCCTCGGAGCGGTTCGGCGCCGAGAGCCTGCGCCGGCCCGGGCTCCGCGTGGCCTGGATAGGCGACGGCAACAACATGGCCAACAGCTGGCTGGAGGCCTGCGCGCTGCTCGGCTTCGAGCTCACCCTGGCCTGTCCCGCCGGGTACGATCCGGATCCCGCGCTGGTGACCCGCTGCGCCGGCCGGGCCCGGGTGGTCCGCGACCCGATCGAGGCGGCCACCGGCGTCCACGTCATCAACACCGACGTCTGGGCCTCGATGGGCCAGGAGGCCGAGCAGGCCAGGCGCGTGCGCGACTTCACCGGCTTCATCGTCGACGAGTCCCTGGTGGCCCGGGCCCGCCCGGGCGCCATCGTGCTGCACTGCCTGCCGGCCCACCGCGGCGAGGAGATCAGCGAGGCCGTGCTGGAAGGGGCGCAGTCCGCGGTGTTCGACCAGGCCGAGAACCGGCTGCACGTCCAGAAGGCCCTGCTGGAATCGCTGCTCGCCGGTGATTGACCCCTGCCACTCCTGCTGACTACATTCAACCACCTCAGGCGGGCACGGAGCGTTCAAGGCGGGCGGGGGTTTCTCGAGTGAGTGGGGATCGTTACAGGGGCCATCTCTTCGACCCGGCGGACCTCGCCGAGGCGGTCGATCTCGACGAGTCGAGGCGAAAGGAGGTCCTCTTCGCCGAGGCCAGCCTCCCCACCTGGACCCACTGGCAGGTGCTCGGCCTCGAGTGGAACGCCCCTCCCGAGGCGGTCCGTTCGGCTTACCTGGACAAGGTCAAGATCTTCCACCCCGACCGGTACGCCGGGAAGAAGCTTGGCAGCTACAGGAGCCGCCTGGAGCGGGTCTTTCGCCGCCTCACCGAGGCCCGCGACGTGCTCACCAGCGAGACCGACCGGGCCCCGTACGTCCTCGCCACCGCCCCGGCCCTCGAGGTGACGCGGCTCGAGGCGCGTCGGCTCGAGGACGAGCGGCGATCGGACGAGCGCCGCGGCCGGCTGGCGAGGCACAACCCGCTGCTGGCGCGAGCCGGGCGCATCACCAACCTGATGAAGCACGGGCGCGAGATGATGGGGGCTGGCCAGTTCACCCAGGCCGCCAACGACTTCCAGCTGGTCGCCAGCCTCGACCCCGGCAACACCGAGGCCGGCCCGCTGGCCGCTGCGGCGCGCAAGAAGGCGGTCGAGGCGCGGGTGACCGAGTGCCTGGACAAGGCGCAGGCCGCCGAGGCCATGGGCGGCTGGCAGGGGGCGCTGGCTGCCTACCGCGCCGCGCTCGAGATCGATCCGGCGCACCTGCGGGTGCTGATCCTGGCCAGCCGGGCCGCCCTCGAGCTGGGTGACGGGAACGCCGCCCGGGACTTCGCCGACCAGGCCCTCAAGGTCCAGCCGCGCAGCGCCGCGGCGCACGAGGCGCTGGGCGTGGCGCTGGAGTCGGTGGGGAAGCGCTCGGACGCCAGGAAGGCCCTGGAGCGGGCGGTGGAGATCGACCCGCGGCTCGACTCGGCCAAGGAGCGGCTCAAGAAGCTGCGCTGGAGCTTCCTCGGATGAGCGACCTGGATCCGGTCATCGGCATCGATCTCGGCACCACCAACTCGGTGGTGGCCACCGTCCGTGACGGCGTGCCGCGCGTCATCCCCAACCGCAGCGGGCAGCCGCTCACGCCCTCCGTGGTGGCGGTGGCCAAGAACGGCAAGCCGCTGGTCGGCAGCCTGGCCAAGCGCCAGGCCATCACCAACGCCGAGAACACCGTCTACGCGGCCAAGCGGCTCATCGGCCGGCGCTGGGGGTCCAAGGAGGTGGAGGATGCCCGCCGGGTCCTCCCCTACGAGCTGGTGGCCGGCCCCGAGGGGAACGACGTGCGGGTGGTGCTGGGGGGCAAGCCGGTTTCGGTGGCCGAGATCTCGGCCCAGGTGCTGGCCGAGCTGAAGGCCGATGCCGAGGCCTGGTTCGGCGGCCCGGTGACCCGCGCCGTCATCACCGTACCGGCCTATTTCAACGACGGGCAGCGCCAGGCCACCAAGGACGCCGGCCGCATCGCCGGGCTCGAGGTGCTTCGCATCATCAACGAGCCGACCAGCGCCGCGCTGGCCTACGGCTTCGGGAAGAAGCTCGAGAAGAAGGTGGTGGTCTTCGACCTCGGCGGCGGGACCTTCGACGTCTCGGTGCTCGACATCGGCCAGAGCGTCTACGACGTGATCGCCGTGGGCGGCGACACCTACCTCGGCGGCGAGGACTTCGACCGCCGCATCATGGACTGGCTCACCTTCAACTTCGCCAAGGAGAACGGCGGCGTCGACCTGCGCCAGGACAAGATGGCGCTGCAGCGGCTCCGCGACGCGGCCGAGAAGGCCAAGTGCGAGCTCTCCGGCACCCCCACCGCGGACATCCACCTGCCCTTCCTGGCGGCGGCCGGGGAGGGGAAGGCGGCGCTCCACCTCACCAAGCAGCTCACCCGCGAGAAGCTGGAGGAGCTGACCAAGGACCTGGTCGAGCGCTGCATCGCTGTCACCGAGAAGACCCTCAAGGACGCCGGCGTGCGGTCCAGCCAGATCGACGAGGTGATCCTGGTCGGGGGCATGACCCGGATGCCGCGCGTGCAGCGGGCGGTGCGTGACTTCTTCGGCCAGGAGCCCTGCAAGGGGGTCCACCCCGACGAGGTGGTGGCGCTGGGCGCGGCCATCCAGGCCCAGGCGCTGGCGGCGCCCGCCACGCCGGGCAGCGAGGTGCTGCTGCTCGACGTGACGCCGCAGAACCTCGGCATCATGGTGGTGGGCGGGTACTTCCAGACCATCATCCCGCGCAACACCACCGTCCCCACCAACCAGACCCACCTCTTCACCACGGTGCAGGACAACCAGACCTCGGTGCGCATCGCTGTCCTGCAGGGGGAGAGCGACAAGGCCACCGACAACGAGCTGCTCGGCGAGTTCGTGCTGGCCGGCATCCGCCCGGCCCGGCGCGGCGAGGTCGCCATCGAGATCACCTTCGACATCAGCGCCGACGGCATCGTGGGCGTCTCGGCGCGCGACGTGGACACCGGCCAGGAGCAGTCGATCAACGTCACCGCCACCTCGGGGCTCACCGAGGACGAGCTGAAGCGGATCATCGACGAGCACCTCGACGACCAGCTGGAGAAGAAGCAGTCGACGGCCGACCTGGAGCGGGCGCGAGGCCGGGTGGCCTCGGCGGTGGCGGAGGTGGAAGGGCTGGTCCCGGCGGTCCAGAAGGCGCTGGAGCGCTCCCGCTTCGGCCGCGACGCGGTGCAGAAGGCGGAGGGGGTGCTGGCCAGGGCCCGGCTCGCCCTCGAGGGCAAGGACGCCGACGAGCTGGCCCGCGTCAGCGAGGCGCTGGAGCGGACCCTGCAGCTCTTCAAGGGGCTGGCGGCGGCACCGCCGGACGGGACCTGACCCGTGGCGACCGCCCAGGAACTGGTGGAGCAGGGGATCAGGGCCTACGTCGAGGGCCGTCTGGCCGACGCCCGGCGCCTCCTCGAGGAGGCGTTGCAGGTCGATCCGGCAAACTCCCGGGCCCGCTCCTACCTGCTGCTGCTCCCCGGCCAGCCGGGGCCCTCCGGCCCGGTGCGGCCTTCCCGGGTCATGGCGGCGGCCGGGAGCCCGGGGCCGCGCTCGACGCCGGTTCCGTTCCCCGCGGCGACCGCCTCGCAGCTCCCGTTCGTGACGCCCCGGCCCACGCCGATCCCCGTGGCGCCCCCCCCGGCGGCCCCGGCCCCTGCGCCAGTTCCGGTGCCGGGCACGCCGCGAGGCACGGAGCGGGAGATGGTCGCGGCGATGGTCCTGGGGGAACCGGCTCCCGGGGCGATGGCGGGGCAGCCGATCGACGTCCCGATGGAGATCACGGGAGAGCGATCGCTCGAGGTCCCGCTCGAGACCGCGGTTGAGAGTCCGTTCGACCTGCCGCTCGAGGCGGCGAGCCAGGGCCCGGTCGGCCTCCCGCTCGGGACCGGGAGCGCGAACCCCTTCGATCTCCCGCCGGAGGCCGCGAGCGGCCACCCGTTCGACTTCTCGCTCGAGGCCACGGGTGAGGCCCCCGTCGACGTGCCGGTCGAGATCACCGGCGAGCATCCGATCGAGCCGCTGAGCCAGCCGTCCGAGCCGATCCCTGGCGGGGCGCCGCCCCAGGCCGACTACGCCCCGTCGCCGTGGGACGACGGCCCGGCCTCGGGGCCCGCCATCATCCTCGGCAGCGAGGGAGGGCTCGACCTCGACGCGGTGGCGGAGAAGTCGGATCTCCGCGTGCTGGTCCCCCGGGCGGGGCGCCCCTCGACGCCGCAGGAGGACGTCGAGGTCTGGATGACCGCAGCCAAGGACCTGCTGGCGCTCGGCGACTTCTCCGGGTCGCTGGAGATGATCGAGAAGATCCTCAAGCTCGACCCGGAGCACGCCGAGGCCCGCGACTACCTCAGCCAGAACGAGTCGACGCTGGTGGCGATGTACGAGTCGAAGCTCGGTCCGCTCGGCCGGGTCCCGCGCCTCGCCATCAAGCCCGAGGAGATCATGTGGCTGAACCTCGACCACCGCGCCGGGTTCCTGCTCTCGCAGATCGACGGCTCGGTGGATTACGAGAGCCTCTTCGCGCTCTCCGGGTTGCCGCGCCTCGACACCGCCCGCATCCTGGCTGGGCTGCTGGCCGACGACGTCATCACCGCCTGAGCAGGCCCGTCAGTTCCGGACCACCGCGCTCCAGGTGCCGCGCACCACCAGCTCACCGCGCTGGTTCACGGTCTCCGAGGTCACCTCGACGAAGTCGAGGTCGCCCCGCTCCTGCAGGCGGGTGATCTCGCCGGTGGTCTGCAGCACGTCGCCGGCCAGGACCACGCCGAGGAGCTCGAGCTCCTGCCCGTTGTGGAGCAGCCGCAGGACGTTGAGCCCCAGCTCCGGGTCCTTGCAGGCGAAGGAGAAGGGCTGGATGGCGAAGAGCGTGGCGAAGCCCGGTGGCGCCACCAGCGCGCCATGCGGCGAGGCCGCCGCGGCCTCCTCGTCCCAGCACCAGGGATGGGCGTCGACGGGCGGATGGGCGTAGATGCGCCCGGGGATGCCGCCGCAGATGGTGGCGGTGAAGTCGCGCAGCTGCTCGACGCCGACCGTGAACCGGTAAGGGCCGTAGCGCCGGCCCAGCAGCGCCTTGTTGACCGGCACGCTCAGGCTCCCGGGAGGACGGCGTCGGCGGTGGCGCCCTTGAGCACCTCCTCGCCTCGCTGGTTGGTCGCCGAGACCTCGAGCCGGGCGATCCCGTCCACCACCGCGGCGCAGCGGCCGCGGAAGACCAGGACGTCGCCCACCTGCACCGGCTTGGTGAAGCGGGCCGAGACCCTGCGGATGCGGGTCGGATCACCGACGTAGGCGGCGCAAGCGTCGGCCAGCCAGGCGAAGGTGCACATGCCCTGGAGGATGACGCCCTGGTACCCGGCTTCGCGGGCCACGGCGGCGTCGATGTGGATGGGGTTGAAGTCGCCCGAGGCAGCCGCGTAGTAGATGGGCCGGTAGAGGTCGACCTCCCGGACCCGCTCGAAGGTGTCGTCGACGGCGAAGGTGGTCGGGATCATGGGCTGGGGCTCAGGGGTGCGGCGGTGGGGTCTCGGTCGAGGCCGGGCCGGTGGCCTCCCCGGGCCGGCTCTCCGCCAGCGCCTGTTGACGGGCCAGGCTGGCCTGGACGAAGTCGATGAGCCGGTCGACGTACTCGGTGATGGGCGGGCAGGAGACCCCGCTCCCCCCGAGCAGCTCGAGCAGGTTGCGGGTGTCGTAGTGGGCCAGGTGGTCGACGTAGTGGAAGGCCTGGGCGGTGCGCCGGCCGAAGCGCTGCAGCACCGGCAGTCGCCGCAGGGCCGAGAGGGCGCGCTGCGGCACCGGGACGGTCGCCAGGCGGCGCCCCAGCCGCGTGGCGATCAGCTCGTAGACGGCCCGCGCAGGCAGCGGCGCCGGGTCGACCAGGTGCACGGTCCGGCCCACGGCGGCCGGGTGGGGGCCGACCACCAGCGCGGCGTCGATGACGAAGTCGATGGGCACCACGTTGAGCGGCGCCTGCGGGTCCTCGGGGAGCGGGAGCGGCATGGCCACCGGCGCGTTGACGAGCGCCATGGCCAGGGCGTAGGGGCCGTCGAGCCGGTCGATCTGGCCGGTGCGGGAGTCGCCGATGACCAGGCTGGGGCGCAGCACCGTGATCGGGAGGGCCGGGCTGGCCCGCCGCACCAGCAGCTCGGCCTGGTACTTCGACTGCTCGTAGGCGTTGTGGAACCCCTGACCGGCCTCCAGCTCCTCCTCGAGGACCGTGCCGGTGCGCGTGCCGGAGACGAAGGCGGTGGAGAAGTGGATGAACCGCTCCAGCGAGGAGGCCTGCTCGCAGAGCTCGAGGAGCTGCCGCGTCCCGTCCACGTTGACTCGCCGGAGCAGCTGGTCCTCGGCCCGCAGCTGGGTCTTGGCGGCGAGGTGCCAGGCGTGGGTGAGGTGGCCGGTCAGCGAACGCCACTCGGCGCCGGAGAGGCCGAGGTGGATGTAGGTGACGTCACCTTCGAGCACCTCGACGCCGGGGTTGCCGGCCAGGGCGGCGCGGGCCGTGGCCGCATGCGCCTGCTGGACCAGCAGCACCAGCCGCTCGTTCGCCGCCGCCAGCCGCTCGACCAGCTGCCTGCCGAGGAGGCCGGGGTAGCCCGTCACCAGGTGGAGCCGCTCGCCCATGTGCGGTCAATAGCGCGCCGGCGGGCTTCCGGGAAGCCTCCGTCCGAGTCCGGCCCCCAGATCGGCCAGCAGGCGGGCCGCCTTGGGGTCGAGCGGGAGGGTCTCGTCGGCGTTCTCCACCACCACGTCGGCCAGCTCCGCCTTCTTCTCGATGGGCCACTGCGCCGCCAGGCGGGCCTCGGCCTCGCCCGGCGCCAGCCCGTCGCGCGCCGCCAGCCGGCGCAGCTGGGCCCGGCGCGGGGCCCAGACCACCACCACCAGCGCCATGCCCCCGTCGAGCCCGGCCTCGTAGAGGAGCGGCGTGTCGTAGAAGACCAGCTCGTGCCCGGCGGCCTCGAGCCGGGCCGTCTCGGCGGCCGTGGCGGCCCGGATGGCCGGGTGGGTGATGGCCTCGAGCCGCCGCCTCGCCGTCTCGTCGCCGAAGACCCGGGCTCCGAGCGCCTTCCGGTCGAGCCGGCCGCCGGGGGCCACCACGCCCGGGAAGGCCGCGGCGATCCCGGCGAGCGCCGGGGTGCCCGGCTCCACCACCTGGCGGGCCAGCTGGTCGGCGTCGATGACCGGGACACCGAGCGCGCGCAGCGCCGCGGCGAAGGTGCTCTTGCCGGTGGCGATTCCGCCGGTGAGGCCGACGAGCCGCATGCTACTTGGCGGCCGGCTCGGCCTCTTCGTCGGGCGGGGCGCTCTCGGGCGGGGCCTTGGCGGGCGCCTTCTCCCCAGCCGGATGGGTCTTGCCGGCACCGGACTTGTCGGCCGGCTTGGAAGACGAACCGGCGGAGAAGGAGAGGGCCAGCACCCCGCCGTCCTTGTCGAAGTAGACCGTCACGCCCTTCACCGGGTAGAGCCAGACCTTCTGGAACGAGTCGGTGAAGGTCTTGCTGGTCGGCTTGCCGTAGGTCCCCTCGATCGACTCGCCGTCGAGCGGGCTGGTGAGGAAGACGGTGATCTCCTCGACCACGCCGTCGGGCCGCAGGTGGAACTGGGCCTCGCGCGTGCCGGGCAGGGCCTGGTCGCCCTTGTAGGCCAGCACCGTCCGGCTGCCGCGCTTCACGCGGCTGGTCGGCTCGTTGAACCTGGTGGTGACGTCGTCGCTGGTCGACCTGCCCGGCTCGATCCCTTGCCAGGCCTTGGCCGGGACCACGGCCGGGAGGAGGAGGGCGATGAACAGGGCGGCGATGCGCGTCGAGGCCATGGCTCACTATATACTGCCGCCGTGCGCTTCCTCATCGTCATCGCGTGGTGCCTCCCGGCCCTGGCCGGGGCCGGCGAGCTGGTCGGCCCGGAGACGTGCAAGGGGTGCCACCCGGCCGCCTGGGCCAGCTGGAAGGAGGGGCCGCACGCGCGGGCCCTGGAGAGCCTCCCGCCGGCCCGTCGCGCCGACAGGCGCTGCCTCTCCTGCCACTCGCCGGCCGCCGAGTCGGGCATGAGCGGGGTCGGCTGCGAGGCCTGCCACGGGCCGGGCCGCCGCTACGCCGCCGCCTACGTGATGCGCGACCCCGAGCTGGCCCGGGCCGTCGGCCTCGCCGACCCGGGCGAGAAGGGCTGCCTCGCCTGCCACACCGAGAGCACGCCGAGCCTCGGCAAGTTCGACTACGCCCGCAAGGTGAAGCTGATCGCCCACCCCACCGCCGGGTCACCGGGCGCCAAGTAGGTCCACCGCAGCACCACCGCCGCGCCAGGTGTCACCGTGCCCATCCAGGTCGTCTCCGCCGAGTTCCTCCAGACCTCCACCAAGCCCTCCGAGTGGCCACGAGGCGACTTCCCAGAGTTCGCCTTCGTGGGACGAAGCAACGTCGGCAAGTCGTCGATGCTCAACGCCCTGACCCGCAAGAAGGGACTGGCCCGGGTCTCCAACACGCCGGGTCGCACCCGCGCCCTGCAGTTCTTCGAGGTGCGCTACCGGCCCAACCCGGCGGCGCGGGCGCGGGTGGTGCGCTTCTGCGACCTGCCCGGCTACGGTTACGCCAAGGTCTCCAAGGACGAGCGGGCCAAGTGGACCTCGATGATCGAGGACTACCTCAAGGAGCGCCACACCCTGCGCGCCGTGGTGCTGATCGTCGACGCCCGCCACGAGCCCATGGAGTCGGACCACGACGCCCTGCAGTTCCTCTCCGGCGCCGGGCGGACGGTGGTGGTGGCGGCCACCAAGATGGACAAGCTGGCCCGCACCAAGCGCGTCCAGGCGCTGCGCACCGCCGAGAGGTCGCTGGGGCTTGAGCAGGGCGGCGCCGAGCCCTTCTCGGCCGAGGAGGGCACCGGCACCGACGCCCTCTGGGCCCGCATCAACCGCATGGCCCAGGCCGGGCCGGAGGAGGGCGGGGCGGGCGAAGGCTGACCGACGTCACCCCCGCTTCCTCGCCTCGATCTCGGCGAGGATCCGCTCCAGCCGCCGCTCCTCCGGGCCGACGTCGAAGCCGACCGCGCGGGCCCCGTCCACCACCGCCAGGCAGAAGAAGAAGGTCTCGAGGTGGCCGCGCTCGGGCGGGTCGTCGGGGTGGTCCATCAGGAAGTGGGTGAGCCGCCCCTCGGCCGCCTGCAGGTCGCGCAGGCAGACGGCGGGCGGCAGGCCGGGGAGGGGACCGCTCGAGGCGGTCGAGGGGGCGAAGGCCAGCCCCTGGTCGGCCAGCGCCAGCGAGCCGCCGTCGCCGAGGGCCAGCGCCAGGTAGGGGCGCCCGCTGTCGGCGTCGGTCCGCTCCTCCAGCCAGGCCACCCGGGCCCAGTCGAGCGCCAGCACCTTCTGCGCCGCCACGTCGAGCAGCAGCCCGGCCTCGGCGTCGTAGCCGAGCGCGAAGGGGCGGCTCGCCACGAACCGCTCCAGCAGCGCCCGCTGCGCCACCCGGTCCGTGACCCTCCCGCTCATGGCGCCTTCCAGGCGACCTTGAGGATGGTCACCTCGGCCGGCCCGGCCGGGCGCACCACCACCACCACGTCGCCCTTCTTCTTGCCGAGCAGGGCCCGCCCCAGCGGCGAGTCGATGGAGAGCAGCCCGTGAGCCAGGTCGAACTCGTCGGCGCCGACCAGGCGCCAGGTCCGCGCCTCGCCGTCCTCCTGCTCCACGGTGACCCAGGCGCCGAAGAAGGCCTTCCCGCTCCGGTCGGCCTTCGGCTCCAGCACGGTGAGCGAGTCCATCGTCTGGGAGAGAAAACGCAGCCGCCGGTCGAGCTCGCGCAGCTTGCGCTTGCCGTAGATGTACTCGGCGTTCTCGCTCCGGTCGCCCATGGCCGCGGCCGCCTCCACCTCGCGGACGATCCTCGGCCGCTGCACGGTCCAGATCTCCCAGTGCTCCTCGGAGAGCCGGCGGAAGCCGTCGGGGGTGATGTAGCGGTGCGCGGCCATGCGGGATCGGAGTGTGTCGCCGCTCGCCGGCTCGCCGTCAAGCCGGGAGCGGGGCCGCCGGCGGGGCGCGAACTGGCGCGGCGCGGCGCCGGCGCGCTAGAACCGGGGGGTGAAGATCAGCGACCTCTTGCGCTTCGCCCGCGAGCGCGGCGAGCCGGTGTTCTCCTTCGAGTTCTTCCCGCCCAAGACCGACGAGGGCGTGAAGGTGCTCTTCGAGACCGTCGAGGCGCTGCGGCCGCTGGCGCCGGCCTTCGTCTCGGTCACCTACGGCGCCGGCGGGTCGACCCGGGCCCGCACCGTGGAGCTGGTGAAGCGGCTCAAGCGCGAGACCGGGATCGAGGCCATGGCCCACGTCACCTGCGTGGGGGCCTCCCGGAAGGAGATCGCCGCCACCCTCGACGAGTTCGCCGAGGCCGGGGTGAGCAACGTGCTGGCGCTGCGTGGCGATCCGCCCAGGGGCGAGACCGCCTTCACGCCCCATCCCGACGGCTTCCGCCATGCCTCCGAGCTGGTGTCCTACATCCGCGCCAACCGGCAGCGCTGGGACTTCTGCCTCGGGGCCGCCGCCTACCCGGAGGGCCACCCCGAGACCCGCGACCTCGAGGCCGACCTGCGCCACCTGAAGCTCAAGGTCGACGCCGGGGTCGACTTCCTCGTCACCCAGCTCTTCTTCCGCAACGGGGCCTACGATGGCTTCGTGGCGAGGGCGAGGGCCGCCGGAATCCTGGTGCCGGTGCTGCCGGGGATCATGCCCTTCACCAGCGTCGAGCAGGTGGAGCGGTTCACCGCCACCTGCGGGGCCACCATCCCGCCGCTGCTCCAGGCCGCCATGGAGGTTCGGCGCACCGACGCCGAGGCGGCTCGCGACCTCGGGGTGGCCTACGCCTCGCTGCAGTGCCAGGACCTGCTCCGGCGCGGCGCCGCGGGGATCCACTTCTACACGCTCAACCGCTCCACCTCGACGCGCGCCATCGTGGCGGCGCTGCGCGCGGCCGAGCCCTGGCGCGACCGGCGCTGAGCCGGGCCGGGTGGCGGCCACCTCGGCCTCGAAGATGACCCCAGCGGGAATCGAACCCGCCTTGCAAGCTTGAAAGGCTCGCGTCCTAACCGATAGACGATGGGGCCAGGAATGCAGTGACCCCACAGGGATTCGAACCACTGGTTTCCGCCTCGAGAAAGGCGGCGTCCTGGGCCTCTAGACGATGGGGTCGGGGGGGTTCCTACCCAATGGCCGCGCCGCTGTCAAAGTCGGCTTCACCGGCGGCGAGGGGCGCGGCGCGAAATCCTCACTTTCGACGAGGGCCGGTCACCAGCTCCGGTCTCGCTGGTGAAGGCGACTGGAAGGAGCAAGCGATTACATGAGTTCTACCCCTCACGGAGCGGCATGCGGCGTCTCGGTGCGTTATGTGAGACTCTCCCCGGTCGGGCAGGGCGCACTCCAACCAGTCGATTCTTCGAGGTGACAGGCGTCGCATGGACCAGGGATCGCTGATCGTCCTCTCATCGCTCGCCATGGCGCTGCTCGGCGGCGCGCTCGCCTATCTCCGTCGCAGCCGGCGAATGCGGCGGGATGCCGAGGTCCTCGAGCAGAAGGTGGCCAAGAAGCAGCACCTGGCCCGCTCGCTCCATCCCATCATCGATCCCGACATCTGCATCGGCAGCCTCTCCTGCCTCAAGGCCTGCCCGGAAGGCGACATCCTCGGCATCATCGACCACGCGGCCAAGCTGATCCACGCCGACCACTGCATCGGCCACGGGCGCTGCGCCGCAGAGTGCCCGGTCAACGCCATCAAGCTGGTCTTCGGCTCCGCCGAGCGTGGCATCGACCTCCCCGAGGTCGACCAGTACTTCGAGTCCTCCCGTCCCGGCGTCCACGTCATCGGCGAGCTGGGCGGCATGGGGCTGATCAAGAACGCCGTCACCCAGGGGCTGCAGGCCGGCGAGCGGCTGGCCGAGGTGACGCCCAAGGGCGGCGTGGTGGTGGTGGTGGGGGCCGGGCCGGCCGGGCTGGCCGCCACCCTCTCGCTCAAGGCCCAGGGCATCCCCCACCGGCTGCTGGAGCAGGGCTCGGTCGGCGGCACCGTCGCCCACTACCCGCGCCGCAAGGTGGCCATGACCGAGCCGGTCGACCTGCCGCTGGTCGGCAAGTTCGGCAAGGCCCAGATCAGCAAGGAGGAGCTGCTGGCCGGCTGGCAGAAGATCATCGCCCGGGCCGGGATCACCGTCGAGCAGGGCGTCAAGATGACCGGGCTCGAGGGCGCCGACGGCCACTTCACCGTGAAGACCAGCGCCGGCCCCGTCAGCGCCGCCAAGGTGGTGCTGGCCATCGGGCGGCGAGGCACGCCGCGCAAGATGGGCGTCCCGGGCGAGGAGCACGAGAAGGTGGTCTACGCCCTCACCGATCCGGAGCAGTACGATGGCGCCAAGGTGCTGGTGGTGGGCGGAGGCGACTCCGCGGTCGAGGCGGCCATGCAGCTGGCCAACGAGTCGAGCGCCGAGGTGAGCATCTCCTACCGGAACGCCGAGTTCTCCAGCTGCCGCGAGGCCAACCGCACCAAGATCGCCGGGCTGGTCGCGGCGGGGAAGATCAAGGCCTTCCTCCCCTCGCAGGTGAAGGCCGTCGAGCCGGACGCCGTGCACCTCGACGCCGGCGGCAAGCCGGTCAAGCTCCCAAACGACTTCGTCATCGTCAACATCGGCGGTGAGCTGCCGGCCGAGTTCCTCGCCGCCGTCGGCGTCTCGATGCGCCGCTTCCACGGCGAGACCCTCCACGCCCAGACGCCGGCCTACGGGACGGCCATCATCGGCGAGCCGGGCAAGCGCCCGCGCTCCTCCAAGAACAAGCGCGAGCGGCAGCGGTTCATGGCCCTGCGCGTCCTCTACGCGGTGGCCGGGGTGTCGGTGCTGGCCTACCTGGCCTGGAAGGGCTGGGACTACTACCCGCTGGCGAGGCCCGAGCGGAAGCTCTCCGCGCTCCACAAGGAGCTGCGCTCGGCGGGGACCTGGGGGCACGGCGTGGGCATCGTCGCCACCGCCTTCATGCTCTCCAACTTCTTCTACGCGGTCCGCAAGCGGAGCCGGGTCCTCACCGGGTTCGGCCATATCAAGGGCTGGCTCGACTTCCACGTCTTCGTCGGCTTCATGAGCCCGCTGGTGATCGC
>Ga0315271_10001083_pt1 | contig 16187 bp, 17 predicted proteins | sample C3_top_MG_FD_204664 | JGI IMG/M metagenome (GOLD analysis project Ga0315271, IMG submission 204664) | Sediment microbial communities from Yellowstone Lake, YNP, Wyoming, USA - C3_top | ecosystem: Environmental > Aquatic > Freshwater > Lake > Sediment | place: USA: Wyoming | collected 2017-08-01 | reverse complement strand
CAATGCGGCTTGGCAGCAGCTTCCGCCGCCGCTGCGGCAGCGGCTTCTGCCGCTGCATTGGCCGCCGCATTGGCCGCTACAGTGGCCGCTTCGGCAGCGGCTTCTGCCGCTGCTTCCGCCGCGAGTTCCGCCGGATCGCGCTTGACGAAGACGCGCTTTTTGCGCACCTCCACCTGCACGGTGCGCGCCTTGCCGGTGGAATCCGTCGCTTTGATTTCCGTGGTCTGCTTGCGCGTCAGAGTGATCTTGGCCTTCGGGGCCGTCTCACCGTGCGCCTTGCGCAGATAGTCAAGCAAACGGGTCTTATCCTGCTCGGTGAGCGAATCATCCGCCGTCTGCTTGGCAACACCAGCCTTGCCGAGCTGTTCCAGAAGTGCCGTTGTCGGCATCTTCAGCTCGGTGGCAAATTCGGCAACATTCATTTTTGCCATGGTCGCGTCCTTTATCCTTTTTCCTCTTCCGCGAACCAGTGTGCCCGGGCCGTGGTAATCAGCGCCTTGGCGCGTTCCTCGTCAATGCCGCTCATTTCGACCAGTTCGTCGACTGCGAGATCGGCGAGGTCGTCGCGACTGCACACACCCTGTTTGGCCAATTTGGCCGCCAGGTGCTTGTCCATGCCTTCGAGTGCCAGCATGTCCTCCTGCACCTTCTCCAATTGTTCCTCGTCCACGATGGCTTCGGTCAGCAGCACGTTGCGTGCGCGGTCGCGCAGCTCATTTACCGTTGCCTCGTCGAAGGCCTCGATCTCCAGCATTTCGGCCAGTGGCACATAGGCGATTTCCTCCAGCGTGGAGAAACCTTCCTCGATCAGGATATCGGCGACTTCCGCATCGACATCCAGCTTGGCCATGAACAGCTCACGAATCGAGGACGACTCCAGCTGCTGTTTCTGCGCGGATTCCTCGACCGTCATCAGGTTGATGGTCCAGCCGGTCAGCTCGGTGGCCAGGCGCACGTTCTGCCCGCCGCGACCGATGGCGATGGCAAGGTTGGCCTCGTCGATAACCACGTCCATTGCGTGCTTCTCTTCGTCGACCACAATCGAGCTCACCTCGGCCGGCGCCAGGGCGCCAATGACAAGCTGCGCCGGATCGGCCGACCACAACACGATGTCCACACGCTCGCCGGCCAGTTCGTTGGTGACGGCAGTGACGCGCGAGCCGCGCATGCCGACGCAGGTGCCGATCGGGTCGACCCGCGGATCGTTCGACTTTACGGCAATCTTGGCGCGAACACCGGGGTCGCGAGCTGCTGCTTTGATTTCAAGCAGGCCGTCCTCGATCTCCGGCACTTCGAGTTCGAACAGTTTCATGATGAACTGCGGCGCGGTGCGCGACAGAATCAGTTGCGGGCCACGTGCCTGCCGGTCGATCTTCATCAGCCAGGCGCGGACACGATCGCCAGGACGGAGGTTCTCTTTCGGGATCATCTGGTCGCGCGGCAGCAGTGCCTCGATACGACCCGCCTCAATGATGGCGTTGCCACGCTCCATGCGCTTGACGGTGCCAGTGACCAGGTGTTCCTTGCGCTCAAGGAAGTCGTTGAGCACCTGTTCGCGCTCGGCGTCGCGAATCTTTTGCATGATGACCTGCTTGGCCGCCTGGGCGCCGATGCGGCCAAAGTCGACAGGTTCCAGGCCTTCCTCGATGAATTCTTCGAGTTGAATGTCGGCGATCTCTTTTTGAGCCTCGGTCAGGCCGATCTGCTGTTCCTCGTTCTCGATCATGTCGTCCGGCACGACCATCCAGCGGCGGAACGCCTCGAATTCGCCGGTTTCGCGATCGATTTCGACGCGCACATCGGCTTCTTCGTTGGTCTTCTTCTTGGTGGCCGAAGCCAGCGCCAGTTCAAGGGCGGCGAACACGATGTCCTTCTCGACGTTCTTTTCGCGCGCCAGGGCGTCCACCAACAAAAGCATTTCGCGGCTCATATCATTTCTCCTGCATCAGAACTTGGGCACCAGACGCGCCTTCTCGATCGCGTCCAGGGCAAAAACATGCTCTTTGTCGCCAAGCTGCACTGCGACACCACTTTCTTCGCGCACTCCAACGATCACGCCAGTGAAGTTGCGCTGGTTGCCCACGGGAACACGCGTTTTCAACTGCACCTCATGACCGGCATACCGGGCAAAATCCGCCGCCTTCTTGAGCGGACGATCCATCCCCGGCGACGACACTTCGAGGCGGTCATAATCGACGTTCTCGACGGCAAACAACCGCGTCAGATGGTTGCTGACGGCCGAGCAGTCGTCGATGTTGACGCCTTTTTCATCATCCGGCTTGTCGATGAAAATGCGCAGCAGCCGACCGCGCGGACTGGTTTCGAAGTCCACGAGTTCATAACCCAGGCCGCTGACGGCGTTTTCAATCAGTTGATCCAGTTGCATTCCGAAAAACCAAAAAAAAATGGGCAGACTGCCCATTCACCACAAAACTCCCGGTGCCGCACCCGAATCGGGGCCAACAACCGAAAAAATCAAGCCGCGATTATAGCAGCATCAGGTTTCCCGATGCAATCATGTCGCGGATTTGTCTGGATTTTCCCGCATCGGGGCTGCCGCAGGCAGGGCCTTGAGTAGAGCCTTTACCTCACTCGGGGCAAGCTCCAGCACCTGGCCGCGCTTCAGGCGCGAGGGAAGCGCCACCGGGCCGTAGCGCACTCGCATCAAACGGCTCACCGTAATGCCCACTGCCTCGAACATGCGGCGCACCTCACGGTAGCGTCCCTCGGACAGTATTACCTCGTACCAGCGATTGCTGCCCTCGCCACCAACCTCATACAGTCTCTGAAAACTGGCCATGCCATCGTCGAGCTGAATGCCGGCAATGAGCTGGGCCTTGATTTCGGCCGAGAGCTCGCCCAACACCCGAACCGCGTAATCGCGCTCGATGGCATTGCGCGGATGCATCATTCGGTTGGCCAGTTCGCCGCTGTTGGTAAACATCAACAAACCGCAGGAATTGAAGTCGAGGCGGCCAATGGCAATCCAGCGCCCGGCGCGAATGCGCGGCAGTTTGTCGAAAACACTGGCGCGATGCTGCGGATCGTCGCGCGAGACAATCTCGCCTTCGGGCTTGTGATAGAGCAAGACCCGCGGCGGCTTGTTCTGGTCCAGGTGCAGATTGACCAGGCGGCCGGCGGCGCGAACTTTGTCGCGGGGACCAATGCGCTGACCGACGTGGGCCGGCTCGTCATTGACGGTGACCCGGCCGGCGACGATCCAATCCTCGATCTCACGACGGGAGGCGAGGCCTGCATCGGCCAATGCCTTGTGAAGTTTCACGGTCCCGCTCAGATCTGTCCCGCCTCCCCCAGCCCCTCCTCGCGGAGGGGTGGCTGCGCCCCCCCCTAGGGGAATTGAAGGCCCGCCCCTCCCAGCCTCCCCTCGCGGGGAGGCGACTGATTGGTTCGCTCCGCGAACTTGCCGCTTTGCCTGGGGGCGGCCCGGCGGCAAAGCTGCTCCGCTGGTGACCGCTGTTGCGCCTTTCCCATGGGCGATGCCGGGCGTGGCTGCGCCGGCGTCGGCCTGTCCTTTGGCCTTCGCCTTGCTTGGCGGGCGCAGCGGGCTAGGCTTGCGGCGCGACGGCGTCTTCGATTTGTTCCGCGGCGGGCTGGCCAAGGTCCATTACCTTTTCAATTTCGGTGAGGGGCGGCAACTCCGACAGGCTGCGCAGCCCGAGGTCGTCGAGGAATTTCTTGGTGGTCGCGTGCAGTGCCGGGCGCCCCGGGGCATCACGGTGGCCGACGGTGTCAATCCAGCCGCGCGACTCCAGCACCTTCAGTACGTTGGGAGAGACCGCCACGCCGCGAATGTCTTCGATGTCGCCGCGTGTCACCGGCTGACGATAGGCAATGATAGCCAGTGTTTCCAGTACCGCGCGCGAATATTTCGGCGGCTTTTCGTGCTTCAAACGGTCCATGAAGTCCTGGTACTCCGGCCGCGTCTGGAAGCGCCAGCCGGTAGCCAGTTGCACCAGCTCGACGCCACGGCCAGACCAGTCGCGACGCAGATCGTCGAGCAGTGTGCGCCAGGTGTCGTCGTCGAAGTCCTCTTCGAAAAGACGTTTCAGCTCACTGATCGGCATCGGCTCGCCGGCGACCAGCAGGGCCGCCTCGATCACGCGCTTGAAATCTTCAGGTTTATATAGTTGCAACATCCGCAGACTCCATCAGTTCCCTGGATCTCACGTAAATGGGCGCCAGTGGCTCGCCCTGGGTAATCTCGATCAACAACTCGCGCGACAGTTCGAGCACGGCAAGAAAGCTCACCACCAGGCTCGCCGCACCGGCGGCCGCGTCGAACAGGTTTTCAAAGGCGACGAAACCTTGCCCCGAGAGGCGTCGCAGTATCTTGGTCATGTGCTCACGCACCGACAGTTCCTCGCGCCTGACGCGATGGTGGGCATGAACGCGCGCCTGCTTCATCAGCGTCAGCCACGCCACCTGCAGGTCGTGCAGGCTCACTTCGGGCTGGCGCTCGGCTACCTTGTCGGTCAACCAGACTGTCACCCACTCGAAATCACGGCCAGCCTGAGGCAGCTCGTCGATGGCCCGTGCTGCCGCTTTCATGCGTTCGTATTCCAGCAGGCGTCGCACCAGTTCCGCGCGTGGATCCTCCGGCTCGCCTTCCTCGACCCGTGCGGGCCGTGGCAGCAGCATGCGCGATTTGATTTCGATCAGCATCGCCGCCATCAGCAGGTATTCGGCCGCCAGCTCCAGGTTGTGCTTGCGCATGTCCTCGACATACTTCAGGTACTGCGCCGTCAACGGCGCCATCGGGATGTCGAGGATATCGATGTTGGCCTTGCGAATCAGGTAGAGCAGAAGATCCAGCGGGCCTTCGAAACTTTCCAGGATGATTTCCAGCGCGTCCGGCGGAATGTAGAGGTCGCGGGGCATCTCCAGCAGGGCCTCGCCATACACCTTGGGCAGGTGCGGGCCATCCGCGCCGGCGATCGGCGGCAGCGGATGCCAGGTGGGGATGGGGGTAGGCGCGGCGTCCAGCATCTTTAGTTGTAATCCAGGCCCATGGCCTCGCGTACATCGCGCATGGTTTCGTTTGCCAGCTTGCGCGCCTTGTCGCAGCCATCGGCGATGATATTGCGCACCAGTTGCGGATCCTCTTCGTAAATCTTTGCGCGTTCGCGCATCGGCTCCTGCTCTTTCAGGACGCCTTCAATCACCGGTTGTTTGCACTCGATGCAGCCAATGCCGGCAGAACGGCAGCCATTCTGCACCCAGCTCTTCACCTCGTCGTTCGAGTAGATCTGGTGAAACTGCCAGACGGGGCATTTCTCCGGATCACCCGGATCGGTGCGGCGCACCCGTGACGGATCGGTCTGCATGGTGCGGATCTTCTTGCTGATCGATTCAGCATCTTCGCGCAAAGCGATGGTGTTGCCGTAGGACTTGGACATCTTCTGTCCGTCCAGGCCCGGCATGCGTGAGGCCTGTGTCAGCAGCGCGCCAGGCTCGACCAGAATCATCTTGCCGCCGCCTTCGAGGTAGCCGAACAGCCGCTCGCGGTCGCCCAGGCTGAGGTTCTGCGCCTCGTTGAGCAGTGCATGGGCCTGCCCCAAGGCCTCGTCCTCACCCTTTTCCTGATAGCGCGTGCGGAATTCTTCGTAGAGCTTGGCGCGTTTGCTGCCGAGCTTCTTCACCGACTCCTTCGCCTTCTCCTCGTATCCCGGTTCCTTGCCATAGAGATGATTGAAACGGCGGGCGATCTCGCGGGTGAACTCGATGTGCGGCACCTGGTCCTCGCCGACCGGCACCTTGTCGGCCCGATAGATGAGGATGTCGGATGCCTGCAGCAGCGGATAACCGAGGAAGCCGTAGGTCGACAAATCCTTGTGCGAGAGTTTTTCCTGCTGGTCCTTGTAGGTTGGCACACGCTCCAGCCAGCCCAGCGGCGTCATCATCGACAGCAACAGGTGCAGTTCGGCGTGCTCGGGCACCCTCGACTGAATGAAGATAGTGGCCTGTGAGGGATCGACGCCGGCAGCGAGCCAGTCGATCACCATGTCGCGGGTAGCATCGGCAATGCTGCCCGGATCGTCATAGGCCGTAGTCAGCGCATGCCAGTCGGCGACGAAAAACAGACAGGGGTAGGTGTGCTGCAGCTTGACCCAGTTGGCCAGCACGCCATGGTAGTGGCCAAGGTGGAGGCGCCCGGTGGGGCGCATGCCGGAGAGGACTTTTTCAGCGTACATCAGTGGAAGGCGAACAAGGCGCGAATGAGTGACATGAAGATGTGCATGAGCGGCCCCAGCACCACGCCAAGGATACCGGTGAACAGCAATGCCAGCAAAATGACGAAGCCGTAGGGCTCCAGCTTGGCAAATTGCCAGGCGGCACGGTGCGGCAACAGGCTCACCGCGATCCGCCCGCCGTCAAGTGGCGGCAGCGGCAGCAGGTTAAGCAGCATCAGCACGGCATTGACCTCGATGCCGGCACGCGACATCTCGGCCAGCGGCAGGGCATATGGGTTGCCGGAAATGGCGATGGCCAGTTTGAGCAGCAGCGCCCAGCCCAGCGCCATTGCCAGGTTGGCACCCGGTCCCGCCGCCGCGACCCACAGCATGTCCTGCTTGGGACGGCGCAGGCGGCCAAAATTCACCGGCACCGGCTTGGCCCAGCCGAAGAGCATGCCGCCGCTACCGGCGAGAGTGCTCATCGCCAGGATCATCACCGGCACGAGGATGGTGCCGACCGGATCGATATGGCGGATTGGGTTGAGGCTGATGCGTCCAAGTTGCCAGGCCGTCGGATCACCAAAATGGCGCGCAACATAGCCGTGCGCGGCTTCGTGCAGGGTGATGGCGAAAATGACCGGCAGGGCGTAGACCGCCAGAGTCTGAATCAAGGATTCCATGAGAGGGAGCGATTCTACCCCAGGCCTGATTGCAGACCGGGTTGCCGTCTGGGTTAAAGCCGGGTTACAGGCCCGATTTACAGGCCCGATTTACAGGCCGAATGGCGCCAACGCGCCCCGTCCTTCCCGCACCAGTTTCGGCGCGCCGTCCGCCAGGTTGATCACGGTAGTCATGCCCGCACCACAGGGACCGGCCTCGATCACCAGATCGACAAGCTTGCCCAGCCGCTCCCGAATCGTCTCGGCATCATCCAGGGGCATATCGTCGCCTGGAAGCATCAGGGTGGACGTCAGCAGTGGTTCATCCAGCTCGGCCAACAATGCCAACACCAGCGGATGATCCGGCACGCGCAGGCCAATGGTCTTGCGCTTGGGATGGAGCAGCCGGCGCGGCAGTTCCTTGGTGCCTTCGAGGATGAAGGTATAGCTGCCCGGCGTGGTGGCCTTGAGCAGACGGTACTGCGCGTTGTCGACACGGGCGTAATTGGCGATCTCCGAGAGGTCGCGGCACATCAGCGTGAAATGGTGGCGCTCGTCGACATCGCGAATGCGGCGGATGCGATCGAGCAGCGCGGCATCACCAATGTGCCCGCCCAACGCGTAGGCCGAGTCAGTGGGAAAGACCAGCAGGCCGCCCTGGCGCGCAATGTCAGCCGCCTGCTTGATCAGGCGCGGCTGAGGTTGCTGGGGGTGAATCGAAAAAAATTGTGGCACTGGCGCTAAGCTCCCACCCCCCATCCCCCGCCCAGAGGGCTGGGGTGACGGGTGTTCAGCCGCGCTGCGCGCGGCTTCCGGGCCATTGACTTGTCCCGTCTTGAGGTGGATCGGCGGCGGGACACTAAATCAGCTCAGACCAAACCGGCGTCAGGTCCTCCGGCAGATCCGGCACCTTGCCCAGGTCGGAATAACTCTCGCCCGGCCCGTGAAAATCCGAACCACGCGAGGCCAGGAAACCGTACTCGCGCGCCACCCGGGCGAAATCCCGCACCATCTCCGGATTGTGCGCGCCCGAAATCACCTCGATGCCGCGTCCGCCCAGTTCCTTGAACCTGCCAAGCATCTCCCGCAACTCCGCCTTGGTCAGGCGGTAACGCCCGGGATGAGCCACCACCGCGATGCCGCCGGCACCGCTGATCCAGGCCAAGGCGTCCTCAATTGTCGCCCACGGATGCGAGACATAACCCGGCTTGCCCTTGGCCAGCCACCAGTCGAACACCGACTTGACATCCTTGGCATGGCCCAGTTCGACGATATAGCGGGCGAAGTGCGAACGCGAAATCAGCGCCGGGTTGCCGGCATACTTGAGCGCGCCCTCATAGGCACCGTGGATTCCCACCTTGTCCAGTTCCGCCGCCATGCTCATGGCACGCGAATCGCGCCCGCCGCGCACTTTGGCCAGTCCCTCGACCAGTGGCGCATGGCTGGTATCAATGCCCAGTGCCACAATGTGCACCGTCTGGTCGTCGCCCCACGACACCGATATTTCTGCGCCATCGACAAACTGCATTCCCAGATGCGCCGCTTCCGCTCGCGCCTCGGGCAGACCGCCGATCTCGTCGTGATCGGTCAGCGCCAGCAGCTCGACGCCGTTGCCGTGGGCACGACGCACCACCTCGGCCGGCGCCAGGAGACCGTCCGAGACGGTGGAATGACAATGGAGGTCTGCGTTCATGCAGCAAGCCTGGCGGCTATCAGAGCCTGCTTGAGCAACATGGCGGAATCCTCGTTTGCGTTTTATGGGCTGGTGATTCTCGCATGGGATGTATGTCTCGGACAAAACGCCCCACCATCCGGGTTCGGCAGGACCACACACTGAGCGCGTCGCTTTGCAATCGCCATTGCCGTCTCGCCATGTCTTTTTGTCCGGCAATGGCCTTGAAATCCAGTCTGGAAGGGGTCTCCCAAAGGAATGGGCGCTCTCGCGAGCTGCAATTTGACTTCGCCGCCAGCTGGGTGAGCGTAACTGACTATGGTCGGGGCAATCTGGATGCCGGACGGATCGCCGCGCTGGATTTGGAGACTATCGGTGCAATTTATTTCCGACCTTTTTAGCGGGCCACTGCGGCACAATGGCGCCTGTTTCCCAAATCCGACCCGCCATCCCGATGCCTGTTCCCCTGCCCGAACTCTTCCATACCGCCTTCGTTTCCCGCCAGCCGCTGCTTGAGCGCCTCCAGGCCGAGAACACGGACTGCTATCGCCTCTTCCACGGCAGCGTCGAGGGTCAGCCGGGGCTGACGGTTGACCGCTACGGCGACATGCTGCTGGTGCAGACCTTTCATTCGCCGCTGGACGAGACACAACTCGCCGAACTGCAAACCTTCTACGCCACGGCCGTGCCGGGCCTGGCGCTGGTGTACAACGACCGCAGCTCGGCCAATTCGCGCATCCGCAACAAGCTCGACGGCGCGGCGCTGGAAGCGGCGATGGCCCCGCGCGTCGCGCATGAGATGGGCGTCAAGTACCACATCCAGGGACGGCATGCCGGGCAGGACCCGTGGCTCTTCCTCGATCTGCGGGCGGCGCGGCGACGCGTGATGCAGGAAGCCTCGGGCAAAACCCTTCTTAATCTCTTTGCCTACACCTGCGGCGTCGGTATCGCCGCCGCCAAGGCCGGCGCGAGTTTTATCGTGAATGTGGATTTCGCTGAAACCAGCCTCGGCATTGGCAAGGAAAACGCGCGACTCAACAAACTGCCAATCCGTCCACGCTTCATCAAGTCCGATGCCTTTCCCGCCATGCGCCAGTACGCCGGCATCGGCCAGCCGCGGATGGTACGCGGCAAGCACCTGCCGCCCTTCCCTAAAGTGGAGCCGCGCCAGTTCGACATCGTTTTTCTCGATCCGCCACGCTATGCCAAGAGTCCTTTCGGCGTGGTCGACCTCATCAATGACTATGCGGCGCTGTTCAAACCGGCACTTTTGTGCACAGCCGAGGGCGGCACACTGATCTGCTGCAACAACGTGGCCGACGTGCCGCGCGAAGCGTGGGTGGATCAGATGGAACGAAGTGCGAAGAAGGCCGGTCGAAGCGTCCGGGAAATCGAGTTCATCGTGCCGGACGCCGATTTCCCCAGCGCAGACGGAAATCCGCCGCTGAAAATCGCACTGTTGCGGGTATGACCGACATGAACAAATTACTTGCTGCTCTGCTCCTGCAACTCATTGCATTCGCGACCTTTGCGGCACCCACCTGCGCCGGCACCAGCGGCGCCCAGACCACTGCGCTGGTTGAGCTGTATACGTCCGAGGGCTGCTCCAGCTGCCCGCCGGCGGATAAATGGCTGTCGGCACTGCCCGGCCCGAACCTCAGCCTGCGCCAGGCAGTGCCCATTGCACTGCATGTGCACTACTGGGACTACATCGGCTGGAAGGATCCCTTCGCGCAGCCGCTCTTTGCCGAGCGACAGCGCTGGCTGGTCAGTGCAAACAATCGTCGCACCTCCTACACGCCGCACTTTTTTGTATCGGGCGCCGAGGTATACGACCAGGGCGGCAAGCTGGATGCCACCATCCGCCTCATCAACAGTCAACCGGCACGTGCCGACATCGAGATCCGCAGCGACGCCTCTCGACCGGACGTACTGGCGATCCATGCCAACGCTTCGGCGCGCGTGACGAACCGGCCGTTGCAGCTATTTCTGGCGGTTACCGAGAGCCAGCTCGTCACCGCCGTGAAGGCCGGAGAGAATCGTGGCGCGACCTTGCATCACGCCAATGTCGCCCGCAAATGGATCGGCCCGCTGCCACTGGTAGGTAACAAGATTGACACCGTGCAGGAAGTAACGCTCGATGCCGGCTGGGTGCGCAAGAACCTCAAGGTAACCGGCTTCGTGCAGGACAGCCGCAATGGCGAAGTGCTGCAGGCGTTGGCGCTGGAGAACTGCGCCAGCTAGTATCCTGCCGCCCGCAACAAGCGGGCGTTGAGCACCATGTTTTCGAGGACGAGGCGGGTGATGGTGGCGGCCACCATCTGTTCGCGTTCCGCCGCATCGAGCCCGCTGTAGGCGTCGGAGGCCAGCAGCTCAGTCACGTTGCAGCAGGCCATGCGGCGCAGGCCATTTTCTTCGAAGGGCAGGTCCGCGTAGTCGATCGGATCTTCCGCCTCGATTTCCAGCAACAGCCCAAGCAGTTCGTTGGATGTCATCGCACACTCCCCACCGTGAGTTCTGATGATCCTATTGCAGTGGGAACCGCGTCAGTCCGGCGAGATGGGACAAACTGCCCTGCCAGATCGGCAATTTGGCTGGGGCACTGTCGAAGTTTTTTACAACATCCCAAACAAAAGGAAAACAAATAACTCTATCTATCTGTTATTAATTACATTTCAATGTACTAAAAAATATGGTCCAGTTATTGCTTTAAATTAAAAATCGGGGATGAGACTTCCGAATAGTTCCTAGCCACAGCTTCTAAAGACCTATTTTTCAGGGGATTAGCATGAACATCAAAAGGAATTTTCTTGCAGCCGCATTCGCCACACTCCTGAGCATGGGCGCTCAGGCCGGCAACATCTTCATCACCGGCCACGATGCCGACGAGCACCTGAATGGCGCTTACATGGCAGCTGGCCTCGACTACCTTCTATTTGGCACCGCACAAACCGGCAACCGCGCAAAAAGCATCGCCTACCTCAATACTTTTGGTGGCGGCAACGCGGCTACGCCCCTGTCTGGCGCGTACAACGTTACCACCTTTAACGCCAACCTAGCAGGCATCGCTGCGGCACTGAACGGCGGCTTCGATGCAGTGATGGTCGGCAGCGGTAATGATTTCAGCGCCCAGGGCGCGCTGTCGGCCTCGGCATCCTTGTTCACGTCTTACTTCAACGGCGGCGGCTCCCTTTTCGTCAACACTGACGAGGCGGGTGGCCAAAGCTGGTACAACTTCGTACCACAGTTCGGAACGACCGCTAACAACACCATTAGTGTCGCGGGGATTTTCACGCCGACGGCGGCCGGCGCATTGATTGGCCTGACAAACCCCGTCGTTGATGCAGACATCACTCACAGTTATTACACCGGTGTCAATACTTCGCTGTTTACCGTTTTTGAAACGACGGCTGCGAATGGCAATGGCGTTCCGGTCGGGCAGGCTGTTGCCATCGGTCTGCGGCAAGCCACCATCGACGAAGGCGGCAACTTCGTTCCCGAGCCCGCGACGACAGCCTTGATGATGCTGGGCCTGGCTGGTTTGGCGGCGTCGCGCAAGCGCAAAGTCCCTCAAGCCTGATTTCTGCGGCACCGAGGGAAAGCGCCGGACACGGCAACGTGTCCGGCGCTTTTTTGCTCCGCTATTTGTCAAGCTTGCTGATCTTCGAGCCTTCGAAAGTCAGGTTGTACATCAGGCCCTTGTTGGAAAAGATGAAGCCGATGATGGGCTGCTTGGCGGTCTCGCTGTCGATGGCGCCGCCTGCGCCCAGCGTGGCCAGCGCAACGCTGCCGTCGACGCCCGCCTTCCAGCCTTCGCTGCCACGAAAATCAGCCAGCGCCTTGTCGGTCATGAACAGCACGATCTGGCTGCGCGCTTGGGCGCCGAGCTGGAAGCCGATGGAGGCCGAGGCGATGTTGTAGTAGGCCACCGGCTTGCCCTTGACCAGCAGCGCGCCCTCGCCGTACTCGCCGCCGATGCCGATGCCGGCCTTGATGACATTAGGGAAGACCAGCATGCCCGCTGCCTTCTTCGACAAGTCGCGACCGGCGGAGGTATGTTTGTTGAATGCGTGTACCGCATCCTTCACCTCGGCATCAATTTCCTCTTTCGAGCCGGCCTGGACGCCAAGCGAAAGGGTCAGCAGAAGCATTGAAATCAGAGTGCGCATGTCCGGTCTCCGTGTCATGGGTGGTGGTCTAAAATCGCCTTCGAGTATAACCCCCGCCCCGCCCAATGAAAAATCTCTGGAACGACGCCCAATCCCCTGCCGCCACCGACGCCATCGCCCTGCGCGTTTACAGCTCCCGTCTGCTCGGCCAGGACAAGACCCTGGTGCTGCACGGCGGCGGCAACACCTCCGTGAAAATTGCCGAACCCAACGCCTTCGGCGAGATGGAGGAAATTCTCTATGTCAAAGGCAGCGGATGGGACCTGGAGAAGATCGAGGCCGCCGGCTTCTCGCCCGTGCGACTCGACCACCTCAAGCGCCTGGCGCAACTGCCGTCGCTGCCCGATCCGGCCATGGTCAACGAACTGGTGACGCACATGACCCGCGCTGCGGCACCGGTGCCCTCGGTGGAAGCCATCCTTCACGCCATCCTGCCATTCAAGGTGGTCGACCATACTCATGCCGACGCCGTCATCACGGTGAGCAACTCGGTCGATGGTGCGGCGCGCATCAAGGAAATTTACGGCGATGCGGTGGTCGTGATTCCCTATGTAATGCCCGGCTTCGACCTGGCGCGGCTGTGCGTCGTCGAGTTCGCCAAACAGGCGGGGCCGCAAACCATCGGCATGGTGCTGCTCAACCACGGCATTTTTTCCTTCGGCAACACCGCGCGTGAATCGTACGAGCGCATGATCGACCTGGTCGGCCGCGCCGAGGATTACCTCAAGCGCAAGCAGGCCTGGGACATCACTTGGACCGCTCCAGTTGCGGCGACGGATGCCGGCCTCGATCTGGCGCGGCTACGCAAGGATATTTCGGCACTGGCTGGCTTCCCCATCATCGTCGCACGCACAGTCGATTCACAGGCGCTGGCCTTTGCCAATCGTCCCGACCTGGCGACGATCGCGCAGCAGGGCCCGGCCACACCCGACCACGTGATCCGCACCAAGCGGCTGCCGATGCTGGGTCGCGATGTAGCCGCCTACGCCACCGCCTACCGCGCCTACTTCGAGGCGCACGAGCCGCAGGCCAAGGAACGCAAGACCATGCTCGATGCTGCGCCGCGCGTGGTGCTGGACCCGAGGCTCGGCCTGTGCGCCATCGGCCGCTCGGCGAAAGATGCAGCCGTCGTGGCCGAGATCTACTCGCATACCATCGACATCATCGCCCGTGCCACGGCACTAGGCGGCTACCGGGCACTGCCGGCGAAGGACATTTTCGATGTCGAATACTGGGACCTGGAACAGGCCAAGCTGAAGAAGGGCGGCAAGCCCGCGGCCTTCGCCGGCGAAGTGGCACTGGTCACCGGTGCCGCCTCGGGCATCGGCAAGGCCTGCGTCGATTCACTGCTGGCGCGCGGCGCAGCGGTGGTCGGACTCGACCTCAACCCGGCGATCACGACGCTTTATCAGCGACCCGACTTCCTCGGCATCCAATGCGATGTCGGCGCAGAGGATCAGATAAAGGCAGCCCTGCAGCGCACGGCGGATGCCTTTGGCGGCCTCGACATGCTGGTGCTCAACGCCGGCATCTTCCCTGCCGGCTGCCGCATCGAAGACCTCGCGCTCGACGCCTGGCGCAAGGTGATGAACATCAACCTCGATGCCAACCTGGTGCTGCTGCGCGAGGCGCATCCCTTCCTCAAGCTGGCGCCGCGCGGCGGCCGCGTGGTCATCATCGGCTCCAAGAACGTGCCGGCGCCGGGCCCCGGCGCGGCGGCCTACTCGGCCTCCAAGGCGGCGCTGAACCAGCTGGCGCGGGTCGCGGCGCTGGAATGGGGCAATGACAACATCCGCATCAACTCGCTGCATCCCAACGCGGTGTTCGACACGGCAATCTGGACCGAGGAGGTGCTGGCCTCGCGCGCCAGGCATTACGGTTTGACAGTCGATGCCTACAAGCGGAACAATGTGCTCAAGGTGGAAGTGACCAGCCGCGACGTGGCCGAACTGGCCGCCGAGATGTGCGGTAGCCTGTTTGCCAAGACCACGGCGGCACAGGTGCCGGTAGATGGCGGCAATGATCGGGTGATTTGAAAGGGGAAAGACATGAAGCGCAACTTGGTGATCGCAGCAGCCGGCATGTTGTGCCTTGGGTCGACATCTGGCGCATGGGCGCAGTCGGTTCAAAGCAACCTGAAGCTCAATTGCACCGTCAGCGGCGTCTATGCCGACGGCACGCGCGTCAGCGGCAGTGGTACGGAAGACATCAGCGTCGAGGTGCGCCCGGCCAGCCTGGCGGCGCCGGCAAGCAACGACATCCGGGTAACGGCCAACGGCCGCAGCTACCAGGCCACGCTGTTGCGCAGCACACCAACGCAGCTCGCCTTCAGCTACGCCAGCGATGCGGTAGTCGATGGCGTCGCCCAGACACTGGCGCTGACCTACGAGATCCGCCTCGACCAGTCGCGCCTCAAGCGCACGGTGATGGCGCTGTTTTCCAATCAGGCCGGCAACACACTGACAGCCGAAGGCAATTGCGTGCGCCCCGGCGTGGCTGCTGCCGGCGCTGCAGCGCCGGCAGCAACAGCCACCACACCGGACTGGGTGGTGGAGCTGCGCCGCAAGCTCAAGGAGTGCAATTCCAAGGATCCACTATCCGCAGTGACTTGCACCGAGCGTGTGCAGGGTCGCCTGTGTGCCAACCGCTCGATCAAGGTGCCGGAGTGTGAAGGCAAATAAGCGGGGATGCCGGCCACGTCAGTAGTGCGGCGGCAGTTCGTCGCGCAGGCTGCGCGACTCGCCATCACCAGGCCGGCTTGCCTGCAGCTCCTGGCGCAGGGTGCGGATCTGCTCTTGCAGCAGGTCTATTTGCTGTTGTTGCCGATAGACAGTTAGATTCAGCGCCTCGATCTGGTCTTCGGCGAAGCTGAGTTTCACTTCCAGTTCGGTCAGGCGCGCGTCCATGGCGACCTGGCTCACGGTTGCGTCGTATCCAGCGGCGGGGCGACGGCCGGAGTGGCCAACATGGCCTCGCGGCTCTGCGGCGTTTCCAGGGTGATGCGGCCGAGCGCGCCGCTGCGGTAGTCGGTGAGCAGGATCATCGCCGCCTTTTCCATATCGAGCTCGCCGCCTCGAGAACGTGGGCCCTTGATGAGGCAGCCGCGCTTCTTCGCCACGGTCTCCACCACGCCGGCTGCATCCGTCTTGTCGACAGCCACGCCATAGCGCGTGGCCAGCAGAGCCGGATAACGATCCAGCAGGATGCCGGCAAGAAAGGTCGCCACCTCTTCGTCAATCACCGCATTGCGGCCGATGGCGTGGCTGGCAGCAAGCATGTAGCCGTCGCTGTCGTGTTCGATCTTCGGCCACATCAGGCCGGGCGTATCGATGATGGTCTGGCGCGGAGAGATGTCGAAACTCTGCTGGCTCTTGGTCACCGCCGGCTCGTCGCCGACGGCGGCGATGCGGCGCTTGAGCAGCGCGTTCATCAGCGTGGATTTGCCGACGTTGGGGATGCCCATGATCAGCATGCGCAGCGGCTTGATGGTGTC
>Ga0315271_10001081_pt1 | contig 16192 bp, 14 predicted proteins | sample C3_top_MG_FD_204664 | JGI IMG/M metagenome (GOLD analysis project Ga0315271, IMG submission 204664) | Sediment microbial communities from Yellowstone Lake, YNP, Wyoming, USA - C3_top | ecosystem: Environmental > Aquatic > Freshwater > Lake > Sediment | place: USA: Wyoming | collected 2017-08-01 | reverse complement strand
CTTGTGGAAGCCGCGCGACTCTGCGCAAGCCTCGCAGGCGCACATGCTCAGCCCCTTGTCCATCGCGGCGCGGATCCGCTTGTCGAGGTACGAGTAGTCCTTGAACGACTTCTGCCCCTTCTTCGACAGCATCACGGCGTTGCCGGACATCCAGAAGTCGACCTCATGTCCCTTCTCGATCGCGGCCTCCGCCAGCTTGACGGCGAAGTCCAGCGACATCGAGCCCACGAGGGAGGAGAAACAGCCGATCGTCAGTTTTGCCATGGGTGCGCTCCCTCCTTTCCTAGAGCCAAGCGATCTTGGGGAAGTCGTTGAAGATCAGGTCCACGATGTCGCCGTAGCCGACGACCTTGACCCGCGAGTCGACCGCGTCGGCGGCGAAGCCGCGGGTCTCCAGGTCCTCGCGCAGCGCGTAGACCCGCGGGGCCACGTCCAGGATGGCCGATCCCTTCCCCTTGTCGAGGATCGCGGCGTGGTAGACGCCGTTCTGGACCAGGAACACGCCGAGCTGGTCCGACTTCAGCCGGTCAAGCGTGTCAACGGTCGACGAGTAGTCACTGACGAAAACACCGAGCTTCATGGGGCCCTCCTCCCTCGTTCCATGGTGAATGGATCTGAAAGACGATAGGTATTCCTAGTCAAGCTGTCAAGAAAAAACAAGCTCGCCGCCACGGGGTAAAAAGTCGCGGCAAAGAAGAACTTGATCCGTGTGGACTCAAGGTGGAATAATGCGCAGGGGATGGTGACGGTCGGACGATCGTCGCTGGTCCCGTCATGCGGGAGGGCCTCGTGCACGAATACAGAAAGTGTCTGCAGGCCGGGTAGGACGGACGCCGGTGGACGTGGAACAGGACTACTACGTGATCCTCGGCGTCGACCCGAAGGCCGGCCAGCGCGAGATCAAGCGCGCCTGGCTCAAGCTCGCCCGGCGGGAGCACCCGGACGTGAACCCGGGCGACCGTGAGGCGGCGTCTCGCTACGGCATCATGCTGGAGGCTTGGCGGGTGCTCTCCCAACGCGCCCTGCGCGAGGAATACGACCGCCGGGGCCGCAGCCCGGTGCCGGCGCTTGGCAAAATCTCGCCCGGCGGCTTGGCAGGCGGTGTGGGCGGCCGCTGGGAGCAGGTCATCCGGGAGCTGTTTCCCGAATCGGCTGCCGCGGCAACCGAGCCGGCGATGGCACCGGCGCGCGGCGACGATATTCACCAGGTGCTCGAGCTGAGCTTCGAAGAGGCTCTGCGCGGCGCGGTGCTTGAGTGCCACTACCGCCGGGAGGGCGCGTGCCCGGAGTGCCGCGGTCGACGCTGGGCGCCGGGGTCGCTGATCGAGACCTGCCACTCCTGCCGGGGGCGCGGGGTGGTCGAGGTTCCCCACGGTCCGTGGACGGTGCGCAAGCTCTGCCCGACGTGCGATGGCGAAGGCGAGTCCGGCAAGGAGCCGTGTCGGGCCTGCCGCGGGCGTGGCCACGTCCCGGTCGCCGAGAAGCGCGCGGTGCGGGTTGCTGCCGGCAGCTCATCCGGCAGCCGGACCATCGTCGCCGCGGCCGGGCAGCCGGGACGGCGCGGCGGCGAGCCAGGCGACCTGGTGGTGACCCTCAAGGTTCAGTCCCACCCGCTGCTCGAGCGCCGGGGGCAGAACCTCTACGCTTCGATTCCCATAACGCTGCCTCAGGCGGTCCTCGGCGGCCCGGTCCCGGTCCCGACGGCCGAGGGTCGCGCGACGCTCCGGCTTCCCGCGGGCACGCAGTGCGGCCAGGTTTTCACCCTGCGCGGCAAGGGTGTGCCTTCGCCCGGGGGGCGGGCGCGCGGCGACCTCCATATCACGGTCGCCGTGGCTCTGCCTTCGGGAGACGACCCGCGGGTGCGCCGCGCCATGCAGGAGCTCGAGAAGGCGCTCGCCGCACCGCCACGGGTGACATCGTGAGCCCGCGCGGACGCCGCCCCAAGGCGGCAGAACCGGGCGAGGTCGCCGACCTGGCGGGCGCGCGGGCGCAGGGAGCGGACCGGGAGACGCCGTTGTACATGATCAGCGTGGTTGCCGAGTTGCTCGGCGTGCACCCCCAGACCTTGCGTCTCTACGAGCGCGAGGGGTACGTGCGGCCCCGGCGCACCCGCGGCGGCACCCGCCTGTACTCGGAGGCCGACGTCGACACCGTCCGCCGCATTCTGCACCTGACGCGCGATCTGGGGGTCAACCTGGCCGGCGTCGAAGTCGTGATCGAGATGCGGCGCAAGCTCGAGCGCATGCAGGCGGATCTGGCCGAGGCGCTCGAGTTCGTGCGCCGCGAGATGAAGCGCGAGGTCGAGCTGCAGCGCTCGCGCACCGCGCTGGTGCGCGTGGGCCCGCGCGCCACGGTGCGGCGCCCCCACGAGCGCGTCGCGGGAGGCCGCGATGGCGGTTGACAGCCCATCGTCGCTCGGGGCTTACCTGCGCGAGATCTCCAAGATCCCGATGATCCCCCGCGAGGAGGAGATCCGCCTCGGGAAGCTCGCCCTCAAGGGCGACCAGAAAGCCATCCAAGGCCTCGTCGAGGCGAACCTGCGCTTCGTTGTGAAGGTCGCCAACCGCTTCTCGGGCGCCGGTCCCTCGCTGCTGGACCTGATCAACGAGGGCAACATCGGCCTGCTGCAGGCGGCGCGACGCTTCGATCCCGCGCGCAACGTCAAATTCATCTCCTACGCCGTCTGGTGGATCCGCCAGGGGATCATGCAGATGCTCGCCGAGCAGAGCGGCCCGACGCGGCTGCCGCTCAAGCAGGCGGGGCTGCTCTACAAGATCCGCACCAAGACCGAGGAGCTGACGAAGGCGCACGACCGCGAGCCCACGCCCAAGGAGCTGGCCGTCGCGCTCGGGGTCAAGCTGCGTGAGGTCGAGGAGGTCCAGCGCGTGGCCCGCCGGCCCGTCTCCCTCGACAGCCCGATCACCGAGGACTCCGAGACGGCCTACATGGACCTGATGGCCGACGAGGACGCGCCCGCGGTGGATCACGACCTGCTCGAGAGCTCGCTGCGCGGCGAGATCGCCGGCCTGCTCGGGAACCTCGCGCCGCGCGAGCGCGAGGTGATCGAGCTGCGGTTCGGGATCGCGACCGGGGAGACGATGACGCTCGAGGAGGTCGGCGGGAAGCTCGGGCTCTCGCGCGAACGGATCCGCCAGATCGAGAAAAAGGCCAAGAAGAAGCTCCAGCGACTGGCTCGCAGCCGGCACCTCGCCGACTTTCTCGACTGACCTTGCTTCCCCGATGACCGGAGCGGGCGGCTGGTCCTCCGGGTGGCCCGCGCTGTTGCCGCTGGCCGGCTTCGCCTTCACGCTCGCTCTGGGAATTTTCGTCTGGAGCCGCCGGGGCAACGCGGCGCTGCAACGCAGTTTCGCGGCCTTGAACATCGCGGTCGCCCTCTGGAACCTCGACGTCTTTCTGCTCTTCACGCTCCAGGACGGCGAGCTGGCCGGCCGGGTGGACCGGTTTCTGCAGGCGCCGATCATCGTTATGCCGTTCCTGGCGCTGCTGTTCTTCTTCATCTTTCTCGGCCGGCGCCTCTCGCACCCGCTGCTCGTCGGTTTCGGCGTCTGGGCGGCCCTGCTCGTCGTCGTCAGCACCGGGCCGAGCTATATCTCCGGTTGGAGACGGCTCTGGTTCGGCTGGTACGGCACCACGGGTGAGTTGTACCCGCTGTTCGTGGGCTACCTGCTGACGTACATCGCCATCTCCACGACGCTGCTGGCCCGCGAGGCGCGGGCGACGCGCGACCACGTCCGACGCAGCCAGGCCCTGTACCTGCTCGCGGCCAACCTGTTCCTCTGCCTGGCGAGCCTGACCAACTTCCTGCCGCTGTGGGGCGTCCCGTTCCTGCCGCTCGGCAACTTCGCCTCGGCGATCTACGTCGGCGTCATGACGGTGACGATCGCCCGCCATCGCCTCCTCGACGTCCAGGTCCTCTTCCGTGCCGGGATGCTCTACTCGACATTGACCTTCCTGCTGTCGGTGGTCTACTTCGCGCTCGTCCTCGGGCTCCAACGCTGGTTCCAGGACGCCGTGTTCGCCGGGTCGCTGCTGCTGCCGATGCTCCCCGCGCTGGCCGTCGCGCTGGCGGTCGGGCCGCTCAAGTCCTCCCTGCAAGAGCGCCTCGACCGGACGTTCTTCCGCTCACGCGCCCAGATGCGCGCCCGGGGCGAGGAATTCGCCGATGTCCTGTGCCGTCTCGAGAGCGAGACCGACGTTTGGCTGGCCGCCTGGGATCAGGGGTGGCGGCACGCGCACCCGGAGAGCGGGTTGGTCTTGCGCCACGCCGACGGCATTTTCCTCACTGCGGCGGGGACGGGCACGGCGGGCGTGGACGCGGAAGCCGCGGGCCAGCTGATCGCCGGACTCGCGGGGGCGAAGCGGCTTGCCGCGGGGAGTCCGTTCGAGATCGCGCTGCCGGTCGTCGGGCGCGGGGGGTTGCTCGGCGGCTGTCTTCTCGGGCCAAAGGCGAGCGGCGAGATCTGGTCGGTCGAGGACCTGGCTTTCTGCGCCGCGATCGCCGGCCAGACGGCGCTGGCGGTCGACCAGGCCCGCCTGCGCGCGAGCGTCGGACTCCAGGAGCGGCTGGCCGCGCTCGGACGGATGGCGGCGGTCGTTTCCCACGAGATGCGCAACACGCTGAACAACATCAACGCCTCCATCGGCGTTCTGCGCCGGCAGATTGCCGGCCACTCCGGTGTGGCGGTCCTCGGTGTCGTCGAGAAAGAAACCGGTCGCGGCGAACGCTTCCTCAACGACATCCTGTTCGCCTGCCGCGAAAAGCGCACCCTCCTCGTGCCCATCGATCTCGCGATCGGCCTGCACGAATTCGCCGAGAGCTGGGCCTGTGGGGAGTTCGGCGAGGCCCGGCTCGAGCTGGCCGCCCCGGCAACCGGCCTCTGGGTCCGAGGCGATGTGTTCCAACTGCGGCAGGTCTTCGAAAACCTCGCGCGCAACGCCGTCGAGGCGGGGGGGAAAAGGGGCCGCGTCTCGCTGCGGGTGAAACGGCCCACCGGGGGCGGGATAGCGATCTCGGTCGCCGACGACGGCCCGGGGATCGAACCGCGGCTGCTGTCGGTGATTTTCGAACCGTTTCGCACGACCAAGCCCAAGGGGACGGGGCTGGGGTTGTCGATCGCCAAGGGGGTCGTCGACAGGCACGGCGGCCGCATCAGCGCGGCGAACCTGCGCGGCGGCGGCGCGGTTTTCAGGGTCTGGCTGCCGGCCATCGAGGAACCAGAAGGTGAGCGGCCGGACGGGCACGCCGACCCCGAGGTTGGACCGGTTGATCGAGCATCGGCCTCGGCGCATTTCTGATACAGTTGCCCGCCTCTGAGCCAGGCGAAGGGGTGGCGCGGAGGGGAAGTCCGCAGCGTCAGGCCCCCGCAGCTTGAACGGGAACGCACGGTATTCAAAGGGGAGACGACCGATGGCTCAGACGAAGACCGGCGCACCGTGGAAGGTCCTCCTCGTCGACGACGAGCAGAGCGCCCTGCAGATGTACGGCGCGCTCCTGCGCGAGGACGGGATCCCGGTGCTCACCGCGGCCACCGGGGAGCGGGCCCGGGCGCTGGCGAAAAGCGAGCCGCGGCTCGGGCTCGTGGTGCTCGATCTCGTCCTGCCCGATGTTGACGGACTCGGGCTGTTCCGTGCCATTCGGGCCGCGCGCCCCGAGGTGCCGGTCGTCATGCTCACCGCCTTCGGGAGCGTCGACACCGCGGTGCAGGCCCTCCGGGAGGGGGCGTATCACTTCCTGACCAAACCCGCCGACCTCGAGCAGTGGCGCGCGCTGGTGCGCAGCGCGCTGGAGAAGCGCTCGCTCGAGGAAGAAAACCGCACCCTGCGCGAGCGTCTCGGGGAGACCGGGGCCGGCGAACTCATCGGCCGCTCGCGGCCGATGGAGGAGTTGCGCGCTCATCTTGCGGTCGTCGGCGACTCCCAGGCCGCGGTGCTGGTCCGGGGCGAGAGCGGCACGGGCAAGGAGTTGGCGGCGCGCGCCATTCACCGCGCGAGTTCCCGGCGGGAAGGCCCATTCGTGAGCCTCAACTGCGGCGCGCTTCCCTCCCAGCTGCTCGAGAGCGAGCTGTTCGGGTACGAGAAGGGGGCCTTCACCGGCGCGGCCGGGGCGAAGCCGGGGCAGTTCGAGCTGGCCCACGCGGGCACCATCTTCCTCGACGAGATCGGCGAGTGCTCGCCGGAGCTGCAGGTGCGCCTCCTGCGCGTCCTTCAGGAGAAGGAGGTGCAGCGCCTCGGCGGAACGCGGCCTGTCACGACGGACTTCCGGCTCGTCGCGGCGACCAACAGAAACCTCGCCGAAGATGTCAAGACCGGGCGATTTCGCGAGGACCTCTATTATCGCATCAACGTCGTCGAGGTTACGATGCCGCCGCTGCGCGCGAGGCGCGAGGACATCCCCCTGCTGGCGGCATTCTTCCTCGAGCGTTTCGCCCGGCGCGAGAAGAAGACCTTCGAGGGGATCTCCGGGGCGGCCCTGGAACTCCTCGCGGCGCACGACTGGCCGGGGAACGTGCGCGAGCTGGAAAACGCGATCGAGCGCGGGGTCGTGGTGGGCCGCGGGCCGCTGCTCGAGGCCGCGGATCTGCCACCGCAGGTGCGTCCGGCCGCCGGGGCCGCTGGGCCGGTCGCCGACCTGGCGGGGCGCGATCTGCCGCTGGCCGAGGTCGAGAAGGCGGTGATCGCGGCGGCGATGGCGCGGCACGGCGGCAACAAGAGCCAGGCGGCGCGCTCCCTGGGGATCTCGCGCAAGCTCCTCTATTCCAAGCTGCGCGAGTACGGTCTGGGCGGCGCGGAGGCCCCCGATGGCGAAGAGGCCTGAGCGCGACGACCTTCACGGGGTGCTGCTGTTCGCGAAGGAAGTCGGGCCGAGCTCGAACCAGGCGCTTCAGGAGCTGCGGCGTCAGCTCGGGTGGGTCAAGGCCGGACACGCCGGCACGCTCGACCCCGCGGCCTCGGGGCTGCTCCTCGTCCTGCTCGGCGAAGCGGTGAAGCTCGTCCCGTATCTCGCCGACCTCGAGAAGGAGTACGTCGGGGTGGCGCGCTTCGGCTCCGAGACCGACACGCAGGACGCGGCCGGCTCGGGGACCAGGACGGCGCCGTGGGAGCACCTGGGCCCGGAGCGGATCCAGACCGAGATGGCGACGTTCCTCGGCGAGTCGCTGCAAGAGCCGCCGATGTACTCCGCTCTTCAAGTCGGCGGCCGGCGGCTCTACGACATCGCCCGCGCCGGCGAGCAGGTGGAGCGGACGTCACGCCGCATCGCTGTCAGCGAAATGCGTCTGTTGGCCTGGCGCTCCCCGGAGGCGGAGTTCGTCGCGCGCGTCGGGTCCGGGACCTACGTGCGCACGCTCTGCCGCGACCTGGGCGTGCGGTGCGACAGCGCGGCGCACCTGGCGGCGCTCTCCCGGACCGCGATCGGGCCGTTCCGGCTCGAGCGTGCCGTGACGATCCAGGACTTGGCCGTGCTGGTTCCCGGGGCGGCGCCCCCGCTCGTGCGACTCGCCGACGCGCTGGCGCACCTGGTCTCAGTGCTGCTCGGCGAGCGCGAGGCTCGCGGCGTGCGCGACGGCCGCGCGCCGGTCGTGCACGCCGCCGATCTGCCGGCGGGTCTCGAGCCGGGTGGCATATTCAAGCTCGTCGACGGCTCGGGTCGCCTGTTGGCCGTGGCCCGTCTGGTCGCCTTGAACGCCCCGGTGAAATTTCTCAGGGTTTTCAAGGAACCGTAATAAGGCACGCGGCGGCGGGGCGGCGCCGTGCGGTCGCCAGCTACGCGCTCGACCGCAGCTTGTCCGCCCCTGCGCCCGCCCGTCACCGCCCCGCCACCGCTGTAGCCCGGTTCAGTTGCCTTCGGTTTCAGAATCAGCGAGACGGCTGGGGCGTTACTGAGGGAAGATGCGCGGAGCTGCCGAAAAGCCCGGAATCGTGACCGGTGCGGTCCCGAAGGGACGCGGGCTCGTTGTTTGAGCCGAAGGCGAGTTACGAGACCGCGAGCTCCGGGCACGACCCCGGGCCGGCAGCGAAGACGCACGACCGAAGGGACGCCCCGGCCGCCTCGCGCACGGGAACGATTAGGTTCGGCGGTTGTCCCGGTAGCCCGTGCTTCGTACCCCCTGTAGGGCGCTTCCGGGAGATTGCGATTTACTCCCCCTGGCGGATCGTGTAGAATCCCGCCCAAATCAAAGAGATGAAGAACACAGGCGAAAGAGGAGGAAGCAAGCAGTGGTCATGGAAAAGGAAGAGAAAACAGGCGTCATCAGCAATTTCAGGCTCCACGAGAGCGACACCGGTTCCCCGGAGGTCCAGGTCGCGCTTCTGAGCGAGCGCATCAAATACCTCCAGGAGCACTTCAAGACCCACGCGAAGGATCACCACTCGCGCCGCGGGCTGCTGAAGATGGTCGGCCAGCGCCGCCGTCTGCTCAACTATCTGAAGCGCACCGAGATCAAGCGCTACCGCGAAATCATCGAGCGGCTCGGCATCCGCAAGTAGCGGCGCCAGGCCAGCCTACGAGAAAAGGATAATAACCATGAGCGTCACACGTGTATCTATGGACTTCGGGGGCCGCACCCTGACCCTCGAGACCGGCAAAATGGCCAAGCAGGCCGACGGCGCCGTCTTCGTGACCTACGAAGGCTGCGCGGTGCTCTCGACCGCCGTTGCCGCCGACTCGCCCCGCGAAGGCGTCGACTTCTTCCCGCTGACCGTCCACTACCAGGAGAAGCAGTTCGCCGCCGGGAAGATCCCGGGCGGCTTCTTCCGCCGCGAGGGCCGTCCTGGCGAGCGCGAGATCCTCGGTTGTCGCCTGATCGACCGCCCGCTGCGCCCGCTTTTCCCGAAGGGCTTCCGCAACGACGTGCAGATCATCTGCAACGTCTACTCCGCCGACCAGGTCAACGAGACCGACATCCTGGCGCTCAACGGCGCCTCCGCCGCGCTGGCGATCTCGCGCGTCCCGTTCGAGGGTCCGGTCGGCGCTGTGCGCATCGGCCAGGTTGACGGGCAGTACATCGTCAACCCGACCAGCGAACAGATCGCCGCCGGCACGCTGAACATGGTGGTCGCCGGCACCGCCGACGCGATCCTGATGGTCGAGGCCGGCAGCCTCGAGGTGAGTGAAGACGTCGTCGTCCAGGCGCTCCTGCTCGGCCAGGAGGAGATCAAGAAGCTCGTCGAGTTGCAGCTCAAGCTGCGCGACGCCGCCGGCGCCCCCCCCGAGAAGATGCCCTTCACGCCCGCGGCGCACGACCCCGAACTCAAGCGCGTGCTCGAGCAGGAGTACCTCGAGCAGCTGCGCGAGGCGATGTTGGTGTCCGGCAAGTTCGAGAAGGAGGACGCCATCAAGGCGGTTCGCGCGCTGGCGTTTGCCGAGTTCGCGGAGTTCGCCAGCCCCGGGAAGGACCGCAAGAAGGAGATCAGCGGGATTTTCGGCGACATGGAGAAGCGCGAAGCCCGCCGGATGATCGCCGAGGAGGGCCGCCGCGTGGACGGCCGCAAGCTCGACGAGATCCGCCCGATCACCGGCGAGGTCGGCCTGCTGCCGCGCACCCACGGCTCGGCGCTCTTCACCCGCGGCGAGACCCAGGCCCTGGCCGTCACGACGCTCGGCACCTCCGAGGACGAGCAGATCATCGACGATCTCGGCTTGCTCACGCGCAAGCGCTTCATGCTGCACTACAACTTTCCGCCGTTCTCCACCGGCGAGGCGAACATGATGCGCGGCACCACCCGCCGCGAAACCGGCCACGGCGCGCTCGCCGAGCGGGCGATCCGCGTGATGCTGCCGGAGAAGGACAAGTTCCCCTACACGATCCGGATCGTCTCCGACATCCTGGAGTCCAACGGGTCCTCCTCGATGGCCACGGTCTGCGGCGCCACCCTCTCGCTGATGGACGCCGGCGTCCCGATCAAGTCCCCGGTGGCCGGGATCGCGATGGGGCTCGTCGCCGAGGGCGGCGGCTTCCACATCCTCTCGGACATCCAGGGCGTCGAGGACCACTGCGGCGACATGGACTTCAAGGTTGCCGGCACCGCGGCGGGGATCACCGCGCTGCAGATGGACCTCAAGGTCAAGGGGCTGACCCGCGAAGTCATGGCCCGCGCGCTCTCGCAGGCCCGCGAGGGCAGGATGCACATCCTCGGCAAGATGGCCGAGGCGCTGACCGCGCCGCGCTCCGACATCTCGGCCTGGGCGCCGCGCATCCTGACGATGAAGATCAAGGTCGACATGATCCGCAACGTCATCGGCTCGGGCGGCAAGACCATCCGCTCGATCATCGAGCAGACCGGCTGCAAGATCGAGGTCCAGGACGACGGCACGGTCAACATCGCTTCGGTGGACGAGAACTCCGCCAAGCGCGCGATGGCGATCATCAAGGAGCTCACCGCGACCGCGGAGATCGGCAAGATCTACCAGGGCCGGGTCAAGCGCGTCATGGACTTCGGCGCCTTCGTCGAGATCTTCGCGGGGACCGAGGGGCTCTGCCACGTCTCGCAGCTGGCGGAGCACCGCGTCAACAACATCCACGACGAAGTGAAGGAGGGCGACGAGATGCCGGTGAAGGTCATCGACATCGATCGCGACGGGAAAATCAAGCTCAGCCGCAAGGAGGCGATGCGCGGCCGGGGCGGGGACACGGGCCCCGCGAGCGCCTAGGTGGCGCGTCCGGTCGCCCGGGGCGTCTCCGCGGGCCCGCAGGTTTTCGGGCGGACCCTGCTTCCCAGCGGGGTCCGCGTCGTCACCGAAGAGCTTGCGGGGCGGCCGACCGTCTCGCTCGGCGTCTGGGTCGGCAGCGGCTCGCGCGTCGAGCGGGCCGGCCTGGAGGGCGGGGCGCACTTCATCGAGCACCTGCTGTTCAAAGGCACGAAAAAGCGGACTGCGGCCGCCCTGGCGAAGGAGATCGACGCCATCGGCGGCCATCTCGACGCCTTCACGAGCCGCGAATACACCGCCTTCTACCTCAACCTGCTCGTCGATCATCTCGAGCGGGGGATGGACATCCTTTCCGACATCCTGCTGCACTCCACCTTCCCCGCCAACGAGGTGGAGCGGGAGCGCAAGGTGATCCTCGAGGAGATCCGCAGCGCCGAGGACAACCCGGAGGACTGCGCCTACGAACTTCTGGTGCAGGGACTCTGGGGCGGCAATCCCCTCGGGCGCCCGATCCTCGGCGGCCCCGACAGCGTCGGGAAGGTGCCGCGCGCCCGTCTTCTGGAGTTTTTCGCCGACAACTACCGCTCGGGGAACCTCGTCTTCGCGGCTGCCGGCGGGGTCACCCACGAGCACCTCGAGCGGCTCTGGCGCCGGTACTTCCCCTTCCCGAAGCGGACCCACCGCCCGGCACGTCAGACCGCGCCGCGGGTGAAGCCAGGGTTCTACAGCCGCGCCCGCGACCTGGAGCAGATCTACCTCAATTACGCCTGCGCCGGCCTCGAGCAGAATCACAGCGACCGCTACGCCTTGTACGTGCTCAACACAATCATCGGCGGGAGCATGAGCTCGCGACTCTTCCAGGAGGTGCGGGAGAAGCGCGGCCTGGCCTACTCGGTCTTCTCCTCCCATTCCGCGTACCGGGACGCCGGCCTCTTCTCCGTCAGCGTCGGCACGCGGCCCGACCAGGCGCCGCGTGTGGCGCGCCTCATCCGCCGCGAGCTCGAGCGCATCGCCGCGCGGGCTCCCGGGGCGAAGGAGGTGGCGCGGGCGCGCGATCACCTCAAGGGCAATCTCGTCCTGGGCCTCGAGTCGGGGAGCCACCGGATGATGAAGCTCGCGAAGCAGGAGATCTACTTCGGCCGTCAGTTCACCATCGAGGACACCCTCGCGCGCATCGACGAGATTGCCCCGGGAGACCTGCGCCAGCTTGCCGAGCGGCTCTTCGACCCTGCGCGATCCGCCTGGTCCGCGGTGGGGCCGGCCACGAGCATCGAGAAGGTGGCGCAGGAACTGGCGTGAGCAGCCCCGGCGGGAATGTGCGCGTCCTCGTCCGCGTCGACCCGGAGGGCCGCGGGCTCGATCTGCCGCGCTACCAGAGCGGGCACGCCGCCGGGATGGATCTGCTCGCGGCCATCGAGCAGGAACTGCAGCTCGCGCCGGGGGAGCGGGCGCTGGTATCGACGGGCATTGCGCTGGCCATCCCGGCGGGGTACGAGGGGCAGGTGCGGCCCCGGAGCGGCCTGGCCATACGCGAGGGCGTCACGCTGCTGAACGCCCCGGGGACGATCGACGCCGACTACCGCGGGACCCTGAAGCTCGTGGTCGTCAACCACGGCTCGGAACCGGTGACGATCCGGCGCGGTGAGCGCCTCGCGCAGCTGGTGCTCGCCCGCGTCGAGCGGGCCACCCTCGAGATCGTCGAAGAGCTTCCCGGCACCCCGCGCGGCGAAGGCGGCTTCGGGTCGACCGGCCGATGACCGAAACCGGCGGCCTCGATTGTGGCCGGCGCGCGGTTGGGGTATGCTTTTGCCAGACGGGGATGGCTCGACGGGGGGCACACCATGCGGAGTAGGTCGGTTCCGGTTCTGGCGCTGCTCCTGCTGCTCGCCGCCGCGCCGCCCAGCCGCGGCGCGGACGCGCCGTCGCTTGGCGCGGGCTCCCCGTCGCCGAGCGCGGGCTCGTATATCCTCCCCTCCGGGCAGCTGCGCCGGGGCGACGTGGTCCCGCAGTTCCAGGCCGTGGACATCTACGGTGCCGAGGTCGACCTCGCGGGTTTGCTGCGGGCCGGCAAGCGCCCCCTGCTCGCCTTCTGGTCGATGTACTGCAAGTCCTGCGTCGACAAGTTCGACGCCATGGTGACCCTCCAGGGACGCTACGCCTCGCAGGGCCTCGCGGTGATTTCGATCAACACCGACGGCGAGTACCGCCGCGGGCCCCAGATGGTGCGGGACTTCATCGCGGATTACGAGCGCCGCCATGGGGCCAAGGTCAACTTCCCGATCCTTTACGACGAGCGCAACTGGGTCGCCCAGGCGATGAACGTCGAGGTCCTGCCGACGATCATCACGGTGGACGAGGTCGGCAGGGTCGGCAGCTTTTACCAGTCCTTCGGCCAGCACAAGGAGTCGGAGATTCTCCAGGGACTCGAGGCTCTCGTGCGCCAGTCGCTGCACCTCCCGGAGGCGACGGCCGCCGCCTCCGGCACCCCCGCGGAGAGCGTTTCCACCACGGGCTTCGGCGGCGCCCCCCCCAGCCGGGGCGGCCTGCTGATCGGGGCCCCGATCCCGCCCATCAAGGCCCGGGGGATCATGGGGCGAGACATCGATCTGCGGGGGATGCTGGCGCAACGCAGCAAGATTCTGCTGGTCTTCTGGTCGATGTACTGCAAGTCGTGCGTGGAAAAGTTCCGGGCGCTCATCACGATCCGGGAGCGCTACGGCCCGCAGGGGGTGAAGATCATCAGCGTGAACACCGACGGCGAGTACGGGCACGGGGCCGATACCGTCCGCCGCTTCATCACCGAGTTCGAGGAGAAAAACAACCTCAAGTTGAACTTCCCGGTGCTCTACGACGAGAACAACCCGCTGCCGCAGGCCCTGCAGATCGAGTTCCTCCCGACGATCGTCAGTGTCGATCCCGACGGCCACGTCTTGAACATCTATCAGAAGTTCGACGAATCCAGCGACGCAGCGATCCTCGCCGGGATCGAGGGGATCGTCCGGGAGATGCTCGACCGGTTCGCTGCGCGCGCGCCCGCGCCGCTCCCGGGCGTCGAGCTGCCTTGAGGATCGCCGGGCAGCCCGCAGGGGGCGCCACCTGAAGATCCACGTCCTCGCCAGCGGCAGCGCCGGCAACTGCGCCCTCGTCGAGGCCGGCGGCACCTGCGTCCTGGTCGATGCCGGCCTGAGCGGTTCGGAGATCGAGCGACGTATCGCGGCAGTCGGCGCGGATGTCCGTGGCCTGTCCGGAATCCTGATCACCCACGAGCACGCGGACCATGTCCGTGGCGCGGGCATTCTGGCGCGGCGTCACGGGATACCGGTCTATCTCACCCCGGGGACGCACGAGGCGGAGCAGAGGCACCTCGGCGAAATGCCGACCGTCAGGCACGTCACCCCGGGGAAGGAGTTCTGGCTCGCCGACCTCGAGATCCGGCCGTTCTCGACGCCTCACACGAGCCAGGGCGGCCGCCGGACGAACCAGCGCGAGCGTGTGGCGGACCCGGTGGCCTACGTCTTCTTTCACGAGGGCGTGAAGGCCGGGTACGCGACCGACCTCGGCCACCCGATCGCGCTGATGGACCAGCACCTGGCCGGCTGCCGGCTGCTCGTGCTGGAGTTCAACCACGACCCGGCGATGCTCGTGAACGGTCCCTACCCGTGGCCGGTGAAGCAGTGGATCAGGGGGCAGGGAGGGCACCTCTCGAACGAGCAGGGGGCGAAACTCCTCGGGGACATCCTGCGTCACGACACGAACCTCGAGGCGCTGGTCCTGGCGCACCTCTCGGAGACGAACAACACGCCGGAACTGGCGCTCGAGGCGGCCCGCGGCGTTCTGCAGAGGTTTCGTCTGGAGCAGCGCATCGCGCTGCACGTCGCCGGCCCCGACACCCCGGTCACGATAACCGTCAACCGTTAGCCCGCGGCGCCCACGAGGGCTGCTCTCGCCCTGGCTGCGTTGCTTGTGCGGCGCACACTCGTCGCTGCCTTGCCAGGACGAAAAAATCCGCTCGTGAGCGGACGCGGGAAGCGAAGGCCCGGTACGACTCGGGTGCAGCACTGTCTGGCAATTCGCGAGGGATGACGGTAAAGTGAGGCAGAGAATTCAACAAGGAGAAAAAACATGATTGCACGCTACTCTCGCCCGCGGATGTCCGCGATCTGGGAGACTGGTAACCGCTACGCAGCCTGGCTCGAGGTCGAGCTGGCTGCCGCCGAGGCGATGGCCCGCCGCGGCTGGATTCCGAAGAAGGTCCCTGTCGTCTGCCGGAAAAAGGCCCGTATCGACGTCGCGCGGATCCTCGAGATCGAGAAAAAGGTCAAGCACGACGTCATCGCCTTCCTCACCGGAGTCGGCGAAACCGTCGGCCCGGAGGCGCGCTTTCTGCACTACGGGCTGACCTCCTACGACGTGGTGGACACCGCGCTCGGGATGCTGCTCGCGCAGTCGTGCGACCTGCTCCTCGAAGGCGTCGACGCGCTGCTCGCCGCCATTAAAAAACAGGCCCGCCGCTACAAGGACACGCCGATGGCCGGACGCACGCACGGCATGCACGCCGAGCCGATCACGTTCGGCCTCAAGCTCTGCTCCTGGTACGAGGAGATGCGGCGCAACCGCGAGCGGCTCGTGCGGGCGCGCGTGAGCATCGCCGTCGGCAAGATCTCCGGGGCGGTCGGCACCTACGCCCACCTCGACCCGGCGATCGAGACCGAGGTCTGCAAGAAGCTCGGCCTCGTCGCCGATCCGATCTCGACGCAGGTTGTCCAGCGCGACCGTCACGCCGACTACCTGCTGGCGCTCGCGCAGCTGGCGACCTCGCTCGAGAAGTTCGCCCTTGAAATCCGCCACCTCCAGCGCACCGAGGTCGGCGAGGTCGAAGAGCCGTTCACGAGCGGACAGAAGGGCTCCTCGGCGATGCCGCACAAGAAGAACCCGATCATCTCCGAGCAGATCTGCGGGCTCGCCCGCGTGATGCGCGGCTACGCGCTCGCGACGCTCGAGAACAACCCGCTCTGGCACGAGCGCGACATCTCGAACTCCTCGGTCGAGCGGATCGTCCTCCCCGACGCCTCGATCCTGATGGACTACCTGCTCGACCGCATGACCTACCTGGTCGCCGACTTCGTCGTGCACCCGGACGTCATGAAGCGCAACCTCGGGCTCACGGGCGGGCGGATGCACTCGGAGACGGTCATGCTCGCGCTCACGAGCACCGGGCTGCGCCGGGAGCAGGCCTACGAGATCGTCCAGCGCAACGCCATGGAGGGCATGCGCTCCGGGCGGCCGCTGCGCGAGTTGCTCGGCGCCGACCCCGAGGTGACGAAACGGCTCGCTGCGGCCCAACTCGATGCCGCCTTCGACCCGAAGCACGCGCTGCGCTGGACGGACGCGATCTTCAAGCGGATCTTCGGCAAGGGGACGAAGAAGACAGCCGCGCGCCGCAGAGGTTGACCAAGAAAACGAACCATGGTCCGTCAAGGCGGACACTTGGCGGCAGGCCCCCGCAGTCCGCACGGGAACGAAGAA
>Ga0315271_10001080_pt1 | contig 16193 bp, 12 predicted proteins | sample C3_top_MG_FD_204664 | JGI IMG/M metagenome (GOLD analysis project Ga0315271, IMG submission 204664) | Sediment microbial communities from Yellowstone Lake, YNP, Wyoming, USA - C3_top | ecosystem: Environmental > Aquatic > Freshwater > Lake > Sediment | place: USA: Wyoming | collected 2017-08-01 | reverse complement strand
GGGACGGTGCGGGGGCACGCAGGCTCCGGTCGAGCGCGAAGCTGGCGGTCGCACGGCACCGCCCCGCCCCCGCACAGAAATCGTTTTCCGCACCTTCGGCTTTCTGATCAAATGACGACCACAGATACCATCCCGGAACTCGCGGCGGCGGTGCGCTCCGGCGACCGGCGGGCGCTGGCCCGCGCCGTCACCCTCGTCGAGTCCACCCGGGCCGACCACCGCGACGCCGCCGCGCGGCTGCTCGAACTGCTCGCGCCCGCCGCCGGTGCGGCGTTCCGCATCGGCGTCTCCGGGGTCCCCGGCGCCGGCAAGTCGACCTTCATCGAGACCTTCGGCCTGAACCTGATCGCCGGGGGACACCGCGTCGCGGTGCTCTCCGTCGACCCCTCGTCCCCGGCGAGCGGCGGTTCGATTCTCGGCGACAAGACGCGCATGGCCGAGCTGGCGCGCCGCCCCGAGGCCTTCATCCGCCCCACGGCGTCTGGCGGCACGCTCGGCGGCGTGGCTCGGCGCACCCGCGAGGCGCTGCTGGTCTGCGAGGCGTCCGGCTTCGACATCGTGCTCGTCGAAACCGTAGGCGTCGGGCAGAGCGAGACGGCGGTCGCCGGCATGACCGACCTGTTCCTGCTGCTGCTCGTCCCCGGTGGCGGCGACGAATTGCAGGGGATCAAGCGCGGGATCGTCGAACTGGCCGACCTGGTGCTCGTCAACAAGGCCGACGGCGATCTCGCAGGTGCCGCGGAACGCGCCGTGGATGCGTACCGCAACGCGCTGACCCTGCTGCGGCCGCGCACGGCCGGCTGGGAGGTCCCCGTGGCGGCCTGCTCTTCGCTGACCGGGGCCGGCATCGCCGCTGCCTGGGAGACCATGCAGCGCTACCGCGAGACGCTGACCGCGAGCGGAGTGCTCGCGGCCCGGCGCGCGGCGCAGGCCAGCGACTGGCTCTGGAGCGAAACCGCGGAGACGCTCCTGGAGCGACTGCGTGAACACCCCGGCGTGCGCGAGCGGCTACCGGAGCTGGAGCGCGCCGTCCGCGCGGGCGCGCTGCCGCCCACCGTCGGCGCGCGCCGCCTGCTCGAAAGCTTTCTCGGTCAAACCGCGGCAGCGGACGGACCGCCCGCCGCTCCCGGCCGCCTCAACCACGTCGCGATCGCCGTCCCCGACCTCGAGGGCGCGCGGCAGGCCTTTGCGCGGCTCCCCGGCGCGAGCGTCTCAGAGCCGCGGGCGCTTCCGGACCACGGCGTCATCGTCGTCTTCGTCGCGCTGCCGAACACGAAGATCGAGCTGGTGACCCCGCTCGGCGAGCGCTCGCCGCTGCGCTCCTTCCTGGAGAAGAGCCCGGGCGGCGGAATCCACCACCTCGCGCTCGAGGTGCCCGACGTCCGCGCCGCGGCGGCCCTGCTCGCCGGACAGGGAGCGCGCGTGCTCGGCGGCGGCGAGCCGAAAATCGGGGCCCACGGCACGTCGGTGCTGTTCCTGCATCCGAAGGATTTCTGCGGGACGCTGCTGGAGCTGGAGGAGGCTGAATGATGCCCCCGTTCCACCGGTCATCCCCGGTGTTCAGATGTGGTACGTGGCGAATATCTCTTTTCTCACCGGGCACCCGCACAAATCACCCTTCATGAACGGGTGCTGGTAGGCACAACTCCCATCGTGCAGGCAGGTGATGAACTGGCCGTTGCCGTCGAGGTGGTTTTCCACGGCGCAGAGGTCCTTCGGCTCTGCCGCGAGACAGGAACACCCGCTCGGGCATTTCGTCGTCGCCCATTGCGACTCATGGCTGACATGAAATCCCATGGCACTCACTCCCCTGTTTCCAGAGGGATCCCGATCAACGAGCCACGACGGGTCGCGAGGCGCTCCTGCCTTCATCGGCGGTCGTCAGGGGAGCCGCTGGATGCCGCAGATCGTTGAGCATCATGGTCATGTGCTCCGCACTCGCGCGGATATAATCGGCGTACTCCCTGGCGCTGCCGTCCATCGCCCCGTCGTACTCGCGGAGCACCCGGGCCAGCCTCAGAACCGACCGAAGAGGACCGCGCAATTCGCGGGCGCTCGCGGCGATATAGTCGTCGAATGCCCGATCGACGGCGTCCCCGTTCTTCCGGCGGTCTCCCAGCCGCCGCTCAACGGGTTGGGTCCGGTGCGTCATGGCTGACCCACGCTTGGTGCATGCCCGACAGGAGGCACGCTCACCCGCAATCCGGCGACAGAAGTACCGCCTCCAATTCCCCGCGCAAGTCCGCCAGGGTGTACGGTTTGCTGATCACGCCGCGGAACCCCCGTTGCGAATAGCGCTCCTTCGGCCCGGCCAGGGTGCCGCTGCAGACCAGGGCCTTCACCGCCGGATCGAGCCTCAGGAGTTCGGCCAGCGTTCGCTCGCCTCCCCAGCCGTTGGCGACCTGCAAGTCAAGGATGACGGCATCGAACGGCCGCCCCGCTTCCTGAGCCTGGCTGTAGGCATTGACGGCATCCTCGCCGTGAACCGCGGCGGTGACCTCGTAGCCGCAGATCGCGAGCTGCCGGCACATGATCTGGCGCACCAGGGGATCGTCGTCCATGATCAGAATCCGGCCCCGGCGCGGCCCACGGCCGGGAACGGCGATGTGGGCGGACTCTTCGGTCTGTTCGGATCTGGATCCGGAGCGCGGGTCCAGGTTCAACTCGACGGTCGCCGCGATGCGCATCGTTTCTCCCACGTGTACAGGCTTCCGAAAGGTCTCACCTCTGAGCATCATGTTCATTGCTGCCTCTCAACCTAAGCAAGAGGCGTGCCGGATCCTGGCAGTTTGTAACTGCTTGAAAACGTGGAACTTCATTCAGCAGCCCAGACCGGCGCGGCGCCAAAAGTTCTGAAAACTTTTCATAGACCCTTAAAACATTTAACAACCGCTCATCGTTGACAGTCCCGGAAGAGTGACGCCATAATGAGAACAAATCATCTTCGGAACGGTGATTCACCGCCGTCCCACGAAAGGAGCATGCCGTGGCCGCACCGCTGATCTTCCTGGGCCTGGTCGTCCTGACAGGTTTCTTCCTTGTCGGCATCTACAATCGCCTGGTGAGTTATCGCAACCGCTACAAGAACGCCTTCTCCCAGATCGATGTCCAGCTAAAGCGTCGCTACGATCTGATCCCGAATCTGGTGGAAACCGCCAAGGCGTACCTGAAGCACGAGCGCGAAACCCTCGAAGCCGTCATCCAGGCGCGCAATCAGGCTGTCGGAGCGGCCGGCCGGGCTTCCGCTCAACCCGGCGACGCCGCGGCCATGGCCGGCTTGGGAACGGCCGAGGGCGCCCTCTCCAGCGCCCTGGGGCGGCTTTTCGCCCTGGCCGAGAGCTACCCCGACCTCAAGGCCAACCAGACCATGGCCCAGCTGATGGAGGAACTCACCTCCACCGAGAACCGCGTCTCCTTTGCCCGACAGGCGTTCAACGATTCGGTGATGGAGTACAACACCGCGCGGGAGGTGTTCCCGAATTCGCTGTTGGCCGGGATGTTCAACTTCCAGGCGGCCGTTCTCTTCGAGATCACGAACCCCGCGGAGAAGGAAGCCGTCCGCGTCAAGTTCTAAAGGCGCGCCCCATGGACTTCTTCGCCAATCAGGACCGGGCCCGCCGCCAGACCGGCCTGATGCTGGTCCTGTTCGCCGCGGCGGTCGCGGCCATCATCGCCGCGCTCTACAAGGCGCTGGGCTTCCTGCTGCTGTTCAAGGGCCGGCCGAGAGGATTCGATCCGCAGCTCCTGGAGACCGTGGCCGCCGGGGCGCTGCTGCTGATCGGCCTGGGCAGCCTCTACAGGATCAGGCAGCTGCGCCAGGGCGGCGGCGCTGCCGTGGCCGAACTCCTGGGGGGGCGGCCGGTGGCGGCGGACACCGTCGACGGCCACGAGCAGCGTCTTCTCAACGTCGTCGAGGAGATGGCCATCGCCGCGGGCGTACCCATTCCCGCGGTCTACGTCGTCGAGGAGGAGGGCATCAACGCCTTCGCCGCCGGCTATACCCCGGCCGACGCCGTGCTGACCGTCACCCGCGGCTGCCTGGGCAAACTCACCCGCGACGAGTTGCAGGGGGTGATCGCCCACGAATTCAGCCACGTCCTCAACGGCGACATGCGGCTGAACATCCGCCTGATGGGGCTGGTCCACGGGATCCTGCTGATTGCGCTGATCGGCGCCAACGTTCTGCGTTTCTCGTTCGGGGAATCATCGGTCGGCTCGCGCACCCGCCGGGGCGGGGGACCGTTCATCCTGGTCGCGGTGGCGCTGATGGTCATCGGGTACATCGGGGTCTTCTTCGCCAACCTGATCAAGGCGGCGGTCTCGCGCAGCCGCGAGTTCCTGGCGGACGCCGCCGCCGTTCAATTCACCCGCAACCCGTCCGGGATCGCCGGCGCGCTCAAGAAGATCGGCGGGTTGAGTGCCGGGTCCGAACTCGGCAACCAGCACGCGCCCGAGATGAGCCACTTCTACTTCGCCAAGGGCATCGGGGACACGATCTTCTCGATCTTCGCCACCCACCCGCCGCTCGAGGAGCGGGTCAGGCGGCTGGAGCCCGGCTTCCGCGGCACCTTCCCGGAGATCCCGGGCGACTTCCTCTCGCCCCTCGACGAAGAGGTCCCGGTCGTGGCCGCCGGTTTCGCCCGGGGCGCGTCCGGCGCGGAGTTCACGGCGGGGGACGTCGTGGCCCAGGTGGGCACGATGACCGCCGACGGGATCAACTATGCCGGCGCGCTGCTCAAGGCGCTCCCCCCGGAGCTGCTGCAAGCCGCCCGGACCGGCGACGGTGCGCGGGCAATCCTGCTGGGGCTGCTCTTCGACGGGTCGCCGGAGATCCGCGCGATGCAGAGACAGCTGCTGGGACTCGAGCGGGACGCCACCCCGCCCGCCGCGATCGAGAGACTCCTGCCCCAGCTGGATTCCCTCGACCCGCGGCTGCGCCTGCCCCTCGCGGACCTGGCGGTCGCATCCCTGCGGAGCCTCGACGCAACCTCGACCCGGCGGTTCATGGACGAGGTCGAGGCGCTCGTCTCGGCAGGGGGGAAGATCACGCTGCTCGATCTGATGCTTGCCACGATGATCGGCCGGCGCTTGCAGTCGCTGCTCGGCCCCCCGGATCGGGGCGGCGTGCGCCGGGGCGGGAACGGATCCCTCCTCGAGGCTTGCACGGTCATCTTCAGTGTCTTTGCCCGGGCCTCATCCGACAAGCAGGGGGTGATCCACCGGACCTACGAGCAGGGCGCCCGCGAGTTCTTCGGCGAACGCAGGCGGGCGATCCTCGGCGCGGCGGCGTGTGGAACCGAGAATGTCCGGCAGGCGCTGGAGCGTGTCGGCCAGGCTCCCCCGCAGGTGAAAAAACGGCTCCTCGGCGCACTGGCCCGGATGGCTGCAGCGGACGCCGCGATCACGGTCGAAGAAGCCGAACTGCTCCGCACGGTGGCCGACGGGTTGGGGTGCCCGGTGCCGCCGTTGACGGCCACCCTGGAGCCGAGGGCTACTCGTTGAGGCCGTACTCCCGGACCTTGCTCAACAGGCTCGGGTAACTCATCTTGAGCAGCTCCGCCACCCGGCTCTTGTTGCCGCCGGTCTTCTCCAGCGCCTGGCGGATGATCTTCTTCTCGAACTCGTGGACCGCCTCCCTCAGCGAATGCACCGGCTGGTCGCCCGGGACGGACTCCTCCCCCCGCGCGATGAAATGGACCTGTCCGGTCTCCACGAGGTCGCCGGGGGCGAGCAGGGCCGCGCGCCGCACCACGTTCTTGAGCTCCCGGACGTTCCCCGGCCAGGGGTGGCTCAGCAGCATGTCGGCGGCGGCGACACTGTAGCCGCGCACGTGCCGGCCCATCTCCGTGCACGCCTCGAGCAGGAACACGTCCATGAAAAAGAGGGTGTCCTCCGGCCGCTCGCGCAGCGGCGGGATGTCGATGACGAACTCGCCGAGGCGATAGAGCAGATCTTCGCGAAAGCTCTTTGCGGTGACGCACCTGTGCAGGTCGCGGTTGGTGGCCGCGATCACGCGAAAATCCAGCGCGAGTGGCTCGCCGCCGCCGACGGGGCAGACGCGCTTGGTCTCCAGAACATCGAGCAGCTTGGCCTGGATCTCGAGGGGGATGTTCTCGATGTCGTCGAGAAAGAGCGTCCCCCCGTTGGCGCCGGCGACGTAGCCGAGGCGGTCCCTGTCCGACCCGGTGTAGGCCCCTTTGCGCACCCCGAACAGCTCGCTCTCCGCGAGACTCAGCGGGATGACGTTGATGTCGACGCGAACGAAGGCCATGGCGGACCGGCGGCTCAGCTCGTGGATGGCACGGGCCACGTAGGTCTTGCCGGTGCCGGTCTCCCCCTGGACGATCACCGCCAGGTCCGTCGGCGCCACCTGTTTCATGCGCTCGATCACCTCGCGGATGGCGGGGCTCGCGCCGAACCTGTTCCCGAGAGAGCTGTCGAGCGCCGTACTGATGCGCCGGACCTCCCCCTCGAGGCGCTTTTTCTCCAGCGCCTGGCGCAGCGAGAGCGCGATCCGTTCGAACTCCGGCGGCTTCTGGATGTAGTCGAACGCGCCGCCTTTCACCGCCTGCACGGCAACGGCGATGTCGCCCTGGCCGGAGAGCACGATCACCGGCACCTCGGGAGCGATCGTGCGGATCTCGCCCAGCGTGAGCAGCCCGTGCTGGCGCGGCATCTGCAGGTCGAGCAAGACTGCATCCGGGGCCACCGCGCGAAAGACGTCGATCGCCTCGACGCCGTCCGCCGCCTCGCTGGTCGCGTATCCTTCCATCTGGAGGGCGTCACAGATCAGCGACCGGAATTCGGCCTCATCGTCGACAACCAGCACGCGTGCTCTCATGCCTCGCTCCCCAGCAGCGGCAACTCCACCCGGAATGTGGTCCCCGCACCGGGTTCGGAATCGACCTCGATCCGGCCGCGGTGCTGCTCGACGATACCATGAACGATCGAGAGCCCGAGTCCCATTCCGACGCCGACGTCCTTCGTCGTGAAGAACGGCTCGAACAACCGCCGGCGCACCTCGGGGTCCATGCCGCCCCCCGTGTCCCGGACCGTGATGCGCGCGGTGCCGCTCTCGCCGGCGGCGTTTCCCGCAACCGTCTCCAGGCGCAGGCTGAACACGCCGCCGGCCGGCATCGCATCGCGGGCGTTGTAGGCCAGGTTCATCAGCAGTTGCTCCAGGCTGGCTGCATCCCCAAGGACCAGCACCGGCGCGGTGGCCGAATCGAGTTCCAGCCGCACGCGATCGCCGAGCGTCTCGCTGAACATCGGCGCCAGCTTGGCGAGCAGCGCAGCCAGGTCGACCGGAACGGCCGAAAACTGACGCGTGCGGCTGAAGGTGACCAGCCGCTCCACCAGGTCCCGGGCACGATCGAGCGAAATCTGGATTTTGCCGGTGTACTTCAGCACGAACTCGTTGTCCGGCGAGCCCTTTTGCAGAATGTGGACGGCGGCCTTGAGCGAGGAGAGGATGTTCTTGAAGTCGTGGGAAATCCCCTGGCTGAGCGTGCCCACCGCCTCCATCTTCTGGGCCTCGCGCAGCCGCTCCGTGAGCTGCTCCTTCTCGCGCACCCGCTCGGCGATGTCGCGGGTCATGTCCGTGAATGCCGCGGCCAGCCTGCCGATCTCGTCATCCGGCATCGGGGGCAGCTTCACGATGTCGCCGCCGGCGCCAAAGGCGCGCACCGCCTCGGTCAGCTGCTCGAGTGGCCCGGTCACGCGCCGCGAAAAGAGCAAACCCGCCCAGGCGCCGAGGAGCAGGACGAAGAGCATCAACCCCAGGCTGCGCACGACCAGCCAACCGAGTTCGCGCTGCAGCGGCCTGCGGTCGAGCGTGGTCCTCGCAAAGCCGATGTACGTGCCGACGGGCGCGGCGGTCGCGCCTTCAGGAGACTGTTCCAGATCCGGCGTCGGACCTTTCCGAAGCAGGACCGGGCAGAACGAGTCGATCACGCCGGGATCCAGGTGGCTCAGACAGCCGCTGCGCGCCCCGAGGCGCTGCACGAGGGCGATCTCCTTGGCGGCGAGCAGGGCCGCCTGTGCCTTCAACGCCGGGCTCCGACCCGCCGAGGCGACCGGCGCGCGCTCCAGCGTGAAGACCGCCGCCGAGAGGACGTCCCGGCGGTCGATCACCCCGCGCAGGGTTTCCTGGACCAGTTCCTCGTTCTCGGAGAAGACCGCGATCTTGGCGCCGGTCGCCAGCAGGCCGGCAAGCCCCCGTCCCCGATCGACGAGGGCGGCTTCCATCCGCTTCTTCTGAATATACAGAAAATTCACCGTGAAGGTCACGGAGGCCACCACCAGCAGCAGTGTCAAGCCGATGAAGACCCGGCGGCTGAAGCGGCGCGGCGTGTCAGCGGATGACATCGGCGGCGGCCTCCAGCACATCGGGGTTGAGGACGATTCCCATCTTGCGGGCGACTTTCTGGTTGAGCACGAGTTGCGCGCCGCGGGTGTACTCCCAACGCGGCGGGGCGGCGCCGGCGGGCGAGGACTGCAGGTGCCCGATCAGTTCCGCGACCTGGTCGCCGAGCGCCGCGAGATCGAATTGCGAAGCCGCGATCGCGCCCAGCTCCACGTACTTTCTCGCGAAGCCGTAGATCGGGACGCGCGACTCGAATGAGGCAAGCAGCAGGACGTTGATGTTCTCTCCCTGCAGCACCGTCGGGTCGGGGAGCATCCAGATGACGTCGACCCGACCCCGCAGCTCCTCGAGCTGGCGGTAGAACTCGCCGGGACGCGCGATCTCCCGGGTGATCAGCGTCAGATTCAAGGCGGCGGCGGCCGCCTGCGCTTCGCGAACGTAATCGCCGATCTGCGACGGGTCGAAGACCACGCCGATCCGCTGCGCCCGGGGAAAAACCCGCAGCAGCGCCTCCAGGTGCCGACGCGGCGAGAGCGACATCTCGATCCCGAAGCGGTTCGCCTGGGCGGCAACCCAGGGCGCCACCTGCGGGACCATCGTCAGCAACACCGGCAGATCCCGCACCCCGTCGACCGCCGCGCGCGCCCGCAGGCCGACGGCCAGGACCGCGCGCGTGCCCGACGCCTTGAGCCGCTGCTCGAGGCCCTCCGGCGCGGCCTCCTGCGGCGTGATGACCCGCACCTTGCAGTCGCACGCGGAAGTCAATCCCTCCAACAGCGCGCGGTAGGGCGCGATCTCCCGGTCGCAAATCACCACAACCTCGCCCGCGGCGGCCGCGCGCGGCGGCCCGACGAACAGCGGCAGCGCGGCGAGCGCGGCGGCGAAAAGGCGCTTCAGCAACGCTGCGGATCCCGTTGGCCGGGGTTTTTCAAGGCAAGCATGACACGGCCGGTTCTTTCCATGTTCACGGTAGTGGCAGCGACATCACCCGCACACCCCAAGCACAAGATCGCCGACGCGGAACTTCGGCCCGTCAACCAAGTCGTAACATTGGGATGGGTTACAGGTATTTCCTACCACCGATGCGTGCGGCTGGTCAACTGCGTACTGCCCCCCCCTGTTCCCCCGTCTGAGATGGGGCGCGACGGTGTTCGTGCCAGCGACCACGAACTTTTCGGTTTTCCACCCCCGACCGCCGTGCTATAACCTGAACCGGGAGAGGGTTGGATTCCATGGATTTCCGGACGGGGGGGAGATGCGAAAGGGAATTATCGGCTCTTTTGGCTGGTGGCTCAGCGCGCTTGCGATTGCGGCACTGTTGCTGTTGGTACACACCCCGATCGCCCGGGCAGCCACCGAGGCCGAACAGACCTTCCTCAACATCTACTTCACCCCCGATGAGCTTCATGTCGTCTCCACGACGCGGAGCCTCAAGTCGATCAACCGCATCGCCGAGAACGTGCAGGTGATCACCGCCGCCGAGATCGAGCTGCTCCAGGCCCACTCGCTCGCCGAGGTGCTCGAGACGGTTTCCGGGGTCGCGATCGAAAACCGGGGCGGGCCCGGGAGCATCTTCGTTCCGTACATCCAGGGCTCCAGTTTCACGCAGGTCGCCGCGTTCCTCGACGGCATTCCGCTGAACAACCTCGGCAACAACTTCCCGGAGCTGACCTTTCTCCCCGTGCAAGAAGTCGCCCGCATCGAGGTCATCAAGGGTCCGGCCTCCTCGACCTGGGGCTCGGCCCTCGGCGGCGTCATCAACATCATCACCAAGAACGCGCCGGAGGCGGACGGCCACGCCGGCTTGGTATCGGCCTCGGCGGGCACGGCCGAGACCACCGACCTGCGAGCCCAGGTCGCCGGACGCGTCGGCGGCTTCGGCTACGCCCTGACCGCCGGCCGGCTCGACTCCGACGGGTTGACCGACGGCTACGCGGTGGAGCGCACCTCCGTGACGGCCAAGCTCTCCTACCGTCCCGCTACCGCCTTGAACCTGGGTTTCGCCCTCTACTACACGGGCTCAGATCGCGGCGAGGGGCTCTGGCCGGACTACGACGAGGCCGATCGCAGCGAGGCCAACCACCTGCGGGCCCAGGCGACGGCCGAGGGGTTCCTCCCCGGCGGCGCCCTGCTGAGCTTCAACGTCTGGGGTGCGCACAACGACGACGACTTCATCGAGGACTCCATCAGCGACGGGACGGAGTTCTACCGCCTGAAGAACGAGGACAAAATGGGCGGGGCGGGCCTGCGCTACCAGCGGGCGTTTGCCGGCCATGCGGTCGTGCTGGGCGGGGATTATCTGACCGGCCAGGAGAAAATCGGCACCGCCGATCTGGAAGAGCAGAAGTGGGCGCTCTTCGTCAACGACACCTTCGACGTCGGCCGGGTCACCTTCACCGCCGGCCTGCGCTACGACGACCTCGACAGCGCCGGGTCCTTCTGGAGCCCAAGCCTCGGGGCGGTTTACCCCCTTGGCAGACACCTGCTGCTGCGGGGCTACGTCGGCCGGGGCTTCACCGCCCCGATCCTCGGCGCTGACATTTCGAACGAGGAATTCTCCTACGAGGGGAATCCGGACTTGAAGGTGGAAACGGTCACCTCCTACCAGGGCGGGATCGAGGGGGATGCCCCGGGACTCTTCTGGTACAAGCTCACCCTCTTCCGTCACGACGTGAAGGACGGCATTACGAGCGAGGATCTGGACGACGGAAACTGGACCTACGTGAACAAGGACGAGGTCCGACGCCAGGGCCTCGAGTTCGACGCGCACAGCGTCCCCTTCCACGGGCTGGCCATCGAGGGCGGGGCCGCCTACATCGACGCCGAGAACCAGACCTCGGGGAGCGAATACTTGGCCTATGCGGATTTCACCTACCGCGTCGGCCTGAGCTACACCGGCGACCGTGGGCTGCGGGCGCTGCTGCACGTCCACCGCACCCACTGGGTGATGCCGGCGGACTACAACCCCGCGGCCGAGCCGATCGTGGACCTCCTCGCCAGCCAGAAGATCGCCGTCGCCGGACTGAACCTCGAGATCTTCGGCGGCGCCCACAACATCTTCGACGCCGACCAGTATTCCTGGTGGCGGTTCCCGAACCCCGGGCGCTGGCTGGAGGCCGGGCTACGGGTCAAATTTTAAACCTCGCGAGGAACTTCGGCGTTTCATTCCCTCGGTGACAAGGGGCGGGGATCAACCCGCCCTAGCGAACACCCGTTCGGCAGCGCCATCGTCGCGGCAACAGAAACCCATTGGTAACCGTGAGCGGCAGGCTGTGGTACAAACTCATGGGTAACGCGAAAGAGCCCAACAGGGAGGTGGCGCATGAATCGGATCGTCGTCCTCGCACCGAAGGTCGAGAAGAAAGTGATCCTTACAGCCTGTTGCACCGGCGCAAAAGTGAAGTCAGCCTAAAACCGGCAGGATATCGCAGCACCCCGGCGCCGGCCACTACGTCGAAGCCTGATGAGCGGCGACGGACTGGTGCGATCCCGCTATAGCCTGACCTTCCCCTCCGACCGCGAGGGGGAGGTCATTTTTTTCTCCGCCAAAACGGCGGCGGCAGTCCGGCTGCCAGCGCAGCTCGTCGACGGCATTGAAACCGGGCTCCTCGAGCAGGAGGAGGAGCGGCAGTTACTGGATCTTGGCCTCCTCGTTCCCGACCTCGAGCAGGAGCGCCGGGAGATGCTGACCTTCGTCAGCGAGCTTGAAGCCGCGGCCGGCACCCTCCGCCTGATCGTAGTCACCGCCCACGCATGCAACCTTGCCTGTTCCTATTGCTATCAGGGGCCGGAGAAAAACACGGCGCGGCTCTCGTCGGCGGTATCCGAGCTCCTGGTGCGTTTTGCGACAGCGTCGGCGTTCGAGCGGGGCCGTGATCTCAAGGTGACCTTCTACGGCGGGGAGCCGCTGCTTGGATTGGATCGGATCTTGCCGCTGACCGAAAAACTTCAGCTGGCGGCCGCGGCGCGAGGTCGCACGTTCAACTTTTCCTTCATCACCAACGGCACCCTGCTGACGCGAGAGGCCGCTGCCGAGTTGCGGCCTCTCGGCCTGCGCGCGGCGCTCGTCACGCTCGACGGCCCGGCCGCCAACCACGACCGCCAGCGCCCGCTGCGCAACGGCGGCGGGAGTTTCCAGCGGATCATCGAAAACCTTCAGCAGACATGGGATCTGGTGGACTTGCAGATCAACGCCAACTACTCGCAAGCGGTTTACCGCGAGTATCCCCGCTTCCTGGACGACCTTCTCGCCGCCGGCCTCGGGCCGGAGCGCATCGGCGCGGTCAGTTTCAGCCCGATCACCTGGGAGAGCCGGTCCCCGACCTTCGCCGGGGGGTGCCGCACCGGCAATGAGCCCTGGCTCTTCGGCGCAGCGCCCTTCCTGCGCGAGGAGACCCTGCGGCGGGGCTATCGCACCGACAGGATCCGCCCCACGGTCTGCATGGTGGACCTGGCTCACGAACTGGTCGTGGACTGCGACGGTTCGCTGTACAAGTGCCCCTGCTTCATCGGGGAGGAGCGGTTTCGGGTCGGACACCTCGCCACCGGCGTCCGGGAGCGTGGGGAGGCCTACGGCTGGGACCGCTGGCAAAACGCTGAGTGCCTCGCCTGCCCCTACCTGCCCCTCTGCTTCGGCGGCTGCCGGTATCAGGTCTACCAGACCGAAGGAACAGCGGTGGGATTGGAGTGCCGGCGGCCCTTCTTCGAGGCCACCCTCGCAACGTTCGTGACGCAGGACCTCGCCTACAAGCTCGCAGGGACGAACGGCGGGGGAGCGCCGGGCCCGCGCCCCTGAGGAGCGTCCTTCACTCCCTGTCCGCTCTGCTGCTCTTCCCTATCGACCAGAGCAGCCAGACACCGCCGACGATCGAACCGACGAACCCGAGGAAGCCGAACACGGGGAGGCCCATCAGGGTGGGGCCGCCGGAGACGGTCATCACGATTGCCGAGCCGATGATCAGGGCGGCAACGACGATACCGACCACCAGCCGGTTGACGGCCTTGTCCAGCTGGTTGCCGACATGTTTCACGTGCGCCACTTCGATGTGCAGCTCCAGCCGGCCGCGCCGGGCAGCGCGGAGCAGGCGGGAGACGTCCCTGGGCAGACCGGCCAGCAGCGCCAGCGCCTCGTTCGCGGCCCGCCAGCCGCGCCGGGCGACGGCGGCGGGGGAGTGTCGTTCCCGCATCGCCCGCTCGAGCAGCGGCATGGCTTCGGCCGCCATGTCGTAGTCCGGGTCGAGCTCTCGCCCCATGCCCTCGAGCGTGGCGAAGGTCTTGACCATCAGCGTCAGGTCGGCCGGCAACGTCAGTCGGTGCCGGCGGAAGATGGCCACCAGATCGGAGAGCATGGCGCCGATGCTCAGACGTTTCAGCGCCACCCCGTGGTACTGATCGACAAAGGTCTCTATTTCCTGCGTCAGCGTCTCCTCGTCCGCCGTGCTGTCGCTCGTCCAGTCGAGCATGACCTCGACGACAAGCCCCGGCTCCTGCCGCACCACCCCCAGCAGCAGGCGGATCACCTGATCGCGGCGCTCCTCCGCGAGCCTCCCGACCATGCCGAAGTCGATGATGGCGATGCGATTGCCGGCCAGGTAGAACACGTTGCCGGCGTGCGGGTCCGCGTGGAAAAAACCGTCCTCGAGGATCATTTTCAAGACCGCGTGCGCCCCCCGGCGCGCCAGGACCCCGCGGTCGAGGCCGGCCCGGTCCACCGCGGGAAGATCGCGCCCGGGAATGCCCGCGACGTACTCCTGCACGCAGACCCGTTCCCCGGTCCAGGCCCAATGGACGCGCGGGATGACGATCGGGGGCGGGCCCAGGGCCGTCTCGCCGGCCGCCTGGCCGTCGGGGACGTCCCGGTCCCGGTACCCGGCGAAGTTCTCCGCGATCCGCTCGGCGTTGCGGCACTCGACGTTGAAATCGAGCTCGTGCCGCAGTGACTGGGCAAACTGGCGCACCACCTCGAGCGGGTGCAGCGCGCGCAATTCCAGACTCTCGGCCTCGGCGAGCCGCGCGAGCCTCTCGAGCCAGCGCAGATCGGCTTCGACGGTCGGGCGGATGCCGGGACGGCGCACCTTCACGACGACCTCGCTGCCGTCCTCCAGACGGGCGCGGTGCACCTGGGCGACCGAGGCGGCCGCCAGGGGCTCGACGCTGAACGCGGCGAACACCTCCTCGGGGGGGGCGCCGAGATCCTCGGTGAGCTGCCGGCGCACCTCGTCCCAGGGCGCGGCGGGCGCGCTGTCCTGAAGCTTGCCGAATTCCGCTATCCACTCGGGCTCGAACAGATCGACCCGGGTGGAGAGCATCTGGCCGAGCTTGACGAACGTCGGCCCCAGCTCCTCCAGCGCCAGGCGCACCCGTGCGGGCGGCGGCAAATGCGCGAACTCCTCGGCATGTTTCAGGTGCAGCGCGCGGCCAGCCCGCTCGAGCGCATGGGCGAGCCCCACCCTGCTCACCAGGTCGCCGAAGCCGTAGCGGATCAGCGTCGAGGCGATGTCGTGCAGGCGGCCGATGTCGCGCGCCGCCGTCAGCATCTCCCACAGCATTCGATCACCGTTTCCCTCGGACGTATCAAACCGGGAGCGCTCCACCGGCACCGTGAAAACGACGACACGGCCGCGAGCCCTCCCGTCATCGTGCTGGACTTCACTCCAGCGGAATTGTCCTGTCGAACGAGGCCGAAGCCCCGGCTAGAACGTGCAGCGCACCCCGGCTTCGAGCCACGGGCCCGGGTTCTGTTGCAACTGATCGTTGTAGCTGTTCGCGTCGAAGATGTTGTGGGCGCTGCCGAAGAGGTCCAGCGCGATCTTGCCGGTCAGCGGGAACTTCTTGGCGATGCTGAGATCCACCACGACTCCCCTTGATTCGGCATTCCAGAACTCCGTCATGTCCCACCAGATATAATGCGCCTGCGCCGTCCCCCTGAAGCCCTTTTTCCCGTCGTAGGTGAGGGCGGCGTTGACTCCGTAGATGTCCCGGTCAGCCGAGTACTGCGAGTCGTTGACGTCGGTCGTCTTCGTGTTCTCGTAGCTGACGCCGCTCTTGAAAACAAAGCCCTTGAACGCGTTCGTGGCGATCTCGAACTCGCCCCCCGCCGTCCTCGCGCTCCCCCCGTTCTCCGTGGTCCTGGTCTGCTGGTCCGTGGATTTCTCGATCAGGATGTCCTCGATGTCGTGATAGAAGAGGATGAACTTCGTCATCAGGAGATCGGCGATGTTCGCCTCGAGTCCGGCCTGGTACGACCAGATAACCTCGGATTTGAGCTCCTGGGGCGCGTGATACCCGAAGGCGGGCGCGTCGGTATACTTCACGATCGCGGGGTCGTTGAACCCTCTCGAGACGATGGCCTTGAACATGAGGTCCCTCGATACGAGATAGGTCGCCCCCAGGCTCGGACACGCCACCCCCCCCGCCAGGTCGGAATGGTCGTACCGCAACCCGGGGGTGAGGCTGAGTTTGCCGGCCGTGATGGTGTCGTTCACGAACAGAGCGTATTCTCTCTGGTCGATGGAGGTGTTCGGTTCGAATTCCTCCTCGTAGGTTTCGTTCAACGAATCGGCGCCCGCGACGAGCGCGTGGTTCCCCGTCCGCCAGGTGAGGTTGCCGCTGAACCCGTACCGGTCGAACCGGATCGGGGCGTCGCGGAGCACGGCATCCGTGCTCGACTGCTTCATCCAGAAATTGTCGTCGCTGCGAAGACGCCAGGCTGAAAGGCGCAGCTCGACATCGTCGGCCAGCGACGTCTGGAGATCCGCTTTCCCGTAAAGCGTTTTCATCGCAAAACCGTTTTTGACGTCCGGGCCGACCATCGAGAGGTCCGCGCTCA
>Ga0315271_10001079_pt1 | contig 16200 bp, 14 predicted proteins | sample C3_top_MG_FD_204664 | JGI IMG/M metagenome (GOLD analysis project Ga0315271, IMG submission 204664) | Sediment microbial communities from Yellowstone Lake, YNP, Wyoming, USA - C3_top | ecosystem: Environmental > Aquatic > Freshwater > Lake > Sediment | place: USA: Wyoming | collected 2017-08-01 | reverse complement strand
AACCGGAATTCGGATTCCGGAATTGGAATGCGAACTCGGAATGCGAACTGGATGTCGGAATTGGAAGCGGAACCTTCTTGCCGGTCGCGAGGGGTTCCGCCTCCAATTCCAGGATCAGGTGCGAACTCGAACCTCGCTTTTTGAGTCCGGAATCTGCAATCCGATTTGCAGTTGAACATCTGCCGCACCCGACGCTCGACAGATGCACGCGTTACATGAAATGAACGTGCGCTCTCGTATCCGGTCAGCCTATTGGTTGACGGTCCCACTATGAGGGAGGATGCGGCGGCCCGCCTCGGCGCACAGATCCGCCTGGTGCACTCGTCCGCGTCCGCGTCTATGTTATCAGCATGATCTTCGGGAGAAGCCACCGATGAGTGACCTGTGAGAACGAACCGCTTCAGAGCCACCTTTGCGTTGTGGCTCTCTGGTGCCATTCTCGCTGGCGCGCCGCACGGGCTGGCCGCAACGCCTCCGCGAGTGCCTGGAACGAATAAGTGCGATGCTCCTCCGATGGACTGTGCCGCCGGAGCGCGCAAGCCGATGGTGGCGTCGGGCGTCAGCCGGTGCGACGTCGAGGGCAATGAGATCGCCTGGACTACATGCGAGTATATCTCGCCCTACTAATGCGCTCTCATCGCCGGGTGCCGTTGGCCGCATTGGCGTGCGCCTGCCTTCTGGTGCCCGCGGCGATTCGGGCGCAGGTCAATGGACGCGTATCATCCGCGGACGGTCGGCCACTCGCGGGAGCACCGGTCGAACTCTGGGCCGATGGTCAGCTCCGCGCAGCGACAACTTCGCATAACGACGGTGCGTTCGTGGTCCGCGACACCGCTGGTCCAACCACCGGCGTTCTCTCGCTCGTCGTCAGGAGCATCGGATACCGGCCAGCGACGCGAGTCGTGACGCCGGACGCGAAGGGTGTCGCGATCATCCTGATGCGCCTTCCCGCGCTGTTGGAGGCGGTCACCGTAAACGCGGCAGCTCCTGCACCTCGTGACCCATGCGCGCGCAAGCCGACCGCGGACGCGTCCAGAGTCTTCGCGCGTGCGGCGAGTTTCTATCGCGATGATACGCGATGGCTTGACCGACTCGCCCGGTACGTCCAGCAGACGCGGGCCACGCGCCTCGCCGATCGCGAGTTATTTCTGGGCGTTGCGCAGCGTGGAGGGTGGACGCGCAACAGTGGCCAGTACGATGGCAAGCAGGCCAGTAATTCGGCGGCGGTGCCGCGGCGATTCACGCTCGCCGATCTACGAGCGCTCCCTTTTCCCATTCCGGAGCCACGGCTCGGGGGTGGCTGGGTGTTCCCACGGTTCTGGGAGTGGGGCAGTCCCTCCTTCGTTGCACGGGCGTTCGTCGATTCGATGCCAAAGGCGATTGTGTCGCGTGGCGCGGCAGGCATTGTGTTGTCGTTCTGCCCGAAGCAGCGCCAGCTCCCATACACGTTTGGGGAGATTCAACTCGCACCAGACACGACGATTGTCGCGGTAAAGTGGACGTTCGTCGTCGCCAAGCCCGACAAGGAGTCTGGCGGGACCGCGCTGTTTGGGTCACCGACCTCAAAATCCGAGAAGACACACCTGCTACCGACGATCGCCGTCACGTGGACGCACGTACCGGGCGCCGATACCTTCGAGACGACGGAATACGCGTACGGAGGCTGGAGTGTCGCGGAATACGGTGAGAAGGTGCGCTCGATTCCGCCGGGGTAGCGCATTCCGGAACGCACTCGTCCGATGGGGCGAGCCTATGAGCGCCCCAGCATACACGATGACCTACTCTCTCATGCGAAGCATATCCGTACTGGCACTGTCCGCCATCGTTCTTGCGGTTGCTCCGCTCGCCGCACAACAGATGCCGCCCGTCCGCCCGCTCGGACCGGTGACACACGTCTCCCCCGGGGGTCTGCTCGGGTCCGTCAGCATGGTGCGACCTCTGGCCCATGGCGGGGTCATCGTCAATGACATCACGCGGCGTCAACTCATTCTCTTCGACGCCGACCTTCACAAGCTGAAGATCTTCGCCGACAGCGCATCGGGCACCACCGGCGCGTACAACGGGTCGATGGGTGGCCTCTTGGCGTTCAAGGGAGACTCGTCGCTCTTCGTCGACCCTCGTTCACTGTCGATGCTGGTTCTGGACGCGAAGGGTGATGTAGCGCGCGTGATGGCGGTGCCGAGTCCGCCCGACGCGCCGTTCATGGTTGGGGGGCCATTTGGCACGCCCGGCTTCGATGCGCGTGGGCGCATCGTGTATCGCGGCGTCGCGAGGCCGAGCGGGCGCGGCGACGATGCACCGCCCAGCGGGGAGGCCGTGCGATCCGGACAATTTGCCGATAGCGCGCCCGTCTATCGCATCGACTTGGTCTCGCGGGAGCGCGAGACGCTTGCCTTCGTGGTGATTCCCAAGCAGGTCGTGTCGATGATGCGGGATCGGACGGGGAAGTTCACGGGCACCGCGATTCTCATCAATCCCATGGCGGTGGTCGACGACTGGGCGCTGATGCCTGATGGCCGAGTGGCGATTGTGCGTGGCATCGACTTTCACGTTGACTGGCTGGAACTCGATGGTCGGTGGGTCTCAACCGCGAAGACTCCGTACAACTGGGAACGCCTGGACGATGACGCCAAGGCACGCGTTATCGACTCTACCAAGTCGGCGGCCGAAAGAACTCGGGACGCGCTGAAGAAGGCGATTGAGGCCAACCCCACCAGCGCGAACTCGATGGCAAGCAGCGCAGGGCTGCCGGGAGTCATGATTGTCGCGACGAATCCGGATGCATTGACCGGTCGCCCCACCCAGGAGGTGATGGTGCCGGCGACCAATATGGTGGACGCGAAGCTCATCGCCGACTATCGCCCGGCCTTTAGGATGGGTGCCGCTCGCGCGGACGCCGAGGGCAACCTCTGGGTGCGCACCACCGCACCGAGCGACGGCGGCGCGATCTACGACGTGATCGACGGCAGGGGCCAGCTTGTCGACCGAGTCAAGGTGCCCTTCGGGCGTGTGATTTCAGGGTTCGGAAAGGGCGTCGTTTACTTGGGCGTGCAGGACGACCAGGGGGCGCGGCTGGAGAGGGCCAGAATCAGATAGGGCAGTTCGCACTAGATGCACCTGATTGCCTTCACTCGCAACAAGCTTGGCCTATCTTCCGCGAGTGCCTTCGAGTTCGAGTTTCTCGTGTGCTGCGCCAAGCCCACCGTCCATGGCCGCTTCCCTAGTCGCGCCAGTCTGAACGATCCTAGCACGCATTTCATATAGCACGTCCTCAGCAGAGGATGTTTCACACAATTCGTGCATCTGTCCCGACGCGTAGAGCCTGCCCGTCACTCCCACCCGTGAGTCAAGCCATGCATCTTCGTTCCGTCCTCGGATCCCTCGCCGCCGTGAGCCTGCTGTCGGCTCCTCTGCAGGCACAACAGAAGGCGCCAGCCAAGGCAGCGGCTCCCGCCGCGGCGCCGGCGACAAATCCCGCCGACCTGCTGAAGGGCATCAAGTGGCGCTCGGTGGGGCCGGCCAACAATGCGGGCCGCATCTCCGTGGTCACCGGCGTGCCGGGCGACCCGAACACGTACTACGTGGCCGGCGCCAACGGCAGCATCATCAAGACCATCAACGGCGGCACGACGTTCAAGCCGATCTTCGACGACCAGTCGTCGGGCTCCATTGGCGCCATCGCGGTCGCGCCGAGCGACCCAAACGTCGTCTACGTGGGCACGGGCGAGGGTAACCCGCGCAACAATGCGTCGGTGGGCGACGGCATGTACAAGTCCATTGACGGCGGCGAGCACTGGACGCACATCGGGCTCGAGAAGTCCGACAAGATCGCGCGGCTGGTGATTGACGCGAAGAACCCGGACGTCGTCTACGCCTGCGTGCTGGGTCGCGAGTGGGGCGCCAACGAGGACCGCGGCGTCTACAAGACCACCGATGGCGGCGCGAGCTGGAAGAAGGTGCTGTACGTGGACCCGCAAACGTCGTGCTCAGACATTTCGGCCGACCCGAACAACAGTAACATCATCTACGCCGGCATGTACACGTACCGCCGCTGGGCGTGGCACCTCGAGTCGGGCAGCGGCAGCACGGCCGTGTACAAGTCGGTGAACGGCGGCGCGTCGTGGGACAAGCTCTCGGGCCCCGACAAGCTGCGCGGCCTGCCGCGCAAGGCCATGGATCGCATCGGCGTGGCGGTGGCGCCGAGCGACCCCAACATCGTGTACGTGCTCAGCGAGACCAAGGACGAGGGCGAGCTTTGGCGCACCGACGATGCCGGGCTCACGTGGACGACGGTGAACCGCGACCCCAACATCAACTTCCGCCCGTTCTACTACGCCGACCTCCGCGTGGACCCCAAGAACCCCAACCGCGTCTTCACGCTGTCGGGGTCGCTGTACTTCTCGGAGGACGGCGGGCGCAACTTCCGCAGCATAGCGCGCGACGTGCACGGCGACCACCAGGCCATGTGGATTGACCCGGTGGACCCGCGCTATATCCTGAGCGGCAGCGACGGCGGCTGGCAGGTGAGCCGCGACGGCGGCAAGAACTGGGACGTGGTGAACAGCTTCGCGTTCACGCAGTTCTACCACATCAACTACGACATGCAGGTGCCCTACCGCGTCTGCGGCGGCCTGCAGGACAACGGCAACTGGTGCGGGCCCAGCAACTCGCTGAGTGGGCAGGGAATCACCAAGGCCGACTGGTACACCGTGAGCGGCGGCGACGGCTTCTTCACGGTGCCGGTGCTCGACAAGCCGTGGCTCGTCTACAGCGACGCGCAGGGCGGCATGCTGAACATCACCGACACGCGCAGCGGCGTGCAGAAGACCATCTATCCGTACCCCAACCGCGTCGGCTCGGTGGGCGATGCCATGGCGGGGCACAAGTACCGCTTCAACTGGAACTCGCCCATCGCGCTGTCGCCGCAGAACCCGGGCGTGGTGTACTTCGGCGGCAACGTGCTGTTCAAGTCCACCAACTACGGCCTCAAGTGGGACGTCATCTCCCCCGACCTCACGACCAACGACCCGAAGAAACTGGGCAACTCGGGCGGCGAGATCGTGATGGACAACACCGCGGCGGAGTTCCACAGCACGCTGCTGACCATTGCGCCGAGCCCGCTCGACAGCAACGTCATCTGGACGGGCTCGGATGACGGCAACGTGCAGGTGACGCGCGACGGCGGCAAGAACTGGAGCAACGTCTTCGTCAACGTGCCGGGCCTCAAGCCCGCGGCGTGGATCGCCACGGTCGAGGCGTCGCACTTTGACGTGGGCACCGCGTACGTGACCGCCGACCACCACCAGGACGACGACTACTCGCCGATGGTCTACATGACCACCGACTTCGGCAAGACGTGGAAGAGCATCCGTGGCGACCTGCCGGACCGCGCGTGGTGGGCGCACGTGGTGCGCGAGGACCCGCGCAGCAAGAACCTGCTGTACGTGGGCACCGAGGCGGGCGTGTACGCCTCGTGGGACCGCGGCGTGCACTGGACCTCGCTGCGCGCCGACCTGCCGGTGGTGCCGGTGCGTGACATCCAGGTGCAGCCGCGCGACAACGACCTGCTGGTGGCCACGCACGGACGCGGGCTGTACATCCTGGACGACCTCACGCCGCTGCAGCAGCTGGCCGAGCAGCAGGCCAGCGAGGCGGTGCTGTTCGACCTGCGTCCGGCCATCCGCTGGAACATGTGGAGCCGCGACGGCAACCTGGGCCAGCGGAAGTACGCGGGCGAGAACCCGCCGGTGGGTGCGCTCATCTCGTACTACCTCAAGGCGCAGCCGGCCGGCGAAGTGAATATCGAGATCGCCGATGCCAGCGGTCGCGTGGTGCGGCGCTTCCGGCGCGTGGCCGACGAAGCGGGCGTGAACCGCGTGACGTGGGACCTGCGCTACGACAACGCGGCCGGTGGCTTTGGCGGACGCGGCGGTGGCGCTCGTGGTGGAGCGGCCGGCGCTGATGCGGCGCCGGACACCTCACTTGCCGCGGTGCGTGAGCGTCGCCGGGCGGCCGCCGAGCGCGATGCGGCGGGTGCGGGCGGCGGTGGCGAGGAGGGCTTCTTTGGCGGTGGCGGTGGCGTAGCCGTACTGCCGGGCACCTATCAGGTGACCATGACGGTGGGCGGCAAGAAGTTCACCAAGCCGGTGGAAGTAAAGAACGACCCGCGCGTGGAGATGACGCCGGCGCAGGTCACGGCGCAGCACGACGCGGCCCTGCAGGCACAGGCGCTGACGCAGCGCGTCACACGCGTGATCGCCAACGTGGACGACCTCACGCGGCAGCTCACCGCCGTGCAGGTGTCGCTGCGCGCTGCGCCTCGCGCCGAAAACACGACGGCGGCCCTGACCGAGATCGAGGGGACGCTGAAGGACCTGAAGGTCTTCCGAGACTCGGTGCTCGCCCGCCCGCTGCCGGGACTCGGCTATCGGCAGTATCCGCGGCTCCGCGAGGAAGCGCAGAGCGTGAGCGGCATGATCTCGCGGCCGCAGTGGCCCATCACGGAGGGCGAGAAGCTCCGCGCCGGCGAACTGAAGGTCGAGACCGACACGGCGCAGGTGCGGCTGGACGGCATCGTGAAGGACCGGGTGGGGAAGATCAACGAGCTGCTCAAGGGCACGCAGCACGTGATCACGCCGGGGGCGCCGAGGGTGATTCCGTAGGGAATCGGGTGTCAAACTGCACAAGCGGAACCCCGGGGCGATGGCTGCCCCGGGGTTTTCGTTTGGAAATGACGAAAGTAGCTAGTCCTTTTCGCGGATTGGCAGTACGCACATAACCATCTGGTTGAGCGATGGTTGGCCGGTCGGGGCGGCGGCAACTTTGATCATCGATTCGGACCACGCCGGCGGATCACCGGTGCGCTGCTTCAAGGGCGCGTTCGCCATCGTCCTCGCATTGGCAGGAGCCCGTCATGACCACGAACCTCATTCGTCGCGCAGCCACCTTCACGGCAGCCGTTGGCACCCTCGCACTGCTGGCCGCGTGCGGCAGTTCCGACTCGACCGCCCCGGCGTACGGCACGCTGAAAGTGCAGCTGACCGACGCGCCGTTCAGCGTCGATTCCATCAGCAAGGTGGACATCTTCGTCGTGCGGGTGGACGGCCGGATTGCCGACGTTGATTCGGCCACCGCCGCGAAGGGCGCGACGAGCGACAGCGCCAGCATCAATGGCTGGAAGACCTTGGCGACGCCGAACGTGAGCGTGAACCTGCTGTCATACCAGAACGGGCAGACCCTCGCCCTCGGACAGGCGAGCGTTCCGGCGGGCAGTTATCAGGGCTTCCGCCTCGTGATTGACCCGAGCAAGTCGAGCATCACGCTGAAGAACGGGATCGTGTTCACGAGCACGAGCACGCCCAGCGCGTCGTTCCCGAGCGGCGCCACGTCGGGCATCAAGATCCAGCTGACCTCGCCCGTCGTCGTCGCGGCGAACGGCACGACCACGATGGTGGTGGACTTCGACGTCGCCAACAGCTTCGTGCTCCGCGGCAACTCGCTGGCGCTCAACGGGCTGCTGTTCAAGCCCGTGATTCGCGCGACGGTCAAGTGACCGAAATGCGGATGCCGGACCAGGAACGCGAATGCTGAACGCGAAACGGACGGTCGAACTGGACGGTGGGACCAAGCCGCTGCCGCTGCCGCCGCATCGCTGCTCGTGCCTGCAGTGGTCGCCTCCGGACCTGGCGTACCGGTGCGTCATCAACGGAGAGGTCGTCGGGCTGATTGCGGTGCAAGCCCCACTGGGACAGGCGTTCTACTGCCTCTCCACGGAATGCGCCGGCACGCACGGATGTGCCCAGCCGCACGAGCGGAGCGGAAAATGAAGAACCCCGGGGCGGTGGATGCCCCGGGGTTCTTCAGGCGCCATGCCGTACGCACGACGCCGAATCACGCCTTGATGATCGAGTATCCGTATTCCCCGGCCCGCTGCGCGGCCAGGATGCCCGACGCCATGAAGTGCGCGTTGGCCGGGCCGTTGGCCATCAGCTCATCCACGATCTTCTGCCGCTCTTCCTTGGTGGCATCCTTGCCGGCAATCTGGCCCGCCAGGCCGCGCGTGGCCGCGCCGCAGATGGCAAAGTGCACGCCGCGCTTGGCCAGGCCGTCGAGCGTGAAGGCGTCGTCGGCGCTCTTGGGCGACGTGGAGCCCGGGCGGAATATATTGCCCCCCTTCACCTTCTTGCCCGTCTCGGGATCCTTGTACTTCTCCTTCCGCAGGACGTCGTACTTGGCCCAGAGCTCGTTGGAGAAGGCGAATTCCGTGGCGCTGTGGCGCAGGCAGATGACGATGGCCTGATCCTCGTCCTTCTCCTGGTAACCCGACGTGCTGGTGCGCATGTAGTTCCACGCAAAGCCCACGGCGTCGCCGGCTTCCTCGACGTTGGTGGCATCAATGAACAAACGGTGCTTGCCGGGGAGCTGGTCGAACCAGGCGTCCTGCGGGTAGCGCGGCACGTCCCGCGTGCCGCCGGCCCGTGGCGCAGGCGCGGCGGCGGGCGTGCCCGTCTGCGCCGAGGCGGCAGGCAGGGCGAGTGCGGCGGAGCCGAGTCCCGCGGCGGTCAGGAAATTACGACGCTTCATGTGTGCAGGCTCCGGTGGGGGTCAGCCGATGTAGGCGAATGTGTAGCCGCGTTCCTGCGCGCGATTCACGGCGACAATGCCGGCGGCCGCGAAGTGCGAATTGCCGAAGGTATTGGCCTTCAGTTCGGCGTAGATGGCGTCGGTGTTGCCGCCCGTCTTCTGCGCCGCCACGCCCGCAAAGGCGCGTGTGGCCATGTCGCACACCGCAAAGTGGAAGCCGCGCTTCACCGCCATCTCAATGGTGACGCCGCGGTTCGGCTGGCGCCCGGGAAGTCCCGTGGCGTTCCAGACGTTGCGCACCGGCGGCGCATTGGTGGCCGGATCGTTGAAGTTGATCATCGCCCCCCACGCCTCGCCGTACTTGGCCCACATGGCGTCGTTGAACGCGAAGACGGTGGCCCAGTGCCGGTAGCAGATGAGGATCGCGAGATCGCTCACTTCCATGGCGTAGCCATTCTTGTTGGCCGTCGCGTAGTTGCCCGCGAAGGTGATGGCATCGGCGGCGCCGTTGGGTGACGTGGCGTCGAAGAAGATCCGGTGCTTGCCCGGAATCTGGTCGAGCCAGTCGTCCTGCGGATGGCGTGCCGGCTTGTACTCGCCGTCGCGCGACATGGCGTGCAGCGGGGACGTGCCGGTCGCGATGGCGGCGCCGACGGCGGCCGCGCCGGCGGCCAGCCGCCCGAGGAACGAGCGGCGCGGGGAGAGATCGTCGTGTGAGGACATGGGGCGTTGTGGGGGGAGAAGAGTCCACAGAGTCTAGCGATTCTCCCTCTCGGGCGCCACGCGCGGCCACCGAATCCGCCGGCGCGATTGCGCCGGCGGCAATCCAATGAACTACGGCTTCTCGCAGGTGGGCTCGCCTTCACCCGTCGGCAGCAGGCGGTCCCTGAGCGTGCGCGGAATCGTGGGCAGCTCGTCCACGTTGCCGACGTAGATCACGCAGCTCTTGCCGAGTCGGCGCAAGTCGGTGATGCCGCTCCAGCCCCGGCCCCCGGCGAAGATCACCTGCACCATGAATGGCGGGCGCGTGCCCTTGGGTGCGGGGTACAGGCCGAGCGCGCCGAGGTCCGTGGTGTAGGTGCCGTGGTCGGCGAAGTACTGCTCCTGCGCCGTCACCAGGTTGCGGAGCGCGCCCTTGGCCTCGGCAATCAGCTGGTTCTCGACGACTGCCATGGCCGCATCGCATGCGGGCTCGCCTTCGCGTCCGGCGCGCCCGTCGAGGGCCGTCTTGGGCGGCGTGATGTCGGCGGGCCGACCCACCCAGTTCACGCACGTCGCGCCCGGGACGTCGGCGTGCGACGCGGAGCCGGACCAGCCCGTCGGCTTCGCCTCGAGCAGCATGATGCTCACCTTCGCGGGCAGCGTGAAGCCGCTCGCCTTCAGGGCGTCGAGGCTCTGCGCATACGTCGAGTGATCGGCGTAGTACGCCTCCTGGTGGGTCACGAGCTGCCGGAGCGTGCTGCGCAGGATGACGAGCGGCGACTGAACAGCCGGTGCCAGGGCTTTGACCGGCGATTGCTGCGCGGGCAGCGCAACGGCGGCCACCGCGAGCGTGAGCGCGGTGCGAGAGAGTGCAGTGAACATGGGAATCCTCGGTTGAAGAGCGAGTTCTTGGCAGGTCGCGTGATTACGACTTCCGCCGCCGTGGATGGCCCAGCGTCGAGATGCCCGCCAGCAGCAGCGTGATCATCAGCACGACCAGCACTTCGGGAATCGTGACCGTGGCCCCGGCATGCAGCGGTCCCCCGCGGCTCGTCAGCAGCAGGCGGCGCGCCATCGTGTCTATTGGCACGCCGGTGATGCGCCGATACGCGTCCGGCAGCGGGTCGGCGGCGCGCCACAGCTCGCCAAACTTCTCCGGCCCCATGCTGACCGCGAGCTGGTTCATGAGATCGGGAGCACCCACCCACCCCCAACGGAAGCCAATGTAGCCGTCACTGACGACCACACGGTTCTGTGACAAGGGTGCCACGGCGTCCAGGCAGGGCGATGCCACGCCCGCTGCGCACGCGCGACGCTGGAGACCGAGCGCGCCGTTGTCTGATCGGTCCCAGAAGAAGTTGTAGTAATAGCTGTCGAGCGACTGCGACGGTCCCGACTGCGCGGGGGTCCACGGCGACAGGCCGGTGACGACCGGGCGCCATCCACGTTGGCGCAGCCAGCCATTCAGCTCCGGCGCCGGGGCGCCATACCGCGCCTTGAACGCGCACAGGCCGAGGTCGGCGAGTTGCGGGAAGGCGGGCCCAAGACGCCGATGGATGAGCCGGGTCATTGCCCGCGTATCGCCCAGGAGGCGGGGGTTCACGTACATGCGCACGACGGTGGCGCACCCCGGCGACGCCGGGCCGGGCGTGTCAATCCACTGGGTGGCGCTGGCCTGCTCGCGCGTGGTGTCGAGGACGACGAAGACGGGCAGCGCCGGAGGGTTCTGCCCGGCGGCGGCGAGCGTGGCAGCGTAGGTGCGCTGCCACAGCGACCTCAGCGACGCGCTGATGCGCTCGTCGGCGATCACCTGGTTGCGCGCCATCGGTGGCAGCGCCGCCAACCGCTGGCGCACCTCCTCGCGCGTCGCACCAAGACGCGCCAGCGCTGTGACCTGCAGCAGCGAATCACTGGCCGACGTGAGCGCGCGCTTGGTGAGATCCGACGGCGCCAGTTCCTCGTCCATGGCCCATCCGCCCCCGCTGGGACGCGGCGGCTTGGCCAGCGCCATCAGCACGAAGGCGCCCAGGGTGAGCGCCGCCAGGCGGCGTGCGTTCATTTCCACGGTTCGCTCCTCGCGGCCCACGCGCCGCAGACCACGATGCACGCCATGCTGGCGAGCACGAAGCTGACGCCCGGCAGCGGACTTCGCGGACGTGACGCCATCAGGCGCTGCTGCCACCGTCCAATCAGCGTGTCAATCGGCACACCGGCAGCGACACTCAGCTGCGTGGCCACACTGGGGGCGGGCGCCATGCGAACCCGCGAGATGGCGCCGGGGCCGCCGAGTTCCAGCGCCAGCTGCGCCAGCGAGGCCCGCGCCGTGGGCGCCATCGGGATGCCGAAGGCGTCCGGGGGAAGCAGGGCGAGCATGCGGCGGCAGGTCTCGATGTGCCGGTTCACGCCGCAGTCCTCGCGCTCCTCGTCGCTGAACGAGCGATACATCTGGCCGCGCTGGTTTCCGTCGCCCGCGAACGCGGCGAGCGTTGGCAAATCGGACTCGTCGTACCACGCCGCCAGGCGATCGGAGGGCATCGAGTCAACGGCGAATGCGCGGCGGCACGCCGACGCATCGCCCGCCGTGCACCGGCGTACGAGCGCGGCATCTGCGGTGGCGAGGCTGCGGTAGAGGTCAGTCCAGAATGCATCCGTCACCGCGCGCAGCGGCACCTGACGCTCGAGCCAGTGGGCCAGCGGATCGGGCGTCTGGCGAGATGCCGTGCGTTCGATGAGCGTGAGGACGCTCGACTGCAATTCCGCCGTGACCAGCGGCCACTGGAACGAGTACCCGGACAGTGACTCATCGCCGTAGCTCGCCTCAAGCTCCGCCCCGTACACGCGGTCATAGGTGGCCGTGTTGCCATTGCTCCACAGGTTGAACCACGGCTGGCTCTTCCGAGTTCTTGCCGTGCGCTCGCGCAGCGTCAGCCGCAACTTGCCTGCCACCGAGTCGGCATCAGCGCCGAGTACCTGCCGCGCGCGGGCCACGGCGGCGTTGGTGGCGACGGCGGCCGCTTGCTGCATGCTGGCCGTCGTGCGCAGGCGCACGCCGGCGATGCGTCGTTCAGCCAGCAGGCCGGCGTCACGCTCGGCGGCCTCCTGGTCGCGGAGCGCAATGCGCAGCGAATCAACGCGCCGCTGGAGCACCTGTGCGCTCGCGTCACGCGCATCGCCACGGCCCTGCGCGGCCAGCGCCGGCGCATAGGCCAGCGCGAGCGCTGCGAACAACGCGAGCGACGCGCGCCGATCAGACATCGATGAGCATCCAGCGCGTCAGGAAGGCCGTGAGCGGTCCGCCGGGTGCGTACAGGCCCTCGAAGACACCCTTGAGCAACGGCGCCTGCGTGACGCCGAACGACGCGAGCATGATGTCCACGGCAAAGACGGTGACGACGCCGGCGACGACCCACTTCACCTTGCGCGGATTGCTGGTCAGCAGCGCAAAGATGGCGCCGAAGGGAATGAGGCTGCCCAGCCAGAAGCGGAGGGCGAGACCCACGGGATACGCGTGAAGCATCGGCGGCAGCGGAGCGATGGCCGCGGCCACTCCACCAAACACGCCCACGGCGGCGGCGACGATCCCCAGCAGGGCGGCGCCAGCACCGAAGCGCATGAGCACAAAGCGCCAGCGCGCAATGGGCAGCGACAGCGCGTACACGTGCTGGCGCGTGCTGTCGGCCTGCCAGCTCGAAATGGCGATGACGACGGCGACGGCGAGCGCCAGGAACTGGTATCCCGTGCTCGCGGCCGTGATGCTGCTGTACAGCGACGGAATGTGGTACGTGCCCATCGTCTTGTACGGCGCGCTCCGCAGCGCCTGCAGCGGAATCCACCCCGCGACGACCGCGGCGAGCACCAGCACCGGGCGCGCCCACTTCCACTGGGTATATAGAATGGCACGGAACATCAGCGGCTCCCTCCCGTGCGCGCGGTACTCAGCAGCTCCACGAAGCTCTCCTCGAGATCGAGGTCAATGGTCTCGCGCAGCGTGGCGCCCTGCGCCTCGAGCCACGACTGCATCTCGGGCTGCCAGCCGCGCACGCCCCACTCCTCTTCCTGTCCGGCCACGGGACTGCGGCCGAGCAGCGTGAACGGCGCCGCGGGCAGCACTGGCGGCGCGCCATGCACGCGCAGCCGCTTGATGCCGCTGCGGAACGTGTGCATGGGCATCTCGGCCACCAACCGGCCCTCGTCCATCACGCCCACCCAGTCGCAGATGCGTTCCTGCTCGTGCACCAGGTGGCTCGACACCAGCACCGTGGCGTTGCGTGCCGACACGTACTCCACGAGCGCCGACAGCACGTCGCGGCGCACCACCGGATCCAAACCGTCGGTGGGTTCGTCGAGCACCAGCAGGTCGGGCTGCGTGGAGAGTGCGAGCAGCATCATCAGCTTGCCCGACTCGCCCTTCGACAGGCGGCTCACCAACTGCTCGTGGCGCAGGTTGAACTGGCGCCGCAGTTCCTCGGCGCGCGTGGCGTCCCACGTGGCGTAGAACGCCTTGTGGAAGCGCATGATCTCGTCCACGGTGAGCGACGCGTACAGGTGCAGGCGCTCCGGCACGTAGCCGATGCGCGCCAGCGCCTGGGGCGCGGCCTGCGGAACCTGGTGGCCGAGCACTTCGATGGTGCCGTCTTCGGGCGTCTGCATGCCGAGGATCAGCTTGATGGTCGTCGTCTTGCCCGAGCCGTTGGGGCCGAGGAAGCCGTAAATGGCGCCCGTGGGCACCGACATGGACAGGTCGCGGATGGCGAAGTCCTTGCCCGGCCGGTAGCCCACGTTGCGCAGCACAATGGCGTCGCTCATCGCTTGCCTCCCTCGAACTCGGCGTCGAGCGCCTGCTTCAGGTCGTGCGGGCCGATGCCGCGTCGTGCGGACTCCGCCAGGAACTCGCGCACCAGGCGTCGCGCCTCGGAGGCGCGCTCGCGGGAGCGCCGCTCGGGGGAGACGTCCTTGATGTAGGAGCCGGCGCCCTGGCGCATCTCGACCAGTCCTTCCGTTTCGAGTTCTCGGTAGGCTTGCACGACGGTGGCGGGGTTGACGCGCAGTCGCGTGGCGAGCTGCCGGACGGACGGCAGGCCGTCCCCGGATGTCAGTTCGCCGGCGGCGACCGCCACCCGGATGCGGGAGGCGATCTGCGCGTAGATGGGAGTGGACGAGCGGGAGTCTATGTGTTCAAACACGGGTCGGTGTGCTGGTGTACCGATACAGTAGGAGTGTTCGGTCGTTCTGTCAAGAGGGGACCCAAACTTCCACCGCGAAGGGCGAAGGGCGCGAACTGCTACCGCGAAGAGCGAAGGGCGCGAAGGGCCGCGAAGAAGAACTCAGGGGGAAACAACACTTCGCGTGTTGTTCCCCCCATTGGCCGTTCTTCGCGAACCTCCGCGTCCTTCGCCCTTCGCGGTAGAAGTTGCCCTGAAAGCCAGCTGCTACTGCCGCACCTTCCGAAGGTCCCGCGCGAGTTCCGCCCGGAAATCAGGATGCGCAATGGAGATCAGCGCATCGCCGCGCTCGCGCATGGTGCAGCCGTGCAGGTTCACCGCGCCGTATTCGGTCACCACCCAGTGCACGTGGCCGCGCGTGGTCACCACGCCGCTGCCCGCCGCGATCTCGAAGACGATGCGCGACGACTTGCCCCCCTGCGCGGTGGACGGCAGCGCGATGATCGGCTTTCCGCCGCGCGACCGGGCCGCGCCGCGCATGAAGTCCATCTGCCCGCCGATGCCGGAATAAATGCGATGCCCGATCGAGTCGGCCACCACCTGCCCGGTGAGGTCCACCTGGATCGCCGAGTTGATGGCGACCACGCGCGGGTTCCGGCCGATGGTCGCCGTGTCGTTGGTGCGGTCGCACGCGTGGAACTCGACCAGCAGGTTGTCGTCCACGAAATCGAACAGCCGCCGCGAACCGTTGATGAAGCTCGTCACCGTGCGGTCGGGGTGCACCGTCTTGTACCGGTTGGTGACGACGCCCTGCTGCATGAGGTCAATGAGGCGGTCGGAGAACATCTCCGTGTGCACGCCGAGGTCGCGCTTGTCGAAGAGGCGCGACAGCACGGCGTCGGGAATGTTGCCGATGCCCATCTGCAGGGTGGAGCGGTCCTCGATGAGGCCGGCCACGATCTCGCCGATGCGCGCTTCGACAGCGTTCTCGGTGCCCGGGTTGTGCGCGTGCAGCGGGCGGTCGGTATGGATGAAGGCGTCAATGCGGTCGAACGTCACGGCGGTGTTGCCGTGCGTCCGCGGCATCTGCTCGTTGATCTCGGCAATCAGGAACCGCGCGCTGTCGGCGGCGGCGCGCGCCGCGTCCACGGACGTGCCCAGCGAGCACATGCCGTGCGCGTCGGGCGGCGACATTTGCAGGAACGCGACGTCGAGCGGCACGCGTCCCGACGAGAAGAGCGACGGGATGTCGGAGAGGAAGATGGGCACGTAGTCGGCGCGCCCTTCCGCCACGGGCTCGCGCATGGACGGGCCGGTGAACAACGAGATCGAGCGGAACCGGTTGCCCTTCTCGGCTGCCGTCCACGGCGCGTCGCCGTGGAGGTGCAGGTGGTAGAGGCGAATGTCCTCGAGGTCGTCGCGAGCGGTCAGCGCTTCGAGGAGCGGGGTGGGAGTGGCGCAGGCGCCATGAACAAAGACGCGCATGCCACTCTGCAGCAGGGCAAGGGCGTCACTGGGAGAGACGGCGCGCGAGCGCCAGTCGTGAGGAGACTGAATGGGCATGCAAATAATGTAAATCTCCGGACTCGGGGATGGGTCAGGGGATGGTGCGGTTCGCGTCAGGGATAAGGCAGGGGCGGGGGCAGGGTGAAGGCAGAGGGTGGGGGCAGGGTGAAGGCAGGGTGAAGGCAGGGGCAGAGGCAGGGTGAAGGCAGGGTGAAGGCAGGGGCAGAGGCAGGGTGAAGACAGGGTG
>Ga0315271_10001078_pt1 | contig 16203 bp, 12 predicted proteins | sample C3_top_MG_FD_204664 | JGI IMG/M metagenome (GOLD analysis project Ga0315271, IMG submission 204664) | Sediment microbial communities from Yellowstone Lake, YNP, Wyoming, USA - C3_top | ecosystem: Environmental > Aquatic > Freshwater > Lake > Sediment | place: USA: Wyoming | collected 2017-08-01 | reverse complement strand
GGCGTACGACGCCCGCTTTCTGGGCGCCGCGCAAACGCTGGGCGCAAGACTCGTCACCGAAGACACGCGGCTGCGTGCGGCGGCGCCCGCGCTCACGTTATCGCTTGCCGACGCACTCGGGCGGTGAAAGGGCACTACACCGCCGCGGCCGCCGCCTGCCGCGCCGAAAGCCGGTGTCGGCCGACCAGAGCCCGGATCAACAACACCGCAAGCATCATCAACCCGAGCAGGACCGAAGCGTACGCCGACGCATGGCCGTACTCGCCCACCCGGGCGCGGCCGACGATGTTGACGGTCGCCATGTCGAACCGCAGGCTCGTCGTCACGTCGCGAAAGGCAAATCACGCGACGAGAATGTTTCCGGGACAGGCGAGCTCGATCGGCGGTGCGTTGAACGCGCGAATATGACACCTACGCCTGATCGCGGGTCGCCCGGCGCCTGAGGGAACTTCAGCCTAGAACGTCAGCGTCGTCGCCAGTTGTCCGGCCTGACCCGACGCGCCAGGATTGCCGTCCGGCTGGGGCGCGGACGGCGCGCTGGGGCCGCCGGGTCCGCCGGTGCCGGCGGTGCCGCCCGAAATCGCATTGCCGGTGATCGTCGAGGTGGTGTTGCGCAGGAGAATGCCGGCGGAGATGCCGCCGGCGCCCCCGCCCCCGCCGCCGCCGTGCCCGCCATGTCCGCCGGCGCCGCCGTTGCCGCCGGCGGGCGAGCCGCCCACGGCCAGACCGCCGGCGCCCGGCGCACCGCCGGACTGTCCCTGGCCACCGGTGCCGCCCGTGCCGCCGTCGCCGGCGTTGCCGCGCACGAAGCTGGAGCTGGTGACGGTGATCGACGAGTTCAGCGCGTAGAGCCCGACGCTGGGGCCGCCGCCACCGCCGCCGCCGCCGCCGCTTGGCGCCGGGGCGCCGCCCGCGCCGCCTCCACCGCCTCCCGCGCCCCAGGAATCGGTTCCCGCATCATTGCCGCCACTGCCGCCGCCGCCGCCACCGCCGGTGCCCTCCGCACCCACGCCGCCCGCAGCGCCGCCACCCGTGACCGGATAGAGACCGGCGAGTTGAAATCCGGCGCCCGCGCCCCCGCCGGCGCCGTTGAGCACGCGCCCCGGTTGCCCGGACATCCCGGGCGTGCTGGAGTTCGCCGGGCCGCCCGGTCCACCGGTGCCGAGCCCGCCGAAGAGGGTCGCCGCATTGCCGCCGGTCTGGCCGCTGGTCGCGTTCAAGTTCAGGTTGAAGATGTCGCAGTTCGTGTCCATGGTCCCGCCCGCGCCGCCGGCACCGCCTCTGCGGCTGGCTGCCGCATTCATGCCGGCGAGCCCGGGTGCGCCGCGCTGGGTCGAATCGCAGGACAACAGGTCCTCGAACGCGGGACCGCCGGCGGTGCCGTCCATGACCCCCGGATTGGCTGGTGGTGCGTTTGTCCCGGTCGAGCCGTTGATCCCGTTGCCGCCGTTACCCGCGATCACCGTCACGCGCGTGAAAACCGCGGTCGACGAAATGACCACGACGCCGTAGCTGCCGAGGCCGTTGGGGGCGTTCGGTCCGGTGATCACCAGGTCGGTCAGCGTCGCGGGTCCGGCGAGGTTCTTGGCCAGCACCGTCATGTACTGCCCTTCCGCGGCGACGAGGCCCCCGGTGAGTGTCGTGATGCCGCCGGGTACGGGTAGCCATGTACTGCCGTTGTATCCGCCGCGCACGGTGACGTTGGCGGCCAGCTGCACGCCGGACGGTGCGGCGTAGGCGCCTGTGGCGACGTACACGGTGGCGCCGCCCGCGACGGCGGCAGCGGCAATGCCCGCGTTGACCGTGCGCTTCGGCTGGGGCGCAGTGCCCGGGAATGCGTCATTGCCGGCGGTCGAGACGTAGATCGCGAGCAGGCTCAGCTGCTGCAATTTCGCTTCGATCTCGGGCGCGCCGGGGCGGGTCGCGGCGGATCCCACGGCGCCCGCGGTCAGGCTGTCGCCGCGCAGACCGAACAGGTAGCGGATGATCAGCAGGCCGTCGGTCAAGGCGTCGACCTGGCCATTGCCGTCGATATCCAGCGCCGGCCTGATTTCATCGAGGTAGCTCCCGATCTGCGCCTCGGTGGTCCGCGTCGCTGCCGGCCCCAACGCGCTGTTGATCAACGCATTGCCTGACAATCCGAACAGGTAGCGGATGATCAGCAGGCCGTCGGTCAACGCATCGCAGTTGTTCGTGCCGTCGATGTCGAGCTTCGGTGCGCCGAGCGCTATCGGGGCGAACGTGGCCACCGCGGTCGTCGGCCCGGTGATCATGAACTGGCAGGAAGCGGCTCCGGTGCACGGCCCCAACCAGCCCGTGAACTGGCTGCCGGCGGCCGGTGTCGCGGACAGCGTGATCAGCGTGCCGTGCGTATAGGTGTCGCTGCAGACCGCGCCGCAATCGATGTTTCCGACACTGCTCGCGACCACGCCCGCACCGCTGCCACCCTTGCTGACCGTAAGGCCGGAGCTGGTGGTCAAGGGCAGGGAGGCCGGCGCCGCCGCATGCGTCGCGCCCGCCAGGCCGGCCGCGGTCATCATGGCGAGCAATGCCGCGACCGCCGATCTGATTGCTCTCATCGCCGACTCCCCGAGACAATCATCGCAGGTCGTTGATCATGGCACTCGAGGCGGCCCGGTGCAACAAGTGCGTCATGGCACGCGCGGAGCAGGTGGTCGCGCGCCGACGTGTCGCGGCGGCCCGCTGTCCGCCGGTCGGTTCCCGGCGAGGCGACGCGGGCCGCGTCCGAGCACCCTGCGGTTCACCTCGGCCATCGCGCAGAACGGATAGCCATTTCAATCGCGCGAGCCTGAGTGTGGGGGAGCCGATCGGTCGAGTCAAACGCTCATTTTCGGTGGCAACGGGCTGCTCCGCACGCTTGTTGCGGCACTTTCGGGCGGGCACCGACGCCAGGGTGGCCGGGTGCGGGCAGGCGGGCGGTCGCGAGCACGAGCCCGCCCGGCGTCGCACACCGACGAGCGGCGGCGGCGGTGGCGGTGGCTACCAGCTGCGGCGCTGGTCGAACTCGAAGGCCGGGGCGCACTGGAGCAGCGGATCAGCGGCGGGATCGTGCTCGGCGTCGGTGGCCGCCCACAGTGGCGGGCCGCGGGCGGGCGCGATGCGGGGTGGTGCGGTCGGCTCACCGAGGTGGGCGAGGATGTCGCGCAAGGCCGGGCCGGCGGTGATGAGGGCGATGATCCTCATCGCGCCACCGCAGCCGGGCACGCAGGGGACTCTCGAGCAGAGCGGCGCGCTCGAGCGCACCGCGCTGTTCCTGAATCTCGCCAGCGACTCGTCGACGCGGCGGCTGCTCGCCGGGCTGCCGATCAGCGAATTGACCCGGCTGTCCGACCGGCAGATCGCAGCGCACCTCGCCGCGCGGGCGGGACCGGGGGTCGCTGCGCGTCCCGCCGCCGGCGCATGAAGCCCGCCGCCGCAGGTCGCGCGCTCGCCCGCGTTCCGGCATGACCGAACCCAGCTCCACCCGCGCCGTCGTCCTCGAGCTGAAGGACGAGCGCCGCGCGATGCGCGATCATGGGGGTGCGGCTGCAGGACGCGCGCGCTGCAGGACGTGCTGCTGCCCGAGATCGATCGCTCGATCGGCGGCATCGAGACCCGCCTCGAAGAGCTGGAGCAGGAGGACGCGATCTGGATGCGGCGGCGGTGAGCTTCTCCGGGGCAGCCGCGTTGGTTCAGGGGCGGGACCGGCGCGGCGCCGGGTCGGGCGGGAGCAGCGCCGGCGCGCCCGCGCGGGTCAACGCGACGCGAGCAGATCCTCGCGCTGCGGCGTGAACACGTCGATCAGCGTGCCTGGCTCCAGCGCTCGGGCGCCGTGACGGGCGTTGCCGGGGACGTAGATCGACCCGCCCTTCGCCAGCAGGTGGGTGCGCCCCTCGAGCGAATACTCGAAGCGTCCCGCGATGCAATAGCTGATCTGCTCGTGGGGATGGTTGTGCTCGTATCCCGCGGCGCCGGGGGCGAACTGGACTTCCATCAGCATCAGCTTCCCCTGCGCCTGCAGGATCCTCCGCCGGACGCCCGGCTCCGCGTCCTCCCATGCGCCGCTTTCGGCCATGCTGCTTCTCCCGGTTCGCGTGGCCCGGCGCAGAAGCACGCGGCGCCACAGGCGTCGATTGTAGCGGCCGGCGGCGTGCTCCGCGGGGTTTCGGCAACGGCGAAAATCGGCGTGTTCGCTCGAAGAACGCCGCTTCCGGAATTGCCCGTGGAATTGCCGGCCCCCCGCATCTCCTGAAAGCAGCCCTTCGACGAATGAAACCGGGCAGCATCGAAACAACGATGCGCCCTCACTGGATCACTTCATCGGCGCGCAGCAGCAACGACTGCGGGATCGTGAGGCCCAGCGCCGTGGCCGCCTTCAGATTGATGACGAGTTCGAGCGTCGTCGGCTGTTCCACGGGCAGCTCGCCCGGTTTCGCCCCTTTGAGGACCTTGTCGACATAACCTGCTGCGCGCCGGAACTGGTCGGCAAGGTTCGGTCCATAGCTCATCAGGGCGCCGGCATCCACAAATTCCCGATTGTCGGATACTGTCGGCAGCCGACCCTTCGCCGCCAGTTCCGCGATCTGACGGCGCTGTTCGAGGAAGACGCCGTCCCGCGGCACGATGACGGCGCCGGCCTTTGCATCGGACATTGCCAGGAACGCCCTCTCGATGTCCGGTGCGCTCCGCGCCTCCACCGGCAGTATCGTCAGGCTCATGTCCTGCGCTGCCGATTGGAGGCCTCTTACCAGCAGGGGGTGGAACGTGTTGGGTGGATTCACGAGAACCGCAACACGGGAAAGACCCGGCGCCACCGTGCGCAGCATCTCGAGAAGCTTCGGGCCGGCGTCCGTCCGCAAGGCCGAAAGTCCGGTGATATTGCCTCCGGGGCGCGCCAGGCTCTTCACGAATCCGTTGCCGATCGGGTCGGCCGAGCTACCCATGACGATGGGTACCGTGTCGGTTGCTCTGCGCGCTGCGTCGGTGGCGACTGACCCTCCCGTCACGATGGCATCCACCTTCAGTCGCAACAGGTCGTCCGCCAAGCCGCGAAGACGCTCGGTCTTCCCCTCGGCCGACCGGGATTCGATCACGAGGTTCCTGCCCTCGACGTAACCGAGATCGCTCATTCCCCGTGCGAATGCGGCCTGCAGGCCGGGTTCCTGACGCACACTCAGAAAGCCGACGCGCCAGACCCTGCCCTGCTGCTGGCCGAAGGCTCCCGGCAGCGCCGCGAGCGCGAGCGCAACCGTTCCAAGCGCAGCGAGAATTTTCCGGCGCGTACTCATCACCCTTCCCTCCGTCTGGCAGGCCATTCTGCCAGATCGGGTCCGGAGCCGCGGTTTGCGGGTTGTTGGCGGTGTGACGGGCGCGCGGCGCGATGCCGATCGCCAGGGTGCGGCCCTGCGCGTGTTCCTGCGGCAGGGGCTTGGCCGCAGGACGCGCTCCATCCGGCAATCGGGCCAACGCTCTTACGAACCCAGCCTGAAACGGTAGCCGTCCGGATCCTTGCCGCGCACGCGCCGCCACCAAACCTGGAACGTCGGTATATTCACGGTGACGATGAACAGCTTGCGAAGGACGTCGGGGTTTGGCGGCTTCAATGGGCGCACGCCATGCCACGAATGCTCAGTCCGCTCGAAGAGCAGACTTCCGTTCTTCCGCAGATCCAAAGAGGCGGCGACCTTCAAGTCATCAAAGCCCGGCGCCGAATGGGCCTTGTAGCGTCCCTCGTCGTCCAACATGAGAACGTCGCCCCCCCATTCGCGAGGCCAGTCCTCGTCGGTGGCGAAAAAGAAAATGTGCGTCGCCAGCTTGCGCCGGGCGTCGCAGTGCGGCGAGACGGCACAGCCTTGCCAGGCGTAGTACCACTCCAACGTCAGAATCAATTCCGTGTCGGCAGAAACGCCAAGCATCCGGCGCAGAAATGCGTCGTAACTTTTTCCGTGAAGTTCGGCGATGAAATGTTTCCACGGCTCCGCCACCGGCATGCCGTCCTGATAGTGCAGGATGCCGCGGTTATGGGGGGCCTGTCCGAAAGAGCGTTTGACCCCCACCATGCGCTGGAAATCCGACATGTCGGGAAGGGTCGCGCGCAGTTCATTCCAGCCCTCTTGCGCCAAAGTATCCTGCATGTGCGCCCACGGGTAGGGTTTGTTCTTCTGGAACGCTTCCGCCGAGACAGCCTCAATGACTTTGGGATTGAGATATTGCATGACCCCTCCTTATTGGTAAGGCTGTGACCCTTCGCCTGATCAGAGCTGCTCCCCTGCCGGTGACCAAAGCTGCTCGATTCCGCTTGATCGCTCACGCTGTTGTTAACGGACGGGGTAGCGTGGGTTGCGGCAGACCGACGAGTGGCTGCCGGTGCAATCGTCGCGTCTGCCGTGTCCGAATACCCGCTACCAGATGCGCTTCACGCCGTAGTCGCGGAACACCGGATCGGCGGTGACGACCGGAATTCTTTCCTCGAGCGCCTGGGCAACGAGCAAGCGGTCAAAGGGGTCGCCGTGATGCGAGGCCAGCGATTCCACGCGCCCGACATGTGCCATCTGAATGTCCAGCATCCGAAAGCCGTTGGCAGCCACATGCTCGACGACGTAGCGCTGCACCGGGAGCGCGAGTTTCAACTTGCCCAAACCCGCTTTGATCGCCAGTTCCCATACGCTGACAAGACTGATCAGGCACTCGTTGTCCCGATCGGCAAGCGCGGCGCGTGCTTTCACCGGCAAGGCCCGGTTCCCTTCGATCCACCACAGGAAGACATGCGTATCGACAAGAACGCGCATCAAACGTAGTCCTTGAAGCCCTCCGGAGTGACATCGAAATCCGGCGCAATGTAGAGAATTTGCCCCTTGCCCGAACCCGGCTTGCGCGGCCGCTTCGGCTTATCCAGGAGCACCAGCTTGAGCACCGGTTTGTTGCCCTTGGATATGATGACCTCCTCTCCCAGCATGGCTTTCCGCACCAGTTTTGAGAAATGGGTCTTGGCCTCGGCAATATTGAATTTCGACATGTCGGATCCGTTCATGGAACGATGTTGGTCACCTTATATGACCAGGCTATGCGTTGCAAGCCCTTCTCCGAAGTTTTTCCGCGGGCGTGCCCTCACTGTGGCGGCGCGATGCGCATCATCGCCTTCATCACCGACGGCCCGACCGTGCGCGACATCCTCGTTCACCTCGGCGAGCCGATCACGCCACCCACCGTAGCGCCGGCCCGCGCCTGCGACCGCATGCGCAAGCGGCGCGCACGTCGGCGGGCCTGGGCCACCCGCGCAACGCGGAAAAACACCCCCACGGCGACGCACAACCACGCCATCTCCCCGTCGGCTCGCCCGCGTCGGCCCGTGATACGCTGCCACAGCAGACACCTCATGCGGTTGGACTTCCTATCCGTTATCCGCATCCGTCGGCTGCCGCACGTTTCCGGGCGGCGATCCGACCGTGGGGGCGCTTGAGGCTTGCGCACGCGCTGATAAACGACTCTATCTGACGTTGCGACTCGCGGCGCTCGATCTGCGACGTGCATCACACCCCCGCGCATGCCGCTCGTGCTCGATGACGCGCTCATCACCTCCGACGATGAACGCGCTGCGAATATCCTGCGCGCGCTGGCGCGATTCGCTGAAGGCGGGCAGGTCATGCTCTTTACGGATCATGGCCATTTGATTGATGTGGCACGAGCGACATCGGGCGAGCAAGCCCTGGCGGTCCACAGTCTGCAGGATTCGACCGTGCCTGAGATTTCCCGCTTCCTCGGCATCGTGATCACGATGTACTTCAGCGATCACAATCCGCCGCATTTTCACGTACGGCATGAGGAGTACCGCGCACTTATAGGCATCGAGCCGCTGGAGCTGCGGGAAGGGCGGCTTCCGGCGCGCGTTCTCGGTCTGGTCATGGAGTGGGGGGAGATGCACCAGGCCGAGCTGATGGAGAACTGGACGACCTTGGCCGAAGAGGGTAATTTCAGGCGGATCGCTCCACTGGTTTGAGGGGATTGACCATGATCTGGGTAACTGCCGCGAGGACGCTTCCGGACTACCGGCTGTGGGTTCGTTTTTCGGACGCCACAGAAGGTGAAATTGACCTCAAGGACTTCATCGCGTCCGATGCGCGCCCGATCGTGGCGGCTCTTCGCGACCAAGCGGCGTTTTCGGCAATCCGCGTAGAGTTGGACACGGTGGTTTGGTCGAATGGCTTCGATCTCGCGCCGGAGTTCCTGTACGTGCGAGCGAAGGCCCACGCGTCCGCCTAGACGCTAACGTATTCTCGGCCGCTCGGCAGATGGGAACTTCGCGGCTGGAACCGGCTCCTGAGTCGTCGGCGACAGGCATCTGTGACTTGCCATGATTGGGTGTGACGGATAGCCATTTCAATCGCGCGAGCCTGAGTGTGGGGAGCCGGTTTTTCGATGTCCGTGTTCATTGCCTCGCCCCGGGTGCCCGGACCAACGATCGGCCGATCCTGTCGCGGGACCTTGCGGGGTCCTGTCGCGCGCGGGCCACACCGTCCGCGAGGCTCGCAATCTGCGGAGCCTCGAAGAACTCGCGCACCGTCAGCGCGGCGCCCAGAGCCCGCTGGATGCGGGATAGCACCTGCATGGCCAGCAACGAATGCCCTCCGACGTCGAAAAAGTCCTCAAACACGCTCACCTGATCCAACCCCAGCACGTCTTTCCAGATGGCCGCGATCTGTTCTTCGACCTCACCGCGCGGCCCCACGTGGCGATTCCCGGTCGCGCCGAGATCCTCCGCATGCGGTGCGGGCAGCGCCTTGCGGTCGACCTTGCCGCTCGGAGTCAGCGGCAGCGCGGGCAGGCCGACCCAGACCGCCGGGACCATGTATTGCGGCAGTTTCGCACGCAGGAATTCGCGCAGGTCCGGCGCGGTGATGCCGGTCGCGTCTCGGGGAACGAAATGGGCAACCAGCCGATCCTCGCCGGTCGCATCCTTCCACGGATTGACGACACAGCGGAGGATTCGCGGATGCAGCGCCAGTGTCGCCTCGATCTCGCCCAACTCGACGCGGATACCGCGGATCTTCACCTGGTGATCGTGCCGCCCGAGGAACTCGAGGTTCCCGTCCGGCCGATAGCGGGCGCAATCTCCGGTGCGGTACATCCGGGCCTGCGGGTCGGCGTCGAACGGATCCGGTACGAAAGCTCGCGCGGTGAGGTCGGGGCGCCGCCAGTAACCGCGGCCCACGCCATGCCCGGCGATGCACAGCTCTCCCGGCACGCCCACCGGCACGGGTTGGTCGTACCGGTCAAGAACATGGATTCGAACGTTGCCGATGGGCCGGCCGATGGGGATGCGACGCGCGTCCTGCTCGCGCCGGAACGTGAAGAGCGTCGAGACGAATGTCGCTTCCGTCGGTCCGCATGCATTCACGAGCTCGGCCCCGCATTGCGAAGCAAAGTCGAGCGCGACGTCTCGCTCCAACACCTCCCCCGCCACGATCACCAGTCGCAGCGACGGGCACCGGTGCAAGCCCGGCCCGTGCAGGATCGCCGCGAGCATGGTCGGCACGATCCGCAGCACCGTGACCTCGTGGCGCCGGATCGCGACCACGATTTCGTCGGCCGAACGATGCGCCTCCGGTTCCGGCAATGCCACCCGTGCGCCGCCCACCAGCGGAAAGAGCGTTTGCCAGATCGACTGATCGAAGCTGATCGCTGACGTCTGGAGGACGCAATCAAGCGCGCCGGGAGAGAAACGTTGCTTCATCCACCCGATGTGGTTTGCCAGCGAACGCTGCTCGATCATGACGCCCTTGGGCTGGCCGGTGGAGCCCGACGTGTGGATGACGTAGGCGAGGCAGGTGGCCGTGACCGCGCACGGCGGATTGGTGTCCGGCTGCGCGGCGATGACCGGCCAATCGGCATCCAGACATAGCGTTTGCCCCGGGTGTGCGGGCAGTTGGCCGACGAGACCCCGCTGAGTGAGCAATACCGGCGCCTGCGTATCGGCCATCAGGAATGCCAGGCGCTCGACCGGATGACTGGGGTCGAGCGGCACATACGCGCCGCCCGCTTTGAGGATTCCCAGCAACGCCACGACCAGCTCGACGGAACGCTCCATCGCGACCGCCACCAGCACGTCCGGCCCGACGCCGAGCGTGCGCAAATGGTGCGCCAGCTGGTTCGCCCGGGTGTTGAGTTCGGCATAGGTAAGCTGCCGGTGACCGAACACCACCGCCGTGGCCTCGGGATGGAGCGCGACCTGCTGCTCGACCCGCTGCGCGAGGTACCGGTCCCCTGGGCCCTCGGCCGCGGTGTCGTTCCACTCGACCAGCACCTGGTGGCGCTCCGCGTCGGTGAGGAGCGGCAGCCGCGAGATCGGCTGTGCCGGATCGGCCACGATGCGCTGGAGCAACACCCGAAAATGCGCCGCCATCCGCTCGATGGTCGCAGCGTCGAACAGATCGGCGGCATATTCCGCTTGCATCGACAGCCGGCCCCCCGTTTCGGTCACCGCCAGCGACAGATCGAACTTGGCGCTCTCGCCGCTCACGCCCTCCACCTTCTGCACGTCCAGCCCGGGCAAATTCAAATTCAAGGGGGGCGTATTTCCCAGCCGGAAGGACACCTGATAGAGCGGATTGCGGGACAGATCCCGGCTCGGGGCCAGGAGCTCGACGAGCTTCTCGAACGGCAGATCCTCATGCGCATAGGCGTCGAGAGCGCGCCGGCGGACGCGCGCGAGATAGGCGTTGAACGTCGGCTCTCCGCTCAGATCACCGCGCAGCACGATCGTGTTGACGAAAAAGCCGATCAGCTCCTCCAGCTCCCGCCGGTTGCGCCCCGCAATCGGCACGCCGACCGCGAGGTCCTCCTGCCCGCTGTAGCGACACAGCAGGACCTGGAATGCTGCGAGCAGCGTCATGAACAGCGTCGCGCCCTCACGCCGGCCGAGTTCCTTCAGGGCGCGCGTGAGTCCTTCGTCGATCTCGAAGGCCAGCCGCCCGCCCCGATGGCTCGCCACCGGCGGCCGCGGTCGATCGGTCGGCAGCTCCAGCGTCGGCAACTCCGCCAGCGCCGGCTTCCAGTAGGCGAGCAGCCGTTCCAACGCGTCGCCCTGCAGACGCTCCCGCTGCCACACCGCAAAGTCCGCGTACTGCACCGGCAACTCACCCAACGGCGAAGCATCGCCGCGGGAGAATGCGCCGTAGAGCAGCGAAAGTTCGCGCGCAAGAATTGCCGACGACCAGCGGTCGGAAATGATGTGGTGCAACGTGAGCAGCAACCAGTGTTCGCCCGCCGAAAGGCGCAGCAGGCGCGCGCGAAGGAGCGGTCCGCGATCGAGGTCAAACGGCAGCGCGGCCTCATCCTCCGCTCGGCTCCGTGCGCGGGTCTCGCGTGCCGCCGCCGGCACGGATGCGAGGTCTTCGACCTCCAGCACCAGCGGCGACGCGGCTGCGATGACCTGGTTCAGTTCGCCGTCGCTGACCGCAAAGCTTGTGCGCAGCACATCGTGGCGGCAGACGATCTCGTTCAATGCGCGTTGGAGCGCCGCAACGTCGAGCGCGCCCGTCAGCCGGTCCACGCGCAACGTGTTATAGACCGACTTGTCCGGCAGCAGCCGGTCCAGCATCCACAGCCGCTGCTGTCCAAACGAAGGAATGGCGGCATAGCCGACGGCAGCCGCCGCGCCATCCGATGCGGGCGTGCCGGAGGCATCGTCGGAGGAAGCAGCGACGTCGTCGGTTCCGTGGCCGGCCATGGCCGATGTTCGATCCTGCGGTGTCACCGGGCTGCGTCTCCTGTTTTCCGCTCCGCGGCGATCCCCGCACGCTTCATCAAGCGGGAATACGTGTCGATATCGGACCGGATGACGGCGGCGAATTGTGCAGGGTGATCGAAGATCGGTTCGTAATCGAACTTCTCGATGCGCTTCCGCATGCCGGGCGTGCGCCGAATCCGATTCAGCGCATCGCCGAGGCGCGCGAGCACGTCCGGCGCGACGCCCGCCGGGGCCACGAGCCCATACCAGGCTTCCACCTCGAATCCGGCGACACCTTGCTCGGCGACCGTCGGCACGTCGGGCGCCGCCGAGGCCCGCTTCGCGCCGGCAGCGCCAAGAACGCGCAGCGTACCTGCTGCGACGTGCTGGCCGACCACGGCGAAATCGTTCAGACCGATGTCGACACGACCCGCCAGATGATCAGCCAGCGCCTGTGCGGAACCCTTGTACGGGATCTCGACCAGGTCGATGCCGGTTTCCGCCATGAGCAGCTTGAACGCCATGCGGCTTACCGTTGCATCACCATACGACACGAATGTCAGGCGCCCGGGATGAGCACGTGCATAGGAAATCAATTCGGGGATCGTTTTCACCGGAACGGTTGCGTTGACCACCACGAAGAACGGGGTATGCGCAATGCGCCCGATCGGTGCGAATTCCGTCCGCGGGTCGTACCGGTGGGTCGGATCAAGCACCGCCGCGATGGCGAGGTTGCTCTGGCCGCCCATGAGCAGAGTGTAGCCATCGGGCGGTGCCTTCGCCACGAGATCTGCGGCGATGGTTCCGCCGGCGCCGGTCCGGTTTTCGACCACCACGGACTGATGCCACAGCTCCGCGAGCTGCTCGGCGACGATCCTGGCAATGTTGTCGGGCGGGGTGCCCGGCGTCTGCCCGACGATGATCCTTACCGGTCGGTTCGGATAGGGTTGCGCCAGCGCGATCGCGGAGCACCCAGTCACCGCCGCAATCGCCGCGGCCAGGAAGGCGAAGGCGCGCAGACGCCGGCCGCGATGTGATGGGCGCGCGTGCTCATTCCCGGGCGATGCATCCGTCCACTGCGCGATGGATGTTGCGGAATGCCGGGTCAAATGGACCGCCTACTCTTCCGGTGCAAGGGGGTCCGCTGTCGACGCGATCGGCGTGCCGGTGCTTCGGTGCCGCCGGCGGAGCAGCGGCGGCGCGTCGGGTCCGTCGTTGCGCGCGGCGTCGAGCGCGTTCGCGAGCCGTTCCGCGAGTTCCTCGACCGTAGGCGCCTCGAACACGGCCAGCCGGTCCATCTCCACGCCCGTCTGCGCGGACAGGCGCGACAGCACCTGCACCGCCCGCAGCGAGTCTCCGCCGAGGTGGAAAAAGTGGTCATGCGCGCCGATCCGCGGCAGATCCAGAAGCTGCGCGAAGATCCCCGCCACCAGTTCCTCTCCCGCGCTCCGCGGCGGAACGAAGTCCGCGCGCAGGGTCGCGCCGACGGACTCAGCCAATGCGTCGCGCCGCACCTTGCCCAGCGCATTTCTGGGCAACTCGTTGACGAACACGACCGAGCTCGGCGCCTTGAACGGGGCAAGGTGTCGCAGCGCGTAGTCTCGCACTTGCTGCGCGGTGATCGAACCGGGCTCGCGCAGGATGATCGCGGTTACGACGTCCTCGCCGAGCGACGGATGCGGCAGGCCAAAGGTCGCGGCTTCCCGCACCGCCGGGTGCCGCATGAACAGCTCGTCGACCTCGTTGGGAGAGACTTTCAGGCCGCCGCGGTTGATTTGCTCCTTGATGCGCCCGGTGAGGAACAGGTAGCCGTCCCCGTCGAGAAACCCGAGATCGCCGGTGCGGAACCAGCCGTCGTGAAAGGCAAGGCGATTGGCTTCCGGATCGTTCTCGTAACCGTGCATGACGCCAGGTCCCCGCACGAGGATTTCGCCGGTCTCGCCACCGGGCAAGCGGTTTGCCGACTCGCCAATGATCATCACCTCGATGTCATGAGCGATCCCGGCCGAGCCCTTTCGCTGTTCCCCCGGAGGCAGCGGATTCTGCGCGATCGAGCCCGCTTCCGTCGATCCATAACCCTGAATCACCGGCACCCGAAAGGCAGACGCCAATCGGTCGCCTGTCGATGCCGGCAGGGCGCTGCTGCTCGATCGCACGAAGCGCAGCGAATGCGGCAATCCCGGTTCGCGCTCCGCGAGCGCATCGAGGACCGATGCCTGGACGGTTGGACTCGCGGAGTAGAAGGTCGGCTGGAACACATCCAGCCATTCGACAAAACGGGCGGCGTCGAATCCCGGAGTGATCACCGTGCTCGCTCCCCGGGCAAGCGGCGCGAGCAAGCTGATCCCCAGCCCGCTACGCGTAAACAGTGGGGAGACGCCCAGGCACCGGTCGCTGCTGTCGATGGGGTGCGCCCCGGCGCTCCAAAGAAGCTGCGCATGCGTCAGCGGAACAACCTTGTGCCTGGAAGTCGTGCCCGACGTGTGCATGACCAGCGCGATGTCATCCGGTGCCGGTGGCGCTCGCGGCACCGGATCGCGTGCCGATTCGGCGCACAATGCGAAAACGCCAGCCGCATCCAGCGGCCTCGAAGACAGACGCACCAGCAGAAGGCCCAGTTGCCGTGCTGCCTCGGTGGCCGGCGATTCGCCGCCTTCCGCTGCGATCAGTCCCTCCACGCGCAGGGATGCCAGCAGCTCCCTGCAGGCATCGAGATCCAGACGGGGATCGAGCGGCGCACAGGTTGCCCAGGTCATCGCCGCAAGGATCGCGACCGCGGTATCGGGACCATCCGCCAGCGCGAGCGCGACTCGACGGCCACGGCCCAGTCCCATCGCTGCAAGTGCGGCGCCCGCGCGGTCGACCTCGAATCGCAGCGCGCCATACGACAGCGGGCTCCGGCCGGGCGCCAGGATCGCCGGCGCCGAACCCCGTTCCTCGCTCTGCGCGGTCAGGAGTTCGAGCATCGTACCTGCAACAGGCCTATCCCGCATTGACCGCATTTTACCAATGAGTAGACCGTTCGGCTTCCGCTGGTCGAGGGCAATGCCCAGGGTCTTCACCAGCTTGCCATAATCCGCGTGTTCAAGGCGAATGGGATTGGCAAATTCGACCGCCGGCAGGCCGAGTGGCTCCCATCCACCCGCCGCTCGCAGCCTTTCGCAAAGATCCGGGTCGCTCAGCATTTCCATGGTCAGACGATGCATGCTGCCGTAGCCGATCGACGCACAGGGCAAGGGCGCCTTCGCCGTCCGCTCGCTGGCGAAACCGAGGCACCCGCAGCGGCGATCAGCAGGATTGCGACAACCAGAGTGGGCATGCAACTGCCGTACGCGGCCGGATTCACGGGCAGCGGCGCGATACGGCTACAATGAAAGATAGCCCGCAAGACTCCAAATGTTCATCGTCCGTTACCGGATCGAGCGCGGCGGGACCACGTGAGGCCGCGTCGCGCAATGGCCGCCAAGGCCATGGCGTCCCCTGCACGGACGCGAATGCCGTGGCGTCTGCAGCGCCGCGCCCCCGCTTGAGCGTCGACGCCCGGGGAATGGTCGCCCTATCGCACCAGATCCCTTCTCCCAATCACGACGCGCGGCCCGCCGACACGAGCATCACGGATAGCCATTTCCATCGCGCGAGCCTGAGTGTGGGGGAACCGATCGGTCGAGTCAATCGTCCATTTTCGGTGGCAACGGGCTGCTCCGCACGCTTGTTGCGGCACTTTCGGGCGGGCACCGACGCCAGGGTGGCCGCGCGCGGACAGGCGGGCGGTCGCGAGCACGAGCCCGCCCGGCGTCGCACACGGGTGTGCAGCGACGGTGGAGGCTACCTTCGCGTATTTTCGGGGTTCATTCGGTCCGCGTGGCGGCCGCCGTGCTTGGTCCGAACCGTGAATCCCTCGGTGCACTGGTGCTTGCCGGAATCCTCAACAGAGTCCAGGTCGGCGATCTCGGTCGCTTCCCTTGCGCTGGGGTGTACGCCGTGGTCGCGGCTCCGGGAAGAGTGCGAACGGGTGACCGCGTTGTTCTCAACTGACTTCGAGGGGTCGTAGGAAAGTCAACAGCGAGACCGGAGAGATTCCGAACAACCGCTTGCCCCCGGCCCGGTCCACCGGACCACTACCTCCGTTATCGGGGCGCGCCTTTGTCTCAGCGGCTGAGAGTTTTTCGAGCGTGCCCGAGCAGCGCGCCAGAAGGCGGCCGATCGAGGCGCAAAGCGCAGCCATAGCTCGGGCTATGGCGAGCAGTGGCAACGACGAGCGGGCGTCTTCTGGCGTGATGAGCGGGCATGATCGAAAGACTCTCAGCCTCTCAGGCCGCTCTTGGACGGCGCTCCAGAAAATCGCCTGAGGGAACAACCGCTGCGTTCGCAGCGACAAACGCGACCGGTCACGCAAACCGGTCGGCCGGGTACGTCCTGGCAGCGCAATGGGGATGAATCTGCTTCCCCGAGACATCGTCATGGGATTGCTGGGTGCC
>Ga0315271_10001077_pt1 | contig 16208 bp, 17 predicted proteins | sample C3_top_MG_FD_204664 | JGI IMG/M metagenome (GOLD analysis project Ga0315271, IMG submission 204664) | Sediment microbial communities from Yellowstone Lake, YNP, Wyoming, USA - C3_top | ecosystem: Environmental > Aquatic > Freshwater > Lake > Sediment | place: USA: Wyoming | collected 2017-08-01 | reverse complement strand
CTTCTGACCCTTCTCGTCCTTCCGCCATATAGCCCCGATCTCAACCCCATCGAGCGTGTCTGGAAACTTACCCGACGCCTTTGCACTCATAATCGCTACTTTCCTGACCTTCCCGCACTGCAAAACGTCCTCTTTGAACAGCTGGCCGCATGGACCCAACCCAACGATACCCTGCGCAGGCTATGCGCAATCACTTAGGACGCTGTGTATAGTACCACGAGAGAGGGCAGTCGTCGTCCGCTCGGAGCGATTGCGACCATTCTGCTCATTTCGAAGGTGCGGTTTTGTTGCACCGGGTGAGCACGATTACATCGGGACGCGGCTGCCTGCCACCTCTTATCTGTTTGCAGCTATTGGCTGGGAAGCCGGGACCGGAGCCTCGGTTTCGCTGCCGGAAACACACGCCTTAAACGCGTGTGTATCCGCGCTGATTGACAATAATGAAACCCTGTGGGGACGGAGCTTTCATGGCGAGGTAGGTCGGGCCGCCGAAAAGACGTTCCGGTAAGTTCAGGCGCTGCAATAGTTACAGAAGTTGCATTTTGGGGGAAAGGAGGCCTGTGCAAAAGTGATTGAGTGGGGCCTCGTAAGTAGTTGATAATATTGGCGGAGAGACGGGGATTCGAACCCCGGGAACCCTTTCGAGTTCACACGCTTTCCAAGCCCCTGACGGCGATTTTAACGTTCTTTAATAAAGTCGAAACGAGTCGGATTTGCTTTAATTGGCAAGGGCTTGAGGGCATCAGGGCACTTTAATCTGTTTGACGTGATTTGCCGTGATTCGTCACCCGAAGTTGCAGTTAAGTTGCAGTAGAAATGAAGGGGGTCTCACCGGGTCCGCCTGGCCAAGCGAGTAGATTAAGGTGGATTAAAGTGTTTACTGAGTAATTAAAGTTGACTGAGATTACTGAGTAACCTATACTTACTCAGAGGAGGATATCGTGCCGACGATTGCTTTGATCAACCAGAAGGGCGGCGTGGGAAAGACCACCTCGACAATCAACTTGGGGGCGGGACTGAGCATGCTGGGAAAGTCCGTGCTCCTGGTGGACCTCGACCCCCAGGCGCACCTGACTTACGGGCTGGGTATCCAGGGCCATGAGCTGGATTACACGGTTTACGAAGTACTCCGGGGGGAGGTCACCGCCAGCAAGGCCATCGTCAAGCGGGACGGCCTTGAGGTTCTCCCCTCCTCACTGAGCCTGTCAGCCGCCGAAGTGGAGCTCTCGGCCATGGCCGGGCGGGAGTTCCTCCTCAAGGAGGCTCTGGCGGATTTACCACCGTACGACTTCGTTCTCCTGGACTGCCCGCCGAGTCTTGGCCTCCTCACCCTGAACGCACTCACGGCAGCGCAGGAGGTCTTTATCCCTCTCCAGACCGAGTTCCTGGCCCTGCAGGGCATGAGCAAGCTCGTCGATACAGTAAATGTGGTCAAGAAGCGACTCAACCCGGACCTGACCATCTCGGGCATCATCGGGACCTTGTTCGACGCCCGGAAGAACCTCAACCGGGAAGTTGTGGACAAGATCCGGGAGTACTTCGCCGACAAGCTTTTCGAGACCCTTATCCACGACAATGTTGCCCTGGCCGAGGCTCCGAGCTACGGTCAGACCATCTTCGAGTACCGCCCAGACTGCCGCGGGGCCCAGGACTACCTGGCCCTATCCCAAGAAGCCGTCGCGAGGAGATAGACCATGGCCAACAAACCCCGCATGGGCTCTGACCCCTTTCAGAAGAAGGACCCACTCGGCTGGATTGGCGGCGACCAAGCCGAGAAGCCCAGCCAAGACGCCGGCAAAGACCCCCCCCCTGGCCATCCAGGGAAACCGAGTAAGGCTCGTAAGCCGGGTACCCCAAGTCCATCCAGTAAGCCGAGTAAACACGGATTACCCAATCCACCGAGTACACCTGAACATCCCAGTACACCGAGTGGACCGTCTAGAGGGACAACCACCTCGAAGGGGCTCCGCCCCGGTTGGACCCGCGCCACCTTCATCGTCCGAGAGGAGACCGTCCAGCAGCTTAAGGCGGTGGCCTATTGGGACAGGAAGGAACTCAAGAGAGTAGTTGAGGAGGCCTTTAGAGCCTATCTTCAGGACCGAGAAATCAAGCCCATACCAACGGATAAGGATCTCGTGGACTGAGGTGCAGTCGAAGTCGCCCCTGGCCACCCTGCGGCCGATCGGTCCACCAACTGCGCGTCACATTGGGCGGCCACCTCGCGAAAGGGGCCGCAGGACCGGGAATCCTTCGCAGGCTTCTCCGGTTTTACTTGGATGAGAAAGTTAAGGAGTTCAGATGCCTCCGGAATGTGATGACTGCGCGTTTTGCGAGATCGTGGCGGGCCGGGGACCGGCGCGAGTCGTCGAGGAGGATGATCTGTCCCTTTGCCTGCTCGACATCAACCCCTTCACTGAGGGCCATTGCCTGGTGGTTTCGAAGCGGCACGTGCCCTGGTGGCACGACCTGAACGAGGAGGAGGTGGTCAGCCTCTTTCGCATGGCGAAACGTGTAGCCGACCGACTCGGGACGGTCTACACCCCGGATTTTGTCTGCCTTTATGCGCGGGGGAGACGCATCCCTCACACGCACGTCTTTCTGGTACCTACCAGCAAGGGCGACATCCTGGACGGTTTCTTCAACGCCTTGGAGCGGTTTCAAGAATCGCCTGAAGTGCTTTCCGAACTGAGGACTGGGGCAAGCTTGGAGGCGGCTGCCGCCAAAATCCGAGGGGACCTGCCGGCCAAGTGAATTTGGACAGGCTAGGGGCCATGCATCACGCAGGGCATCATTCTTCGGGGCTTCGCTTCCCCTCGCGATAACGTCTTGAGGCGACCTTCTTCCGGGTAGCGTAGCCTTCCCTTACCACCTCGTTCACGAACCTTATGAAGGCATCGAGCTTCTCTGCACCATCAACGATTTCGATGACTACGGGAATATCCTCGATGAAATGCAGCGATCCTAGAGTATGCACCTTGCCGTCCGGGCCGAATCCCATGATGCCCTTGAGCACCGTTGCACCAGCGAGCCCTCGCCGCTGGGCTTCTTCGACAATCAGCTCGTAGACGGGGCGGTGCCGATGGAGCTCGCACGCGTTGACACAGACCCTGAGAATCTCCTGGTCCTTCTCCTCGATCATGGACATCTCCTCAGGAAGGAACCTGCTCAGGGAGGACACGAGGCTTGACCGGCGCGCTTTCGTCATGAAGTGCGGACTCAACCGCTTCCTCCTGGCGCTCTAGGGCACTTAATCGTGCGGCAACCGCCTGCTCGCCGAGGCTCTTCTGCTGTATCCCCGTCTCCAGGGTCACCAGGATGCTCTTCTCCAGGTGGCGTAAAGCCTCTATCATGTCTTGCTGGAGCGCCCGGACCGCGCCGTCCAGCACATCGACGCGCCGCGCTTCGATTGCGTGCAAGTTTGTGCGAAGCCAAACCTGGAGGAGAGCCCGGGCTCTTTGAAGACCCAGCCCTCTGGCCATGGCACCTGGCAGGATCGATTCGAGCACGGGATACAGCCAGTCCTGGGGGTCCAAGGCTAGGGTGGGCCTTACGAACTCGAAGGGAATGCGCTCAAAATCCGGCTCGGGGCAGCGGATTTCGTAACGTGCCAGCGGAACATTGAAGCACTCTGAAGCGGCCTGCTCAACCCTCACGGCCAGACGCCGCGTTTCGTCGGCCATTCGGGCCGATTTCTCGTTCAGCAGACGGCCAACCTCCTCCGATACCTCCTGAAGCCAAGTTCCTAGGCTCTGTCGCGCAAAGACCTCCGCCATGGGCTGGACCAGCCTGCGAGCCTCCGTCCTGGACCTGGCATTAATCAGCGCTTCGTGGATGCTCCGCACGCCCTCCCGCTGTTCCCGCTGGAGGAATTCCTCGCTGCGGGCACGGTGCTCCTGGGGGTCATAACCGCTCGATCGAGCCAGCCGCCCCTGCACGGCAAGGGCGAGATCCTCCACATCCTGAACGGCGCGCTTGAACCGCTGGATTCGGCCCTCCATCTCTGCGAGGGGGGTCAGCAGCGCCTGCTGTTCGAGGGCTATGGCCTGGAGGAGACGGTCCGCGAAGTACCGAATGGAAGATTCCTCTGCGAGTGCCGCCAACTGGGGCCCCGCTTCGGTCACCAGTCTTCCCAGGGCCTCCTTCAGTTCAATCACGCCCGGATCGGGCTCACCGCGAAGAGCTCGACGCGCAGAAACGCACAAGAACGGGCCTGGGTCCTTTCCTAGGGCTTCGGAAATTACCTTGCGGGAGAAAGCCTCGGCCTTGGCTCTTGTTTCCCCATCCAGGAGATCGGCCTTGTTCATCACGAAAAGCAGCTTGCCGGCGCGGGGCGCGGCAGCCCGAACCAGCTCCAGTTCGTCTCCCGTGATCGGCGGGTCACCTCCCAGTACGATCAAGGCCACGTCAATGCGCGGGAGAAACGACGTGGTGACTGCCGAGTTCAGTCCGAAGACGCTCCCCACCCCAGGGGTGTCCACGAGTCGCATGCCTCCGGCGAGCAGGGGGGCGTCAATATGGAAAAGGGCGGCCTGGACATCCATGGCGTTTCCCGGGTTGCCCTCCTCGGTGACGAAGGCCTGCGCCTCCGAGGCCTTGATCTCGCGCCTTCGGCCGTCTTGAAACATGACCTCCGAGCGCTCCGGAACCCCGTGCGCGAGAATAGTAATGATGCTCGTCAAGGGGGCCACATCCATCGGCAGCAGGGGCCTGCCAATCAGGGCGTTTAGCAGCGTGCTCTTCCCTCGCTTGAATTGTCCGAGGGCCGCCAGCGTGAATTGCTTCGCCTCCGCGACGCCTGCGGCTTCGGCGATCTCCGAAGCCAACCCGGGGTCGCCGCGATCCTTCGCGAGGGACGCCAGTTTCCCGAGCGGACGAGGTTGTTGGGTCATCCCGGTGTTCCGGTTTCGCCTGTCTTAGCCAGGGCGGCGAGCAAGGCGGGGCGACTGAGAGTCCCCACGCACTTCCCTTCCGCGTTTACTACGGGCAACAGCTTGATCCTGCGCTCGATCATGACCCGGAGCGCCTCGCTGACGGCAGCGTCCTCCTGGACCGTGACAACAGGGTGAGACATGACCTGCTCCGCCACCTTCCCCTTGGCCGAGAGCGCGAGCCCATGGGCTACTTGGCCACCTTTCAGCCAGGCTCCGAGTGCCCGGAGGGCCTCCGGCTTCACCGTCTTGCCTGCGCGCTGGAGGATGTCGCTCTCCGTGATGATACCCGCTACGCTCCCCACAGCATCCAGCACGATGACCTCACGCGAGGGAGACACCAAAAGACTGTCCAAGGCTTCCGGCAGCGGTGTCTTGAGAGCAACGGAAGGGATGTCCGGTTGCATCGCCTCCTTGACCGTGGCCGTCAGACTCACTAGCGGCCGCGCTGCTGCGGTGGCTTGGTCTAGAGCGTCCACCACCGTCTTGAGAATATCCGACCGGCTGATGATCCCGACGAGGTGTCCCTCGGGATCCACGACGGCGAGGCGCTTGAGGTGGCCCTCTGCCATGCGCGCCGCCGCTTCGGAGACAGTGCTTTCGGCCTGGATCGTATCGAGGTTGCCGCCCATGATGTCGGCTGCCTTTAAACTGCTGGCCGGGGCAGGGACAGGGATCCCAATGGCGGACAAGTCCGAGGCAACGGCGGCGGGAAGGTCGTGGCCGGCGCGAGCGAGGAGATCCTCTTCGGTGATCCACCCCAGCATGCGTCCTTCGGCGTCTACCACGGGCAATGCGGCCAGGCGGCGCGCCAAAACCTGCTTGAGGGCTTCGGCCACGGGCGCCTCTGGGAGGACTTTGATCACTTCATGCGTCATGACCTCGCCGACCGTGAGGCCCGGCGGGAAGGCACCGGGAATCCTGTGGGTATACTTCACGACCTCCACCGGCGTCAGCGTAATCATGCCCTCCTGAACCATGTCGCTGATCTCCGGCAGGATGCGCCGGAGACGGTCCTGGCGGTCCACGAGGGTGATTACGATGGGGAGGTCCGTGCTGAGTTCCAGAAGCAGGACCGTGTGGATCAGACTGTTGGCGCCGAACCCGGCAAGGCCCCGGAAGACAGTCGCCCCCGAACAGCCCCTCCGCTGAAGAACCTCCAGGATGGCGAGGTACAGAGGTTTCCCCTGCCAGCGGTCTTTCTCTCCCACGAAAATCCAGAGCTGCTGAGTGTTTCCGTCGATTCCCATCGTCAGATTCCTCTTGTCTTCACAACGACTCTTAGGGCACGAGGCGGGCGAGCATGACTCCGACTATGACTCCCAGAAAACCCAACAGGACGCTTCCCGCCGCGTTGCCGACCGCCCGCAAGATGCTCCCCGCGTTGAAGAGTTCGTAGGTCTCGTAAGCAAAGGTCGAGAAGGTCGTGTACCCGCCCAAGAACCCCGTTACTACGAGAAGGCGGAGGGTCGGCGTCAGGGCAAGGCGGCTGGCGGCGAGGCCAACGGCAAGGCCGATGAGCAGGCTGCCCGACACGTTGATAATCATGGTCCCCACCGGGAATCCGCTGCCCCATTTCTTGGCGGCCCACAGCGCTACCCCATAGCGGAGATTGGCGCCCAGAGCGGCGCCCACGGCCACGGCCAGAATTCTCAACATCAGGATTCTCCACGCTGGCGTCATCGGGACGGATTTCCTCTCCACACGATTAGGGACGGAACCGCTGCATAGCCTGGATGCCCAGCCTCGCGTCGCCTGAGTGGAACTCTAACCAGCCCCGCCGGGTGAGTCAAATGCCGTGTCGCCCAAACCCGCCAGGAGGTCGTTCGCGCGTCGGGAGATCATCACCCGGGGGTCCTTGCAAAACCGTCTGATCCCCTTCACTGCGTCCTGTCCGCCGATCCGTGCCAGTGCGTCCAGACAGGTCATGGCCAGGTAAACGTCCTTTGTGCTCTCGGCCTTCGCCACGAGTAAGGGCACGGCCTCACGGTCGCGCTTGGCGCCCAGGATGTACGCCACCCGAATGGGAGTATCAGGCTCTGGATGATTCAGAGCCTCTATGAGGCGCTCTGTGTAGCTCTTGGCCAGAAGATGCTCCGCCACTTTGCATCCGCAGTGCGGGCACGGGTCCTGATCCTCTCCCAAAGTTTCCCAGCATGAAGGGCAGAAGAACGTCGTCATGGACCGCCAACGCCGTCCTTTCCCGATTCGCCGCCAGGGGCGGCCCCGCACAGGAGCCGAATGGCTTCCAGCGGACGTTTCAGTGGTTCCCAGAGCGTCGATATCTGTTGGGCCTGCGCTTCGGTCAATGCCTCGTACGCCTTGATATGGCTAGGCTCCAGGTCCTCCAGGTCAAAGAGCGAGAAGATCGCCTCCGCCCGGATCACGAGTGAGGCGACTCGCTTGTGCGATTGCAGCCCGAGCCTGGCTGTGACTGTGCGCAGCTCCTCCTTGGCCTTGCCGGCCTCCAGACCGATTCGGGCCAGGACCTGCCAATCGAGATCCCTGCGCCAGAGGTACAGGGGCCCGGAGGGCAGGGGCCAGGAGGCCCATCGCTCCATCTCGTCCAACCTCTGGTCCAGCAGAACCAAAGTGGAGGTGATTCGTTGAAGATGCGACTCGCTCAGCTCGAGCACATTGTGCGCTTCGGGATCAAGAGAGCGCATGGCCGCCTTCGGGATCGCGACGCACGCCGAAAATCAGGGTGAACGCGAGCATGGCCAGAAACCCCGCTCCCGTGAAGCCCGCCGCGACGCCGTAGGCCCAAGCACGGCCCATGTGGTCCAAAAGCCAGCCCGTGAGGACGCTCGACGTCAGATCGCCGACGGCGTTGGCCGTGGCGAGCAGGCCCAGGGCGTAGGCGCGGGCGTCAGCCGGGATCATCTTCGCGGCCGTGGCCTTCTCCACGGTCTCCTCGATGGCGATGTAGACCCCGCTCAAGACGAAGAGCGGCACCAGCATCACGAGGCTTCCGGAGAGGAAGGCCAAGCCGAGGTTGAAGGCGAGGCCCATGCCGTACCCCAACACCAGGGTACGGCCGTAAGACCAACGGTCCGTGAGCAACCCTGCTGGGAACGTAGCCAAGCCACTGATAGCGTTATGGAATACGTAGAGCAGCACGGGGATGGAAAGGTACACCAGTCCGCCCCCGGGAGGCAGCCTGTGGGAGGCTTCAAGGATGAGAAAGGTCCGGGAGAAGTCGCCCATGCCGAAGAGAAGCACCGCCGACAGAAAGGCCCAGTAGGCGCCGGGAAGAGGTGGCCTTAAGAGGCGGGAACCAACGTCCTTCCCATGGCCGTCCTCGTGCACGAGGAAGAGCACCGCAAGCACGGCGCCCAGGCCGGGCACCAGCGTGATCAAGAAGATGGTCTTCAACTTCAGGGCCAGCCCGAGGAAAAGTGCGGCAAAGAGAGGTCCCACCACCGCGCCGGCCATGTCTCCGGCCCGCTCCAGTCCGAAGGCTTTGCCGTACTGGGCGGGCTCCACTGCCTCCGCCATCAGCGTGTCGCGCAGAGGCCCCCGAAAGCCCCGGGACATCCAAGCGATGGTTCTCAGGACGATGAAGGGGAGAGCGGAGGTGACGAATGCGAAGGATCCCACGCATAGCGTCGTGACCAGATAGGCCCACGCGGTGGGTGGCTTCTTGCGTGCGATGCGCTGGCCCACGAGGCCGGACCAATACTTGGCGCCGGAGGCGAAGACATCCGCGATGCCTTCGATCCACCCCAGGACCGAAGCGCCCAGGCCCAGGTGCTGCAAGTAGAGCGGGAGGACCGCCGTAGCCATCTCGTGACTTGCATCGGAGAGCAGACTCGCCAGCGAAAAGCCGATGACGGTTGAGTTTCTCCACGACTTCCTTGCGCATTCGCCCTCGGTAGATCGGATTACCGGTTCCATCACTCCTCCCTTATTCCTTGTTCATTATGGAACCATGAGCAGCGCGACAGGGATCTTTCCGAGCGTAACCTCGCCACTCGGCCCGCTCACCGCCAAGAGATCGAACCGGCCTTCGGCTGCCTGGAGCAACAGCGACTGGACATTCTCAGCCCCACCTGGACGAATTTCGACCTCTTTGCCCATAACAGCCGCGCGGTGAACGGCCTCTTTCGCCAGCGCGCGCGCCGCCTCGGAATCCTCCATCCCAAGTCCCGCCACATTTGGAGGCTTGGAAACCGGAATGGGCATTACGTGCAATTCCGCCCTATGTCTCGATGCCAGGTCGAGGGCGGCTTCGAATGCCCGCCATGCCGCCTGGGAGCCGTCCACGGCCGTCAGTATCTTCCTGTACATGCTTTCTCCTTTCTGCCGTCAAGGCCGCCGATCGCATGCTTTTCACAACATCCTCGCTAGCGCCGGCTGACCGGTTCTTCAAGAACAAAGGACTCCCCTAGGAAGACCCTTCGGACATCGGGGTCGGCCGCCAATTCCGAAGGGGAGCCGTGCCGGAGGATGGTTCCACCGGCGAGGACGTACCCTTCATCAGCAATAGACAGCATCTCGCGCACATTATGATCAGAAATCACCACGCCGATTCCTTTCTCGCGCAAGCGGAGCAAATGCCTCTGGATATCGGCCACGGCAATGGGGTCGATGCCCGAGAAGGGCTCGTCCAAAAGAAAAAACTTCGGCGAAAGGACCAGCGCCCTAGCGACTTCAACGCGGCGTCGCTCTCCGCCCGAAAGTGTATAAACGCGAGATTTGGCTAGGGACCGCAGGTTCAGTTCCCCAAGGCCTGTCTCCACGCGGGCCGCCTGCTCCTTTGCATCAAGGTCCGTGTACTCGAGGACCGCTTTCAGATTCTCCTCCACGGTCATCTTCCTGAATGCCGATGGCTCCTGTGGCAGGTAGGCGATCCCGGCCCGCGCACGCAGGTGCATCGGCATGGCCGTGATGTCCTCGCCATCGAGCGTGATCTGACCCTCGGTTGGCGGAACAAGCCCGACCAGCATGGAAAAGGTGGTGGTCTTGCCTGCGCCATTGGGGCCTAACAGGCCCACGACCCGGCTCGACACGAAGCGCAGGTCCACGCCACGGACGACGGTCCGCCGACCGTACGTCTTCACCAGCCTCTTGGCCACCAGCTCATGGCTCAGCCGGTCCATCAAATTGCCGCCTTCCATGTGGGTTGCGCGTGCGATCTCACTCCGAGGAAGCTGAGAGAATATACGCCCCGGTCAGTTGACCGAGCCAAGAAAGGTAAGCCTTGGGGAATTGCGGCGATGGCCGGATAGCCCATCTGAGCCTCCTCGCACTGGCATCGGTGTCCAGTCTGCAGGAGTCATCAGCCGCGCAGGCGGTTAAGGGCGAACTCCATCGCCAAGGACAAGATACACCCGGACGCAGCGTCAGGCAACCTCCCGGCCTCGCAGCAGGCATCCCCCCTTGCACCTGCCACCATGGGATGTGGTAGGCTTCCACACGGTGATGGAGTCCGCCGCAACCGCTCGGAACGAGCTGATGACTCCTGTGAGCTGCGCGCCCATAGGAGCCGTTGATGTGCGTCTTTTGCCCTGTTCGAACCCACTCCAACCTCCCAGACCGTTCATCGCTCGCTGAACCTCCGCAGCCGGTTCTTCGCCGGGGAGGCCGGCTCCGATGAACGACAACCATAAACGGCATATCGAAATCGCCTATCGGCATATTGACGAGCTCTTGCGTGAGGCTGTCGGGACCCTTTCCGAGGCGGACAAAGACTCGCCTTTCTGCCGAATCGCTTTGGACACGGCCCCTGTCCAGCATCGGGTAATCGCGGATTACACGCGCCGCATTCGCGCCCTCATGCTCGATGCCCTCGCCCGATTCGACATTTCGGTCGAGACCCCTCACATTCCGGCATCCAGAAGCGCACTTATCAATCTCATGGCGGCCGAGATCGACATCGAAGAGCTTGACCCAAAGCACCTTCTTGGATACGGCGCTCTTCGAACCGAGGACGCACAGTTGCTAGCGGAGACCAACGCAGAGATCATCGCAGTCCTTGGGCAGATGAGCGCCTTCCTCGGCGCCGGAGCGGATGCCAACCTCGAGTCGCGGGTTTCTAAGCTCGACGTGCCGGTGAAGATGGGGGATCTTCTTCGCGCCCTGGCTCGCGTGATAACGGCCCACGGGCTGGTGACACTCCGTCCCAGCCTTGAACGCTTGGTTGGGGAAACCGAAAGCGCGAGCTTCGAAATCGCCGTATTCGGCCGCGTGAGCTCCGGCAAGTCTTCACTCCTCAACCGCGTCTTGGGCCGGACCGTGCTCCCGATCGGTGTCACCCCGGTGACGGCGCTCGTGACGCGTGTCGCCTATGGATTGGAGGAGAGGGTGACCGTGCGATTCGCCACGGAGCGCCCCGTCACCACGACCATCGCTGACCTGCCGAGCTATGTGACCGAGCAGGGGAATCCGTCCAACTCCAAGCAGGTCACGTCGGTTTTGATCGAGTTGCCAGATGATCGCCTTCGCGAGGGGGTGACCTTCGTCGACACGCCGGGGCTCGGCTCCCTGGCAAGCTCGGGCGCCTCGGAGACTATGGCCTACCTTCCCCGCGCGGATCTCGGGGTTCTCCTGTCGGACGCCACCGCCCCTCTGACCCCCGAGGACGTGGCCATCATCGAGAAGCTGATCCGCAGCGGATCGAAATCCACGGTGGTCTTGAGCAAAGCGGACCTCCTCACCCCCGACGAACGCAGCAGCGTCCGCGCCTATGTCACACGACACCTTTCGGTCGAACTCGGGTATGAGGTTCCGGTTCACCTGGTGAGCGTCCTGGGTTCCACTGCCGCTATGGCGGACGAGTGGTTTGAAACGGAGATTCGACCGCTATTTGCCGGTCATCGCGAACTCAGGGCGCAATCGCTTGCACGCAAAGCCGAAGTCTTGAGGAGCAATGTCGCCGGAACTTTGCGCGCTCGCGCAGAGGGGGGCCGGCTGAAGGCGGAAGCGCACCGCGGTGACGATGCGGATTCCGTTGAGGAGGCCTTTCGTCACGCCTTGGGCACGGCCGACGGGGCTTTCGAGAAGTGCCAGGACCTGATTCATGAGTTGCCGCGCATGACCGACGCGATTCTCTCCGAAACAGCTGAGCGGCTCGCACGGAGTCGCAGGCTGGCCGACGCGGTAATCACGCTTGAGGCAGTAACCAGGGAATGCATCCAAGGAGCCGACGAGCGCGTGGTCTCGGTGATCGAAGAGGCGCGCACCGCCCTGGTCGAAGCCCTCGCGACGGCCGCCAAGAGGTTTGGGCCGGGGCCGGAACCCACGGACCTCACCGCGCCGCGCGGCCTGCCGGTGTTCGATGGAACGGCGTTGGGGCGAGGGCTCGCACTCCGAAAGCCCGGACTCGGGATCTTGGGTGTCGGGATTCGGAGGGCGGGCTTGCTGTCCCAGCTGCGCATCCAGGTGAAATCGGACCTGGGCGGGGTGCTCTACTTCCACCAGCACAGCCTCGACAAGTGGTGCCAGGGGATGTTCTCCGATCTGAAGCGGGAGTTCCAGGCCAAGGCCGGGCCCTTCAGAGCCCAGATCGACGGCATGCAAGCCCGCCGGCCCATTTCACCTGACGAGCTGGACAAGATCGAAACCGACATCGAGGCGCTTTCCGGCCTGCGCATCGTGGCAGAGCCCGAGAGTGTCCCCACCTCAGGAGAGGACATCAGTGGGCCCCTCGCCTGAGCGCCTCTTCGTGGGACGTCAAAGAGAAATCGCCCGGATCCGGCGCGAGCTGGCCGAGGGACACAACCTCGTCCTCACGGGGCGATTCGGGATAGGGCGCACCGCGCTTCTGCGTCACCTGGCGCGAGAAGAGGAGGCGAGATGGCACTTCATCTTCATCGACGGTTCACAGCCGCCCGCACGAATGTGCGAACAGCTCTTTCTCAGCCTCTTCCCAAAGCAATTAAAAGCCCTGCGCCGGTCTGCCTATCCGGGCAGTTTCATGCGTCGGATCATCGCGAGCCGCCGGTTCATCGACCGGCGGCCTCACCTGCTCGTTCTGGACGACATCGCGAAGCTTACGCACCCGAGGTTCGAATTCATCCGATGGCTTCAGAGCCTGAACAGATTCACTATCATCGCCGTAACGGAACGATTTCTGCCTCAAGGAGACCTTTGGCGCCTGCGCAGCATCCTCGTCCCAGCCCCGCTGGTGACGCTGGAACGGCTCGGCCACTCTGCCAGTCGGCAGTTCTTCGAGACTTGGTCCATTCGCCACGGGCTCGGGTGGGATGAAGGGATCGTGGCGGGCCTAGTCCGGGCTTCCAACGGTTATCCGCCCAACATGTGGGAGGTGGCCACGGCGCCCTCGGCCCGCGCCCTCATGGGAGAGCCAGAAGCAAAGGAAGCGGATGCCCGGGGCAGGCATTAGGGTGACGGGGAATCTAATGTTATCGAAATCTCAGAAGCCCTGGTCAATTCCATCAACTTCTGAGCGTGGCAACCAAACGAAGAGGGTGCACAAGTAGGTCGAGAGCCTCCCGGACGTCTCTGCAGACTACATGGGCGGCCAGCAGGCTCTCGATTGCGCCGCCTTCTTCTTGAAGGACCACGATGCCCAACGCCGCCGCCTGCAGCATCAGCCGGTCGTTCCTGCCGTTCCCAATACTGACGGTGACTTCGGCCCCAAGCCGTTCGACAAAGGACCTCTTCGCCTCGGCTTGCCGTTCGGCGGGGAGCACCGTGAGCTCGCAAGAGAGTCCGGCCAGCTCCGCTATTGCCGTACCAAAGGTGTCCGCCGTGAGCACGTGAATGGTAAGACACCCCGCCAGGGCCCCAAGGCGCTCTCGAACCCCTGGCAGGAGCATACCGTCTCGAGCCAGCGTGCCGTTGTGGTCCAGAACCAGGTGTTCAAACCTGAAGGTGCGGTATCCCGGCACGGCAATCTCGATCATGCCCCGATCACCTCAAAGCTCAACGATTCGAAAGATTTCCGAAGATTGCGTCGGATCCCAATTCAGCCTCAATCTCCAGAAGCCGGTTGTACTTGCAGATTCGCTCGCTACGGCAGGCCGATCCCGTCTTGATCTGGCCGCCCCCCATCGCCACCGCGAAGTCCGCCATGAAAGCGTCCTCGGTTTCCCCAGAGCGGTGTGAAATCACGAAGCCCCAGCCCGCCGCACGGCACAGCTCGATAGCCTGGATCGTCTCGCTGACAGTGCCAATCTGGTTGAGCTTGATGAGGACGGCGTTGGTGGTTTTTTCGGCGATCCCTCGGGCGATGAAGCGCGTGTCTGTGACGTAGATGTCGTCGCCCACAATTTGGATCCTATCGCCCAAAGCTGCGGTCTGGTCTCGGAACCCCTCCCAGTCGTTTTCCGCCAGACCGTCCTCAATGGAAACGATGGGGTATTTCTCCACCCACGCGCGGTATAGGTCCGTCATGTCGGCACTGCTTTTGGTCCCCTGGGCCGACTTCGTCAAGTGATAGGCACCGCCCTCCCAGAAGGAGCTGGCTGCCGGGTCGAGGGCGATGGCGATGTCCTTGCCAGGGAGGTAGCCCGCCGCCTGGATCGCCTCCACGATGACCTCCACGGCCTCCTCGTTGCTCTTCAGGTTCGGCGCGAAGCCGCCTTCGTCCCCCACAGAGGTGGCACAGCCCTTCTTCTTGAGAATCGTCTTGAGGGCGTGAAAGGTCTCAACCCCATAGCGGAGGGCCTCCGCGAAGGTGGGAGCCCCAATGGGCATGACCATGAACTCCTGGAAATCCACGCTGTTGTCGGCGTGCTTCCCGCCGTTGAGTATGTTCATCATCGGGACAGGCAGCACGCAAGCCTCAGGACCACCCAGGTAGGTATAAAGGGGAAGACGGTCCGAAGCTGCCGCCGCCCGGGCCACGGCCATAGAAATGCCGAGGATGGCGTTGGCGCCACATCGGTCCTTGTTCGGAGTCCCGTCCAGTTCTATCAAGAGCCGGTCTATCTCCGCTTGGCGGCCTGGGGCCAAGCCTATGAGCTTCGGCCCCAGAACGTCGTTCACCGCCGCCACGGCCTTTAAGACCCCTTTTCCACCGTAGCGTTTGGGATCGCCGTCTCTCTTTTCCACGGCCTCGTTCTCACCGGTGGATGCCCCCGAGGGCACGGAGGCCGACACCTTCGTGCCGTCCTCCAATTCGACAAAGGCCCGAACCGTGGGATTTCCACGAGAATCCAGAATCTCCATCGCCCGGACCGATCGGATGGTTGTCATGTACCGCTCCTTATGTTTTCACTGTCGCGTTGCACGGGCGCGACGATCCTTCGGGAGGGAAGATCCCGACTCAGGGCGCTGACTCCGCTCTCACCGCACGATGAGGACGCTGCAATGCGCGTTCTCGCTGACCCGGTCCGCCGTGTGACCCAGGAGCCTATCCCACAAGCCCGAGTGGCCGCGGTTGCCAACCACGATCAGGTGCACCGCCTCTTCCTTCGCCACCGTGAGGATGGTTTGGGCGGAATTGCCCGCCACCATTTGAAAGGCGATGTCGATGCCTGCGTCCTTGGCGAAGCGGTCCACGTCCTGGCCGAGCTTCGTGAAAAAGGCCTCGGCTGCTTCTGATTCCTCGGAGACCTCGCTGGGCGTCTCCGGGTAATGGGGAAGGGCGCTCCGGACCCAGACCGCGGCAAGGGTCCCACCGAGCGCCGCCGCCAACTCGATGGCAACCCGCATGGCCTCCTTGGCACCCGCCGAACCATCGTAGGCAACCAAGAGCTTCTTGATGGGCATGCTAGTCCTCCTTTTCGACGGTCTTGCCGTTTGTTTTTTGGGATCCAACCCGATACAGCCGGCCCCACGCCACCATGGTGGTCAACGCGGGCTGGAAGAACCGCTGGGCAATCAGGGTCGGGACGATGGCGCTCAGGATGACCACCGTGACGAGGATCGTGTATTGTTTTTGGTCGATGATCTTATTGTTCAGGCCAAACAGGGCCGAGATAGTACCGAAGGTGAGGCCAGTCGCCATGAGGAGAGTGGTGTAGCTCGCCTCCTTAGCCCTCATCTTGAACCTTCGCGCGGTCGGCCATACGACGAATTTCGAGCCCACCTTGAGGAGCAAAAGCACGCCGATGACCCCAGCGCTTGCCCAAAGCAGAGGGATAGAAACATACAGCCCCGCCCTTATGAAGTAAAACGGCGTGAACATGGCGAAGGCGATACTTCGCATTCGATGCATGAGGGTCTTGTCGCGCAGGAAGACTCCGGCAACCACCAGCCCCACCAGGTAGGCCGGGAGGACGGCCTCGCTCTTGGCCGTCGTCGCCAGCCCGCCCAGGAAGAAGAGCACGAGCAAAATGAACTTGACCTCCGGCTCGCTGACGCGCGAGG
>Ga0315271_10001076_pt1 | contig 16215 bp, 12 predicted proteins | sample C3_top_MG_FD_204664 | JGI IMG/M metagenome (GOLD analysis project Ga0315271, IMG submission 204664) | Sediment microbial communities from Yellowstone Lake, YNP, Wyoming, USA - C3_top | ecosystem: Environmental > Aquatic > Freshwater > Lake > Sediment | place: USA: Wyoming | collected 2017-08-01 | reverse complement strand
AACTCGGGCGGCCAGTCTTCCAGCCGCACGCGGGCATTGATGAGATCGGCCATGAGGCCGACGCGGTCGCCATCGAGCCGGGTGACCGGCCGGTAGTTCACAAGGGCGGCGGGACCCTGATCGGACATGCCGGTGCACGAGGTCCGATGCACGCTGACCCGCAGGTCGCCGCGGGTCTTGCCGAGGGTCACCCCCAGCCTCGCGCAGAGCGCGTCGCCGAGGGTCCGGCTGCCGCGCATCTGGTCCGTGATGTTGTCGCTCAGGTGAACGACATATTCGCCCTGGGGCGTCCGGCTGAGGAACGAGTAGAAGCTGACCAGGCCCTGCAGCCGGACCGGGGCCAGGCTGAGGCGCCTCGCGAGATACTCGACGGCCTCATCGGGCACATGGTGCAAGGCGTGCTGCACGCTTATCAGAATCTGCAGTGCCGCCTGCGGATTCCCCCCGTAACGCTCCAGGGTCCGTTCGATCAGCCCCGGGAGCGCCGGTCCGGCGAGTTGGATCATGAAAGACCCCCTCACTCGTGAACGCCGCCCCGAACGTACGTGCGACTACAACCTACGCTTTCATCGTAGCACCAGCGTCAAGGTCGGGGATCACCGGAACGAAGCGGGTGAGGGACCTCGCGCCCCGCTCCCACCCGTAGAATGAATCCATAAGTCGTTTTCATTCTCTCCATTTTTTCCATGCCTTTCATTTGCTTCCAGGGAGGACCCGTCTTGAAATCATCTTCACTTCGAGCGGCGCTGCTCGGCTTGTGCCTCAGCATCGTCGCCACCGACGTCTTCGCCGTTCCCGCGTTCGCGCGACGCTACAAGGTGCAGTGCTCGTTCTGTCACCAGATCTTTCCCATGCTCAATCGGATGGGAGAACGCTTCAAGGAGCGCGGCTTCCGGCTCGAGAACGAGGACAAGTTCGAGGGAAGCGCGTGGATCAGGAGCGCGCCGATCTCCGGACGCATCGAGGGAACCCGCTACATCCCCGAGGGAGGGGATGCGGCGAACGTCGGCTATCTGAAGATCCTCTCCGCCGGCAATCTCGGCTCGAAGGTCTCCTACTGGGTCGATGACGCCTGGGTGTACACGAAGGACGAGACCACCCATGTCAAGCCCGACAACGCCTGGGCCCGGGTGGATTTCAAGCCCGCGGGGAAGCTGTACTTGAAGGCGGGACGGTTCGAACTGGATCTTCCCGTGACGCAGGTGCGCACCCCGCATCTGCTCCCATACGCCATGTACGGCCTGAACACCGGCCTCGAGACGGACTCGATCGGGGCCTATCAGGACGGCTTCGAGTTGGGCGGTGAGTTCGGCACCACGCACGTGTCGGCCGCTCTGGTCAAGGGCCGGAACAACCAGGCGGTGGTCGACCTCGCTGAAGCCTCCGGGATCGGCGAGCCGGACCAGTTCGACGGCAACCTCTTCCTCCGGGCCTCGCGGCGCCGGGCGACCAGCCGGTTCGGGGCCTTCGCCTACTTCGGTCGCAATCAACTCGTGGCGCGACTCAACGCGACGCGCGTCGGCGTCGCCAAGGACAGCATCCTGAGAGTCGGCGTGGATGGGAATGCGTGGTTGAGCAAACTCCATCTGTATGGCGTCGCGATGTACGGCAGCAACAGCAATTCTGTCCTGTCCCTCGCCGCCCCGGGCGGGACCGGCGAGTCGCTGAGTTTCGCCGGGGGATTCCTGTGCGCCGACTACTACATTCACGAGAAGGTGGCGCTCACCGGGCGCGTGCAGACGAGGAGCGTCGACCTTCCGGTATCGACGGAGAAGGACTCGGTCACATCGTTCCTCCCTGGACTTCAGATCGTGGTCTGGAAGCTGAAGTTCTCCGGACAGGTGAGCCTCTCCAACCACAACGTGGCCCGTTTCGGTTCGATTCAGGTTGAGACCGCGTTCTAACCTGGGTCATGCTTGGTGGCTTGCGGCCGCCGTCGTCCTTGCGGCGGCTCAGCTCCCGGTCCTGGCCCGGACCGGGGCTGATCCCTCGCAGAGCGATTTCGCGAACTATCTGACTCCGGCCTGGGTCCTCGCCCGCGGTGGCGACGTGGGCGCCCTCTACGATCGCGACGCGTTCGCCGGGGCGATGAGCCGAGCGGGCCTCGAAGGCCTTGGCTCGTTCATCCCTCATCCTCCCGCGAACGCGCTCTGGCTCCTTCCCCTGGCGTCTTTGCCCGCGGCCGCGGCCAAGGCGCTTTGGTCCTTGGTCCTGGTGGGAGCGCTGGCCGTCACCATTCTGGCGCTCGCGCGGCTCGGCGCGGGGCCTGGACCATGGAAGGCGGCGGTCATCGTGCTCGCCCCAACCCTTGCCGTCCGCAACGCCCTCGCCTTCGGCCAGCCCTATCCGATCCTGGTCGCTCTCCTCGCCTGCGGCGTGCTGGCCCTGGAGCGAAGGCGCCGGTTCCTCGGCGGCCTTCTGCTCGGCCTCGGGGTCTCCTTCAAGCCTTACGCCCTGGGGCTCGGCTTCCTGTTCCTGGATCGGGAGAGGCGGCGCGAGCTCGCCGGCTTCGTCTGCGGAGCGCTGTTGCCGTCGCTGCTTCTCGCCGCGCTCACGGGCCCCGGGCCATTCGTAGAGTTCGGCGCGAAGGTTCTTCCCTGGATGCTTCGCGGGGAGATCCAGGATCCGTTTTCGCCGGTGTGGGGAAGTGTGAGCGCCCTGTCCAACCGGCTGTGGCGCTTCGAGCCCGATCTCAATCCGCATCCGTGGATGGTGGCCCCCCTTCTCGCCCGGTTCACCGGCGCCGCGGTGTCGGTGGCGTTGCTTGCCCTGGGCGTTTTCGCCGGGCGGCGCGCGCTCGACGCGGGCCGGGTCTTCGACGGGATCGCCGTCGTGGTCGCCTTCTCGCTCGCCGCCTCGCCCTTCACCGCGTCGTACCACCTGGTGCTCCTGGCGGTGACGGTCGCCGCGGTGGCCTTGCGCTGGCCCGGCGCGCGCGGAATCGGAGCCTTGCTGTTCTGGGCGGTCCTCGGGTCCTCGGCCATGAACATGTTTCGCGCGGCCTCGGGTCCGCTGGCGCCGCTCGCCTATGCGCGATTGTTCGGAATCGTGGCGTTCGCCCTGGCCGCCTCGTGGCCATTCATCAATCGGCGGGTTGTGGGCCTGTCCCTGGCGGCCGGCGCGGTGGCCGGGGTTGTGGCCCTTGGCTCGGAGGGCGGCGAGGAGGCGTGGCCAAGAGTCGACTCAGCCCGGGGATACTCGATGATGAGGCCTTACTTCTGCGGCTCGACCCTGCGCTGGTTGTCTCCTTCCAAAGACGGCCATCGACTGGAGTCCCGGGGCGACGGCGAGGATTGCGCGACGGAAGGCGCGCCTTCGAAGACGCGGGGCGGCGGGCGCGTGCTGTCGCGTTTTGCCGACGGATCCTGGGATCTCTTCCTGCAGAAGCGCGCGGATACGCCGGAGATCCGGCTGACCCGTTCGAGGGCGAACGAAGTGGATCCGGTGGTGGCGCCGGATGGTTGCGGCGCAGTCTTCGCGTCGGATCAGGGTCGGGGCCTGGGCTCGACCGCGCTCTACCGGCTCGACCTCGCTCCCATCATCGAGGGATGCGGAGGACCCGGGCCCGTCGCGGTCCGGCGCTGACTTCGGCGATCTGCGTCGCCGACCCGGGAGCCGGTTGCGCATCATCGACGATCACGAGCAGCGGGCAACCCGGCTCCGCGCGCACCGTGCCGGGCCTCGCCTTCAGATGGGCGGCGATCCGATCGCGGTCGGGCGACGACCCCGCGAGTTCGGCGGCGCGCTCACGCGCGCGGGCCACATCGCCAAACGAGGCGCCCACCTTCGAGACGTAGGCCCGCAGGAGGGCCGGATCGACGGACGGAGCCGCCACGGTGACGCACTCCAGGCGGGAGCGTTGCCCTTCGAGGGTCGTCGCCACTTCGCGGGAAAGGGCCAGATCGGGCTCCTTCGCGGCGGCCCGGAGGAGGGCCCGTTCGAAGCGGATGTTCCGGCCGCCGAAGACAAGGGCGAGGGCCAGGCACGCGGCGAAGGCCGGGCGCGACCGTCCGCCGATTCGATCGAGGGCGGCGGCCGAGAGCCCGACGCATAGGAGCACGGGGAGGTGAATCAGGCGCTCCGACATCGCTCCGCTGCCCGGCGGGTATTCGTGACCGAACGCGACCACGATCGCGATCACGAGGCCGAGACCCGCCGTGACTCCCAGCAGCCCTCGCGCACCCGCGCGGACCGCGAGCAGGACGGCCAGGGCGGCGAGGGCGGGCAGGAACACGGTCTCGTACTCGAGAAGCTTGCCGCCCAGATACGCGACGCGGGGGAGACGGTTCGCCTGGGCGTCGATATCGAGGACATAGAGGCCGCCCGGGGCCAGGCCCTGCCACCAGGACATCCAACCGAGGATGGGGAGGCCGGCCAGGGCCGCGATGCGCGGCGCCCCCGAGAACCAGACGAAGACCGGAAGGAAGAGCCACGCCTCGTATCGGCACAGGCACGCCGCGGCCATGAGGAAGGAGCCGAGGCGCACGCGACCCACCGCGGCAAGGAAGAAGGCCCAGGCGAGGAGGCCATACGCGACGGGTTCCTGGTACGGCACGATGGAGTAGTGGACGAGAAGGGGGTCGCAGGCGAAGAGGAGTCCGCCGAAGAGGGCGGCTCGCGAGCCGAAGCCAACCGCGAGCAACGCGGTCAACCCCGAAGCGAGGACAGCGCCCCACAGGCTGAAGATCAACCGGACCAGGAGCGGATCATCACTCATCGCCTTGCCGAGGGCGACGAAGAGCTGGGGCAGCGGCAACTGGTAGCCCAGAACGAGGGTGTCCGCGTGGGCGAGGCGAGCGGCGGCGTCGCCTCCGTGGATGGTCGGAAAGGCCAGGACGAAGCCGATTCGCACCGCCGCCGCGAGCGCAAAGCAGACTGCAATCCAGACGCGGCCCTTCTGATCAGGAGGCTTCCGAGCGGGGCCGGCGGGCATGGCCCGGATGCTATGCTTTTTGTCTGCGCCGCTTTCAGCGCCCCGATCACCACGCTTCCGAATGAACGACATCGATGCCCGACTGGCGAACATGCTCGCGACCCGCGATACCGCTCGGGATCCGAAGGACTTCTTTCTGGATCTGGCCGATCTCGTGGCCCGCGGAGCGGCGGAGGAGTTCGCCCGGCAGATCGACGAGATCGGGATCCTGATTGCCGGGACCGACGGCAAGTACCTGAGGTTCGTGGCGCCCCGGAAGCTCTGCGATCTCGGGACCATTCCCACCACGAAGCGTGATTCGATCGCGGTCGGCGTGTTCACCCGCAAGAACGGCGAGGCGAGTAACAACGTTCCGCTCGTCCGGCACGTCGCGTTCTTCGAGAGCGTGCGGGTCTCCGAGAAGGTCATGCCCATCATGAAGATGGTTACCGTGCCGATCATCGCCCAGGGACAGGTGATCGGGGTCGCCCAGGTCAGCAAGAAAGGGGACACCCTCACCGACGCGGGGCCCGACTTCAGCAGCGCCGACGTTCGGAAGGTGAGCGAATACTTCGAGTCGAAGGCCGACTTCCTGCTGGCCGCCCGGCCCGACCGGTTCTAGCCGCGCGCCAGGCCGCAGGCGCGAAGCGCCTTGCGCGTCAATCCTCCGAGCGGGAGAGCCAGCGCCTCGGGGATGCTGTGGAACGAAGAACCCGCCAGTCCGGATCGCACGGTGAGATGCGCCCGGAAGACGCGCGCTTCGATCCGGTGGTGGGTGATCGCGTGCCTGAAGGTGACCGCGACCTCGGGGTCGATCCGAAGCGTCCCCCGGTAGCGGTCCCGGAGTCTCTCCATGGGCGCGGCCTTGCGCGGCAGCCCGCCGTGGGGAAGCTCATACAGGCCGCCCATGAGGCCTCCCTCGGGATTTCGGGTCAGCAGGACCTTGCCCTCGTGTTCCACCAGCGCCATTTCCAGCACCGTGGGAATGGTCGGCCGTCTCGGCTTTCCTTCGCTCCAGCGCTCGGCGTGCTCGCGACCGAGGCATGACGATGCGATCGGACACGCCTCGCACCGCGGACTCCTCGGGGTGCAGACCACGGCTCCGAGCTCCATCATCGCCTCGTTCCAGGCGCCGGGTGATCGCGTGGAGAGGAGCGAGAGGGCTTTCGCCTGCGCGTCCGACTCGCTGAGGTTCGAGACGGCATGGAGCCTCGAGAGCACGCGCCGAACATTGCCGTCGACCACGGCCGCGGATGTTCCGTAGGCCATCGAGGTCACCGCACTCGCGGTGTAGCGGCCGACGCCCTTGAGCCCCATGGCGGTTTCGACGCTCTTCGGAAAGCGCCCGCCGTGCGTTTCGAGAATCTGCCTTGCCGCGTGACGGAGGTTCCGCGCCCGGGAGTAGTAGCCGAGCCCGGACCAGAGAGCGAGGACCTCGTCCTCCTCGGATCCGGCGAGCGAGGCCACGTCGGGGAAGCGCTTCAGGAAGCGTTCGTAGTAGGGGATCACGGTGGCGACGGTGGTCTGCTGGAGCATCATCTCGGAGACCCAGATCGCGTACGGGTCGCGGGTCCGCCGCCAGGGGAGCGGTCGCTTCGATCGGGAGAACCAGCGGAGCAGCGAGCGCCGGAGCCCTTTCAGATCCATCAGCGCCGCCCGATCACGACGCGGGGGATCTGCGCGAGGTCGTTCAGAACTTCGACGGACCTGAAGCCCGCTTCGGCCAGCAGTGGCGCGACGCGATCGGACTGCCCCGCTCCGACCTCGAAGGCCAGCAGGCCCGAGGGATCGAGGTGGTCGCCGAGTCCCCCGATGATGGCCCGGTACGAGGAGAGGTCGTCCGACTCGTCCGCGAAGAGCGCGAGCGACGGCTCGTGGCCCCGGACTTCCTCGGGAAGGCTCGGCTCCTCGGCACGGGCCACGTAGGGCGGGTTGCTGACGATCGCGTCGAAGGCCTCGGTGGGGTCGAGTTCCTGGAGCCAGCGCGAGCGGCGCAGTGCGATCCGCGAGCGAAGGCCAAGGCGATCCGCGTTCCGGCGGGCGATCTCGAGGGCCTCGTCGGACAGGTCGACGGCCACGGCGCTGGAACCAGGCAGTTCGCGAAGGAGCGAAAGGGCGATGCAGCCCGATCCGGTTCCGATGTCGAGGAGGCGGGGAGCGAGAAGGGGGCGCAGGCGCGCGGCCACCGCTTCGATCAGGGTCTCGGTGTCGGGGCGCGGAATGAGGACGGCGGGAGAGACGATGAAGTCGTCGCGCCAGAAGGCGGCGATGCCGAGGATGTATTGAATCGGCTCGTGGCCTGCGCGCCGGGAGACCGCGGCGTCGAACCGGGCGGCCACCCCGGGCTCGACGGGCTCATCGAGGCGGGTCAGGAACGCCGCGCGGTCCAGACCGCTCACGCCGCGGAACAGAGTCTCGGCGTCGAGTTGCGGGTTGGGGAAGGCGGCGAGCCGCGCGATCGCGTCAGAGATGAGGCGGGCCGGGGTCGGGAGGGACATCAGGAACCCGTGAGTGGATCCCGGCACTCGCCCCCTTCAGGGGGTTCGCCGGGATACGCAGGATGCTGATGTTCCATCAGCATCCTGCTAATTCGCGGCTTGGACGCGTTCGGCCTGATGGGTGGCGACGAGCTGCGAGATGAGGGCGTCGATGTCGCCTTCCATCGCGGTCTGCAACGTGTGCAGGGTCAGGCCGATCCGGTGATCGGTCAGGCGCGATTGGGGGAAGTTGTAGGTCCGGATCTTCTCCGAGCGATCGCCGGTGCCGACCTGCGATTTCCGGTTCTCGGCGATCTCCTTGTTCTGCTCGGCCTGCGCCACTTCGTACAGGCGCGACCGCAGGACCTTCATGGCCTTCTCGCGGTTCTTGATCTGGCTCTTCTCGTCCTGGCACGAGACCACGGTGTTGGTGGGGAGGTGGGTGATGCGCACCGCGGAATAGGTGGTGTTGACGCTCTGCCCCCCCGGTCCGGAAGAGCAGAAGGTGTCGATGCGGATGTCCTTCGCCTCGATCTTTACGTCGACTTCCTCGGCTTCGGGAAGGACGGCCACCGTGATCGTCGAGGTGTGGATCCGGCCCTGGGCCTCGGTCGCGGGCACCCGCTGGACGCGATGGACGCCGCTTTCGAAGCGGAGCTTCGAGTAGACCTTGTCACCCTCGATCATGGCGATGACTTCCTTGATGCCGCCCGCGGCGGCGCGGGAGATCGAGACGATGTCCACCTTCCACTTGTGCCGCTCCGCGAAACGCTGGTACATGCGGAAGACTTCCTGGGCAAAGAGCGCCGCTTCGTCGCCGCCCGTGCCCGCGCGGATCTCGAGGATGACGTTCTTCTCGTCGTTGGGGTCCTTGGGAATGAGCAGGGGGCCGATCGCGGCATCCGTCTCGTCGCGCTTCTTCTGAAGCTCCTTGAGCTCCTCGAGCGCCATGGCGCGCAGTTCCGGGTCGGCCTCCGCCTTCACCATCTCCTCGACGCCGGCCACCTCGGCAAGGAGGCGCTTGTAATCGCCGAACATCTTCACCACCGGGCCGATGTCGGAGGCCTCCTTGGCGGTCTTGGTGATGCTGGAGACGGCGCCATTGGTCGAGGCGAGGTGGAGCATCTCCGCTTCGAGGGCGTGATGCCGGGCCTCGATTTCCTTCAGCTTCTCGAATGTGATGGCGTCCATGGTTCAGGGTGCTTTCTAGGCTTCGTTCAGACGTTCAAGCGGACAGGGGCCGCCCTGGGCGCCGTGGACGAATGGATGGACCCCGGGCGGACGTTTGATTCCTGAGAGTCTGGGGAGCTAGGCGGTGGGAGCGCCGGCGCGCTTCGCGAACTTCTTGGTGAAGCGCTCGATGCGCCCGGCGGAGTCGACGAGGCGCTGCTTGCCGGTGAAGAACGGATGGCAGGTCGAGCAGATTTCGACGCGGATCTCGGACTTGGTCGACCTGGTGGTCCAGTTGGCGCCGCAGGCGCAATGGACGGGGGAGTCGTTGTACTTCGGATGGATGTCGGGCTTCATGGCGTTTGAGGATTCCTTAGGCTTTCTTGAGACCCCCGGTCTCGCTCGTCGCGGCCCCATCTTCTGAGCGCCGCAGACTCACGATCCTGTCGAAATCCGGGTGTCGAACCCACGGATTCTACAGCCCCGGACCCTCCGGCCGGGTGTCGCCGCAGCCGAACCCTATAAACTCAGGGTTCGCTCCATTGTTCTGTCGCCTTTTTGAAGGCGGCCCGCTTCGAGGAAACCATTGGTCAACGAGATTAAGCCCTACGAATTCGACGAGATAGAGCGCCGTTTCCAGGCGAAGTGGCGGGACGAGGGCACCTTCGTGGTGTCCGAGGATGCCTCGCGCCCCAAGTTCTACTGCCTTGAGATGCTCCCGTACCCGTCGGGCGATATCCACGTGGGCCATGTCCGGAACTACTGCATCACCGACGTGATCACGCGATTCAAGCGAATGCGCGGTTTCAACGTCCTCCACCCGATCGGCTGGGACGCCCTCGGTCTCCCCGCCGAGAACGCGGCGATCAAGCGCGGCACGCATCCCGAGACCTGGACCCGCCACAACATCGCGGGCATGAAGGCTCAGCTCCAGCGGCTCGGATTCAGCTACGACTGGACGCGCGAGCTCGCGACCTGCGACGCGTCCTACTACCGCTGGAACCAGTGGTTCTTTCTCAAGATGCTCGAGAAGGGCATCGCCTACCGCGCGAACTCGCCGGTGAACTGGTGCCCGTCGTGCCTCACCGTCCTCGCCAATGAACAGGCCGAAGGGGGCTTGTGCTGGCGCTGCAAGAGCACGGTGGTGATCCGCGACATGGAGCAGTGGTTCCTGCGCATCACCGATTACCAGGATGCCCTGCTCGACGACATGGCCGAACTGCCGGCCTGGCCGGAGCGCGTCTTGCAGCAGCAGAAGAACTGGGTCGGACGGTCGCAGGGAGCGGAGGTTTCGTTCCCGATCGAGGGAGGGGGATCGATTCGCGTCTTCACCACGCGCATCGACACCATCTACGGCGCGACCTTCTCCGTCCTCGCTCCCGAGCACCCCCTCGTGGACTCGCTGCTCCAGGATGCCGACAGGGCCATCAAGGAAACCCTCGCCCGCCTGCGAGGCCAGGACCGTCGCGCGCGACTGGCCGGCCAGGTCGAGAAGGAGGGTCTGTTCACCGGCCGCTACGCGACCAATCCCTTCTCGGGCGAGAGGATTCCGATCTGGGTCGGCAACTTCGTCCTCATGGGCTATGGCACGGGCGCCATCATGGCCGTTCCCGCCCACGACGAGCGCGACTTCGAATTCGCGCGCAAGTACGGGCTGCGGGTCCATCCGGTGATCCAGCCCGCGACCGGCGCGCTCGACGGAGCGACCATGTCCGAGTCCTACACCGGCCCAGGGGTGGTGACGGGAAGTGCTGCGTTCAACGGTCTCTCCTCTGAAGCCGCGGTCGAGAAAATGACCGCGCACGCTCAGGCGGAGGGAATCGGCGCGGCGAAGACGGCGTATCGCCTCAAGGACTGGCTCATCTCGCGACAGCGGTACTGGGGCACGCCCATTCCGGTGGTCTACTGCGAGAAGGACGGCGTCGTGGGGGTGAGGGAATCCGACCTGCCCATCGTCCTGCCCGCGGACGCGCCGTTCACGGGCGAAGGCGGCAATCCGCTGGAGAAGGTGGAGGCCTTCGTCAAGGCCACCTGTCCGAAGTGCGGAGGCCCGGCCCGCCGGGAGACCGACACCATGGACACCTTCGTGGATTCGTCCTGGTACTTCTATCGCTACTGCTCGCCGAAGACCGACACCGCGCCGTTCGACAAGGCGCAGGTCAAGTACTGGTTCCCCATCGACCTCTACGTGGGCGGGATCGAGCACGCCATTCTTCATCTCGTCTATTCGCGGTTCTGGACGAAGGTCATGAAGGATCTCGGCCTGATCGACTGGGTCGAGCCGGTGACCCGCCTCTTCCCGCAGGGCATGGTCCACAAGGACGGCGAGGTGATGTCGAAGTCGAAGGGCAACACCATTGCGCCCGACGACGTGATCAAGCGCTACGGCGCCGACACTCTTCGGCTGTACATCCTCTTCGCCGCTCCGCCGGAACTGTCGATGGAGTGGAGCGAGACCGGGATCGAAGGTCCGCACCGCTTCCTGCAACGGGTGTGGAGGCTGGTCCAGAAGCACGCGTCCGGCGGGAGGGCCTCACGGGCCGCTCTCTCCGGACTGACCGAGAGGGGAGCCGCGCTGCGCCGCAAGGTTCACCAGACCATCGCCCGGGTCACCGGGGACATCGATGAGCGCATCCACCTGAACACCGCGGTCGCGGCTCTGATGGAGCTGACGAACGAAGCCTACCGCCTCGAAGAAGGTCTGACCGCAGCCTCCGACGAGGCCGCCCTGGCCGAGGCGCTCGATACCCTGGTCCTGCTGCTCAGTCCCTTCGCGCCGCACGCCTGCGAGCAGATGTGGCTGGATCTCGGGCATCCGAAGAGCCTGGTCGACGAACCGTGGCCGAAGGCCGACGAAGCAGCCATGCGCGAGACCTCCGTGGAGGTCGCGGTTCAGGTGAACGGGAAGATCCGGGCGCGCGTGCAGGTTCCCTCGGGCGCGGATGAGGCGGCGCACAAGGCCCTGGCCCTCCAGGATCCCGCGGTGAAACCGCATGTCGACGGGAAGACCCTGGTCAAGGCCGTGATCGTTCCCGGCCGGCTCATCAATCTGGTGGTGAAATGAGCGACGCCTGCTCGCCTCGGCGTCGGCTTGCGGCTCTTGCCGCGGCCCTTTTCCTGCTGGGGGTTTCGCCAGGTTGCGGCTATGGCCTCGTGGGCCGGGGCGGCGGTTTCGATCCCAGCATCAAGAAGATCGGCGTGCCCCTCTTCAAGGACAGCACCGGCAAGGTCAACCTCGATATGAAGATCACCCAGAAGGTGGTCGAGGAGCTCTTGAAACGGGGCAAGGTCGATGTGGTCCAGAGCCTCGAGGGCGTCGACGCGATCGTGGAAGGCGAAATCATCTCGTTCCAGGAGACTCCGGTTGGCTTCTCGGGCGGAACCGGCGGGAGCGGAGCCACGACGGCGAGCCGGTACGCGATCGTCATCACCGCGAGGGTGAAGTACTACAAACCCGGGGAAGCGCTGCCCATGTGGCAGAGCGACGCCTTCGTGTACCGAGACGAATACGATCTGGGTTCCGACCCCAACGCGTTCTTCGACCGCGCCGATCAGGGCGTGGACCGGCTGGCTCTGGCCTTCGCACGGAGCCTGGTGGCGGCCATGCTCGAAGCCTTCTAGCTAGCTCCCGATCTGAGTCACGGCCCGGTCGGCGAGCGCGGCCATGGCCTTCCCGGCTTCGTCGCTCCCCGAGCGCCCCGCGAAGGAGAGGGCGTGCAGGAACGCGATCGTGTTGTTTCGCTTCGCGAGGCCCTCGATGGAGAGAAAGGCCGAGGCCCAGTCGGTCAGGGGCTTCGGGCTCGCGATCGCGGCGAACCAGGCCTCCCAGAAGGCGGCATCGAGGAGGCCCCGCCGATACGCGAAGATCACGGCGCGCGCGAGTCTCTCAGGCTCGCCGAACGTATAGAACACGGCGCCACGCGGAGCGATCTGGGTGGCCGTGGCCTCCATCAGTCGGCGCAGTTCGGAGGCGCCCACTCGAGGATTCAAAGCGAGTTGGAGCACGAGATCGGACCCGTGCGCTACCCCGTGACGCCAGCCTTCCGCGGGAGCGAACCCGCGGTAGTCGTCGACGCGAACGAGGCTCGTGGCCGCGACTTCCACGAGATCGGCGCGGACGGCATCCGTGAAGAGGGGCTCGATACGGTCCGCCCGCGCTACCTCGGAAAGGGCCAGCGCGGCGAAGGGACGCCTGAAACCGGCCTCGTCCTTGTCGCCCACGAGCGACGTTCGCAGCGACGACTCGAGAGCGATGATGGTGGCGGGCGAGAGGGCCTTCCCGCGCAGCCAGGTGGAAAGGGCCTCGAACACCACGCCGTCGCGTATCGCGGGGTCGGGATCGCCGAGGCATCCGAGAAGGCGGATGGCCAGGAGATTGCGCTCGCCGGGAGACGCCACTTCGAACTTCGACTGCCGCAGTCGTTGCAGATCCCCCCTGGTCATCCCGTCGGGCGGGCAGGGCGCAGGCGGCGCCGGGGGCGAGGCGAGGAGGAGCTGGGCGACAAGCAGCGTCGATGCGAGCACTAGCTTGAGCCTCCCGTTGTGGGTGTGGGCCGCGCGTCTTCCGTCGGGCCGTCGAGAGTGAACAGGAAGGTGGACCCCTTGTCCTTGCCCTCCGACTCCACCCAGATGCGACCGCCGTGGACTTCGACGATCCGCTTGACCAGGGCCAGTCCCACCCCGGTTCCGGCGCTTTTCGGGTCGAGCTTGTCGAAGAGGTTGAACACGCGCTCGCGATGCCGGGTCTCGATGCCGATGCCATTGTCGCGCACGGAGAAGGCGCGCTCGCTTCCGCGGACCCGCGTGCCGATCCAGATCCGGGGGTTGGGCTGCTCGCCCATGAACTTCGCGGCGTTGTCGATCAGGTTCTGCATCACCTCCACCAGCCGGTCCCGGTCGACGTTCACCTTCGGCAGATCCTGCTCGACCTCCACCGCCACTCCCTGTGTGGTCAGCCGGCCGTGGGTGCGATCGAGCGCGTCCCTCACGATCGCTTCGAAAGGCGCCTCTTCCGGCGGCTTGGCCTGCCGTCCGATGCGCGAAAGCTCGAGGAGGTCGTCCAGGAGCCGGTGCATCTTGGCGGTGGACTTGTAGACCCGGTCCATGTCCGCCCGGAGCGCGTCCACCCTGCCCTCGATGGCGGCCTGCTCGATGTGGCCGAGGAATCCGCGAATGGTGATGAGCGGGCTCTTGAGGTCGTGCGAGACGGTGTAGGTGAAACGCTCCAGTTCCGCGTTCCGGGCTTCGAGTTCGCGGATGAGCGCCTCCCGCTCGGCTTCCGCGGCCTTGCGAGCGCTGATGTCCTGGACCGCGCCGTAGATGCCGGTCAGGCGGTTGTTCCCTTCATCCCAGACCGGGTGGGCGTAGACCCGGACCCAGCGCACGCTCCCGTCGCGGCAGATCGTCCGGAGTTCGCTGGCCACGGGCCGGTTCTCCTCCAGGGCGTCCATGTTCCTTGCATCCCGGGCCACATCATCGGGGTGCAGGGCGGCTCGCCATCCACCGCGGGCGACGTAATCCCCGAAGCTGAATCCGGTGATGGCCTCGAAGGCGCCGGCCACCCAAACGAGGCGAAGCCCATATCCCTCCGTCATTTCCGTGGAGAACGTGTAGTCGGAACTCACCGCGGTGATGAGACGGTACCGTTCCATGTTCTCTCGCAGCGCGGATTCCGCGGCCTGCCGCTCCGCAGCCTCCCGGCTGGCCAGCTCGAAGGCGGCCTCGGTCAGGTTGGTGGCGCGCGCCAGGAGCGCGGCCAGGGCCATGAAGAAGACGGCGTCCAGGATCCACACGGTCTCGAGAAAAGCGGACCGGTCGGGACGGTGAAGGTGCTCCAGCCAGAAGAGGACGCCGTTGCTGACCACGAGGGCCGCCGCGCCGCCGATGGCCTCCCGGCCTCCCAGGAGAAGTCCGCACATGACGATGAGCATCATGTGGAAGATGGTTGCCGGGACGGTGCCCACCGACCCGGCGAGGAACACGGAAAGGGTCGACGTCGCCACCAGGAGCGTGGTCAGGAAGATCCATGAGGCCATGCGGGCTCTCCCCCGATGCAGGAGCCAGCGCATCAGGAGAGCCACGGGAATAGTGGCCAGGGCCACCGGGGCGATCGCGTTCCGGGTGGCGGCATCGCTCGGGTAGAAAGCGGCGATGGCCAGGGCGACCGCCACATGGACGTTGAGCACCCGGCTCAGCAGCCGTGCGCGAACGGTGCTGGCGTCGTTCCCGCCGCCCGGGGCCTGGAGGAAACGGAGGACGCGCTCGAACATGGGCGGGGGCATGCTACTTCGGCCCGGGGCTCACCAGGTCCGGCGAAGGGGATGGGCCTCCGTGTTGAAGACGACCTTGTCGAAGTCGAGTGCCCTGGGGTCGAAGAGCAGGTAGAGGTACTTGAGCGTCTCGGCCAGGAAGAAGCTGTGCATCAAGTCGCCCTTCTCCTTCGAGACCACGTCCTTGAGGACGGTGTATCCCGTCTCGGTCCGGCAGTGCCCGATGAGGTCGTTCAGGATGGTTTCGCCCATCGCCGCGTACTTCGGATCCTTCGTGTAGTGATCCAGGTAGTAGGCCGACTCGACGATCTCCGGCCGGAGTTCATATCCCGCGCGGGCGACCTTCATGGCCCTGTAGTCGAGCGACTCCGGTTCGATGCCATGGAGGGTCCACATGCGGAAGGCCGAGTCCTGGAGCCGCTTCGCCCGGTCGAGGTCGCCGGTGAACGCGAGGATCGAGGGGAAGAAGGCCTGCAGCGAGCCGAACGTGGTGCGCGTGCGCGCGCCCGTGGTCATGTCGGAAACACCGTACCAGAGCCCCTCGGGCGTGTCGTCGGCGAGATGGCGGTTCACCGCGGCAAGCGACTCGCGGCTCATGGCCTCGCAGTCCGGATCGCCGAAGAGGCGCGCGCACTTCGCGAGGTATTCGTAGTACGAGTCGATCGCCCCGCCGATGTGGCTGCTGGTGCTCGTCCAGGCGCCCGTCTCCACGTTGATCTCCTGGCCGACGAGGCCGGTCTTCGGATCACGCCGCTTGTAGAGCTCAACGAGCGCCTTCTTCGCCTTCGTGAAGAACACGTCCTTGCCGGTGAGCTTCGCCAGCGTGCCGAACTCGAGCACGAGCGTCCCGATCTCGGCCGGGTTGCTCACCGCACCGCTGGTCTTCCCGGTCTTCAGATTCACGAACATGTACGGCATGCCGGTGGGCGAATCGAATACGGGGAGGAGACGCGTGCCGAGGTCCTCGGCCATCGACAGGAGCCTTTTGTCGCCGGTCATCTGATGGCTCGAAAGCAGGCCGCCGAGGATGCGGATGGTGATCTCGAAATTCTTCACCTCGATGTCCTGGTCGAAGCGCAGGGTCTTGACGATCTCCGCCCTGGTGCGGTCCGCTTCGTCCTCGAGGCCCATGATCAGCATGGTGTCGAGGGCGTCGACCGGCGTCATGAGAAGGGTGTGGCCCGCGTGCCAGTTCTTGCCGGCCCTGCTCACCGGAAGGAGCTCGTCGTAGCCGCTGGCGTACTTCTTGTAGCCGTGCCACGCGTGCAGGAACTCCGCCTTCGTCCTTGCGGCCAGGGCAGCGCGATCGGAAGGCGTTCCGGCTGGGGCAGGGGAGGAGAGCGCGCTGAGCAGGAGAACGGTCGCGATCGGAATTCTCATGCCGAAT
>Ga0315271_10001074_pt1 | contig 16218 bp, 14 predicted proteins | sample C3_top_MG_FD_204664 | JGI IMG/M metagenome (GOLD analysis project Ga0315271, IMG submission 204664) | Sediment microbial communities from Yellowstone Lake, YNP, Wyoming, USA - C3_top | ecosystem: Environmental > Aquatic > Freshwater > Lake > Sediment | place: USA: Wyoming | collected 2017-08-01 | reverse complement strand
CTATCCCGCGTTCTTCGTGGCTTCGCTGCTCACCATGGAAAAGGCGAACGCCGACAAGCTCGTCGCCTACCAGGCCGAGGCTCGCGACCTCGGCCTCACCGTGCTGCCGCCGAACGTCAATGCGTCGCTCGCGGACTTCACGGTGGAGAACGGGGCGGTGCGGTTCGCTCTGTCCGCGGTCAAGAACGTGGGCGAGGGTGCGGCGGAGTCGGTGGTCGCGGCGCGCGCCGAGGGCCCGTTCACGTCGCTCGACGACTTTTGCTCCCGGGTCGACATGAAGACCGCGAACAAGCGCGCGGTGGAGAGCTTCATCAAGAGCGGGTCCTTCGATTCGGTGGACCCGCGGCGTCACGTGCTCTTCGCGGAGCTGGAGGCGGCGCTCGATCGCTCGTCGCGTCTGCGCGCGGATCGCGAAGCCGGGCAGTCGAATCTGTTCGGCATGATGGACGACGGCATGGCCCCGGTGGCCGCACCCGGCGGGCGCAGCGCTCTCTCCGACGTGCCGCGCTGGTCGGAGGGCGAGCGCCTGGCCTTCGAGAAGGAGAGCCTCGGCTTCTATCTCTCCGGCCATCCCATCGAGCGGTACAAGGGCGAGATCCAGGAGTTCGCGAGCGGCACGCTCGGCCATCTCATCAAGACGCGCTCGATGGGCGAAGTCACCATCATGGGGCTGATGTCGGGGCTCCGGCTCCTGAAGACGAAGAAGGGCGACCGCATGGCCGCCTGCCAGTTCGACGACTTCGACGGGACGGTGGAGGCGGTGATCTTCCCGGAGGCGTTCCGGCAGTGCGGGGGAAAGGTGAAGGACGACGAAGCGTTCCTGGTGCGCGGGAAGCTCGAAGCCAAGGACGAGGACGAGAAACCGAAGCTCTACGTCTCCGACCTCACCCAGCTCGACTCCGCCCTGCGGATGATGTCGCGCTCCATCCGCGTGCGCGTGGACCTCGGCACGCTGCCGGAGACGGCCCTCGCGGGCGTGAAGCGCGTCCTGACGAACCACCCGGGCGAGATCGGGGTCTCCATCGAGATCCACCGCCCCGCCGAGTTCGCGGCGCTGGTGCGTGTCGAGGACAAGCTGCGCGTGAAGCTGACGGCCGAGCTCGTGATGCACCTCGAAGCCGTGACGGGGCCGGGAAGCGTGAGGTTGTCGCGGTCGGCGTAGCTCGGCCGTCATTGCGAGGGCCCAGGCTGTTCGTACTGGCCCGAAGCAATCTCCCGCTCGCCACTACCAAGCTGGTAGTGGTGGGACGGGGTTGCTTCGACCCATTGCCAACGGCCTGGGGCCTCGCAATGACGAGAGGTCAGGCGGGGCTTGGTCCTGGCGATGGCGCGAGGTCGGGCGCGGCCTGACCTCTCGCTCCGGCCGCGCAAGCGGTACCATTCCCCCCGATGGCGATCCGAATCGGGCGCACATGTGAGTCGTGTGGCTTCGACAACGCGGAGGTCGGCCAGGACTGTCCGCTCTGCGGCCTGTCCGCGACGCTGGCGCCGTCTTCGGAGGCGCCCACCCTGGCCATGAGCGAAGCCACGTCCGCGGTGGAATTCGATCCCGCGCAGACCCCGGTGTTCGCCCAGCGCTATCTGGTGCGCGAGCTTCTCGGCAAGGGCGGCATGGGCGATGTGTATCGCGTGCACGACACCGTGAGCGGACGGGATTTGGCACTCAAGCTCCTGCGCCGCGAGGTCGCGGCGAACGCCACCAGCCTCGAGCGCTTCCGGCGCGAGATCGCGGTGCTCACCCGGCTGCGGCATCCGGCCATCCTCAGCATCCTGGACCACGGGGTCGAGGGCTCCGACCTGTTCTTCGTGTGCGAGATCGTCCGCGGCCAGGACCTCCGGATGGAGTTGCGAAAGCGAGGCCCGTTCCCGGTCAAGGACGCCTGCGCCCTCGTCGCGGTGGTGGCGGACGCGCTCGCCGCCGCTCACGCCGAGGGAGTGGTCCACCGCGACGTGAAGCCCGCGAACATCATGGTGGCGGACGACGGTTCGATCCACCTCGTCGACTTCGGTCTCGCGCGGCCCGAGGGCCTCGACGTCGAGCGCGTCACCCAGACCGGGCAGTTCGTGGGCACGCCCGCGTACATGTCGCCGGAGCAGTTCGACGCGCGCACCGTCGACTCGCGGAGCGACGTCTATTCGCTGGGCATCGTCCTCTTCGAGATGCTCACCGGCCACGCGCCCTTCTCCGCCTCGTCGGTGATGAGCATGGCCATGAAGCACCTGAAGGAAGCGCCGCCCGCGCCCAGCGTGTCCCGCCCGGATTTGCCTCCCTGGGTCGATCGCGTCGTGCTGAAGTGCCTCGAGAAGGAGCCGTCGCGCCGGTTCCAGGGTGCTTCCGCGCTGGCCGAGGAATTGAGACTGCCGCGGACCGGCGGCGTCGCGCGCCCGCGGAAGCTTCCTTCGGGTGACAGTGTGATGATTCCCGAGACCATGGCTTCCGAATGGGCCCTCGTCCTGTCGTCACCGGGGGAGAAAGCGGGATGGACCCCGGCCACCGCCCTGCGCTTCGAGGGCCGGACCTACCGCCTGGTCCGCGTCGACCCACCGCACGCGCCCAAGGGTCGATGGACGTATCGCTTCGTTCCCTGGCCCGAGGGTGAACTCATGCGACGCCTCGTGGAATACGACCCCGTCGGGTAATCTCTTCCCCGACACCTTGCTTCTCGCCACCGCTTTCCTCCTGGCCGTATCCATCGAACCACCGTCTGGGGTCGGCGACGCGCTGGCCCGTGCCGATGCGTTCTACGCGCGCCGCGCCGAGGGCAGCGCGTATGGCGTGGCCCACACCGAAATCGTGGACAAGGCGATCGCGGAGTACCGCCGCGCCATGACTCTTGATCCGTCTTCCTACGAGGCGCGTCTGGGACTCCTCCGTGCCTTCTGGTTTCGCGGCGGATTCTGCGGGATGGCGGAGAAGGATCAGATCGACCTCTTCGAAGAAGCCAAGAAGCTGGCGGAGCAGACGGTAAAGAGGCTCGACGTGGATGTGGTCCGCAAGAAAGGCAAGGTTCGCCTGGATCGAGCCCAGCAGATAGATCCCTCCGCGGAGATCTACCTGTGGGCCGCGGTGTCGTGGGGTCAATGGGCGGTGAGCCACAGTCTTTCCGCTGCGTTCCAGGCCGCGCCCGCGCGGATTCGCGACCTGGCCAAGGCCGCGATCCAGATCGATCCCTCGATCGAGCAGGGTGGGGCTCTCGCGGTCCTGGGCCGGCTGCACACCGAGTGCCCGCGCGTGGTCTTCGTCACGATGTGGGTGTCGCGCCAGGAAGGCCTGAACCTGCTCCGACAGGCCCGGGCGGTGATGCGGGAAAACCCGGCGAACGCCGTCTTCCTGGCCCAGGCGCTGCTCGCGCAAAAGCCGCCCGGCACCGCGGAGGCCCGCCAACTGCTCCAGTGGAGCGCCAACCTCATCCCCCGGCCGGACTACCTGGTGGAGGATGCGCACTACGCGGCGGAGGCACGCGCACTCCTTGCTCAAATACGCTGAGCCTCGCCCCGCCTCGACGCCCGTAACCGTCGAGGCTCTCTCCGCCTCCACCGAAGCAGGCTGGGACGCCTACGTCGATGAGCATCCCGATTCGACCTGCTACCACCATCGGGCCTGGCAGGTCGCGGCCCGGCAGGCCTATGACATTGACACGCAGTCGCTGATCGCGCGCGACGCGAGGGGAGCGATCACGGGGGTGCTGCCCCTCTTCATGGTGAGGCGCTCCTGGTCGAGCTACGGCACCACCGCGATCTTCGGCGGCTATGGCCGGGTGCTCGCCAGCAGCGACGATGCCCGTCGCGAGCTGCTGGAGGAAGCGCGCCGGATGGTGTCCCGGCTGAACCTCGCGCATCTGGTCCACAAGTCCACCGGCGAAGAGCCGGTGGGCGGAGAGTGGGGGCGCGGGGATGCCGCGGTCACGGCCACGCTCTCTCTCGACGCCGGCGAAGCCGCCCTGTGGAAGGGCTTTCGCGGCGAGATCCGGAACCGGGTGCGGAAGGCGCTGGCCTCCGGCCTGAAGGTGGTTGAGGGCGAGACCGGTTTCGAACCGTTCTACGAAGTCCTCGCCGCCAACATGCACCAGAAAGGCACGCCGATCTACGGCCGGGCCTTTCTCCGGGCCGTCCTCGAGGCCTTCGGCTCGCGTGCCGCCATCATCACCGTGCTTCGAGGCGAGGAGACGCTCGCCGGCGCCCTAGTGGTCGAGCACCGGAACGAAGTGCACATCCCGTTCGTGTCGTCGAGGCCAGGGGCGTCCGCGCTCGCGCCCAACAATCTGCTCTACTGGGAGATCATCCGGCGCAGCTGCGCGCGGGGTATGACCCTGCTGGACTTCGGACGATCATTCCGGGGCACCAGCAGCCTCGAGTTCAAGATCCGATGGGGAGCGCAGGTTGTGCCGCAGCCTTTCTACTACGTCCATAGCGGCGCTCCGCCCATCATCGACCCCGGGGGTCCGAGGGTGCGGATGGCGGTGGCAATCTGGCAGAGCCTGCCGCGAGGCCTCACCGATCGGTTTGGTCCGGTCCTCGCGGCCCGACTCCTGGCGTGAGCCGATGAGCACGCCCAGGATACCCGGCCGGACACGGGCGTCACGTCTGTTCGCCTGGCTCCTGGCCCTCCTCCTGTTCGGCTCGCTCCTTCTTCTCCTGGAACGCCTGAACCCCCGCCGGGTCCTCGATCTCATCCTCTCCTCGAATCGAGGCCTTCTCGCTCTCGCTGTCCTCGTGAACCTGACCCTGAACACCTACGCGCGGGCGCAGAGGCGTCGCGTCCTGCTCGAGGCCGCGGCTCCTCAGGTCGGCATGAGCCTTGGGGCGCTCACGAGGCTCCTCCTCGCGAGCTATGCCGCGAACAACCTGCTGCCCGCGCGGGCGGGCGACGTGCTCTTCGCGGTGAATCTGCGCAGGCAGGGGTACCGCGTCGCCTCGGTGGTGGCGGCACAACTGGGGGAGAAGTTCGTCGAACTCACGAGCCTGTGGCTGCTGATCTTCCCGACTCTTTTCCTGACGAAGATGACTCCCGGGTTGAATCGGGCGCTCTTACTTTTTCTCGCGATCGGAGGTGTTCTCGGCATCCTTCTGATCGCCTTCGCCCGCCTGGGCGGCCCCTCGCTTCCCCGGAGCCTTCGCGTGGAATCCGCGCCCCGAGGAACCTGGCTGAGGCTGTTGCATCACGGCGAACGCGCGCTCTGGGTCGCGCTCGCTTCGATCCGACGCATCGCCACCGCGCCGGTGGCTCTTCGCGCCGTCCTGTGGTCGTGCGCTCAGGACGCTTCCGACATCCTGATGGTCGGCCTGGTGGCCCTCTCGGTGGGAGTCCACGTCGGACCGGGCGGATGGCTGCTCGTCTATCTCGCCGTCAACCTGGCCTCTGTCCTGCCGAGCACGCCCGGACAGATCGGGCTGCTCGAGGCCGGTGCGGTTTTCGCCCTAGTCGGACTCGGAGTGGGGCCCAACCACTCGATGGCCTTTGCCCTGCTCTACCATCTCGCCCACCTGCTCCCGATTACGCTGCTTGGTTTGCCGATTCTCTGGCGCCTTCGCCATGAGCGGAAACCGTCCGAAGGCGCTCGGCTCTCTCCTTCTCCTTGAGACGGAGGGCGATCCACACCGTGCGATGCGTAGCGGTGATCAGGGTGGTGACGCCGATGATGCCGAGAATCCAGAGGATGACGCTGTAGCGGGGCCAGCCGAACACTCTCGAGGCCAGGGCGTCGGAGAGACAGCCGAGGCAGCTCAAGACCATGCGTTCGCCGCGCTGCATCAGGCCGCCCGTGCACAGGACGCCGGACACTTCGCCGCGGGCGCGGGTGTAGCTCACCACCAAAGACCCGGCCATGGCGGAGGCGGCCAGGAACGGCCCCCAGGGATGGTCGCCGAGCAGGACCAGGAAGCCGAGGCAGGCCGCGATCTCCACGTAGCGGTCGAAGGTCGAGTCGATGAAATCGCCGAAGTCGGAGGCGACGCCGGTGAGGCGCGCGATGCGGCCGTCGAGGATGTCGGCCATGCCGCACAGGGCGATGGCCCAGCCGCCCGCCTGCAGATGTCCGGTCGCGATGAAAAAGCCCGAGGCCACGCCCAAGGCGAGGCCGACGTAGTTGTAGAAGTCGGGGGTGAGCCCGAGGCGGATGGACACGCGGGTGACCGGATCCACCGCCCACATGAACCAGTGGAGCAGGAAGTCGCCCGCGCCGAGGAAGAGCTGACCGCTCTTCTTCTTCTGATCCGCGTCCTGCTTCGGTCCGCGGATCGCATAGACCACCATGGACAGCAATGCGATTCCAAGGACGACCGGGAAGACCATCAGGGACTGATTTTCGGATGTCAATGCACACCTCCAGCCAGCGCGGTGGCGGGCTTGTGTTCGATGGGGAGCGCGCGCCCCGCCTTTGATGAAGCGTACGCCCGTTCGATCACGCGGGCCACGTAGAGCGACTCGTCCAGGGGGGCCTGGTCGAGATCGGACCGAAGGACCCGGGCCACGAATTCAGAGAACATGGGCGCGAACCATTCCGAATGCGACGAGTTCTTGCTCATGCCGCCCAGGGGAATCTCTTCGGTGGTCTCGACGAGGAGGTGGATCTTCTCTTCGTCGCCCACGAGCTCGCCGCGTTCGCCCACGAAACGAAAAGCGATCTCACGCCGCTTGGCCGCCCAGGTCAGGCTCAGTTCGGCGAGCGCCTTCCCGTGATCGAGGGTCAGGAGCGCCGTGTCCTCAACGCCGTAGCCGTGATGAAGCAGCGTGCGGATGGTGGCGTTCACCGACTGCGGCTCGCCCATCACCGAGCGGAGCTGATAGAGGATGTGCGCGCCATGGTCGACCAGGATGCCGCCGCCGGCGAGGTCTCGCTTCGTGCGCCACTCGGGGGCCCAGTGCGCGTTGCCTTCGTTCGCGGCCATCCGGCGGACGGTGTATTCGGCGAAATGGATGGCGCCGAGCCGGGGAGCCAGATTGCGCACCACCTGCCAGGGCGGCGAGTAGTTGTACTGGTGGCAGGGCTGGAAGACCACCTTCGCCGCCCGGATCATCCGGGCGATGTCCTCGGCTTCCGGCAGCGAGGGAGCCAGGGGTTTCTCGCAGACGATATGGATGCCGCGGCTCGCCGCCTTCTCGATCAGTTCGCGGTGCGTGAAGGGCGGCGTGCAGATGTCGACGAAGTCCGGGGTTTCCGCGTTCAAGGCCTCGTCCGCGGATTCGAAGAGCCGGGCCGCTGGAAAGACCGCTTGTGCTGCCTCGCGATTCGTTTTCGAAAGGTCGGCCACGGCCACGATCTCGACGCGGTCTTTCAGGGGACCCGCCCATTGCGGCGCGTGGCCGCGCAGAGCGATGTTTCCAGCACCCAGCAGGACGCCCCGGAGCTTCACTTCCAGTTTCCTTCGCGGGCGATCAGGGCGAACACCTCGTCGAGGATTCCGATCGCGGTGTCCGCGGTATTCCGGTCGATGGCGAGTGCCGGGTTCACGCGGAAATGCGGGTTGTAGATCATGCTGATCAGGCCGCGCTTGACGCCCTCCTGGAACATGCGCACGCAGATCTTCTTGTCCAGAGGCTCCCTGGTGACGCGATCCTTCACGAGCTCGATGCCGATGAGCAGGCCTTTGCCGCGCACGTCGCCGATGAACTCATACTTGTTCTGCAGCGCCTTGAAGCGCTCGAGCATGAAGTCGCCGACCACCTCCGCGTTCTTCACCAGGCCATCGTTCTCGATCACCGTGGAGGCGGCGAGGACGGCCGCGCTCGCCAGGGGATTGGCGCCATAGCTCGAGCTCGATCCCGAGGGGTTGCCCCACGGTGTCGCGCTGGTGATGGCCTCACTTGAAGCGAGACCCGCGACGGGGAACCCGGCCCCGAGGCCCTTGCCAAGGGTCATGATGTCGGGCTTCACCCCGTAGTGCTCGACCGCGAACCACTTTCCAGTGCGCCCGAAGCCCGTGATCATCTCGTCGGCGAGGAGAAGCGCGTTGTTCTCGGTCGCGATCTCACGAATGATGGGCATGAACTCGGGAGGCGGCACGATATTGCCCGCGGTGCCCTGGATGGGCTCCATGAGGATCGCGGCGAGCACGCCGGTGGTCGAGTTCTTGATGACCTTGCGCGCAAATGATGCGCACTCGATGCCGCAGGATGGATATTTCAGCGCGAGGGGGCACCGGTAGCAGTCGGCATAGGGTGCGTGATACGTGCCCGGCATGTTGGGGCCGAGGTAGTTCTTGGTGCCATCGCCGATGAGCGACATGGTGCCCGCGGTCTTGCCGTGGAATCCGCCCCAGAACGCGAGGAACTCGTACTTCTTCGTGTAGGACTTGGCGAGGCGCAACGCCGCCTCCACCGCCTCCGAGCCGCCGGAATAGAACTGGAGCCGGTCGAGGCCTTTCGGAAGGTGCGAAGCGACCTTCTCCAGCGCGTCGACGCGGCGTGGCGTGGTGAAGGAACCGACCATCGCGTGGTCGATCTGGTCCTTCAGGATCTTCCCGTATTCGGGGTGGGAATGGCCGAGCGCGTTGACGCAGATGCCCGCCGCGAGATCGAGAAATCGATTGCCGTCGACGTCTTCGATGATCGATCCCTGGGCTCGCGCGACCGCGATTCCGGAAAGAGTGGAGATGGATTGAACCCCGGGGGCGAGATGCTTCGCTTCTCGCGAAGTGAGGGCCCGGCTCTTCGGGCCGGGGACCTCGGTGAGGACGCGGGGGGTGTTGGCGGGCTGAATGGGATCCAAAGTGTGGCCTCGGTGTAGAACAAGACGTCGTTTGTGGGGCGCCCTTGTCGCCTCGGCCGGTCCGGGCGTTGGCTAAGTGTCCTGCCGGACAGTCCGAAGGGTAAACCACCCAAGGGGAATGCAAATAACCGGCCAGGGCTCGACCCCGCAAGAAAGCCTCAAGGCCGGTTACAGTATTGGTGGCACCTTTGCCTGGAGACTCAGCAACAGATGGCGAGTATCGACGTCCTTCTCAAAGCCGCGGTGGATCAAAAAGCGAGCGACCTTCATCTTTCGGTGGGTATGCCCCCCATTCTTCGGCAGTTCGGCGAGCTCAAGAAGCTCGCCTACCAGCCCCTGAGCGCGGAGCAGACCGCCAAGCTCATCAACGAGATCCTGACCCCCGAGCAGCGCGCCAAGCTCGCCGCGGAGTGGGAGATCGACTTCGCCTATGAGATCCCCGGCCTGGCCCGGTTCCGGTCCAACGCCTTCCAGCAGAGGAAGGGACTCGATGCGTGCTTCCGGGTGGTGAGAACCGCGCTGCCGGGCTTCGCCGAACTGGGGATTCCCGCGATCATGGAGAAGGTCTGCGAGAACCACCAGGGCCTGATCCTGGTGACGGGCTCCGCCGGCTCGGGCAAGTCGACCACCCTTGCCGCGATGGTGGACCTCATCAACACCCATCGCGCCCACCATGTCCTGACCGCCGAAGACCCCATCGAGTTCGTCCACACCATCAAGAAGGGAGCCATCAACCAGCGCGAGCTCAACACCCACACCAAGTCCTACGGGAACGCGCTCAAAGCGGCGCTCCGCGAGGACCCGGACGTCATCATGGTCGGTGAGCTGCGCGACCTCGAAACCATTTCACTCGCCATCAGCGCGTCGGAAACCGGGCACCTCGTCATCGGCTCGATGAACACGTCTTCCGCCCACAAGACCATCGACAAGGTGATCGACTCGTACCCGGCGGCCCAGCAGAACCAGATCCGCGCCATGCTCGGCGAGTCGCTCAAGGCGGTCTTCTCCCAGCGTCTCCTGCCTCGCGCGGACGGCACGGGGATGGCGCTCGCCTACGAACTGCTGCTTGGCAGCACGCAGCTCGCGAACCTCATCAAGGACGGCAAGACGTTCCAGATTCCGAACATCATGCAGATGGGCAAGGCGCAGGGTCTGCGCACGATGGACGACTCGCTGCTCGAACTGCTGAAGGCGGGGACGATCACCCTCGAAGTGGCCCACAAGAACGCGCTCAATGTGAAGGCCTTTCCCCCGCTGCCGCCGGCCGGGACGCCGGCCGCCGCTCCGGCGCCTGGCGCCCCACCCCTTGCCCCGCGTCCGCCCGCGGCGGGAACGCCCGCAGCGCCGGCGCGACCCGCGGGTGCGGCTCCGGCCGCCCCACCCCGGCCCGCGGCTCCTCCGGGTGCGGCTCCCCGTCCTCCCGCGGCCCCGGGAGCGGTGCCTCCTCGTCCTCCCGCCGCTGCGGCGCCGGCGCGCCCCGCGGGCGCTGCCGGCGCTCCCGTACGCCCCACGCCTAAGCCGGAGGTGAAGTAGTCATGGCCATGCCCGAGATGGAACGACTGCTGCGCAAGATGATCGAGGGCGGAGCCTCCGACCTGCACCTCCTGGTCGGGCGTCCGCCCCTGCTCCGCACCCGCGGCGAACTCGTTCCCATGGACGAGCCCGTGCTCACCCGCGAGAGCTCCGAGGCGATCATCACCGGGATCCTCGCTCCCGGCCAGAGAGACCGGATCTTCGAGAACCTCGACCTCGACCTCGCGTACGAACTGCCGGACGGCGCCGCGCGCTTTCGCGTGAACGTGCTCTGGCAGCATCGGGGGATGGGCGCGGTGCTCCGCGTCATTCCCACCAAGATCCTCACCATGGAGCAGCTCGGTCTGCCTCCAGGCGTGCGCCAGATCGCGGAGACGCGGCGCGGCATGGTCCTCGTCACCGGTCCGACCGGATCCGGCAAGTCGACCACCCTCGCCGCCATCATCGACCACATCAACGAGACCCGCGAAGCCCACATCATCACCATCGAAGACCCGCTCGAATTCGTCCATCCGAACAAGCGGAGCCTCATCTCGCAGCGCGAGGTGAAGTCGCATACGAAGTCGTTCTCGTCGGCGCTCAAGATGGCGGCCCGCGAGGACCCGGACATCGTCCTGGTCGGCGAGATGCGCGACCTCGAGACCATCCGCCTCGCTCTCGCCGCGGCCGAGCTCGGCATCCTGGTTTTCGGGACGCTGCACACGAACTCGGCCAGCAAGACCATCGACCGCATCATCGACGCTTTCCCGGCGGACGAACAGCCGCAGGTTCGCGTCATGCTCGCCGACTCGCTCAAGGCCGTGGTCGCTCAGCAGCTCCTGAAGACCGCCGACGGCAAGGGCCGCTGCGCCGCGAACGAAGTCCTGGTCTCGACCTCCGCGCTGTCGAATCTCATCCGAGAAGGAAAGATCACCATGATCAACTCCATGATCCAGACCGGGGTGAACCTCGGCATGCAGACCATGGACATGGCCCTTGCAAAGTACGTGAAGGAAGGCAAGATCACCGCGGAGGCCGCGTACGAGAAGGCCATCGACAAGGAGAGCTTCAAGAAGCAGATGGGCCCGGCGCCCGCCGCCGCTCCGGGAGGCGCTTCGCACTAGCGGGTCCGGCGCTTTGCCAGATCCATCCAAGTCTGAAAGACTCGACGACCCAAAATGGCAGATCTAGATTTCGAGGCCCCCTTCGCCGAGGGCCTGAAGCGCCTCACCGAGCTTCGCGCGTACCGCGGAGACCCCGGGAAGGAGCGCGAGGCCGCGGTCCTCAAGGCGCAACTCGACAAGGACCGCCGCGAGGTCTACGCGAACCTCACGTCCTGGCAGCGGACGCTCGTCGCCCGTCACGGGAACCGGCCCTACACGCTCGACTACGTCGGCGCGCTCCTCACCGACTTCATGGAAGTGAAAGGGGACCGGCGGTTCGCCGACGATCCCGCGATCATCTGCGGATTCGGCATGTTCTCCGGCCGCCCGGTCTGCGTGATCGGGCATCAGAAGGGCCGCGACACCAAGGCCAAGATCCACCGCAACTTCGGCATGCCGAAGCCCGAGGGCTATCGAAAGGCCATGAGGATCATGCGCATGGCCGAGAAATTCGGCCGGCCGATCATCACCTTCGTCGACACGCCGGGGGCGTACCCGGGCCTCGATGCGGAAGAGCGCGGCCAGGCCGAGGCGATCGCGTTCAACCTCCGCGAGATGGCGAAGCTCACCGTCCCGGTGATCGTGACCGTGGTGGGCGAGGGCGGCAGCGGCGGCGCGCTCGCCATCGCGGTCGGCAACCGGGTGAACATGCTCGAGAACTCGGTCTACTCGGTCATCACGCCCGAAGGCTGCGCGTCGATCCTCTGGCGCGACGCGGCCAGAGCCCCCGAGGCGGCCAAGGCCATGAAAGTGGCCGCACCCGACATGAAGGCGCTCGGCCTGATCGACGACATCATCGAGGAACCGCCCGGCGGCGCTCACTCCGATCACGAGGCGACGTTCGAGGCGGTCCGCGCGGTCCTCGCGCGCCAGCTCGGCGAGCTCTCCGGCAAGTCGGTCAAGGAACTGCTCGACGAGCGCTACGACAAGTTCCGCGCCATGGGCCGCATCGGCCAGGACCTCGTCGAGAATTGACCATCCGCGTACGGCTGTTCGCCGCCATCCGCGAAGCGCTGGGGCGCGAGGTCGTCGAACTGAACTTCTCCGATGGCGCCACTCCTGAAGACGTGTGGCGCGAATTGGCGCGGATCGACGGTGGCGGGACTCTGGCCGCGCGTCGACACAACCTTGCCGCCGCCGTGAACCGCAGGTATGCGAAGTTCGACTCGCCCCTGTCCGATGGCGACGAGGTGGTGTTCATCCCCCCGGTGAGCGGCGGGTAGACCGTCCTCCCCGGCCCCGGTCCTCGGGCGGGGCGCCCGGCCTGCGCGCCGGGTCCGCGCCCGCGGGGCTAAACTCCGGGTATGCCGCGGTCGCACACGTCTCAACTGGACCTCTCGCCCAATCGATACATCGAGAAGTTGAATCGCGCGACCGGCCGCGAGATCCCCGGGCGCATCGATCCGGATGACCTGCTCGTCCATGCGCACCGGGATCAGCACCCGATCGAAGTCGCGGCTCAGGTGATCGCCTCGCGCTTCATCCGCACCACCGGCAAGGAGCGGGCGGTGGAACGGGGCCTGAAGGCCATCAACGAGATAGCAGGCCGGGGCGCCGAGTTCGCGAGCCTCTTCGTCGGCGGCCGCGCCTTCGAGAAGAAGGCCAAGGACTTCCTGGGTGTGGTCTCACGCGACTATTCGTATCGCTTCCGTGAGCCCAAGCACCTCTCGCCCGCGACGATCGAGCGGCGTCTGGTCAAGGCCAGGAGCGACGCGGCGAAGAAACTCCAGGCCCGCGGGTCCGACCCCAGGCTCCACGTTCTCCTCACCGGCGCCACCGGCTTCGTGGGCAAGGAGATCCTCTTCCAGGCCGCGACCGATCCCAGGATCGCGCGGGTCACCGCCATCGTGCGGTCCGAGAAGATCACGGACCGGAAGACCGGGGAGGTGCTCCGCGTCATCGCAGCCCGCGAGCGGGGCGAGCTCCTGCTGCGCCGCCTTGCCATAGCCGAGGACGCCCGCTCCAGGTTCCACTTTGTCCAGGGCGACATCGAGGAGCCGGACTTCGGGCTGTCCGCGCACGACCACGAGGCCCTCGCGAAGAGCGTCACCCACGTCATCCACTGCGCGGCCTCGGTGTCGTTCGACGACCCCTACGAGGCCTCGTTCCGGTCGAACGTGCTCGGTTCCATCAACGCTCTCGCGTTCTCGCTTTCCCTCCAGAAGCGGCGGGGTTCGCCCTTCGTGGAGCACGTGGCCATCGAGACTTCGTACATCCACGGCCGGAAGCGCAACGCCATGGCCCAGGAAGAAGCCCTCGTCTTCCCGCGGCACTTCTACAACAACTTCTACGAGCTCACCAAGGCCATGGCCTCGATCGAGACCGACCGTCATCTGATCGAGAAGGGCCTCCGCGTGGTCCAGCTCCTGCCCTCCATCGTGATCGGGCATTCGGAAACCGGCAACAACCGCGGCGACACCAAGGTGGTGAACGCGCCGGTCAACGCCTTCGGCCGGGCCAAGGAAGTGGCGGACAAGCTCGACTCGGACATCGCGGGAAAGCCGCGCCAGATGCTGCTGCAGTGGGCGGGCGGCCAGTTCCCAGGCGACCCCACCGCGGAGTTGAACTTCGTCCCCGTCGATCGCGTGGTCCAGGGGATCATCGCGAGCCTGACCGCGCCCGAGGCCATCGGCACGCGGATTCACCTCGCCACCGACAACCGCATCCGCTCTATCGATGTCGTGCGCACGGTCCGCGAAGAACTGGGGGTGAATGTCCGCCTCTCCGACCCGACCATCTACCGGAACGTCACCCTGCCCATCGTGAAGGCGGTGCTGACCCGGCTCGGCGAGGACAAGCTCGCCAACGCGCTCGAGAAACTGGGCGCGATCTTCGGCGGCTACGCGGAGTGGGGCCAGCCCGTTCATTCCGTGGGCAACGATGTCCGTCTGCTCGGCCTGCCCATAAGGCGTCCCGACACCGAGAACGCGTTCCGGATGCTGTGCCGCCACAATCGCTACGTCCAGCAGTACGGCCGGGTGCGCGACGCGGATGAGACCGCGCGGCGCGAACACGCCTGGGAGCGGGCCCTCCAGCGGATTGAGGCGCGGACCGGGCATCAGGTGGGAGCGCTGCGTCCCCGGGAATTCCGGGAGCATCTCGCCGAGGACCTCGATCTCGAGACATTCATATTGAAGCACGAGGAGGCGGCGCCCGTGCGCGTTGCTTCGCCTCGAAGAACAGCCGTTCGAAAAGCGGGATAGGAGTGAACACCACCATGGCTCAACAGGTCCTGGGCAACGTGCTCAAGAAGGGCGAAGAGATCTTTCAGAACGTCTCGGGGAAGCTGCTCGAGAGGCCGGCGGTCGCCAAGGCTTTCGAGGCCGCCATGGTGGGGAAGAGCAAGGTCGACGAGGGCGTCGCGCAAGCCCTCAAGCGGATGAACGTTCAGACCCGCTCCGAGTTCCGCGGTCTCAAGCACCGGGTGGAGGCGCTGGAGACGCAGGTGGCCGAGTTGCGCGAGAAGGTCGATGCGATGAAGGCCGCGCAGGAGATACCCGTGAAGCCCAGGGCCGCCGCCCGCAAAGGCGCGAAGCAGGCCTGAGCGCCACGAGGGAGGGAACGATGAGAGACCACGGCATGGGCCGCATCGCCATCACCGGAGCCTCGTCGTTCCTGGGCGAGCGCTTCGTGCGCCGCCTCATCCGCGAGGGTCACGCCGACGACATCGTGGTCATCGACGTGGCCGAGCCACAGGTCACCGAGGGCTCCATCCGCTTCCGCAAGGTCGACCTCACCGAGCCGGCGGCCGACCAGGCCATGCTCGACCTGCTCAAGGCCGACGGGATCGAGACGGTGGTGCACATGGCGTTCTTCACCAACCCGCGCCGCGACACCACCAACGCGCACGAACTGGAATCGATCGGGACCCTGGCCGTCCTGGCCGCGGCCGCCGCCGCCAACGTGAAGAACTTCGTGATGCGCTCCTTCACCTTCGTGTACGGGGCCCGGGGCCAGAACCCGGGGCTGATCCGCGAAGACACGCCCTTGCCGGCGCACGCGCCTCTTCACTGGCTGCGCGACAAGGTGGAGGCGGAGGAGCATGCGGCCTCCTTCGCGAAGCGCTATCCGGAGATGGCGGTACGGGTGCTGAGGTTCGCGCCGCTCCTCGGGCCGAACGTGCGTACGTTCTACAGCCGGATCTTCGATCGCCGGCTGGTGCCGACCCTGCTCGGCTACGACCCGCTCCTCCAGCTCCTTCATCCCGACGACGCCGAGGAGGCCTTGATTCTGGCGGTCTTCTCGCCCACCCGGGGTGCTTTCAACATCACGCCGAAGGGCGTCCTGTCGCTCGCCACCGGCATCCACCTATCCGGTAAGGTGCCCGCGCCCGTCCCCCACCTGGCCTCCTACTGGGCGGTCGATGCCCTCTACGCCGCCGGCCTGGTCGAAGCGCCCTCGGGTTTCATCGACTACGTCCGCTATCCGTGCGTGGCCGACGGAGAGCGGGCGAAGCGCGTGCTGGATTTCGAGGCCCGGTATTCGAGCCGACAGGCGCTCGATAGCTATATCTCCTATCGCCACCCGCTCCCGGACGCCCCTGATGCGCGGGTCCATGTCGAGGAAACCGAGGGTTCATCGGCTCCCGTGGAGATACTCCGGTGACCGCCGCTCGAAGCGCCCGCGTCCTTCCTTTCGAAACGAAGGCTTCGCGCGCGGCGCGCGCGCGACACGCGAAGGCCGCGGCCGCGCAGGAGAGGGAAGAGCTGAAGCGCCGGGTCGAGGAACTGGAGTCGAAGCTTCGGGCGGCACACCGGAGCAAGCGGATTCCCGAGGGGCTCGCCATCGAGCTCACCCGATTGTTCGCGGCGGGGCTTTCGGGAGTTTCCTGGGAC
>Ga0315271_10001073_pt1 | contig 16231 bp, 11 predicted proteins | sample C3_top_MG_FD_204664 | JGI IMG/M metagenome (GOLD analysis project Ga0315271, IMG submission 204664) | Sediment microbial communities from Yellowstone Lake, YNP, Wyoming, USA - C3_top | ecosystem: Environmental > Aquatic > Freshwater > Lake > Sediment | place: USA: Wyoming | collected 2017-08-01 | reverse complement strand
CGCGAAGACGAGGCCCTGGGTGAACGCGGTCGGGTCGTGAGGAAAGGCCTTCACCACCTTGAAGCTGAACCGAGGGGTCTTCGTCTGGGCGTTCGCCGGCATCATCGCCGCAGAGAATGCCAGAAGAGCGATGCCGGCGAGAGAGGGAACCCTGATAGCCATCGCGGGTAATCTACAGCCTGCGACCACGCTCCACCCAATAAACCCCGTGCTGTCCGTCGGCGCCCCACTCACGTCATTGCGAGGCCCCACTCCGTTCGATACGGGGCCGAAGCAACCCCGTCCCCCAACTACCAACCCTGTGACGCGGCTCGGGGGCTGGTAGTGGTGGGAGGGGGTTGCTTCGGCCCATATCCAACGGACTGGGGCCTCGCAATGACGTGAGTGGGGTACTTCTCGCGGCACGGACCTCGTGTGTGGGACCGGCTCGCAATGACGCGTCTTCTAGGTTCCCGGCACCGCTCCTCCATCCACGGACAAACAATGCCCGGTGATGAAGCTCCCCTGGTCGCTCGCGAGATAGACGTACGCGTTCGCGATGTCCTCTACTTTGCCCATGCGGCCGAGCGGCGTGTGCTGGACCATGGTTTCGAGCGCTTTGGGCGGCATCTGCCGGATCATCTCGGTCTCGATGAAGCCCGGCGCGATCGCGTTCACGCGGATGCCGTGCTTCCCCATCTCGCGCGCCCAGACCTTGGTCATGCCGATGACGCCGGCCTTGGTGGCCACGTAGTTCGTCTGACCGAAGTTGCCGTACAGACCGACCACCGATGAAGCCGACACGATGACGCCCGACTTCCGCGCGATCATGTGGGGCGCGACCGCGCGCGTGCAGAGGAAGACGCCGCGCAGATTGGCGTCGATGACCATGTCGAACTGCTCGTCGGACATCACCGAAACCTGGCCGTCCTTCACCTTCACCAGCATGCCGTCACGCAGGATGCCCGCGTTGTTGACGAGGACATCGATCTGCCCGAAGGTCTCCATCACCTTCGCGGTCGCGGCCGCGACGAGGGCGGCGTCGGCCACGGAGACGCGGGTGAAGGCGGCCTCGGGAGCGCCTGCGGCCTTGAGTTCGGCGACGAGCGCGGGCTCGTCTCCCTTCACGTCCCACACCGCGACCAAGGCGCCTTGCGCGGCGAAGGCCAGGGCGGTGCCCTTGCCGATGCCGTTGGCGCCGCCGGTGACGATGACAACTTTGTTCTTGAGTCCGGTATCAATCATGGGGGGGTCCTTTTAGCAGAAAGCGCGGGCGCGAGGCGTTCCTATTGCACACGGCCCTCGCTGCGGCGCAGGTCGATGACGTTGAGACCGAGCTTCGGCAGGCTGACTTCGAGGCCGTCCGGAGCGCCGGGTTCGAGGATGACGTTGGTGACGCCCCACGAGAGCAGCGTGCTCGCGAACTTCTCGGGCTGGTGATCGAGAAGATCTCCGAGGCCGTTCACATGGTCGGCGAGGGCCTGCGACCGGCGTGAGACGAGGCCGGTCACGATCTTCCTCCGGTGCTGGGTCTGGAGCAGGACGGCGAAGCCGTCGAGCGTGGTGAGGGGAATGTTGCAGATGTCTCCGGGCACGAGCCGGGCGAGGTCGAGGGGCGACACGAAGGGCTTTGCGAGCGGCCTCGGCGACCACATCTCGAAGCCCGCAGCCACCGCGAGAAGGGCCACGAGCGCCTTGCCCTTGAGGCTGCGTCCCTCGACCCGCGAGAGAAAGCGCGCCGCGGGGATGGTGAGGAAGAAGAGGGCGAAGAGCACGCATCGCACCGGCGTCCGGCCCATCGAAAAGGGGGGTACGGACATCAGGAACGAATACGGCATCGCGATCCCGAGATCCGACCCGAAGACCTTGAGCGACGGTCCGAGACTCAGCACCAGGAATCCGAAGGCCATGAGGCCGCACAGGCGGGTCCAGAAGTCACGGAGGCGGATCAGGCCGATGATCGCGCTGCCGAGCAGCACGAACCCCAGAAACGCTTCGTGCCCCCCCACGCCCTTCGAGATCCTTCGGGCGATCGGCGCCATGAACGAGAGCCAGGGCTGCGTGTGCGGATCGGGGGTCACGAAGGCGGCGAGGTTGGCCGACCAGAAGCTCGCCTGTCGGGGATTCATGGGCTGGGCGCCGCCGCTCACCCAGGCCAGGGCGAAGGGCGAGACCAGAAGCACGGCGAGCGCGAGGGCGAGCCCGATGCGCCGGCCGCCGAGCTGATCCAGCCGGCTCCACACCTCGGCCCGCGTCGCCTTTCGCGCGAGGAGAATCGCGCCGATGACGAGGAAAGCCACCCAGGCGAAGACGATGAGCTCGCCGAAGTAGGGGCCGCCGCCGAACAGGAACGCCACCACAAGCACGGGCCCCAGTCGCGGCCGTTCCCACAGGCTCACCAGGCAGAAGCCGACCAGGGGGAGGATCGCGGCCACCGACAGGTGGTTGAGATGAGGCGCGTGAAGCTGGTCGAAGGGCGAGAACGCGTAGGCGATGGTGATGGCGACCGCGGCGGCGATTCCCGCGCCGATTCTCCGCAGGAACGCGTAGGCGAAGAAAGCAATAGCCACGTAACACAGGCCGATGGCGACTTTGTAGGCGATGAGCGGGTAGAGAAGGTCCTCGCTCCCGCCGGCGCCGCTCAGCCGCCGCCAGACCTTGACCGCAACGGTCACCGGGAAGAACCCGGGGGTCAGGACGTGGGCGGCGAGCGAGGTCCCGATGGGATGAAACACGATGTCGGAGCGCAGGGGCGACGTCCCCGAGGACATCGCCCGGTCGACGCTCCACATGTTCCAGACGAGCTGTCCGTAGTCGGTGCCCAGGACGGGGATGCCGTCCAGCGGCAGCACCTGGGTCCAGGTGAAGAACCCGGCGAGAGCCACGGCCAGGAGCGCCGCCCCGCCCAGTTCCCTCGCGGAGGGAGGCGAGGTCACGACTGGCTGTCGCGCTTGATCGGCTCCAGGGTGAGGGGCACGGCCCGAAGCTTGTCCGCGCGGCTCTTCGCGTCTTCGTAGAGTCTGGTCTGGACCCGGAAGAGTTCTTCGCCCTTGCCCGGCCGGCGACGGTGGTAGGTGCCGTCCGCATCCAGCACGCGCGCCTTCTGATTGTCATCGAACACGGCGTCCAGGATGCCGGAGAGGCGCTCCACCGCGTCCTTCGACGTGATGTGGGTCATCAGTTCGATCCGCCGATCCAGGTTCCGCGGCATCCAGTCGGCGCTCGCGATGTAGTGCTCCTCGTCCCCGCCGTTCCAGAAGTGATAGATCCTCGAGTGCTCGAGATAGCGGTCGACGATCGACACCACCTCGATGTTCTCGGAGACTCCCTTGAGCCCGGGGCGGAGACAGCAGATCCCCCGCACGTTGAGCTTGATCTTCACCCCGGCCTTCGACGCGGCATACAGAGCCCGGATGATGTCCTCGTCCACGAGGGCGTTCATCTTGGCGCGGATGAGGCCGGGCTGCCCCTCCTCGGCGCGCCGACGCTCCCGGTCGATCATCGAGAGGATCCGGATGCGCAGGGCCATGGGCGCCATGGTGAGCCGCTGCATCGACGGCGGGTCGGAGAAACCGGTGATGGCGTTGAAGAAGCCGGAGAGATCCCGGCCCAGGGCCTCGTCGGAAGAAAGGAGCCCCAGGTCGGTATAGAGCTTGGAGGTCTTCTCGTTGTAGTTGCCGGTGGACAGATGCACGTAGCGCCTTATCCCCTGGGGTTCACGACGCACCACCAGGGTTGCCTTGGCGTGCGTCTTGAGGCCGCGAATGCCGTAGATCACGTGGGCGCCCGCGTCCTCGAGCCTGCGGGCCCAGCGGATGTTCGAGGCCTCGTCGAAACGGGCGGTGAGTTCGACCACCACCGTGACCTGCTTTCCGCCTTCGGCCGCGGTGACGAGGGCCTTCACCACCTCGGAGTCCGAGGCGGGCCGGTACAGGGTCTGCTTGATGGCCAGCACCTGGGGGTCGGCGGCCGCCTGCTTGACGAAATCGAGCACGGCCTCGAACGACTCGTAGGGATGATGGAGCAGGACATCGCGGCCGGAGAGAAGCGCGAACAGGTCCGCGGACTCCGCGGGGAGCAGGGTCGCCTGGGAGCGCTGGCGGGGATCCCGGAACGAGTCGAGAATCGGAAGATCGAGGATCTGGAAGAAGAGTCTCAGATCGAGGGGTCCATGGATCCGGTAGACCAGCGGCTCCGCGCCCGGGAACCTCGAGGCCAGTTGCGAAAGCAGGGCCTCCGAGGCCTTCGCGTCGATGTCGAGGCGGACCACCTGCGACCGCCGCCGGCCCCGGACTTCGTCTTCCACCTGCGACAGGAAATCGTCGCCGCCGCCTTCGTCGTCGATGTCGAGTTCGGCGTCGCGCAGCACGCGGAACGCGGCCACGTCGCGAACCGCCTGGCCCGGAAAGAGGGTGCCGAGCTGCGACAGCACCACGGTCTCGAGCCGGACATAAGTGGAATCGGCGCCGGGGACCCGGACCAGCCGGGGCAGAACCGCGGGAACGGGGACCACGCCGAGCCGGGGCTCGCCTTCCTGCTTGTCCTTGTCGGGCTCGAACAGGACGGCGAGATTGATCGACAGCGACGGCAGCATGGGGAACGGCCGGGCCGCGTCGATGCCCAGGGGCGTGATGACGGGCAGGACCTCGTCCTTGAAGAAACGGATCACGCCGGTGCGCAGCGAAGCGTCGAGATCGGAGAAATCGAGGATCCGGATCCCGATTCCCTCGAGGCTCGGAAGGATGTCGCGCTCAGAGATCTCGTGCAGCCGCTTCAGCTGAAGCGCCGCCATCTCCTTCACCACCGCGAGCTGCTGGGCGGGAGACAGGCCCGCGGAATCGGGCGACTGGTCGCCCTCGGCGATGGCGTTTTTCAGGGAGGCCACGCGGACCATGAAGAACTCGTCGAGGTTGTTGGTCACGATGGCCATGAACTTGGCCCGTTCGGCCAGCGGCGTCGCCGCCTCCTCCACTTCCTCGAGCACGCGGGAATTGAAGGAGAGCCACGAAAGCTCGCGGTTGAAGAAGATCTCTGGATCCTGCGCCTTGCGCTTCGCCTTGGCCTTGGGCGTCATCCGGCGTCTCCTTTGGTTACTTCGCGGAAGATCACGCGCCGCCCGAACGCGTCCTGGAAGAAGTCGCTTCTGGCCAGAAAGGCGAGGCGCTCCATGGTCAGGTCGCCGACCCCTTCCACCTCGAAGGCGATGACTCCGCCTTCGGGGCGAACCCGGACGTTCTTCACCTTCTGCTGATGGTCGGCGTCGAGCGCGTTCGCCATGCGCAGGATCGAGCCGAGCTTGTTGACCACGATCTTGGCTTCGCGGTCGAGCGCCATGTAGGGCAGGTGCGAGCGCTGCGGCAGGCCCCGACGGTGATACCTCGCGACGTTGGAGACCACGAGCAGGTCGTCGCGCGACATCCCGAAGATCTCGCAGACCGAGATCAGATACTGGGAATGCTTGTGGTGCGCCCGGATGTTCACGAACAGGCCGATGTCGTGCAGGATCGCGGCCACCTCGAGCAGAAGCCGGTCCCGCGGGTCGAGGCCATGCTCGGACTTCAGCTCGTCGAAAAGGCGCAGGGCCAGGTTGGCGATATTCCGCGCGTGCTTCGCGTCGTAGCTGTACTTCTCCCCCACCGCGTTGGCACTCGCGAGAACCTGGCGCGAAAACACCTCGATGCCGAGGCCGGCCTCCGAGCGGGCCAGGTCGAAGATCAGGCCGCGCCTCAAGGTGGCGTTCGAAACCGTGATGGCCTGGGCGCTGGTGGCCCGCAACAGTTCGGAATAGACGAGGAGGGCGGGAGCGAGAGTCTCCGCCTCGGCCTGGGAGAGTCCGTGCGTGCTGAGGATGGTGTCGACGTCGAGGGCCGCGATCTCGCCGCAGGCCTTGAGGAAGGCATCCCGGGGCAGGGTCGCGGGCGCTTCGGACTCCTTGGCGCCGAGAACGCGGGCGACGAGGCGCGCGTCCGCGCCGAGAGCGATGAAGTGCTTGACCTCCTTCAGCGGAAGCTCGCGCCGGATGTCCTCGACCACGTTGTTGATGTGGCGAAGGATCAGCTTCTGGAAATGGGTGGGCGTGCCCTGGAACGCCGCGAAACTCTGGCGGAGGCGGATCGACCCGATGGCATAGGTGCCCGAATGCGCGGGTTCTCCCCCGTGCAGGGTCGAAAGGTCGGCGCTGCCACCGCCCACCTCGGCGACGAGACAGGTCTCCGTCGCAAGCTCGGGGAGGGACTTGAGGGATTCGCGGACGGCAAGGTAGGTGAGCCGGTTTTCCTCCGAGCCGTCGATCACCTCCACGTCGATTCCGGTGCGCACGCGAATCCGGTCCAGGACGGTATCGCGATTGGTGGCTTCGCGAAGCGCCGACGTAGCCACCGCGCGGTACCGGACCACCCCGAAAGTGTCCATGATGGAGCGGAAGCCTTCGATCGCCTGCAGCACAGCTTCGACCGTCGGCTGGCCGATCCGGCCGCTCGTGAACGTGTCCTTGCCGATCAGCACCCCGCGCGACGCCTCTTCGACGATTCGCATGGCGTCCCCCTCGCCCTCGGCGATCACCAGGCGCACCGCCGAGGCCCCAAGGTCCAGGGCGGCAAAGGGCTTGGGCGGCTCCGGCGGGGGCGACTGGGCTCCGTCCTTGGGCTTGCGGGTGAGAGTTCGCTTGCGCGGGGCGGCCATTCGAAGCCATTCTAGTCGGCATCGTCCACGGCGAACGACCTGAGGCAAATGCCTCACGTACGCCGCTGCTCGAGCTGGGAGATACTGGCGGGGTGACCGCCCGGATCGCTCCGTTCGACGAACCCTTGAAACGCTTCCTCGAACTCTTCGAAAGGGCGAAGAAGGAGGAGACCCACGATCCCACCGCGGTGGCCCTCGCCACCTCGACCATGCACGGCCGGCCCTCCCTCAGAATGGTCCTGTTGAAGGACGTGAACGCCCAGGGCTTCGTCTTCTACACGAACTACCAGAGCCGGAAGGCCACCGAGATGGAAGCCAATTCGCAGGCGGCCATGACCTTCTACTGGCCGGGAATGGAGGTCCAGATCCGGGTGGAAGGCACCCTGGACCGGACGAGCGCCGAAGAATCCGACGCCTATTTCGAATCACGCCCCCTGGGACACCGGCTCGGAACCTGGGCTTCCGAGCAGTCGCGCGAAGTCGAATCCGCGGCCGAACTCGCGCGCAAGTTCGAGGAAGTGGAAGAGCGGTTCAAGGATCGCGAAGTCCCCCGCCCCACTCACTGGGGCGGCTATCGAATCACGCCCGAGTCGATCGAGTTCTGGGTCGGCAAGGAGAACCGCATGCACGAGCGCGAGCTCTACACCCGCGCCGGAAACGGCTGGACGGTGAGGCTGCTGCAGCCCTAGAAGACGTCCCCAAAAACTACCCTGCCCGCCGCTACGCGGCGGGAGCGGGTTCCGCCTCGGGCTCGCCGCGGCGGCGGAAGACCCGCTGTAACACCACCGTCCAATCGTCGAACAGGGCGTAGAGGACCGGAATCGCGAGCAGGGTCAGGAGCAGAGCGAAGGTCTGGCCACCGATGATGACCACCGCGATCGAACGGTTGGTGGCCGAGCCGGCGCCGCTCGAGACCGCGAGCGGCAGCATGCCGGCGACAAAGGCCAGCGTGGTCATGAGGATCGGGCGCAGACGGTCGCGATTCGCCTGCAGGATCGCGGTGGCGCGGTCCATACCGTGCGTCCGCAGGTTGTTGGTGTGATCGATCTGCAGGATCCCGTTCTTCTTGACCACCCCGAAAAGAACCATGATGCCGAGGGCCGAGTAGATGTTGATCGACTGGTTGAACATCACGATCGCGAGCAGCGCGAAGGGGATGGTCATCGGGAACGCCATCAGAATGGTGAACGGATGCAGCCAGCTCTCGAACTGCGCAGCGAGCACGAGGTACATGAAGACGGCGGAGGAAAGGAACGCGATGAGAAACGCCCGGGCCGACCGGCCCTGTTCCTTGGACCGTCCGGTCAGACCGTACGAGTACCCCGTGGGCAGATTGAGCGACGCGGCCTTCGCGTTCAGGGCCTGGATGACCGTCTGCTCCGAGAAGCCGGGCTTGAGGTTGCACGTGATCAGCACCTGGCGCGTCCGCCCGATGCGATTCACCACCGCGGGACCGGTCGACTCCTTGATCCTCACGACATCGCCGAGACGGACGGTGCCCAGGCGCGACGAGGGCACGCGGGTTTCGGCGATCGCGGCCGACGAGGCTCGATCCGCGCCCTCGGCCCGGATCCAGACGTCGTATCGCTCGCCCTTTTCGTAGTAGTCGGTGACCTTGATGCCGCCCACCATCGCGCTGAGCGTGGAGGCGATGTCGGCGACCCGGACGCCGAGGTCGGCGGCCTTTTCGCGATCGATCACCACCCCGAGTTCGGGTTTGCCGGTCACGAGATCGGTGTCCGCGTCGACCACGCCGGGGATCTTCTTCATTTCCGCGAGCAGAACCGACGAATACTCTTCGAGCTTCAGCAGATCCGGACCGCCCACCCAGAACTGGATGGTCGAGTTGTTCCCCGAGCCGAAGGTGTTCACCTGCGCAACCGAGGCCCGGATCTTCAGATCGTCGTATTGGTTCAGGATCTCTTCACGGACGTGCGCCTCGACCTCGAACACGCTGGCCTTCCGCACATCGAGACCCTTCATCTTCACGTAGATGCTGCCGAAGTTCTGGGTGCGCAACTGGTCCGAGCCGATGGTGGTCAGCGTCGCCTCCACGCCTTCGAGGGCGCGCACCTGCTTGGCGATCGACTCCAGAAGGGTCCGGGAGGAATCGCGAGACCAGCCTTCGGGCGCGCGCACCAGGATCTCGAACTGGCCTTCGTCGTCGGTGGGCAGGAAGTTCTTGTTGGCCATGCCCCCGAGGGGCACCGAGGCGAGGACAGTCAGGGCGATGATGACCAGCATGGTCTTGCGGTGGCTCATGGCCCATCGAAGCAGCTTCATGTAGGTGGCCTCGACCCCGCCGTAGAAGCCGGGGCCTCGCTCATCGAGACCATGGACGGGGACCACCACCTCGTTCTCCTTCGGAACGTGGAACCACTTGGCGCACAGCATGGGCGTGAAGGTGAAGGCCACGATCAGCGAGATGAAGATGGCGAAGCTCATGGTGATGCCGAAGCTGCCCATGAACCGGCCCACGATGCCGCCCATGAAACCGATGGGCAGGAACACCGCGATCAGCGACATCGTGGTGGCCATGACCGCAAAGCCGATCTCGCGGGTGCCCTCGATGGCCGCCTCCCGGGGCGGCATGCGCTTGTCCTCGAGGTGGCGAAAGATGTTCTCGATCACGATCACCGCGTCGTCGATGACGATGCCCACCACCAGGGTCAGGGCCAGCAGGGTGATGGTGTTGAGGGTGTAGCCCATGTACCTGATCATGGCGAAGGCGCTGATGATCGAGGCGGGAATCGAGAGCGCGGCGATGAGGGTCGGGCGCGAACGCTTCAGGAACATCCACACCACCACGGCAGCGAGGATCGACCCGAGGATCAGATGCTCCTGGACCGCGGCGATCGACGTCTTCACGAACTCGGACTGATCGCGCGCGTAGTCGAGCCTCCAGCCCTTGGGCAGGCGTCCACGAAGCGACTCCACGCGCGCGCGGACGGCGTCGACGGTGGCCACGGTGTTGGCCCCCGATTGTTTCTTCACCAGCAGGGTGACCGCTGGGTTACCGTTCCACACCGCGGTCGACTCGGGGTCCTCTTCCCCGTCCTCGATCCGCGCCACATCCTTCAGTCGCACCGCGACGCCCTTCTTTTCGGCGATCACCATCTCGCCGAACTGATCGAGCGAGTCCACGCGGCCGTACGTGCGCAGGGACATGTCACGAGCACCCTGCTCCACCTTGCCGCTCGGAAGCTGCAGGTTCTGGGCCTGAATCGCGGCCATGACCTGGGTCGGGGCGAGGCCCAGGCTCGAAAGGGCGCCCTGGTCCGCGATCACCCGGATCTGCCGCGCGCGTCCCCCGATGAGGTTCGCCTGGCCCACGCCCGCCACCGTGCCGAGATTTCGCTTCAGGACCTTGTCCGCGAACTCCGTCAGGTCGCGCAGGGACGCTTCACCCGAGAGGATGACCGCGATCACCGGGGTCGCATCGGCCGCGAGCTTCTCGACGATCGGGGGGTCCATGCCGCGGGGCAGCTGGAAAGTGGCGCCGTCGATGCGCTCGCGCACTTCCTGACCGCCGACGTTGCCGTCCTTTTCGAGGCTGAAGGCGACCATGACCACGGAGAACCCGTCCGCCGAGAACGACCGCAACTCATCGACGCCGGAGACCGAACTCACCGCCTCTTCGAGTTTCTCGGTCACGTCGGTCTCCATCTCCTGCGGCGCCGCCCCCGGCATGCGGCTGGTGATGGTGACGAAGGGAATGTCGACGTTCGGGAAGCGGTCGAGGCCAAGGGTGGTGTACCCGAACGCGCCCACCACCACGAGGGTGAGAATCAGGACGGTCGCGAAGACCGGGCGATCGATGCAGATTTCAGCGAGTTTTTGCATGGAGACTCACTTGCCGGTCAGCACGCGGACCCGGGCGAAGAACCCCGGCCGCAGCTTCAGGTCACTGTTCTCGAACCGGGCCTCGGCGAGAAACGTGCGGGTGGAAGGGTCAATGGCGCCGCCGGCCACGGAGATGACGCCCCGGAACTTCGCGCCCGGATAGGCCTCCACCTCCGCCTCGACGCCCTGTCCCTTGCGAACCAGGGTGAGGTCGGTCTCGCGGACGCGGAAGCGCAGCTTGAGGGGCGCCAGCTGAACGATCAGAAAAGCTGGCGTGGCCTCGGCCAGGCGTTCGCCCACGTTGGTGCGGCGCTGCTCGATGAATCCGCGGAAGGGGGCCCTAAGCACCGCGTCGGCGCGGCGCGTCTGCGCGAGGTTCAACCGCGCGGTGGCGGCATCGAGGCCGGCCTTCGCCTGCTCGAACATGCTGGTCGAGCGCTGGTTCGCGGCCTCCGACACGGAGCCCTTCGCCACCAGTTCGGCCTTCCGCTTCGCATCCCGGTCGGCCTCGTTGAGCGCGGCCTGCGCGCGCGCCACTTCGGCCGCAGCCTGCTTCACGTCGAGGTCGAGGTAGTCGGTCTCGAGTTCCAGCAGCACCGAGCCGCTTTCGACGAGAGCGCCCTCGTCGACCATCACTGCCTTCACCCGGCCGCTGATGCGCGAGGTGAGCTCGGATCGCTGGGACGAAACGAACTCGCCGGAGTATCGAGAGGAGAGCGCCGCCGAATCCTGGCCTGCCTTCTCCACCGCGGCCGCGAGTTCGCGCATGTCGCCGGGCAGGCCCTTGGATTTCGCAGGCGAGGGTGAAGCACTCGCCGGGGGCGTTTGCGCGGGGGCCGCGACGGTCGCGACCAGAAGGGCGGCGCCGAGCGCCATCGCGCCTTTGGTGAGGCGTCTCGGGGTCTTGGGGGTCATGTCGGTTCTCACTTGAAATTCTCCAGAGCGGCATCGGCGAGCGAGCCCGCGGCAAGCCAGGCCGTGGCCTCGCCCCGGAGCACTTCGAACTTCGCCTCGATCAGGGAGCGTCGCGCTTCGGAAAGCGCGGTTTCCGCGGCCTGGAGGTCGAGGGCCGTGGCCTCGCGTTGTTCGTAAAGATCGCGGGCCTCGGCGTATTCGGCCTCGGCCGCCTTCACCTGGTCGTCGGCCAGCGACTTCGCCCGGCGCGACGCCTCCAGCATGGCCAGGGCCTGCCGGATGTCCTCGTAGGCCTGGCGCTTCGCTTCCGCGAGCGTCGTTTCGGCTTGGTGCTGGCGGGCCGACGCGAGGCGGATCCTGGCCCCCACCTCGCCGCCCTGGAAGATGGGAACGGTGAAGCGCAGGGCGGCGTAACCATAGCCGTCCGAGGGGAACGAGGACTTCTGCTTGAGGTATCCGAGGTCCGCGGTCACCACCGGGAAGTAGGCGCCCTTCTGCTTCAGAACCTCGAGATCGGCGATCCGGACGTTGGTCTCGGCCTGTTTGATCTCGGCGCGATCGAGGGCCAGTTTGTCGAGGGCCTCCGGAGCGGGAACGGGAATGGCGATCTCGGTCGTCGTGTCCAGCGTGCCGAGTTCGGTGCCGGCGCCGTCGATCGCCAGCACGGTGCGCAGCCGCGATCTTGCCTGGATCCCGTCGGCCTCGGCAATCGCCACCCGCCGCAAGGCCCCCTTGTACGCGGTTTCCGCGCGCAGGACGTCGACGCGGGTAACTTCGCCGGCGTCGAAGAGCGACTGGGCCTGGGCGATGCGCTTCTCGGCGAGAGTGGCGGCCTGGCGCTCAACATTGGCGAGAGCATCCGCCTGAACTGCCAGAGCGTACTCGGCGATCACTCGAAGGGCGAGGCGATCGCGGTTGCCGCGCTTCCCGTCCCTGGCGAGGGTCACGCCTTCCTTCGACTGGTAGTACAGCCGGAACTCGCGGCGGCCCGCGTACACCGGCTGCTGGAGGGTCACGCGGGTGGACCAGTCCGTGCCGGGGAGGATGACCCTCGAGTCCGCGGCCGACCCGAACGAGACTTCCTGGGAGTTCTTGATCAGGCTGCCGGTGACGCTGAGGCGCGGCAGAACCAGCGACTTCGTGGCCACGCGCTGGGCTTCGGCCGCCTCGATCTCGTCCTCGGCGCGAATCGCGGAGGGTGAAAGTTGAAAGGCGCGTTCGAGGGCCGCCCTCAGGGTGAGGCGTGGTCCCGCGGGTTCGGGAACGGGCGTGGGTGTGGTTGGGGCCTGGCTCGCGAGCGAGGCAGCCAGAATCAGATGGATCATGACTTCTTTCTTCTCCCTGACAATCCGTTGAGCAGGAGGTCGGACAGGAACTCGGCGTCGTCTTCGAGCTTGGGGCCCATGGTCTCGGGAATCCGCCGGAACAAGAAGGCGACGAGCGCCTCGGAGAAGAACAGCGCCAGTCGCGGAGCCTCCGCCTTGTCTTCGATCTGCTCCTCGAAATAGCGGGTCAGTCGTTCGAGGTAGATCTGTTTCTCGGGAGGAGGGGTTTTGACTCGCGTGTCGCACAGAACCGCGTCGCGTCCCCCGGGAAAACGAAGCTCGAAGTGAACTCGATACAAATCGCGGCGATCGTCGAAGAAACGCAGTTGAGCGAGGACGAGTTCGCGAAGGGTTTTCTCGAACGAAAGGGACCGCGCGAAGACGTCCTCGATCTTGGCCAGAAGTTGAGCGAGTCCCCGCTCACTGACATGGTGAAGGAGCTCGTCGCGATCCTTGAAGTAGAGGTAGAGGGTGCCCTTGGAAATCCCCGATTCGTCGGCAATGTCCTGCATGGTGGCCGACCCACCCTTCCGGGCAATCGCGCGAACCGCGCCTTCGGTGATGGACTCGACACGAAAGCGCTCGAGCACGGCTTCTCTTGTTTCTGACGGGTGGGTCACTTTGGTTACCAGGCGGTCATTCTAATGACCGCCCGGTCATTCTCAAAAGAGATTTTTTGCTTAGACGGGAGCGGTCGGCCCCACGCGTGCCCGGAACTCCGCCGCCACCCGCCACGAAGCGAAGGCAAAGGCACACTCGGCGGCGAGACTCAAGACGAACGCAAGCGAATGAGTCCAGACGGTTTGAGTCACGAGCGAGCGCAGGCCAGCCACGAGAATGGTGACGCCGGCGTTCAATGCGAACAGGGCCGCGGCCATGTGGAGTCCGCGCTTCCAACCCAGGGCACCCGCCGCGAAGCAGATCGCGATGCCGGCTGAGAGAGACAAAACCGTGAGCGCGCGGCTCCAGACGTCGCCCCCGAAAGAGGCATTGAGATAGAAAGCCGCGATCAGAAAGAGCCAGGAGATGACGGTTGGGGCGAGCCACGGATCGCGGCCCACCTGCGGCCCCTCGGAGTTCGCTCGAGCCCGGATCATCGCGGCCGCCATCAAGGCGGACCCGGGAGCGCCGAAGAGGTGAAACGTGGCGGCGAGGAGCGGGAGCTCCTCCCCAGAGATCGCAAGCGACAGATTCGAGATTGCCCCGGCCAGGCCTCCGATGATCACGAGGACGAGCCCCGAAAGGGCCAGGCGCCGGCAGCGGGGATCCAGCCGATCGACGAGTTGGGCGAGGAAGAACAGCCCGAGCGCAAGAAAGAAGATCGGCGCGAAGTCGAGAAGCGCCAGGGCGATGGCCAATGCCTGCAAAGCGGCTGATTTTACGGGGTTCCCCCCGGACAATGCCCAGAGGGTCGACCATGGGATCCCTGATTCAGTTCAAGACCTCAGGCGCGAGCAGGAGGCAGACCCTTGGGTTACCCCGTCCGCCGAAGAGAGTTCCGACGGGGGGCAGCGGGTCTGGTTCGAGACGGCGAAGGACTCTCCGCCTCATCGAGGGGAGGCAGCGCCCGTCGTTCGTGACTTGTTCGCTTGCGCGATCCGCGAGGACGTTGCGGCCTGATTCAGCCCGGCCTTCAGTTCCTCGACGGCCGCGGCCAGACTCAGCAACCGCGTGTTCAACGCCTCCATTCCAGAAAGGCGCGCGCGCACCGCGGTGAGCTCAGCGGCCAGCGTCCCGTTGCTGGCCTGCAGCTCCGCCATTCGAGCATCGGATCGCTTCAACTCGGCCTGCATCACCCCGGCCATCGATGACGCGCTCATTCCCACCGCGACGTTCCCGAGGCTGATCCCGCCGCCGAAGAGGCGGCCCCCCTGATCCCAGGAAACGCCCAGCACCTGCTCCCATTGGTTCGGAGACATGTTCGCCGGGGCGACGGCGATCGCGGTGCCGTCGTTGAGACCGCTGGGCAGGATCAGATCACCCTTGGCGAAGGGACCGCGGATCCTGACCAAGGTCTGTCCAAGGAAGGCCACCTTCTCGTAGAGGTGCTTCTGAGTCTCCTCGGGCATGTTGCCGAGGATGACCGGCTTGAAGGAGACCACCATGACCTGGCTCGCTCCTTCGGTCTTCTTGGTGATCTTGCCGGCGTAAACGCCCACCACGTCCGTGACCAAAAGCTTCTCATCCGGATCGAGGCGCTCCAGCCACTCGGCGTAGTCGCCCGCTCCCGATTCGTAGGTGACGCCGGCCGTGAACGACGCCTTGGCATAGGTGACTCCAAAGCCGATGGGATCGCTCTTGGCCTTGAAGGCGAGACTCGCCACCCTGCCGAATTGCTCGACGAACCTGTTCCCGAGCTGATCGAGCTCCGTTTGATCCACGGAGAGCGAGAACGTCTTGAAAGGGGACTGCACCTGGGTGATGGCGCCCGCAGTGAGCGTCGGGAACGTGGGAGGGGTGTACTGGAGTCCGAGCCCCGCCTGACCCAACGAACCGGTGTTCAGGGTAGGGAAGCTGAGACTGAACCCGAGCGCGGGCTGGCCCAGAGAACCCCAGTTGATGCTGGGCAGGCTCCCCGCGTAGAAGGAGAACGAGGGCAGGGATCCTTGATCGAACCTCCAGTTGGCGAAGTCGAGGCCGGGCCAGTAGATCGCGGGGAGACTCCCCGGGGAGAAGCTCGCCGAAGGCAGTGCGCCGGGAGAGAAGGAGGGGGCGACGTTACTGTGAGTGAACGATCCGCCGGAGAGTGACGGTGCCACGAAACCGGGATGGGTGAGCGAGCCGGTGGATCCGCCCGTAAGGGTCGGCCAGGTCACGCTCAGCCAGTCCTTCACGGGGTTGAACTCGACGTTGAGCTTGAAGAGGTCAGCTGGGTTCGCCTGAACTCCGATCGCGGCGAGGCCGGTGAAGATGTTGGTCACGTCGAACGGCGAGACGCCCTCGATCCGACCCACGATCGTGTTCTTCCCGTTCTCGTCCCGCTCGAAGAAGGTCACGTAGTTGTCATTGGTGTTGATCCGGTTGGCCATCTTGGGCACGAGATCAGGGCTGTGGCTGTTGAGGATCACGGCCACGCCACCCGTGTTGTGATGCGCGGTGTCGAGGTCGGACTGGGTCGCGCGCTGGTTCTCGACCACGAGCACGTGGTTGTCGGGCTCGAAGGGGAAAGCCACCCCCACGACGTCCGAGTCCGGCCCGGGAACGTCCGCGCTGAGGCGAAGCCGCCCACCGTTCGAGGCCCCCTCGGCGACGAAGATCCCGGAAGCAGCCTCGAGCGTCTTGCATTTGTTATCGCCAGTCAGAACCTCGTCGGCAGCGCAATTCCCCACTGCTGACGCGCCCGTGGGCCCGGTGGGGCCCTGGGGTCCCGTCGGACCGACGAGCCCGGGCAGCCCTTGCGGCCCCAGCGGCCCCATGGGCCCGGGCATTCCTTGCGGCCCGATCGCGCCGTTCGGCCCTTGCGGCCCCGTCGCGCCAACTGGACCCTG
>Ga0315271_10001072_pt1 | contig 16233 bp, 17 predicted proteins | sample C3_top_MG_FD_204664 | JGI IMG/M metagenome (GOLD analysis project Ga0315271, IMG submission 204664) | Sediment microbial communities from Yellowstone Lake, YNP, Wyoming, USA - C3_top | ecosystem: Environmental > Aquatic > Freshwater > Lake > Sediment | place: USA: Wyoming | collected 2017-08-01 | reverse complement strand
ACGTGAGGGGTGCCGGCGTCGGTCGCCGGCACCCCTCTTGGCATCGCGCACACCGCGCTCCGCGCTAATCGGGCAACTCCCAGAACGGACCCGCCAGGCCGAGGCGCGAGAAGATCGCCCGCATCTCGCCGCGCGTGCGCGAATGCGTCCGCGCCAGCCGGTCGCCGTACCACGCTGACGCGAGTTCCCAGATCTTCGCCAGCGGGATGATCTCGCGCCGGGGCAAATGGCTCGCCGCGCACCACGCGTTCAGCATTTCTTCCGACCGGAAGAAGAGCATCGTGCTTCAGGTGAAGACGATGTCCTGCCACCAGCGCGCCGCCGGCACCGCGAAGTGAACGATGCAGGGCGCCGAATCCGGCCCGGCGGCGCCCACGCGGAACTGGATCGGCGCGAGCGACTGTTCGCAGCGAGAGACCACCTCCCCGGCACCGCCGAGCGCGGCGATGACGCCGAGCGCGTCCCAGGCGCAGTTGGCGAAGTACTCCTTGCCGCCCGTCCGCACGAGATGCTGCGTCGCGATGCCGCTGAAGGGAGCCGCCATTCGGATCGAGCCGTCATGGCTGTTCAGCACGATCACGTGCTCCGCGGCGAGGCGGGCGAGCGCCGCACGCACCTCCTCCGGCGCCAGCCCGGTGAGCGGCCCGAGCTCGGCGTGCGTCGGCAGGCGCGTCGTCTCCGCCGTGAAGCGGTAGATGGCGAGCCGGAGCTCGGCGTCGGAGTAGGGGGTGGACTGGAGTGTCACGCCGGAAACATGCCCCCGTCCGGCGCCAACGGCCATAGACGAGCGGATCGCTCCGCCCGAACGCTAGGCGATGAACACCAGGTTCCGCTCAGGTGTCTTGCTCGCCAGATCGGTGAGCGGTGCGACGAGGTTCGCGAACTCGGTGGCGAATCGCTCGACCGCGTTCCAATCGGTGAATTCGTGATCGCGCGTCGTGTCCGTCGAGATGCCCGCCTTCAGCGCCACCCGCCGCATGAACCACTTCATGATGCGTCCGTAACGCGTGAACGTGATCGCGCCGGCGAAGCTCGCAGTGCGCGTCGGGTGCCAGTGCGTGACCGCGAGGAACTGGTCCAGGATGCGGAGCGCGTCGGCCTGCGAGGAGAGCTCGACGCTCGCCGCCGACCCGCTCACCGAATAGAACGCGGACGGCATATGATCGAGCGCGATCCGGTGCCGCAGCACATAGCGGCGGACGGGCTTCGGGTGGCTCCCGTAGAAGACCGGAGCCCCGATGATCACTCCGGCGTAGCGCGCGAGGTCCTGGCTCAGGTCCGCTTCATCGGCACGGGCGATCGTGACCTCGAACTCGTGCCGCTCACACACCGTGGCGATCCGCTCGGCGATCCTGGCGGTCTGTCCGTACTTGCTGCCGTGTATGACAAGGATCCGGGGGCGGTGCATCGAGGCTCCTGGGGGGCGGTTGCGCACCAGAAGCATCGCCCCCGGTCCTCGGGGCGTCACGGGGAGAAATCGCGGATGCGGCGTCGGGGAAACTCGGACGGCGCCGCGGGCGGCGTCATTTGGAGTCTTCGCGCTCCACGACGATCGTGTAGTGCGCGGCCAGGGCAGCGATCGCGCCGAGCGCGACCATCGCCGGCATGAGGAAGGCGCCGACCACGCCGGCGGTGAGCGGGATCTCGAGGAGGCTGCTCCCGTTCTCCCCCTTGATGATGATCCGCCGGGCGTTCCCTTCCTTGATCAGTTCCTTGACTCGCGCGACAAGATCCTCACCGTTGATCCGGTGCTCTTCGGCGCGCGTGGGGCCCGTGGGGCCGTCCAGTGGTTCCGGCATGTCGCTCTCGCGGTTCGGGTGAGGGGCTCGGTCGCCTGGATGACACGACGGCCGCGGAGCTCCCCAGGATTCAGGCGCCTCGCGACCGGCAGTACTCCGCGGCCCGTTCCCCGCAGAGCGCGCCATTGGTCGCCGCGTCGGCGAAGGCGATCGCGCGCATCCCGTACCCCGTGATGAAGACCCCGCCCAGCGCCGCCGCCGCCCGCTCGATGCGCAGCGCCTTCGCGGCGTGCCCGAGCCCGTACTGCGGGATCGCCCGCGCCCAGCGGACGACCTCCTCCATCACCGGCTCGGCGCGGATGCCGTACAGCCGCGCGAACTCCGCACGCGCCATCGCCACCAGCTCGGCCGGCGCAAGCGTTCCCGCCGCGGGGTCCACCTGGCCGCCGAACATCGCGCGGATGAGCAGCATCCCGTCGGGACTCCGCCCCGGATAGAGGCGGCTCTCCCACAGATTGCCGAGGGCGCGGAGCCCTTCCCCGCGCGCGATCAATACGCCGAAGCCGCTCGGGACGCCGATCGCATCGGCGACCCGGTAACCGAGGCCGACGACGGCCACCGGCGGACAGTCGATCCCCTCGAGCTCACGCGCCGCCTCCGCGTCGAGCGGCCGCAGCAGCGGCGCCATCGCCCACGGCTCCCCCGACAGGAGCACGGCGTCCGCGGCGATCGCATCGCCACCGCTCGCGAGCGCGACCTCCCATCCACCCGAGCTCTGCCGGACCGATCGCACCTCGGCGCCGCATCGCACCGTGAAGCCGCCTCGCTCCGCGAGGCGGCGCGGCAGCGCCTGCATCCCGCCGCGGAAGGAGGTCAGCGCGCCCGAACTGGTGTTCCCGCGCTTGGCGAACATTCCCTTGATGATCGAACCGTACTGGTGCTCGAGCGCGGTCATGCGCGGAAAGGCCGCCTGCACCGAGAGCCGCTTCGCGTCACCGGCGAAGATGCCGAGCGTCATCGGCGCGATGAGCCGGTCGGCCACCTGCGGGCCGAGGCGGCGCGCGGCGAACTGCCACACCGATTCATCGGAGACCTCGGTGCGGCGCGGGATGAAGGGCTCCGCGAGCATGCGCGCGATGCCGGTCACGCCCAGGATCCCGGACGTGAGGAAGGCCGGCCCCGCTGCCACCTCGCGCATCCGGCCGCCCAGGAACAGGAAGCGGTGCGCCGCCGCCGCCTGCGCCGGGACACGCTCTCCGTCGAGCCCGCTCTCCTGGATGAGACGGTCCATCTCCGGACGATCGCCGAGGAACCCGCTGGGGCCGCCTTCCACGAGCCAGCCGTCGCGCACGATGCTCCGCGCCTTGCCGCCCACTTCCCCCTCCCGCTCGAGGACGACGACCTCCAGCGACCCGCCGCCGGCCCGCTGCGCCCGCCACGCGGCGGCGAGCCCCGAGATGCCGCCGCCGACGATGACGAGCCGCCGCACCGCTATACCGTGCGGCTGAACACGGGCTTCGACTCGGCGCCGTGCTTCTCGCGCTGGTAGCGGTCGAAGCACATCGCCAGATTCCGCACGAAGAGCTCGCCGGTCGGCGTGGCCTGGATCCGCTCCTTCGTGACCGTGACGAGTTCGTTGCGTTCGTGCTCGGCGAGCAGCCCGAGATCGTCGGCGAAGAAGGTGTTGAAGTCGATGTCGAACTCCTGGCCGATCGCCGCCGTGTCGAGGCGGAAGTTGCACATCAGCTCGTGGATCACCTTGAGCCGCACCTCATCGTCCTTCGTGCGCATCACGCCGCGCGCGACCGGGAGCCTGCCGGCGGTGATCATCTCTTCGTACACGGAGAGCTTCTTCTCGTTCTGCACGTAGGCGCCGCGCACGTCGCCGATCGCCGAGATGCCGAGTCCCAGCACGTCGTCGCCGGGGATCACGGTGTAGCCCTGGAAGTTCCGGCGGAGACGCCCCTCGTGCTTCGCCTTCGTGAGCTCGTCATCAGGGCGCGCGAAATGATCCATGCCGATCGGCTCATAGCCGGCGGAGAGGAACCTCTCCCGCGCGATCGCGAAGAGCGCGACCTTCGTCGCCGCGTCAGGCAGGTTGTCCAGCTCGAGCTTCTTCTGGTGGCCGCGCACCCACGGGACGAAGGCGAAGGAGTACACCGCCGCGCGGTCCACGCCGGCCGCGATGATCGCGTCCACCGTCTTCTCGAAGGTCTCCGGCGTCTGCAGCGGGAGTCCGTAGATGAGGTCGGTGTTGATGCCGCGGAAGCCGCGGCGCCGGGCGTGCGCGATGAGCTCCACCGTCTGCTCGAGGGACTGGACGCGGTTCACCGCTTCCTGGACCGCCTTGGTGAGGTCCTGCACGCCGAAGGAGATCCGGTTGAAGCCGAGGTCGGCGAGCGCGTCGATGTGCGCCGCGGTGGTGACGCGCGGGTCGGCCTCGAGCGCCAGCTCGGCGCCGGGGATCGGCGTGAACGCGGCGAGCAGCGGGGTCAGCAGCGTCGTGAGCTGCGCCGGCGTGTAGTAGGTCGGCGTGCCGCCGCCCAGGTGGAGCTGCGCGACACGGCGCCGGTGGGGCAGCCGGTCGGCGACCATCTGGATCTCGCGGGCGAGCAGATCGAGGTACGGCGCCGCCATCTCCTTGTGCTTCGTGATGATGACGTGGCATCCGCAGAAGAGGCAGCGCTCCTCGCAGAAGGGGAGATGCAGGTAGAGCGAGAGGGGCGCATCGCCGAGCCGGTCGGCGGCGGCGAGGCGCTGTTCGTAGTCGTCCGCCGTGAATCCTTCGTGGAACTCGACGGCGGTCGGATAGCTCGTATAGCGCGGGCCCGGCCGGTCGTAGCGCACCAGCAGCTCCGCCGTCACCTCGCGGCCGACGGGACGCGCCTTCGCCTTGATGGTCATCGCTTCACCTCTTCGTGCACGGTCGCAATGAGCGCTTCCACGCTCGCGATGGGGGCTTCGGGCATGATCCCGTGACCGAGATTCACGATGTGTCCCTGCGGCGCCACCCGCGACAGCAGCTCGCGCGCGGCCTTGCGCGTGGCCTCCGGCCCGGCGAGCAGCACCGCCGGGTCGAGGTTCCCCTGCAGGGTCTTCTTCGGCCCCACGTGATGGCGGAGCGCCGCGAGGTCTTCGCGCCAGTCCACCGCCAGCGCCTCCGACGACAGATCGGCGTACGCCGGCACCAGATGCGGCGCGTCCTGCACGAACATGATCCGCGGGATGCCGAGCGGCTTCGTCGCGTCGAGGAGCTGCACGAGGTGCGGCCGCACCAGCCTGTTCCAGTCGGCGAGCGAGAGCACGCCGGCCCACGTGTCGAAGAACTGCACCGCATCCGCCCCCGCCTCGGCCTGGCGGAAGGTGTAGCGCACGATCAGCTCGGTCAGCTTCGCGAGCAGCTCGAAGACGAGCCCGCTGTCCTGCGCCGCGAGCGCGCGCAGCGCCGGGAACCCGTTGCTGCTCCGCCCCTGCACCATGTACGCGGCGATCGACCACGGCGCCCCGGCGAAGCCGAGGAGCGCCGTCTTGCCGTCGAGCGCCTGCTTCACGCGGCGCAGCGCGTCGATCACCTCGGGGGCGATCTCGTCGAGCGCCGGATCCTTGAGCGCGTCCACGTCGGCGCGCGTGCGCACCGGATGCGCGATGACCGGACCCGGATCGAACTTCACCGGGTGGCCGAGCGCCGGCACCGGGCTCATGAGATCCGCGAAGATGATGGCCGCGTCGAGCGGGAAGCGCGCCAGCGGCTGCAGCGTCACCTCGGCGGCGAGCGCCGGGTCGCGCGAGAGTTCCTCGAAGGAATGCTTCGCGCGGAGTGCGCGGTACTCCGGGAGATAGCGCCCGGCCTGCCGCATGATCCAGAGCGGACGCCGCTCCGTCGTCTCGCCGCGCAAGGTGCGGAGGAGGATCGGCGTCATGCCTTCTCTCCTTCGCCGTCGGCGGTGAAGCGGTAGCCGATGCCCCGCACCGTGTGGAAGAAGCGCGGCACCTCGGGATCCGGTTCGAAACGCTTCCGGAGGCGCATCACGAAATTGTCGATCGTGCGGGAGGAAGGCAGCACATCGTCGCCCCAGACCTTCTCCAATATCTCGTCGCGCCAGACCACGCTGCCTTCGCGCTTGGCGAGTTCCTTCAGGATCATGGCTTCCTTCTGAGTGAGGACCTGGTCGCGGCCGTCGTAGGAGCGGCCGCGGAAACTGCGAAAGTCGAATTCGTTGCCGCCGAACTTGAGCACCGGCTCGAGCGCCGTGATCGTGTCGTAGCGCACGCGGCGGCGGAGGATCGCCGAGACGCGCAGCAGCAGCTCGCGCAGCTGGAAGGGCTTCGGGAGATAATCATCCCCTCCCGCCTCGAGACCGCGGATCCGGTCGGTGGCGCCCCCCTTCGCGGTGAGGAAGAGCACCGGCGTGTCCCGCCCCTCGCGGCGCATGGTCTCGGTCACCGAGAAACCGTCCATCCCCGGCAGCATCACGTCCATGATCACGAGTCCGAACTCCTCCTGGCGGATCCTCGTGAGCGCGACGCGGCCGTCGCCGACGACGTCCACCGCGTAGCCCTCGGCCTCGAGATTCTCGCGGATCCCGCGCGCGAGATTGGGTTCGTCCTCCACCAGGAGGATCCGCGGCGCATTCCCCGTCATGCCTTCCCCTCGCCCAGCGCGGGCCAGATGATCGTGAAGACCGCCCCCATCCCCGGACCCTCGCTCGACGCGCGCACCTCGCCCTGGTCGAGCTCGACGTTCCGGCGCACCAGGAACAGTCCGAGCCCCGTTCCCTGCATGCGGCCGAGTTCCTCGCGCTCGATGCGGTAGAACTTGTCGAAGAGCCGCTCCCCTTCCTCCGGCGCGAAGCCCACGCCGTCGTCTCGCACCTCGAGCAGGGCGCGGCCATCGCGGCGCTCCCCGCGCACGGTGACGCGTCCGCCCGGAGTGGCCGCCTTGATCGCATTGTGGACGACGTTCCGCAGCACCATGCGCATCCCCTCGCGGTCCGCCCGCACGGTGAGCGATCCCGGCACGTCCGTCGCGATCTTCACGCCGCACTCGGCCGCGAGATCGGCGAGGTCCTCGATCACCGCCCGCACCTCGCTCTCGAGCGCCAGCGGTTCCGGCGAGCGCCGCGCGCCCACGTCCGCCATGCGCGCCGTATCGAGCACGTTGGCGATCATCCCCTGCAGGCGCCCGAGTTCCACCATCATGCGCCGCACGAGCTCGCCGCGCTGCGCCGCCGGCGGGTCGCGGAGCGCCATCGTCTCCACCGAGAGACGCAGGCTCGCCAGCGGGCTCTTCAGTTCGTGCGACATGCCGGCGAGGAACTGCTCCTGCCGCCGCCGCAGCTCCGCCTCTTCGCGCAGCGCCCGGTACACCACCGCCATCGCCGCGAGCAGCACGCCGAGGAAGAACGCGCCCTCCCAGGCGTAGCGGTTGAGGCGGTGGAAGCGGTGGCTGTCGAGGTCGGCGAGCGCCGCCGGCCGCACCGCGATCACGGCCGAATCCGCCGAGATCGTCAGCCAGGGATAGGCGCGCGCGATCTCGGGCCAACGCACCCCGGACCGCAGCATCAGCCGCGCGGGCGCGGTGTCGGCGGCATACGTGGCCGCCCACCGGTCGCGGATCTCGCGCGTGTACCACACCTGATCCACGAGCCACCAGCCGAGTTGCGCCGTGGTGAGGACGAGCAGCACCATGAAGAAGCGCTGCATCCTCCGCGTGCGGCGGGCGGCGTCGGGATGGGTCATGCGGGCGCGGCCATCGCCGGGGCCCGGAAGGCCGCCGCGAGCGCCGTCGCGAACCGCGCGAGGTGCGCCGGCGTGTGCGCGAGCGACAGGAAGCCGACCTCGTACGCGCTCGGCGCCATCGCGACGCCGTGATCGAGCAGCGAGTGGAAGAGCGGCGTGTAACGCGCCGCGGCCGCGGCCTCGATCCCCTCGGCGGCGCGCGGCGGGGCGCCCGCCTGCAGCGAGAGCCAGAAGAGCGAACCCGCGCGCACGAACGCGATGGGATAGGGCGCCTCGAGGAGGACCGGTGCGAGCGCCGCTTCCAGCGCGCGTCCTGTCTCCTCCAGCTTCGACCACGCCTGCTCGCGCTCGAGCACCCGGAGCGTCGCGAGCCCGGCGGCCATCGCGACCGCGTTCCCCGAGAGCGTCCCCGCCTGATAGACGGCACCCTCCGGCGCAAGATGGCGCATGACGTCGCGCCGTCCACCGAAGGCGCCCACCGGCAGCCCGCCTCCGATCACCTTTCCGAAGGTCGCGAGATCAGGCGTGATGCCGAGCACCTCCGCCGCGCCCCCCTTCGCCAGGCGGAACCCGCTGATCACCTCGTCGAAGATGAGCAGTGTACCCGCGCGCTCCGTCTCGCGCCGCAGCGCCGTGAGGAACTCGGCGCGCTGGAGGAGCAGCCCGTTGTTCGCCGGCACCGGCTCGATGATCACCGCCGCGATCTCGGCACCCCGCTCGCGCAGGAGCTTCGTGAACGCGTCGATGTCGTCGAGCGGGAGCACCAGCGTCTCGCGCGAAAAGGCCGCCGGCACGCCGGCCGACGATGGCTCGCCGAAGGTGACGAGCCCCGAACCCGCCGACACCAGCAGGTGGTCGGCGTGGCCATGGTAGCAGCCGGCGAACTTCACGATCTTGTCGCGCTTCGTCGCGCCGCGCGCCACGCGGATCGCGCTCATCGTCGCCTCGGTGCCCGAGGAGACGAAGCGCACCTGCTCGAGCCCCGGGTACCAGGAGACGATCCTTTCCGCGAGCTCGATCTCCGTCTCCCCCGGGGCGCCGAAGGTCGTGCCGCGGCCCACCGCCGCCACGATCGCCTCGCGCACCTCGGGGTGCGCGTGGCCGAGGATGAGCGGACCCCACGAGTTCACGAAGTCGATGTAGCGCCGTCCATCCACGTCCTCGATCTCGGCGCCGCTGGCGCTCCGGAAGACGAGGGGCGTCCCCCCCACCGCGCGATACGCGCGTACCGGCGAGCTCACGCCGCCGGGGATCACCCGTTCGGCGCGCTCCATCCAGGCACGGGACTTCGGGCCGGCGCTCACAGCCACCCCTTCGCGAGCGCTTCGCGCGCGTGATAGGTGATGAGGATGTCGGCGCCCGCGCGGACCATCGACTGAAGGTTCTCGCGCACGACCGCCGCCTCGTCGAGCCAGCCTGCCGCCGCCGCGGCCTTCACCGCCGAGTATTCGCCGGACACGTTGTACGCCGCGAGCGGAAGGTCGCTCACGCCGCGAACCGCCCGAATGATGTCGAGATAGGCGAGCGCCGGCTTCACCATGAGCATGTCAGCGCCCTCGGCCTCATCAAGGCGCGCTTCCCGCAGCGCTTCTCCGGCGTTGCGCGGATCCATCTGATAGCTCCGCCGGTCCCCGTGTTGCGGCGCCGAGTCGGCAGCATCGCGGAAGGGACCGTAGTACGCCGAGGCGTACTTCACCGCGTACGAGAGGATCGCCGTATTCGCATGCCCCGCCGCATCGAGCGCATCGCGGATCGCCGCGACGCGCCCATCCATCATGTCGGAAGGCGCGACGATGTCCGCCCCCGCCTCCGCGTGCGCCACCGCCATCGCGGCGAGCGGCGCGAGCGACCGGTCGTTGTCCACCTCGCCATGGCTCACCAGCCCGCAGTGGCCGTGGTCGGTGTACGCGCAGAGGCAGACGTCGGTGACCACCACCACATCGGCGCCGAACGCCTTCTTGAGCGCACGCACCGCGCGCGGCACCGTGCCGTCGGGCTTCCGCGACTCGGTCCCCTCGCCATCCTTGTGGCCATCCGTGGGGGTGCCGAAGAGCAGCACCGTCCGGATGCCCAGTTTGAGGTCGGCGGCCACGGTCCGCACCAGCGGCTCGATCCCCATCCGCGCGATGCCGGGCATCGACGTGATCGACTCTTCCACCCGGTCGGACGGGAGCACGAAGTGCGGCATCATCAGCTGCTGCGGACGCACCCACGTCTCGGCGACGAGGTCGCGCAGCGCCGCCGTACGGCGCAGGCGCCGCGGGCGGATGCGGCCGGGGGTCGGCACGGAGTCCTGGCTCATCCGATCGCGTCCAGCATGCTCTCGAGATTGGGCTCCTCGGCCTCGCCCGCGACCGCGAACCCGGCCTCGACAGCGGCGGCCGCCGTCGTCGGGCCGATGACGATCACCTTCGCGCGACGCGGAACGACCGCCGTGTTCCGCAGCCCCTCCACCGCACTGGGGCTCGCCAGGAAGATGAGATCGATCCCCTCCTGCTCGAGATCGCGCTTCGGCTCCACCGCCGGCGAAGGGATCGTGCGATAGACGTCCACGCGCGAGACCTTCACCCCGTTCCGGCCGAGCAGCTGCTCGACATCGGTGCGCCCCCCCTCGGCCCCCGCCATCACGACGCGCGCCGCCCCGCTGGCCTTCACGATCTTGATGCGGGCCAGGAGCGCATCGGCGATCCCCGCGGAGGTCGAGTCGGTGGCCACGAGGTCCGCGCGGCCGAGCAGCTCCTTCGCCGCCCGTGCCGTCGCCGGCCCGATCACCGCGACCTTCGTGCGGCTCGTCAACTTGCCGTCGAGCAGCCGCGCCGTGGACACGACGCCCCGGCGCGACGACAGCACGATCCAGTTCGCCGTCTCCACCGCCGCCTTCAGGACGTTCGCCACCGCCGGATCCGTGATGTTCTCCGATTGCAAACAGGGGAAGACGACCGGGAGTGCACCGAGCGACGTCAACTTCATCGCCCAGCGCTCCGCATCCTCCGCTTCCCGCGTGATCAGCACCTTCATTCCCGCGACACGACGATCGATCATCTCACGGCCTCGCTCGAGAGTTCGCCCCAGACTTTGGCGGCGAGCGAAAGCGGATCGTGACCGGTACTGTCGGCGCGGACGACCGCCCGGTCGTCCCGTCCCAGCACCGCGAAGAGCCGCAACGCACCGTCGCCTTGGCGCTCGCACCAGGCTCCGAACGGCAAGTTGCAGCCGGCTTCGGCGAGACCGAGCAGCGCACGCTCGGCCTGCAACGCGCGAGCCGTCGTCTCATCGTTCAACGAGGCGACCGCCGCGCGCACCTGACCGGCATCGGAGCGAACCTGGACCGCGATCGCACCCTGTGCCGGCGCGGGAACGAAACGCCGGGGATCGAGCCGTTGCCGGACGATCCCCGCCGGGACCAGGGATGACCCCGAGGCCCGGTCGAGACGTTGCAATCCCGCGGAAGCCAGAAGGATCGCGTCAAAGCGCCCGTCGAGCAATGCACCCACCCGGGTCGGCACGTTCCCCCGGAGCAGCCCGATCTCGAGATCGGGGCGTTCCGCGGCCAGGAGCGCCTTCCGCCGGGCCGCCGAGGTCCCGACCTTCGCCCCCGTTCGCAAGGGGAGGACTGCGCCGCTCGAGTCCGCCGAGTCGGGCCGCACGAGCAGGACATCCGCCGCATCGAGCCGCTCGGGTACCGCGGCGACGACGAGCCCGTCCGGGCTCTTCGACGGAAGGTCCTTGTACGAGTGGACCGCGACGTCGGCGCGCCCGTCGAGCAGCGCGTTCTCGATCTCACGCACGAAGACGCCGAAACTCCCCACTTCGACGAAGGCCCGGTCGGTGACCCGGTCGCCGACGGTGGAGATGATCACCAGCTCCGTCTCGTGGCCGAGGGCCTGCAGGCGGCGCGCCACGTCGTTCGACTGGGCGCGCGCGAGATCGGAGCCGCGGGTCGCGATGCGGAGCTTCACGCCTCCTCCAGCCCTTCTTCGATGAGCAGCGCGACGCCCGAGCGCCCGGCCGCCTCGTGCAGCTCGCGCGCCAGTTCGGGCTCGGCATGAGAGAAGAAGGCCTCGACCGCCGCCGGCCCCGCCTGGAACACCAGGTCGCGCAGCCCCACCGAAGGGAGATGCGCGAAGCGCCGCGCGAGCGTCTCCGCCCAGCGGCGCACGGCATCCTTCTCCGCCTCGCCAAGCGCCGCGAGGTCCTGCTTGAAGAGCCGCTCGACCCCTTCCATGGCGGTGTGCCGGTAGCGGCGGTGCAAGTCGGCGATCATCGGACCGATGAGCTTCTCCGCCATCAGGCGCCGCAGGTCCGTCAGCGAGTCGTCCACGATCGCGCGCGCCTCGCCGAAGTCGGCGAGCACCCGCTCGCGGTCCTCGGCGGCGCTCAGCGTGATCTCGTCCATCCCGATGCGCGGGACGTCGGCGGCCGCGCAATCCTCCGGCGTGACGTTCGGCGGCACCGCGAGATCGATGACCAACGGCGAGATCGCGGAGGGGGTCCGCGCGGCGATCCGCTCGAGATCGGCGCGCGAGAAGATCGGTTCCTTCGAGCCGGTGGCGACGATCAACGCCTCGACCGCGTCGGGCGATTCGCGGAAGGCCGCGAGTGACCGCGCTTCGCCCCCCACCGCGTTCGCGAGCTCCACGGCCCGCGCGAGCGTGCGGTTGACGACGATCACCTCGATGCCGTGCTCGCTCAGTTCCCTGGCGCACTGCTCGGTCATCGGCGAGACCCCCACGACGGCCACCGCTCCCGGCGTCCGCTCAAGGCGCTCGAGCGCATACCGCTGCGCCACCTGCGCCAGCGACACCTTCCCGATGCGCCCCTCGGTCACGGGCCGCACGCGCTTCGCCACCTTCAGCGCCTCGGTGAACACCGTCTCCACCTGCGGACCGATCAGGCCGAGCGCGCGCGACTGCTCGATCGCCTCGCGGACCTGTCCTGTGATCTCGCTCTCCCCGACGCGCGCCGAGTCGAGTCCGGCGGTGACGAGGAAGAGGTGCTCGGCGGCGCCCTCACCCTGCCAGGCGCGCAGCGTGTGCTCCGCCTCGCCGGGGCGCGGCTCACGGCCGGCCAGCGACGCAAAGACCTTCCGGCGGACCGCGTTCAGCGACGTGTGCCCGTCGGAGGCGAACGCGACCTCGACGCGGTTGCACGTCGCCAGGTAGACGAGCTCCTTGACCCCCGCCGCATCGGCGAGCTTCGGCAGCCGAGCCTCCCGTTCCTCCTTGGGGATCGTGAGCGTCGCGAGCGCATCCGCGCTCCCATGCCGCCACGAGATCCCGACCACGCCGATGCGATGCATATACGCCTCCGCTGCCCGTCCCGGGCCTTCAGGACTGTGCTTCCGACGAGCAGTCTAGCCGACGCGTCAGCGCCTGTGTCACAGGAACGTCATCGCGGAGGTGCCCGACGGTCCGCCCCCGGAGCGCGCCGCAGTCGCGCTAGACCCTGGCCAGCGCGGCGAGCGAGCGGAGGAAGGCGGGGTGGTCCTCGACGGCGGGGACGCGGGTGAGCGTGATCCCCCCCGCTTCCACGAAGCTCTCCCTGCCGCGGATGCCGATCTCCTCGATCGTCTCGAGACCGTCGGTGACGAAACCCGGCGTGATCACGATCACCGAGGTCACCCCCCGGTCCGGAAGTTCCTCGAGGACGTCGGCGGTGGCGGGCGTCAGCCAGGGCTCGGGACCGAACTTCGATTGGTAGGCATGCGTCACGCTGTCGGCCGGCCAATCGATCGCCGCGAGAAGCGCCTTCGTGGTGGCCTCACAGTCGGCGGTGTATTCGTGACCCTCCCGCGTGTCGTACCGCTTCGGGATGCCGTGATACGACACCACCAGGTGCTCGGGGGCCACCCGCGCGCGCCCGGCCGCGGACTGGAACCCCGCTGCCATCGCCTCGATGTAACCGGGGTCATCGGGGGCGATCAGCCGCTCCACGACGCGGTCGTCGATCCCCGCCCGCCGCGCCGCCGCGTGCGCCGCACGGAAGGCGGTGCCTGTCGTCGCGTCGGTGCGCTGCGGGAATAGCGGCACGACGACGATGGGGCCCGAGCTCTCCCGCGCCAATCGCTTCATCGCGGTGTCGAGCGACGGTTCTCCATAGCGATAGGCCGAACTCACGGTGAACTGGTCCCCCGCCATCTCGCGCAGCGCGCGCACCATGAACTCCGTCGCGGCACGCAGCGGCGAGCCCTCGGGGGACCAGATCGACGCGTACGCCAGCGCGACCTTCTTGGGGCGCGTCCGCAGGATGATCCCCTTCAGGACCGGCAGCCAGAGCCAGCGCGGAAGGTCCACCACCGCCGGATCGCTGAGGAACTCATCCAGGAACTCGCGCACCGACTCGGGCGTCGCCGCTTCGGGCGTGCCGAGATTGACGAGGAGCAGATGGGGGACCGCCGAGCGTGCCATGGGAGGAACACTCACAAGGCGGCCGCCTACAGTCAACCGCCAATGCAGGAACTACCAATAGCTGGACACGCTTATATGGAAGGACGAATGCCCGGGAGAGCGACATGAGTGCACCAGCGGCGGAGACGGCGAGGGCGATGTTGCGGCATACGGTAGCGACGCTCGCCTACCGGGCGGCGAAGGCGGTACGGGGAGCACCGGATTCGTTCGCCGGATTCCAGGCCGGCCCGTCGAGCCGCACCCCCGCGCAGATCCTCGCGCACATGGGCGACCTCTTCGACTGGGGCCTCGCCCTCGCGAACGGCAAGTGGAGCTGGAAGGACTCGGAACCGCAGCCGTGGGAGCGGGAATGCGCTCGCTTCTTCACCGCCCTCGCCGCCTTCGACGCGCGCCTCGCCACCAATGATCCCCTCGGCTACCCCGCCGAGATCCTGTTCCAGGGCCCGGTGGCCGATGCCCTCCAGCATACCGGCCAGCTCACGATGCTCAGGCGGCTGGCCGGCTCGCCGGTGAAAGGCGAGAGCTACGCCCGCGCCGAGATCGTCGCCGGAAGGGTGGGTGCCGAGCAAAGCCCCCCGAAGCGCGAGTTCGAATGAAAGCGATCCAAGTCGCGCGCACCGGCGGCCCCGACGTCCTTGCACTTGTGGAGCTCCCGGCCCCGCGGCCGGGGCCACAGGACGTCACCGTTGCCGTAAGAGCGATCGGCGTCAACTTCATCGATTGCTACTACCGTGAGGGGCGGTACAAAGCCCCCCTGCCTTTCATCCCCGGCCAGGAAGCCGCCGGCGTCGTTACTGCCGTCGGCGCCGCGGTCACCCACGTCCGTCCCGGCGACCGCGTCGCCTACACCGGCACGCTCGGCAGCTACGCCGAGGTCCAGGTCGTCCCGCAAGCCGGAGTCGTCACGCTCCCCGATGCGCTCGACTTCCGCCAGGGCGCCGCCGCGATGCTCCAGGGCATGACGGCGCACTATCTCGCGCATGCGTCGTATCCGATCGCCCCTGGCGACACGGTGCTCATCCACGCCGCCGCCGGCGGCGTCGGACTGCTTCTCGTCCAGATGGCGAAGCGGCTCGGCGCGCGTGTCATCGCCACCGCCGGCTCGACGGCCAAGACGCAGCTCGCGCGCGAGGCCGGCGCCGACGACACGATCGATTATTCCACGCAGGATTTCGCCGTCGAGACACAGCGGCTCACCGGCGGGAAAGGTGTGCATGCGGTGTATGACGGCGTCGGGAAGGACACCTTCGACCGCGATCTGGACGTCCTCCGTCCGCGCGGCATGCTCGTCCTCTTCGGCGGTGCGAGCGGTGCGGTGCCCCCCTTCGATCCGATGCGGCTCACGCAGAAGGGTTCGCTCTTCTTGACACGACCGACGCTCGGGCACTACATCGCCACGCGCGCGGAGCTCGAACAGCGCGCCGGAAATGTCCTCGGCGCCATCGCGCGCGGCGAGCTGGAGCTCCGCATCGAACACGAGTACCCGCTCGACGACGCGGCGCGCGCGCACCGCGACCTCGAGGGGCGGAAGACGACCGGCAAGCTGCTGCTCATCCCAGAGGGGAGGCCCGCGTGAGAGGATCCTTGTTGTCACTGATCGTCGCCGTTGTCGCCTACGGCGCCGCCGCCCAGGGCGCGGCGCGCGCGCCGGCGAGTCCGCTCGCCGCCGACTCGACGCTCTCCGCACGCTCCGTGGCCGCCGGCTTCCGCGTGGCGATCGATGAGGCGGCGGCGAACGATGCCGTACTCGTGTATGCGGGTGTGCCCGTGGTCTGGTCGCGGGCCTTCATCGCGAAGATGCTCGATGCGCAGCCGATGCTCGACTCGATCATCGTGCGGCTGATCCCGGTGCATTCCGAGATCGCGCGCGACAGTACGCTCGCCGTCGTCTACGGCATCACCTCCACGACGCGGCGCGGACCCGCACCCGGCGAACCACAGCTCGGATGGTACGCCAACGTCTGGCGCCGCCAGCCGGAGGGGAATTGGCGGTTGGCGGCCGCGGCGCAGATGGGCGTGGTCGCGTCGCGCCTCGCGGTCGTGCCGCCGGAACTGTCGGCGCCGCCGCACGCGCCCTTCAGCGCGGGGCCGTTCGAACGCTCCTTCACCGACGCCGACATCGCCTTCGCCGAGCTCGCACACCACGAGACGGCCCGTGTCGCTTTCGAGCGCTATGCGTCGCCCCAGGGCGCGTCGCTCTCCGGCGACGGCTTGCTCCTCTTCGGCCCGTCGCAGATCGGGGAGTCGCTCGCCGGCAGCGAGACGCAGGACTGGAAGTGGGCGCCCGTCGCCGCCGGCGGCACGCCCAGCGGAGATCTCGGCTTCACCATCGGCGAAGCATCGATCGG
>Ga0315271_10001071_pt1 | contig 16238 bp, 8 predicted proteins | sample C3_top_MG_FD_204664 | JGI IMG/M metagenome (GOLD analysis project Ga0315271, IMG submission 204664) | Sediment microbial communities from Yellowstone Lake, YNP, Wyoming, USA - C3_top | ecosystem: Environmental > Aquatic > Freshwater > Lake > Sediment | place: USA: Wyoming | collected 2017-08-01 | reverse complement strand
CGGTTGGTCTGGAAGATCTGACCAAGGCCGCTGAACGTGGCGCTGGCGTTACTGCGAACGCAGCCAAGGTTACCTGGAGATACGCCAAGTCACTGGAAGAGGAAACAGCCGCTCGCGACACGGCCATCATTGCTGGTGACGACTATGGCGCGACGCTGGCGAGTGAGAACCACATCATCATGGCGATCAATGACGAGGTCGCCAAGAGCACGGAGGAATACAAGAAGGCAGCCCAGCAGACCGCCGTGGGCAAGACCATCGTCGCCCCTGAGGTCTGGGCGCAGAACAACCTACGGCAACTGTCTGCTTCCCAGCAAGCCAATCAGATGCAGTCTGAGAGGCAGCGCGACGTCACCATCCCAACGGAGTTGTGGAAGTCAACGCTTCTGAACCCGCTTATCCCACCCAGTTCCCAGTTCTATCCAGGGGCTGGATCAGGTGGACAAGCGGAAGCTCAGACGGATTACGACAAGCTCGTCAAGCGTAGTGCGGCTGGCTACCAAGCAGCTCTAGCGGATGTCAAGAAGTACGCCTCCACGACTGGCGAGATGGTCCCCGTACCCAAGGCCGCCACTATCCCGACTGCGCCGTCATGGACCCCAGCTCCGTCTAGAAGTGGGCCACCGGACGAGCGGCCCGAACACAAGACAGCTTCTAGTGGGAATGCGGGACCGTGGGGCGGCAGGAACATCTTCGACGTACTTACATTCGATGCATTCAAGACCCAGGTCCCAGTACCCACAACGCAAACGACAGTCCAAACGGCTGGCGGGGGTCAAGGACCTGGACGTGGCGCGTTCATCCCACCGCAGACACAAACGCAGATGTCCACTCCTTCCACCGATGTAGCCGACTTCGAGGCAGCCTCCGCATCGGCAACGCATCTCTCGGGTGAGATCGCCAATCTCACCAAGGGGATGATGGAAGCCTCCAGGGCCGCCTCTGTGGCTAGCTGGGCAAACCAGATCCGCATCGCCAATCGCTCTCTGGGCGACGCCCTCGGTTTGCTCGGGAAGATCGGTGGGACTCGACTAGGCCACCTCCAGCGTGAGCAGTGGCTGAACTCACGAGCCAGCCAGGCTCTTGGACTCCAGCTCCAGCAGCGTCAGATCACCACGCAGCTCGCCCTCGCCCAGTTCCAGGCACCGGGTGAGACAGGTGAGGAGCGGTACTTCAAGCAGAAGGAAGCCGTCGCCACGGCTGGCATCGCCCAGCAGCAACTGAACTTCTCCTTCAAGGATTTCACGCTGTCGGGACAGATCTGGAAGATCACCGCTGACCGGGCTGCGACGGACGCCCAGCGTGCCATCACCGTGATGCAGTTGGCCCGTGATGCCGAGACGACGGCCATCAACAGCCAGATCCAGATCGCGCTCAAGTCAAGGCTGTTGGCTCAGGAGGTCGCCACCATCGACCGGATCCTCGGTAAGGCGCAAGGCAACTTCTCGACCATGTTGGGTGCCGCTACTAGCGGTGTCGGTGAGTTCGCTGGGTCTCTGAAGGATGGACTCAAGGAGATCTACAAGGCCCTCGGTTACACCGTTAAGGAGAAGAACGGGCAAGTCATAGTCAGCGGTACGAGCAATGCTGGTTCGACCGGTGCGAGGGGAACGTACGGGGCAGGATCATCCACCTACAAGCCCCCGACACCCGCCCCCAAGCCCGAGGCGACAGGCATCCTTGGGATGACGGCTGGCGCGACCGACATAACCGTTGGCGAGGCCGGCGCCGAGACGGTCGCCGTTCTCCGCAACCCGCGCACGTCATCTCTCGCACCGTCGAGTAGCGGCGGCGGCGCTCCCGTCATCAACATCAGCATCAGCGGCCCAGTCGTTCGTAGCGAGCAAGACATCGACGCACTCGCGACCGCTGTGGCGGCGAAGGTCGAACGTAGCCTCAGTCGCAAGGGTCAGATGTTCGGTCTTCGCGGCTCGTCGGTGTAACCGTGAGCGTCGAGGAGCTCTCCGAGATCATGATCGTGGTCAACGGCTATGACGTCACCGCCGATGTCATCTGGGCGCAGACCAACTTCAGCGCCTCGTCTGGAGCCATGCCAGGTACATGTCTGGTCACTCTCAAGCGAGCACAGAGCGAGGCGGCTCCGATCACGCCGGGCAACCAGATCGCCCTGTACGTCAACGGCCAGCGGATGTGGTGGGGCTATCTCTTCGTCCTCGACCAGGGCTACGTCTTCGCAGACGACCCCGAACCCAAGATGGTCCTCAACGGCGTCGACCTGAACATCCTCTTCGACAAACTCATCATGTACAACCACCTCCACCCAACGTGGTATCCAGATGGAGGAGGAACGTACCAACGCGAGAAGGTCACAGCAGATGACGGGAAGGTAGCCGGCTACATCGTGTCCGTGCCGCAGCACACGCTGGACAAGGACTACATCCAGACGATGATGGCGGACTTCGACCTGAACCTGGTCTCACCGCCTATCAGGTACGGGCAAGCGCCTTACCCGCCCAACGACTGCAAGATCACGTCGGTAAGCGAGATCAACACAGGCGACACCGGGGCGACGTGGACACCGCCATCAGCAGGCACGACACTCCGGGCGTTCTTTCAGGACGTGTCGAACAACATCGTTCGCAGCCAGCCTGGGTCGGCCATCTGGTACATCGACCCGGACGGCTACATCGTCTGGGATGACGTTGACCGGATGGCGGCTCCATTCGCCATCGGCGATGGTGGTCCCGACGTTGTCCCCTGTCGCGACCTGACCATCACAACGGATATCAGCAACATCAAGAACGACGTGATCGTCTTCACCGGGACCCTGGACCCGACACCGACCTCGACGCAGGAGCATCTGCGGTTTGTCCAGAAGACCAACAACCCATCGGTGAACCTGTTTGGTCGCTTCCAATGGAGCGAGGTCATGGGTGCCGACTGGATGGACGGCATGATCAATGCCCGCGCCACCAAAGTCCTCACCCAGGAAGGCATCCCGGCCATGAGGGCCGAGTTCACAGTCTTCAAGCCCGGCTTGTACCCGGGCCAGATCGTGAACATCTTCTCTGAGGCCCACACGTTCATCGTCTTTGAACCGGACCTTGGTTTGCAGTATCTCGATGGCATCAACATCCCGATCAGGGCCATCAACATGACCTTCCCAACACCCAACGTGGTGGCGTTCGGCGTCACGTGCAGCTACGACACACAGGATCCATGGGGTCTCCTGCTGGCCCTCAAGCGTCCTCCTACTCGAGGGCTGGTGCAGCCCAACTTCAACGTCATCGACCGCACCAAGACGCCCACGGTGTACATCGAGGCCACCCCGATGACGCTCGTCAAGGAGTACGCCCAAGCCATTGGCGGAGGCCGCTGGCAGACGACCTACGCCTACATCCGCAACAGCCTCACGGTGGTGGTCAATGGCCTACGCCAGACGGGCGTCCCCGAACCAACGGGCGGGACGGCTGGCTTCATCGAACTAAGCCCAGACACGGGTCAGTTCTCCTTCAAGGCAGCATCCGGTGCCCACGTTTACGTCGAGTACCACGTCTGGCACAACCTGACTTAGGAGCAATCAGATGGCAATGATCTTCATGGATGGGTTTGACCAGCCCAGCATCGGACAGTTGGCTTATAGGGGTTGGGGGGCTGGTAACTGGGCCATGTATGCCATGTATACGGGCCGTTTCGGTGTTGGACAGTGCCTACAGGTATGGGAAGACAGCACTATCAGTCACTCGCTTCCGAGTACTTACTCTGCGTTGATCGTTGGTTTCGCGATGGTCGTCCCGAGCAACTCATATAGCGGCAACAGCAAGGACAGAATGACCTTGGGTTCTGTGAAGCTGGGCACTATCGACGTAGGTAGTGGGCAATACGTCTGGGCCATCACCGACCTGACCGGGACAACGCAGGGAACAACACGCTTCACCACCGGGGGCTGGAACTACGTTGAGGCGAAGATCGTCTTTCACGGGTCGACTGGCACAGTCGAGCTACGAGTCAACGGTTTGCCGACGGCGGAGTTATCTGCGACCGGGCGAAACACTGGAGCTGGTGTTTCAGGGTTCAATCTGAGGAACTACTGGCCGCCATCGAGCTATTTCGATGACATTTACTTCTGCGACACGACTGGTCCCGCTCCGAACAACGACTTCCTTGGTGATATCCGAGTCGAGTACCTCGTCCCTACCGGGGCTGGTGCCAAGACCAACTTCACGCCGTCTGCTGCCACCAACTGGCAGACCGTAGACGAGGCTGGCGGGGCGTCGGATGCCGACTACAACTCAGACAATGTGCCGGGGGCAATGGACCTATTTGCCATGTCCAATCTATCTGGCAATGGTCTCGTCTTTGGGGTTCAGCCCAGCGTCCGCGCCTGGAAGAGCGATGCTGGCTTCCGTACTGTCAAAGACGTCGCGTTCATGTCGAACGGTACTGGCGAAACAGCTCGCTACTATCCGTCGCTGAAGTTTGCTGTGGGTGACTCCCCTGCGTTCTCCACGCGGCTGATGTCCCTCTCCCCAGACACAAACGTGGCTTGGACCGTGGCCGAAGTCAACGCCCTCCAGTTCGGCTACATGGTCGGTGAGGCCAGCATGTTCACCCTAGACGCAAGGTTGGTGTAGCCATGGCTGTCGTATTCATGGAAGGGTTCGACCACATCGCCTTGGCGCAGTTGTATGCAAAGGGCTGGAGTCAACCCAGCGGCGGGAGCGTGGTGGCTGGTCGTTTCGCCGGACAGGGCCTAAGAACCAACTCCTCCGCCCCGAACTGTTACTCCAAGGCTCTTCCGGCCAGTTACTCCACGCTAATCGTTGGCTTTGCTTTCTTGCCCACCACAACAGACGCTCGCGACGTGTTGTCGTTGCGTAACGGAACGACAACTGTCGTCAAGGTAGCCACAGTCGTTGTGGGCGGTGTCCCAGTTGTGCGGCTAGTGAATGCTTCGGGCACGACGCTCGCGACCGGAACAACCGGCGTTCCAGCCAATGCGTGGACCTACATTGAACTCAAGGTCGTCGTTAGCGCCACCGTTGGCACCGTGGAAGTCAGACTGAATGGTGCTTCGGCAGCCGAGTGCAGCGGCACCGGGCTGAATACAGGTGCCCTAGACATCGACAATATCGGGCTGTGGTGGGTTGTGACATATCTCAACACGTACGACGACATCTACGTCGTCGACACGTCCGGCTCCGCTCCGACGAACACTTGGCTTGGCGAGGTCCGGGTAAGCACGCTCATCCCAAATGGCAATGGCGCGAACACGGCCTGGACCGGCGCTTATACCGACTGGGACGACATAACGAGCGCCGACGACGACACGACGTATGTCTCATCTTCGACGCCGGGCGACCGAGAGACATCGACCCTGACTGACCTCTCGGCGGCGACTAGCACCGTCTTGCTGTCCAGACCAATCTCGTCGCCCGCAAGGATGATGCCGGGACGAGAACCATCGCGCCTGTGGTCGTTATCGGCGGAACGCCCTACGACGGGACAACGACTGCGGCGCTGTCGTCGTCGTACCTCGACTACACGCAGCTCTACGACAGGCTCGCTCCAGATGGGAATGTGTGGGATGTCACGAAGGTCAATGCGATGGAAACGGGAGTGAAGGAGATCGCATAAATGGCGACTCGGATCACTCAAAACGCCGTTGAGGTCCTTGTCTCGGCGACGCCGCTGGTCCGGGTCACTCAGAACGCTCCCGAAGTCCTTGTCTCAGGGACGCCCTTGGTCAGGGTCACGCAGAACGCTGTCGAAGTCCTCCTCCGCCCAGAGCCACCACTAGTCGTTTCCCAGACAGGTCTCGAGGTCGCCCGAACCGGCGACCCGCCTCTTGTTGTGTCCCAGGCGGGCCTCGAGGTTGCCCATGCTGGCGACCCTGCCCTGGTCGTGTCCCAGATGGGCATCGAGGTTGCCTGGCAGCCACCCAAGGGGACCTTCGCGCTTGATGCCCGCCTCGTCTATGACGACGGCTACCCGACTCGCAAGAGCAACTGGTTCACGGTCGGCGCTCACCTCAGGAAGACGTTCGCCGACTCATTCGCCGTCAACGCTGTCATCGCGAGGACGATGCCGGTCGCGGGAGCGACGTTCACCGTCGCCGCCTACAAGGCTGGTCGCTTCTTCCTCGACGCCGCCCTTGGCAACTGGTTCCAGTCTCCGATTGACGCCGTTCTCAAGACGACGTTCGCGTCAGGCGGTCAGGTAACACTTCGTCCGACATCTGACGCCGTGTCGGACGGAACCATCACCTACTCGACTGGATCGACTGGCTGGAACCTGGTCGATGAAGTCACGCTTGACACCAGCGACTGGTGGGTGCCTGCATATCGCTCTGACACGGGTTTCTTCTCCTTCAGCTATCTGATCCATCGCTTCCCCGAAACGGGGATCCTGTCCGGCGCGACGATCTCGTCCGTTGCCATCTTCGGCAATGCCCAGAACATGGGTGCCCCGGCCTACAAGGTCTTCATCGTTGTCAGGAACCCAGCCACAGGAACCCTCTACCGCGTTCTCGGGTGGGACCAGAGCTACATCGGTGGCGCGGGCCTATCGACGACCGCCGAGGGGACGGTCACGCTCACTACTCGGCCATGGGACTCCCAGCCATGGACGGCGGCAGATGTAAACGCCATCAGTATTGGCGCGAGCGGCGAATACAACCACTCCAGCCTCACCAAGGGCCGACTGGCTCGCCTGTACGCCATCGTCACATGGACCAGAGGCCCCCTAGTCGCCAGTGCGGTCCTGTTCAGGACTCAAGGTGTCTCCCCGCTCAAGACCTTCACCGCGAACGCGGTCATCAAGCGGACGATGCCTCTGTCGATGCCCGAGGCGGGAGCGACGTTCGGCGTCGCCTACCAATGGGGTCCGGGCGGATCGTTCACCGTCGCCGGCATTCGCAAGAAGACGATATCTGGGATACCCCAGACCTTCGTTCTTGCCACCAAGCTCGCGGGCATCTTCCCTCTCGACGCCGAGATCGTTCCGCGCCGTTTCTGGGTCTACGCCCAGGTCGGGTACTTCTTCAGGGTCGACGCTGAGATCATCCCGCTTCGCTTCGTGTCGGACGCTGTCATTCGCAAGACGTTCGACCAAGCAAGCTTCACGGCGGCGGCAGTCAAGTTCAAGACGGCGACTGGTTCCAAGGCGATCAACGCGGTCATCAAGAAGCCCGGTCAACCAGGCTCCACCACCGCCGCAGCGTGGCTGGCTGGTCGCTTTAGCGTCTCAGCCTATGTCTCTCCGTACTTCAGGGCGGATGCCGTCGTCCTCCTGCCGGGGGACATGCTCTTCCCGCTCCCTGGCTTCCTGGTCGAGGCGTCTATCGCCCTCTCCTTCCGAGTGGATGCGTTCGTCCAGCCGTACTTCCGGGCCGACGCCCGACTCGAACTCGGCTTCATGGTCAACGCCGTCATCAAGCGGACCATGGGAACGCCGACCTTCCTGCCGTTGTCCTACCCGGGGACAAGTCAGACGTTCCTCGGGCAGACGGCCAATGTCCTGTCCCCGGTCGTCCCAATCGACCCCGGCGACCGGCTCGTCGTCAACACCGGCAGTCCTCCCAGCGATGGAAGCAGCCTCACGGCGTTCAGTGTCACAGGCATCCTGCGCTACGACATCGGCGTCACCCCAGGCGAGCATTCCGTCGCGGCGATCCCGGGCCTGTACTACATCGTCTCGTCCAAGGGCAACGTCTACCGACCGAGCCTGACGGGTTCTGGCTCGTATTCTGACTGGGCCGTCTCGAGCCTCACCTTCACAGTCGCTGCCTTCATCCAGCCGACGTTCAGGGTGGACGCTGCCATCGTCTGGCACTGGGAGTTCCCGCCAGGCACCCCAGCCCTGACGGCAGCCGCCTGGAAGATGGACCGGGTGGTTTCGTCCTTCAAGGCGGACACCTGGATCCAGCCGTTCTTCATCGTCCGGGCTGAAGTCGTTCCTCGCCACTTCCACATGGACGCCTGGATCAAGTGCGAGTTCAGGATCAACGCCTGGATCATTCGCAAGGTCACCAGCTCCCTGACTGCCAACGCCTTCATCCGAGGCTACTTCAGGGTCAACGCAGTCCGCAAGGGTACTCAACTCAAGACCTTCACAGTGGGTGCCTTCAAGACGGCACCCCACTTCGGGACGTTCTCCATCGGCTCGTGGGTCCTTGCTCACTTCAGCATCGGGGCGTCATTCAGGCTCACGAAGTATCGGAGCTTCACGGTCGCGGCGTGGCGGATCTTCAAGATCTCCTCGAGCTTCCCGGTCAATGCCTACATCAAGACGTACTTCTATGCCAACGCGAATGTCTACCGCCCGGCGGAGTTCATCGACCCGATCCCGTCCTTCGCTGCTGATGCTCGCCTGGTCAAGCTGATCTTCGGTGACTTCGCCGTCGGCGCATACATCGAGGGATGGTTCAGGGTTGCGGCCATCAGGCGTGAGACATTCGAGAAGTCCACGACCATCAACGCCGCCCTTATCTGGAAGCGTTCTTCCCCTGGCGACTTCGACCCGATCAGGATCAACGCTTCGATCACCGGCTTCCAGACGAACGCTGTTATCAGGCGCAATGACCAGAGGTTCCTGTTCAATATCTTCGCCCTGAAGGACATGGCTCATCCACCCAAGACCTTCTTGGTCGAGGCAGAGAAGCGCGATCCGGGAGCCTACTGGGATCCCTTCACCGAGACGTGGCTGCACCTGCACTTCTTGGTGGACGCCCATCTTCGTGTATCACGCTCTGGGGTCCTCTCGATAGCAGCATCCATAACGGAAGCCGGAACTCCGATCAGGTCGTTCCCTGTGGAGGCATTCCTGTTCGTGCCGGGTATGACTGGCACAGGCGAAGACATCTGGGCCGAAGCCTGGATCGCGCTACACGAAACAACTACTGCCTTCGAGGGGTTCACCGCCAAGCAGAAGATTGTTCGCAATCTCATCACGGAGCCATTGTCATTCCCCGGCGAACACAGCCCGATGGGCATGTACGGGAATTTGACTGAGGACAACTGCAATATCCTCTATGGACCGTTCACCCCAATCGACCTGACGCCCGTCACCGTGACGTTGTGGGAGTACCCGTTCGGCGTCGACTGGCTGGACATCCGCTCCACCAATGAGCAGAACGGGATGTATGGGGTCATGCCATCGGCACCTGGCCCACATGTCTTCTGGCCGTCCTACTACTTCGAGGGTCATTACGTCTGGGTGTACAACCAGACCACCCCGGCATACAACCCAGCCCTGACCGGCTCTGGGTTGATCAGCTTCTACCGCGACGACACGGTCACTCTGTCCCTGCCGGCCCCCACCCTCGATGCGTGGGTCGTGGGCACCACCGGGACCCCGTTCACCATCAATGCCGAAGTCATCGGCAGAACGAAGCTCAGGGCGTTCGCGGCGAACGCGGAGATCTTCGGTGTTGGTGAAACTCGCGGGGCACTCGATGCTAATGCCACCGTACTCGCTGACCGACCGTACTTCTTCCTGGTCGGAGCGGTCGTGGAGGTCTGCCACTTTAGCCTGGACGCCGTCCTGTACCACCCGAGCTTCACGGTGGATGCCTGTATCCCGCCGTATTTCGCGGCGAACGCCGTCATCAAGAAGACGATCTCCCAGTCCCCGATTGGCCCGCTCATCAACGCCGTGATCTGGACCTCAATCGTCACGCGCTCCTTCCCTGTGAACGCCTACAAGAGCACAGCCAAGCGCGGCTCATTTGCGGTGAGTGCGACCATCAAGAGGACCACCGTCGATGCCTTCATCGACAGCTTCAGCAGAACCACCACCAGTGGCCTTGGTGGTGACTGGGTTCCCATCGGGCGTCATTGGGGAGGGGCAACGTACTTCCCTGATGCTAGCCCTCCGTATGACACCGTCGTCAATGGAGGGTTCGCTCGCACCAAGGCGTATCCCAGCGTTGAAACGACTGTCCCCTACTGGGAACCCTGGATCAGGGAACGCTTCAGCAACCCGTACCTCGGCTTTGAGCGGGCCACCTTCCAGTTCGATTTCCTGACCGCCAACGTCTGGTGGGACTCGGGGGGTGCAGTAGGCACCTATGTCCTTCAGGTTGGTGCTACGACCTTCTTCCTTCAGCCAGCATCCAATGTCTATGGTGGTGCAGGGATCTGGCTAGCAGATGAGTTCACTGAGCCTCTTGCACCTCACGAGATCAGGACGATCCCTGCACCTCCTGGGTTCACCGTCCATTACTACGGTCCACTCTTCCATGACCTAGCCTGGACGTTCCCAATCGATGCCCGCATCGGAGTCTTTACCGACCCAACTCCTCCAGCGAATTCGTTCTCTTTGGATGCGCTCATCGACATTTATCCGTACAGCACATTCAGCGAACTCGAATACTGCCTGATCGACGCTAGCTCAGGCTTCATGTTGATGAACTACGGGACATCCCATGGCGGCTCATTCGAGGTCAACGGCGACTCCAAATACATGCCTCATCTCCGCCTCAACAAGGAGGCGTGGTACACGATCAAGCTGGAGCTTCATGAGTTGTCCGGTGAGATCGACCGATACAAGATCTGGCGAGCAGGGGATGCCGAACCAGAGGCGTGGTTCGACATGGCGATCTACCGACATGACGACGGTAGCCTCCGGTCGGTCCAGAAGCCCTGGCGCGAGGACCTGGACCATCTTCCGCAGGGTGGCTATGTCCCCGGGTCTGATGACCAGGTTCGCGGAGACTACTACTGGAGGCCAGCCGACTGGCGCAACGGCAGCGGGATGTGGTGGGAGGGTGGCTACCTTGAGACGAGTTCCCGCGTCGCCTTCATCCATGGAGCCTGGAACCCCGGGACTTTGACGTTCGAGGCACCCATCGCCCGTCAGCTTGTGCCGGCTGGCATCGACAACTTCATGGTGTTCCCCGACGGGCTTCATGTCAGTTTCATCGCGAATGCCATCGTTTGCGATATCAATGGTGTCTTCCCGGGACGTATCGGAACGGCGACAGCAGACGCACGAGTTGACCTCATTCACAGCCTCGGCCATTTCCACGTCGAGGCCATCGTCGGCGGTCCACTTCAGCGTAAGGGCCGGATCTACCTGGCTGCCTACATCCCAGTCCAACCGAAGAGCTTCCTAGCCAACGCTGTCATTGCGCCTACCTTCACGGTCAGTTCGTGGATCGGCTCCGAAGGTGGTGGCATGGGTGGCTTCCATGCCAATGCCTACATTCGCGGCAGCGCCTACATCATCTTCCCGGCAGACGGCGGCCCCAAGACCGACCCATATGGCAACCCGCCGATGATCGGGCGCAGCTTCAAGGTCAAGATCGAGGCGTTCATCCCAGACCCGATCCCGATGGGCAACGACACCGAGATCGAACGGCTCATCAGCCTGATCCTTGAGGCCGAGCAAGAGCTTGAGGCGATGTACTGCGCCTACACCCACTACACGCCCCAGGACTCGACGGCCAAGACGTCTCCCAGCAGTTACCAATCCCACCCGGCTCCGAGCGGTAGCGGCTACACGGGGAGCAGCTTGCCGAACACCATCTCCCAGATCGGGTATCTCGGGGCGGGTGACATCGACGACTGCTGGTGCGTCGCGACGATCTGGGCGGCCAAGGCAGCCGGTGTCCCTGACTGGCACGTCTCAGTCACCGAATACCGGCACTGGGCACGCAACCCAGACCGTCCAGGGTCAACGGGCGGCACGCTCGACCACGTCATCCGTGGAGCCAGGGGCTGCTGGCCCAACGCCAAGGTGCGTCGATATCGTTCAACCAGTTGGGATGGCTTCATCTCTCTGCTCAAGGCGGGCTGGATCGGCTCGCTGGCGGTTCGGTGCAGCGCCCTCCCGTTGCGCCTCCAATACCACTACAAGCTCCTCCACCAGGTCGGGGTCGCGTACCACAATGGCAAGTACTACATCGCCGATCCGCTCGCTCCCAACGGATCGCGGCCCAAGGAGATCACCGGGGCGGAGATGCGGAAGGCGGCCCGTGGTTTCGTGGGCGGAACCATCTGCGCTGCGTTGATTTCGTAGGATGAGGACATGACGTACACCGAGCGGGCATTCAACGTCAGCGACGAAGACGAGATCAAGCGCATCCGAGAGTACATCGCCGCTCTCAAGGCAGAGCTGGCCCGTGTCCGATCTCTGGACCCGGTCGAAGCCAGTTGGGATGCAATCGGCGTCGTGCAGAGGCAGATCGATGCGCTACTCAACTACCCCAAGAACGCACGCCCTCCGGCAGACACAGCAGAACTAGCCAGGCTCGAGGCCGAACTCAACACGCTCATGGAGGAAGAGCAGCAGATCCTGAGTACGCCACCCATTGACAACGCTGCCCTCGCCGCCAACCGCGCCGCGCAAGCTGCCGTCGAGGCCGAGATCAACGTCATTCTCTCCGAACCCCCGACCCAGGGGCTGACTGAGGCACAGAAGGATGGCCTGACGAGACTGTACGCAGAGCGCGACGACGTCATCCAGCGGTATCGAGCAGCCCGCGAGCCGAAGCGCAATGGCCTGATGCGAACGGACCCCTTGGCCTGGCAGGACATCACGGGTGATGTCGTCTGGGCGCAGACCAACTTCACGCAAGCTGCCCGCACCGGCCCAGGCAGCTTCACCATCACTCTCAAGGGTTCTCATCCATTCCGAGCTGGAGAAGAGATCCGTCTCGCGATTGACGAGTTCCTGACCTTTGGCGGCTGGGTGACTAGCGTGGATCGCGGATACTTCTTCGCGGACTCAATCGAACCCAAGACGGTTCTACATGGGACGGACTACAACATCCTGTTCGACCGGCTGGCGCTCCGTAACTATCCATGGGAGTACTCAGCAAGCCTGGCCCGCAGCAGGATGATGATGGGGGCGTACCGAAACTGGCCTGACTTCACGCAGGGCACGATGGACTCGGACATGATCGACGTGGTCTTTGGCGAGTACCTGTTGCCGGACCTTCCGATGGGTTTCGACTTCACGAGCGGCGTGGAGTCCATCACCACACCGGCCCCGGTCTCGACGTGGGCGATGCCGGAGGCTGGCTCCACCGTGAGGCGGTTCATGCAGTCCATCAGCATGATCACGTCGGGCGTCTGGTTCATCGACCCCTACATGGTCCTTCGGTATACCGACCGCACCCTGCTAACGGGTCCACCGTACGCCATCACCGATGGCCTGGGCGGCATCAGCAGCCAGAACATGACCATCTCGACGGATATCAGTCCCATGACCAACGACGTGTTCGTTTGGGGAACCTTGGCTGAGACGGTGTCAGGCGAGATCATGGTTCAGCGTGACGTGGGTGATGCTGATTTCTGGGAGCGGTACTGGATCAACCGCATCAACCTGATCCAAGCGGCTCTCACCAAGCTCCTGACTATCCCGCTGTCAAAGCGAACGGCGAAGCAGAAGAGCGCGATCACGACGTACCGGAACCGCATCACTGCCTACAACGCGAACCTGGCGGACGTCAGGGCCAGGTCGTGGGACCCGACCAGCGGGCTGCCTCGTCCTGCGAACGCCATCGTGAACTCCGTTGACACCTGGGGACGATGGCAGACGGGGGAGTTCAGGTCTGATATCCACGACCAGGACTGGCTCCAGATGCGGGCGCATGCCATCTTGAACCGATACGATGAACCCCTCATCAAGGCTAGGGCGACGATCTGGGATCCGGGCTATCAGGCTGGTCACGTCGTGAATGTGAAGTCGTCCGCCCATGGTCTGGACACCACGCTTGTCATCCGCCAACTTGACATCAGTTTCTCAGTTTCCAAGGAACCACACGACGGTAAGTTCTATGCGCTCCCCAGGTTCGACCTCGAGATGGGCCTCGAACCGGAAGCGCCGTGGAACATCTATGACTTTCTCCCCTTCCCGGACGGCGGCACTGCTGGTCTTGGCGGGGATACGACCGGAGGCTGATGGATGCCATCACGAGGATCGTCTGAGGTTGCCCAAAGGCGTTTCTGGAGCGTACTCAAGGACACGCCCGGGATCATGTGGATCGGCCCATGGGGTGGCGCACCGCCGCCGGAGCGTGGCACGGCCATGTTGTACTCAGATACTGGTTTCGCTGCCAGTCTTTCAATCTTCGACAACGGCCCCATCACGTTCCCACCTGAGCATAAGTTGGCGCGGCACTGGTGGCTCGTCTACTCCAACCATGTCAATACCCTCGGATCGGTCGACTTCGATGTCGGTCACGCATGGATCTTCAAGCCGTATTCCACCGACTGGGAGTTGGTTGGTGGCGACTGGTGGATGCGAGGCCACGACTGGGCAACAGCCAACCTGTTCATCGACTCCCACATCATGCCCACCACGCTCCATTACACGGCATGGGCAGACACGCCCAAGACAACGAACGACCCCATCGCTCCGGCCTGGGTTTACAAGCCTGACTCAGGGGCACAGGGATGGGGTACTGCCGGGCTGCTGTATGGCTATCTCAACGACGTCTACTTCGGCAACAACGAGATGGGTGGCAACAAGCCGAACGTGGGCGACGGCCCCAAGCGATTTGCCGTTGGTGACCTGTCGAAGACGTACTCTGGCCTGTGGGGAGGCTTTGGCATCAACCATGGGGTGTGTATCAATGCCCGCTCTGGACCAGTCGATATCATCGACGCGGATACCAGGATCGGATGGGCCTGCCTGACTGATGCCGAGTGGCACTTCGACCTCTGCCATCGACCGCAGATGATGGCGATGACGACCTTCAACAACCAGATCGCCCACCTCAACACGGGCGGCGATACACAGAGCGAAGGATGGGGCACGGACATCGTCGCCATCCATGAGGCGACCGTCGAGTTCAACGACGGCACGCAAGAGGTCTATCGTCAGTTCACGGTCGACGTCAGCCCTGCTCGCAGCACCCTGAACGTCTACACCCTGAAGGGTGAACAACTGACCTACGGAGTCGACTACGTCCACGATGACTGCGACAGGAGTGGGCGATCCTACCGCCTGCTGGATACGCCCCTCACCGACCCGGCTGATCCATGCGACCGTCCGTATGCGCTCATCGTGACGTACCTCATCGTGGCGACGACGCTTCACGCCGCTGGCAGCCGCAAGGGTCGCATCACGGACACGAACGTCGGCAGCAACCGGCGGTCAGAAGATGACGTCAGGGGGCTGTGATGTTCGACTATGGAACCTGTGACTTTTCCGAGTTCGTGGACTACATGGAGGCCAATCTTCCCCAGCCATGTCCGCCTGCGTCTGAGTACGCCAGGACCAGGACGTGGGAGAACGTCGATGAGTCCCCTCCCGAGTTCGGCTACCACCTCCTGCTCTGGTTCAAGGACGTGCAGGGGCCGATGTTCCGGGCCGGGACGGTCCAGCTCATCGGCAGGGATCCGTTCTGGTCGGCTCGAGCATGGATGACTGTGCCCGGCTTGACCAAGGCCGAGTACGACTACCTCTTCTCCAGGTGCTACCAGCGATACCAGGACACCTTCGGAAAGCGTGTCGAAGAGGGTTCCCTTGAGCCTGGCAGTCGTGCTATCGTCCGATGAAGCAGCCGGGAGAGCCGCTCTATATGAGGTTCTCCCGATGCCCAGCGATGAGACAACCCTGACCCTGGCGATCATCCTCACAGCCGGTGGCGCGGTCGCGGCCTCCGCCCTCGTGACGGGACTGGTCCAGCTCTTCAAGCAACTCGGCACCCTGCTCGACGGTCGCGAGCGCCTGGTGGCGTTCGTCCTGTCGGCCCTGCTCGTCATCGTCGCGTTCGCTGCCGGCGTGCAGGACACGAGCCTGACGATCTCCGTGCAGTCCGTCTTCGCGGCCTTCCTGGCTTGGTATGGCATCGCTCGCCTGTCGATGGCAAACTATGCCGACGTGACCAAGGAAGCCAACAGTCTTCGCGGCGAAAGCATCTGACGTGACGTCCCCCGGCACCGATGGGGTGCTCTCCTCCTCACCGCCATGAGCGTGGGCGGGCAAGCCCGTCCACCCATCAAGGCGGAGGATTACGGTCTTCCGATGAAGTGTCCACGGGATGAGTGCGGCTTCGGCTGGCTCAAACTCCCTGGCATCAAGATGCGAAAGTGCCCCAACTGCGATGGGGAGCTGGTCTCTACGAGGCCAAGGAAGAGGAAGAGATGAGTGAGGCCGCCATCCTCCAGTTGATCTCGACGACGGGGGCGGCGGCAGCTCTCTTCTGGGTGGTCTACCAGTTCGTTCAAGGCAAACTCCACAACCAGGCAGAGATCGATGCCTACATCAAGCGGATCGACGACCTCAATCGCATCAACACGAAGTACGGAGACCAATTTGATGCG
>Ga0315271_10001070_pt1 | contig 16263 bp, 12 predicted proteins | sample C3_top_MG_FD_204664 | JGI IMG/M metagenome (GOLD analysis project Ga0315271, IMG submission 204664) | Sediment microbial communities from Yellowstone Lake, YNP, Wyoming, USA - C3_top | ecosystem: Environmental > Aquatic > Freshwater > Lake > Sediment | place: USA: Wyoming | collected 2017-08-01 | reverse complement strand
TAATATCCTTGAGCAAGCTCACGAAATAGCCCGACCAGCCAACGGCAACGGTCGAGGCGGCAAGACCGTATTCAAGTATCAACAATAAGCCCATCACCCAGGCGGCGATTTCGCCCATTGAGGCGTAGGAATAGGAGTAGGCGGAGCCCGACACCGGCAGTGCGGAGGCAAGCTCGGCATAACACAGCGCGACGAATGCGCACAGCGTACCGGTGATAACGAACGAGATCATGATGCCGGGGCCGGCGAATTCCGCCGCGGCACGCCCGGTCAGCACGAAAATGCCGGTGCCGATGATGCAACCAATGCCCAGCGAGATGAGATTGAGCGCACTCAATGAACGCTTGAGTTCACCCTTGGCCTGCTCGGCCTGCATTTGGGCAACGGATTTACGCAGGAACAGCCGGTGCAAACCGGTTGCGCGCGGGTTTGAGCCTTGAGCAGCTTTCATGTTTTTAGGTTCCCTATTTTTAGTAGGGCCAAGCGTACTTTAGTGTGCGATGGCGCGCAATCGAATGGTCAATTCCCTGAGGGTTAGCTGCGGACGCCGGCGATAACCATGTGCCGGTCACCCACGCTTTGCACCCCGAGGTTTGCCAGGCCCGCCTGGCGCAATTGAGCCTGGACTTCCTCCGGTGTAAAGGCGGCCAGCAGGGAGTTGCGGAAGTCCTCGCGCAGGATTTCAGGCGCTTCCCGGGCGTATTCATTGACCAGGTCGTCAGCCGCCTGCACGCTGGCCGGGCGCCGCAGGTCGCCCACGAATACCCGGCTGCCCGGGCGCGCATGATCGCGCACCGCGGCCCAGAACCCGGCCGGGTCATCAAAATGGTGTAACAGGCTGTTGCTGATGACGCCCGCATACTCACGCACGGGGATATCCGGGCCGGGTATGTATGCCTGGTGGAATTCCACCCGCTGGCGAAATTCTGCGAACCTGGTACGCAAATCCTCCCTTGCCCGCTCCAGCATCCGCGCTGAACCATCAACGGCTATCACGCGCGTCTGCGGGAAGTCACGCAGGAAGCGAAAGGTATCATCACCTGAACCGCAACCGAGGTTGAGGAACAGCCCGGCAAGCGATTCCCGCGGAAAGTGTTCGGCGATCTGCAGCATGAGCCGGTCATGCGCCTCCGACCAGTCCGCGGATGCGTAGGCATCGACCTGGGCCGGATCATCCATCAGGGCGGGTTCGGGGATTCGTTCAAAGCCGGCCATGCACTTCTCCTTAGTCATCTTCGCGGTCGATGGTAAGCGCCGCCGGAGGTCATTTCAACCGCGCCGCGTCTTCCACCGAGGCCTGGGCTTGCTGCTATGATTGCGCGGCCGCAATGAATTGCCTTTCGACCACCAGGGGGTAGCCATGCCAAAGAAGGTCCTGAGCAGATTTATGTGGCTCGCCATAGCCATTGGCGGCGCATCCGCCATCGGCGGCATTGCCATCCATCGCGGCGAGTCGATCAACGCCATCTGGTTCGTAGCTGCTGCAATTTGCACCTACCTCGTGGGCTACCGTTTCTACAGTGCATGGATTTGTGCCCGGGTCCTGACACTGGACGAGACCCGCGCGACGCCGGCGGAGCGATTCAACAACGGGCGCGATTTCGTTCCCACCAACCGTTGGGTCACCTTTGGCCATCACTTTGCAGCCATTGCCGGCCCCGGCCCGCTGATTGGCCCGACCCTGGCAATGCAGTTCGGCTATCTGCCCGGCACCTTGTGGATACTGGCCGGTTCAGTGCTGGGCGGCTGCCTGCAGGACATGGTGATCCTGTTCTGCTCGACGCGGCGTGACGGCCGCAGCCTCGGGCAAATGGCGCGTGACGAGCTCGGCCTCATCGGCGGCTGGGCAGCCATGGTCGGCGCCATGCTGATCATGGTCATCCTGATCGCGGTGCTGGGCCTGGTGATCGTTAACGCCATGAAGCACAGCCCCTGGGCCACCAGCACGGTGCTGGGAACCATTCCGGTGGCCATGCTCATTGGCATCTACATGCACGGCATTCGGCCGGGCCGCGTGCTGGAAGGTTCGCTGATCGGCATTTCCTTGTTGCTGGTATGCGTAGTCGGCGGCGGCTGGGTTGATCACAACGAATCACTGCGTAGCCTGTTTGACTGGAGCGGCGAATCGGTCGCACGGTTTGTCATGCTGTACGGGTTCGCGGCTGCGACCTTGCCGGTATGGCTGCTGCTGGCTCCGCGCGACTACCTCTCGACCTTCCTCAAGCTTGGCGTGGTGTTCATGCTGGCGATTTCCATCCTGTTCCTGGCGCCGGAAATGAAAATGCCGGCGCTGACGCAGTTCGTCGATGGCAGCGGGCCGATCTTCAAGGGCACACTTTTTCCCTTTGTGTTCATCACCATCGCCTGCAGTGCAGTTTCCGGTTTCCATTCGCTGGTAGCGTCGGGCACTACCCCGAAACTGCTGTCGAACGAACGCGACATCCGTCTCATCGGATACGGGTCGATGGCGCTGGAATCCCTGGTTGGCATCATGGCCGTGATCGCGGCCTGCGTGCTCGATCCGGGTGTGTATTTCGCCATCAACAGTCCGGCCGGGGTGGTGGGCAGTGAGGCCGTGGCAGCGGTTGGCACGATTTCCTCTTGGGGCTTCCCGGTCAGTGTCGAGCAAATGGAAATGCTGGCCAGGGAGGTGGGGGAGAAGACCCTGTTTGCGCGCACCGGGGGAGCGCCATCGCTGGCGGTAGGCATGGCCACGATTTTCAGCAGCACCTTCGGCAATTCGCTGCTGTCGCTGTGGTATCACTTCGCCATCATGTTCGAGGTGCTGTTCATCCTGACCACGCTGGACGCCGGCACGCGGGTTGGCCGCTTCATGCTGCAGGACATGCTCAAGCATGCCTGGAAACCCATGGCCAGGCTTTCGTCTTACCCCGCCACCGTCATATCCAGCGGGCTCTTTGTTGCTGCTTGGGGTTACTTCCTGTGGCAAGGCGTGAAGGATCCGCTGGGTGGCGTCAACATCCTGTGGCCCTTGTTTGGCATTTCCAACCAGTTGCTGGCAGGCATTGCACTGTCGGTAGCCACGGGCATCCTCATCAAGATGCACAAGGCGCGCTTCGCCTGGGTGACGGGCGTGCCGCTGGCGTGGCTGGCGGTCGTGTGCACCAGTGCTGCCTGGGAAAAAGTGCTGAGTTCCAACCCTGCCATCGGTTTCCTCTCCGGCGCTGCCCAGATGCAGCAGCAACTTCTAGCCGGTACGCTGCCACCGGAGCGCGCGGCAGTGGCGCCGCAGTTGATCATCGGCCAGCAGATCGACGCGGCGCTCGCGCTGTTTTTCGCCTTCGTGCTGTGGGTGGTCATCATTGAAATGCTGCGCATGTCGCTGCGCTTGCGCTCCGGTAAATCGGTGCTGCCCCTGTCCGAGTCGGCGTATGTCAAGACCCGGCTTGAATCCGCCTTGGCTGCTTCCTCAACCTGATGCGTCGCAAGGAGATGGCCATGAGTCCCGCAAGTTATTTCAAACGCTTCTGGCAGTTCCTGCGGCAGGTGACCGGGGATGACGCCTATGAGCGCTACCGGGCGCATCATGCCAGTGCCCACCCGCATGGATCACACTGTGGTGAAGCACTATTAAACCGGCAGCAGTTTTTCAAATTGCGCCAGGATGACAAGTGGAGCAGGGTGTCGCGCTGCTGCTGATGCAGATAGCAGCAGCCTTATACTCGGTCACCAACGCTTTAACGTGCTGTTGGGTTTGGAGATGACCCCATGCTGAAAGATTTCGCCAGGAAGATTTACGGCAACTTTATTGTAATGCGTCATCTGTCAGGCCAGAAAAGGGTTCCTTATCTGCCACAAGAAAAGTGGCAGGCGTTGCGCGATGCACGGGTTCGCGCGATTGTTCGACATGCCGCCGCAACGGTGCCTCATTACCGCGACTTGTTTCGAACCGAGGGAATTGACCCACGCGAGATTCGCTCGGCGACTGACCTGGACCGCCTTCCCTTGCTGGATAAAGCTACGATTTGGCAGGCACCTCAACGATTCTTGTCAGAGTCTTATAACGTTAAAAACGCCCTGCCTCTTGTCACCAGCGGTTCGGCAGGCAAGCCGCTGACCGTGTACCACGATCATGACTCCTTGCTGGCCAATATCGCTTTCGGTGAACGGGAGCGGGAAGTGCTTGCCCAGCTTTGCGGCAGAGGTGTTCGCTGGAGGGAGGTTCTGCTGCTTTACACAGGCTCGACCTTCGGCAAAGTATTGAAGTTTTACCAACAAGCGACATTCATACCGCTACGGCCCGACCGTCTGTTCCTGTCCCTTGCCGACCCCATCGAGCAGGTCGTGGAAGCCATTAACAGGTTTCGACCTGATGTAATAATCGGCTATTCCGGTTATTTGGAAATGTTGTTCAGGACATTGGCGGCGCGATCCATGCAAATGCACTTGCCGCGCCTTGTGGTCTACGGGGGCGAAGCGATGACCGAACCCGGGCGGGAGTTCATAAGAGAGCGATTTGGGGTGACCCTCACCTCGCTATACAATGCAGTGGAGTCCTTCAAAATTGGATTCGCTTGTGAAGTTGGCAATGGCTATCACCTGCATGCAGACCTCTGCCACGTGAAGCTGGTCGACAGCAATGGAAAAACGGTGGCGGATGGTGAAAAAGGGGAGGTCGTCATCTCAAATCTGGTAAATCGGGCAACAGTTCTCTTGAACTATCGCTTAGGCGATGTTGCGTCCCGGGTGAACCGAAAGTGCGCTTGCGGCCGAACATTGCCACTGCTCTGCGAACTTGAAGGCCGCCTGGAAGATATCATTGTCCTGCCCGATGGTTCTTTCGTTCATCCGCTCGCGATTTGGGGCGTCTTCAAAGGCAAGCCTGAGGTGTTGCGATACCAGTTGATCCAACACGCAACCGACCGATTTGAACTACGCTTGGTGACGACCGACCCGCAGACCTATCAGTGTCTGTTGCCAACAATCCTTGAGGAGTTCCGCATGCTGCTGGGCAACTCCGCAAACATTGAGGTCAACTATTACCAGGATTTGAAGGCTCAGGGACCTGGTAAATTCCGCGCTGTGATTTCCGCCTGCCACAAAAACACGTCATGAAATACCCGAGGCCATCTCAGGTAAAGAGCCTTCAACTGGATAAGATGAAAGTCCCCGGTTCAGTTGAAATTCTCGGCTTTGCCCGGCGGCTTGGATGGCGACGTGCGTTTTTTCGCGGGGTTTACGTGGCAACAAATCAGGCGGTAAGACTGTCGATCTTCGATTGCTTCCGCCTTCGGCGGGAAGACATCAATACGGAGCTTACCAAAACGGTTGGCGGTTACGAGTGCCGTTTTCTTGCGCCGCACGAAGCCAGCCGTTTTTTCTGCCAACTCGACAGTGAGGTTGCCAGAAGTCTTCACGAGGCCCTCGCCCGGGGCGACAAGGCCTACGTTATTCTTGACGGTGAGCGCCTCGCCAGTATCGGACTGTACGCTGAAGCTCCCACCCCGATCCTGAGCGATCTCACCGTGCATTTTGACCCCCCTTCGTGGTATATGTACCGAGGTTATACGCAAGCGGCGTATCGCGGACAGCGCCTCCATGCCCTCGGAATCTTGCGGGCCGCGGTGGAACTGTTCGACCTTCAGGTTCCGCAGCTTGTTACGCTATGCGAAAGGACCAACTATCCCGCCACGATCTCAGTGCACCGAATGGGTTGGCAGCGTTGCGGCGCCTTGTATCGAGTCGGTATCGGGCCGTGGACGCGGCTCGGGCAAACTGCCACAGCCAGGGCGAACGGAATGCGGCTCCAGTTGCGATCCCCACGGATATGAGTATTTTGGAACTATCGAGAGCGGCCGCTTATGGGCTCGTCCACAGCGGCCACAGCGCCTGGGTGCAGCGGAGATGCAGGGCTGCGTTCGAAAGCGTCGAACGGTTCTGCCTTTTCATTGGCTATCCGCGTAGCGGGCATAGCATTGTTGGTGCCCTGCTCAACGCTCACAAAGACGCTGTTATCTCCCACGAGTTGATTGTTCCTCCTCTCATTATCAAGGAATGCAGTCGCAACGACATTTATTCGCAAATCGTTGCCCGTGCGAACTGGTTTAACATGCGAGGGAATACGACCAATTACAAGTACGATGTTCCGGGACAATGGCAGGGGCGGTTCGAATCACTGCGAGTCATAGGAGACAAGCGCGGCGGTGCTGTGTCCTTATGCATTATTGAACATCCGGATTTCCTTCAACGCGTGCGGGCCCTTGTTGGCGTGCCGCTGCGGCTGGTCCACGTCGTTCGGAATCCCTACGACAACATAGCTGCTATTTCCATCTGGCACCAAATGCCGCTTAAGGAAAGTATCGACTTCTATTTTCTCCACTGCCAAGGGACATCGATGCTGAAAGTTCTTGCCGATCCGGGCGAAGTCATTTCCATTCGTCACGAAGAGTTGATTAGCATGCCAAGAAAGACGCTGACGGATCTTTGCACCCACCTTGAGCTCGAAATCTATCCCGGCTACCTCGATGACTGCCGTGCCGTTTTGTTCGACAGACCAACTTTCACGCGAAGTAAAGTTAATTGGGAAGACAACCTCATTGATGAGGTCGCAAAACGCTCACGTGCATTTTCATTTCTACACGGCTATCGCTTTGAACTTCCCTGAACCTTTCATAGAACTTACGCCGTTGGTGCCTTGAACAGCCAACGCCAGTATTGGGAGACAACTCCCAGGAAATGGCAAGGGGAACAACCGCAGAGGCTGTGGCGTCAGCATAGCGATGCTGTGAATCTGGCGTTGGTGCAGCGCTGGTGGCCCGACGAGCCCGTCGAGTCGGTACTGAAGACCGACCTGTTCGATGAAGTCTTTGGTGAGGGGCTGTATCCGTTCATGCATTCAAAAGTCCGAACTGTCGGCGGCATCGATATTTCTGAATCAATCGTTTCTGCAGCCCGAATGAGGTGTCCGGAACTGCAACCCGCGGTCGCCGATGTGAGGTCGCTGCCCTTTGGGTCTGACACGTTTGATCTCATCGTTTCCAATTCGACCCTTGATCACTTCGAAGCGGCGGGTGATATCACCGTTGCCGTGGGCGAGTTGTATCGCGTGCTTCGGCCGGGCGGCCACTTGGTCCTCACATTGGACAATCTCCGCAATCCTAAGATCGCACTGCGCCAAGCCCTGCCGTTTCGCTTACTGCATGCCCTGGGTTTGGCGCCGTATTTTGTGGGCTCGACCTTGGGCCCCCGGGGACTATGCCGGGAGGTCCGTCAAGCCGGCTTCCAGGTGATCGATACCACTGTCGTGATGCATTGCCCCCGGGTAATTGCCGTGGCCATCGCCGGCCTGCTGCAACGGCATGCAGGGTATCCTGCACAGCAATGGTTTCTGCGCACCCTGATGGTCTTTGAAAAGTTGTCATGCCTGCCGACGCGTTCCTTCACCGGTCATTTCGTGGCTGTCAGGGCCGTCAAATAATGTTCGATTTCGGCGGGTAAATGGAGCGAAAATCACGTCAACGACGGCCCCGCCGCCAATCACAAACAGGATGGTCACCCGCCCAGGCCCGGTCCAAAGCCGTCCGCCCTGGCTTTATAGGTGGACAGTACAAGCCCCTCACCGACAGGGAAATGGAGCGCATCCACCACACCGTGCTGGATGTGATGGAGAATTAGGGCTTTGCCGATGCTATTCCGTCCATGGTTGAGACCATCACGGCGGCTGGTGGCTGGATGAGTGAAGACGGCCGTCTTCACTTCCCCCGCACCCTCGTCGAAGACATCATCGCCCGCGCCCCCAAGAGCTTTGTCATGCCGGGGCAAGACCCCAAACACGACATGGAAATTGGTGGCAACCGGGTGCATATGGGCACAGGCGGCGCCGCCCCTGAAATCATAGACTTCAAAACGGGTCGCTACCGCGAGTCCACCTCCACCGACCTCTACGACATCGCCCGACTGGTAGACACCCTCGACAACATCCACTTTTTCTGGCGCACCAACATCACGCGCGACGCACAGACGATGCGGGATGTAGACCTCAACACCGTTTATGCCAGCATGAGCGGGACCGGCAAGCACATCGGCGCCAGCTTCGTCATTGGCGAGCACGTCTATGCGGCAGTGGAGATGATGGATTATGTATTGGGTGGCGAGGGGGCGTTTCGGCAACGGCCGTTCTGTTCCATCTCCTGCTGCCACGTCGTTCCCCCTCTCCGCTTCGCCCAGGAATCATGCGATGCCCTCGAAGCCGCTGTCCGCACCGGCATGCCCATCACTCTGCTCTCCGCCGCCCAGGCTGGCGCCACCAGTCCCGCCGCCCTCGCCGGAACCATCGTCCAGGCCATCAGCGAAACCTTGGCCGGACTGATTTTCGTCTACCTCATAGACCCCAACTGCCGTGCCAATCTCGGCACCTGGCCTTTCGTTTCCGACCTTCGCACCGGGGCCATGTGTGCCGGTGCCCCAGAGCTGGCCTTGTTGGCAGCGGGCTGCTCCCAAATGGCTGGCTTTTACCACTTGCCCAATAGTTGTGCTGCTGGCATGACCGACTCCAAAACCCCCGACGCCCAAGCGGGCATGGAGCGCGGCTACACCCTCACGCTGGCCGCCCAGGCCGGAGCCGACTTGATCATGGAAAGTGCCGGCATGCACGCTAGTCTGATGGCGACCTGCATGGAAAGCTTCGTCATTGACAACGACAACCTGGGTGCAGTCAACCGCACCGTACGCGGCATCGAAGTCAGCGACGAAACCCTCTCCTACGAAGTCATCGGTGAGGTGATTCACGGCGAAGGGCATTTTTTGGGTAGCGCCCAAACGATTGAGCTCATGGAAACTGACTATTACTATCCACCGATGGGCGACCGCCACCCACCGGCCGTTTGGGAAGAAATGGGCAGCACCACCATCCGCGACCGCGCTCGGCAGCGCGTAGTGGAAACGCTGCAGCAGCATTACCCGAGCCACATTGACGCGGCCAAGGACGAAGAGTTGCGGCGGCGCTTCAACATTGTTTTGCCGCGAGAAAACATGCTGCCCACCAAACGGCGGTGGTAATCCGGCGCAGGGGAGAACTCTCCCCCGCTTTTTACTCAGGGAAATTTGGGCCCGGCGCTCAAAGTCATCAAATGTAACGATTTCGCATGTGTCGGTAATGATGAGACCATTTCTGTTGTGGACAATATTGGGGAAGATCCAGGTTCACACACAAGATTCGCAATTGGTGTTGACGGTAACCCCATCACATCCCATGAGTCCATTGCCACCGGTCCCAATAGCGGCTTGGGGTTGCGGATTCAACCGGTCCATGTTCTTTCATCGCCGTACCAGAAGTCCTCCCGTCCTCGAATCGAATTAACTTCCATCGCCTGGGTGCGTTGAGCGACTCAGTCTGTCAGCTTCATCCGCTTCAGCAGATCGAGAAAACGCGGGTCGCTTTGCAGGAAGTCAAAATCCGGCCACCCGAGATACGGCAGATTGGGGTCCCTAACCTCGTAGGCCCGCTCGAGCCACTCCAGGCAACGCTCCTTGTCGCCGGCGTATGCGTACCAGCTGGCGACGTCCCAGGGTGGCACAAACGTCTTGCGGGACCGCGCCGCGAGCGTGTCGGCGGCCTCGCGCATCGTCGCGCTATAGTCTGCGTCCGCCGTAGTTTGAGCAAGGAAGGTCGTTACCTCGCTGTATCCCACGGCGCTTGCGTATCGGGTCAACGCTTCGAGCGCCTGCTTGTACTCCCGCTTGTGATGATGCGCCGAAATCAAGCTCGGGAGCGCCACGGGATCCGTCGGGTTCGTCACCAGGGCAGTGTCAAACACCTCGATCGCCTCGTCGACTCGGTGAGCAAAAAGGAGGTCCACGCCGAACAATGTTTGAAACAGCCCATTGAATGGATCCAGCTCCAGCGAGCGCCGGGCTTCTGCCATGGCTTCGTCCGGCCGACGCAGGATGTTCAGCAGGTGTGCGTAGTAGGCATGGGCGTCCGCGAAACCGGGATTGATTTGGATGGCTCGCCTGAATTCGCTCTCGGCGGCCGGCCAGTTCCAGTCCGCCCATGCGTAAACGATGGCCAGGACGTAATGCGCTTCGGGAAGCGAATCGTCCAGCTCAACCGCTTTGAGCGCAGCGGCTTTCGCTTTCGGTACGCCGTCCGCCGGCGACGAAAATCCCATCTGGCTCCGACCCATCCAGAGCAGTCCGATCCCGGCGTAGGCGCGCGCGTAGTCGTGGTCCTTGCTCAACGCCAGCTCGAAATAGTGCTCTGCGGTGTCGAGGTCCTCGCGCGTCAGCCTGTCCCAGTGATACAGGCCCTTGAGATACGCGTCGTACGCCTCGGCATTGACCGTCGGCGCAGCTGCAAGCCGTTTTCGCTCCGCCGGCAACAATTTCACCTGCAGCGCCGCAACCACGGCCCTGGCGATCTCGTCCTGCACCTTGAACACGTCGTTGAGCTTGCGGTCGTAGGTCTGCGACCAAACATGTGAACTGTCCGACGCGCGGATAAGCTGCGCGGTGATCCGCACCGTGTCGCCCGATTTGCGTACGCTGCCTTCGAGCACGTGCGCGACATTCAGCGTCCTCGCGATGGTCGCGATGTCCGCCTCCTTGCCCTTGAACGAGAACGACGACGTGCGTGCCATCACGTGCAGCTGGGGGAGCTGCGTCAGGAGGTTGAGCACTTCTTCCGACATGCCATCGGCAAAGTACTCCTGGTCCTTGCCGGGGCTCATGTCCAGGAACGGCAGCACCGCGATGGACGCGGCATCGGCGGGCGCAGTGCGCTTTGTGTTGGCCACGCCGGTATCGGCGACCCAGGCACTCTCGTCGAGGCGCGCGGCGTACCACAAGAGCGTCCCGCCGACAGCGAGGGTCAGAATGGTGAGGATTGCGAACTCGGGCCTGGAGACTCTCTGCTCGCCCCGGTCGCCGTGGTACCAGGCAATGACGAGGACGAAGAGCACTCCGAGCGCGAGAGCCGGCGTCGCGATCTGGCGGATCGCCGGCGGCCAGCCATAGGTCTCGTCGAGGTACTCGATGACCTGCAACAGCGTCCAGGCTCCGGCAGCAGAGGCGATACCCCATTGCACGAGCTTGCGGCGGCGCAGCCTGTCCCAGGCACCCTCGCCCTCACGCTCTGTTGGCGTATTAGTCATCTAGTTGCCCGTTCACCCTTCAAGTATAAGGAGAATAATACCCCTTTCCATCAGGCCCACGCGTCTTTAATCGCCTTTCATTGTGCATTTGCACGACCAATGGAACCGCCCTCACATTGACGTCTAACCGAAGTAACGATTTGCCGGTTGCCTATCGCATCGCCATTCGACCCCGGTAAGGGCGCAAGGTGTTTTCATTCAGTGCTGGTAACGCCAGGAAAGCGAGAAGAAGCTGAAGGACCGCTCAGGGTCGGAAGCGCCTATCCGCTATTGATTGGAGCGAAGGACCGCTCTTACGTCCCAAGCAGCTAATCAAAAGACGCAAATTTCAAAGGTGCTTTTGACTGCAACCGGCCGGAAGCAGCTAATCGAACTTGATGGTTTGAGCGTCCTGACCGCCTGATTTTGGCAGCTTCACGTCGAAGTCGACCGCATCGATCTGCTTGGGCGACATGCCGAGTTTGCCCAGGAACGGCAACCAGCGCGGATCGTCGTGCAGGTTGTCGAGCGGCCGATTGCCGACCATGCCATACAGGCGTGTCGCTCGGGATTGAATGGTCCTTTCCAGCCATTCAAACGCGCGATCGACCTCGCCGCGAAATGCGAGCACCCAGACAATGCCATAGGGCATGTCTTGCCCATGCTTGTCAGTCAATTCCCGAAGGGCTGCGCCCGATCGGGCCTCCGTATTCGGGCGGCATCTCAAGCCAGAATTCCAGTAGTCCGAGTTTTTCAAGGAAAGGTTGCCAGCGCGGGTCGGTTCTCAAATCTCGGAGAGCCGGGTCGCCCAGTATCGAAGCAAGACCGCTGTCTCTGATAAGCAGCGATTGTTCGAGCCATTCAAAGGCTTTGTCCGACTGATCGCGATATCCATAGACCTCGGCAATCTGGAAAGCAGCGTCACCGGCAGCGTTTTCGATCAGGTCTTGCAGGGCTGCCTCTGATTCTGCGGTATTCCCCAGGGCATGCTGCACCATCGCCAGACCGGTGTCGTGATAGACGTGACTGGTTTCGCTTTGCATCTCGGTGACGGCGCCCTGCAGATTTCCCTGACGAAGCAATACCCGGCCAACACGATAGTGTCCGCCGGAAATCAGCGGGCTCAGGGACAGCATCATCCTGTAGGCCTGTTCTGCCTCCCCCAGTCGACCGGTGTACAGGTAGACCAAACCCAGGAAGTTGTGGACTTCGGGTACGACCGGGTCCAGTTCAAGCGCCGCGGTGTATTGCGCGATCGCTTCGTCAAAGTGTCCAATGACCCGTGCACCGGTACCCGTTGCCGCGATCAGGAATGCATTGCCGGGGTCCAGTTGCAGTGCATGCCGGTAGTCCTCGTTACCTGCCTTGAAATCGAATTTATTGAAAATACGTGAAGCACCACGGGCAAAATATGCCCAGCCATAGTTGGGATCGGCTGCGAGCGCCTTTTCGGCTGCTGCATCGGCCAGTGCGCTGGCTTTATCGATTGGCATACCACCGATAGAGCCATACCACGCGTAACTGAAAGACAGTTCAGCCCAGGCCGGCGCATAAGCCGGGTCGATTTCCACGGCCTGTTTAAACAGATCTATGGCTTTCGGCAGTGTTGCCTCCGAAACCTGGTATCTGAAATACTGACCTTCCAGGAATAGTTGATAGGCCTTTGGATCGGTCTCGCGGACTTTGGGTGCCTCGCCCAGCAAGGTAATCTTCAGTGCATCGACGACGGCCACTGCGATTTCATCCTGCACGGCGAAGATGTTGTCGAGCGGACGGTCGTAGGTCTCCGACCACAGGTGGGTGTCGGAGCGGGCCTCGATGAGCTGCGCGGTGATGCGTACCTGGTTGCCGGCCTTGCGCACCGAGCCTTCGAGGATGTGGGCGACGTTCAGGCGCTTACCGATCTCGGGGATATCAAGGTTCTGGCCCTTGAAGGAGAACGCGGAGGAGCGGGAGATCACCCGCAGCTGCGGGATCTTCGCGAGCAGGTTGAGCAGTTCCTCCGCGATGCCATCGGCGAAGTACTCCTGGTCCTTGTCCGCGCTCATGTCCACGAACGGCAGCACGGCGATCGACTTGTCACCGTAGGACCCCACCAGCGCTTCGCTGCGGCCTTCCTTGCGGGCGGTGCTCATTTGCTCGGCTTCGCGCTGCGGCGACAACACGAACTTGTCGAAGGCGAAGTAGCCGAGTGCCAGCGCCAACACCACCATGATGATGCGATCAAGCGCCTTGCCGGTATGTGAAGCGCCTGCCCCGGAGCGGTCAACATCCTTCTCGCGCTTCAGGCCCTCGGGCGTTAGTTCGAAGGCCCAGGCAAAGATCAGTGCGGGGATGAAGCCGATCGCCAGCACGATGACGATGGTGCGCGGCAGCCAGGCCGGTGCATCGAACATCGGCAACACCGTGCCCGCTACCTGCACGCTGAGCCAGGCGCCGACCAGGTAGAGCCCGGCGATGCGCAGGACATTGCGGCGTTTGAGTTCGGTGAATAAGGACAAGGGCTGGCTTCCGCTTAGCCGTTAGTGTGTTTAAGGGTACTCGCATGGCTGGCCAATACCAACATCACACCGGTATGATGCCAGCTTCATGTCCGCAACCCCTCACCTAACAGAACACCTGCAGCACCGCCGCACGGTATTTGATGGCTGGCGCTCCATTTCCATCGCCATATTCCTGACCCTCGTGGGCTATGGCGTGCTCGTGGGGGTGCCGGTAATCAGCACCGCCTGGGTCAGCCTGCTGGGATTCAGTGAGGAGCAGGTCGGCCGGGTGGCGGGTGCGGATCTTGGCGGACTGTCGCTGGGCGCCGTGCTTGCTTCCCTGCTGGTGGGCAGGTTCAATCGGCGCAAGCTGGTGCTCTATAGCGCCAGCCTTGCCATTATCAGCAATCTCCTGTGCATCGAATTTCAGCAGTATGGGCAGGTATTGTCGCTGCGGGTAGGTGCGGGCATTGGCAGTGGCGTTTATACCGCCGTGGGCATGGCCACCCTGGCTGGTACATGGAAACCCTCGCGTGCGTACAATTTCATGCTGTTCGCTTTTTGCTTTTCACAGGCATTGGAAATGAAAGTGTTGCCCATGCTGTCCATGAATGGAATCTACCTGACCTTTGTCGGTTGCTATCTTTTCGGCCTGCTGTTTCTGCACTGGATACCGCCACACCCGGCAGACCCGCCGCTGGATGTCGAGATTGATGTGGAAGAATCGAGTCACACTCACCATGTGGAGCATCGCCATGTGCCTGCCTGGATTCCCTGGCTGTGCATGGGCGTCATTTTTTGTACCTATATCGACATCGGTTCTTACTGGACCTATATAGAACTGGCCGCACTCGACGCCGGCGTTAGCCACGATTTCGTGGGCCCGGTGCTGGTATGGGGTTCATTCCTGACCGCTGTAGGTTGCCTGGTGGTGACCGTCATCAGCAACCGGTTCGGGCTTGCCCGGCCTCTGTTGCTGGCGCTGGTGGCGATGGCCAGCGTTGCTTTCATGCTCAGTAACGGCATCACTGAAGGCAAATTCCTGGTGAGCGTATTTGGGTTCAACCTGCTGTGGATATTTGTGGACGTCTACCAGATGTCGACATCGGCCAATATTGACCATTCCGGAGCATTTGCCGCGCTGATTCCGGGCGCACAGGGCCTGGGGCAGATTGCAGGTCCCAATATCGCGGCATCCTTGCTGGGTGCCGGCCTGGGGTACGGAGCCGTGTTCAAGATGAGTGCGGCTGCGGCCCTGACCGGTATGTTGATCTTTGGGTTAACCTACCTTTGGCTGCGGCGCAATATACCGGCCCTGGCCGATTCTCCGTGAGCCCATCACGCTATACTCTCGCGCTTATACTCACAGCCCTCAGATCGTTCGACTCAAATTCATAGCAAGGGAAAAACCGTGACACAGCAAACGTTTACCCAACAGCTCACTCGAACCAAACCCATAGACAGCGATGCGCACCTGACGGACGAACCCGGCGCAAACAGCCTGCACCGCTCGCTGGGGCTGTTCTACCTGACCATGATAGGCGTGGGTTCTACCATCGGCACCGGTATCTTCTTCACCATGGTCGAAGCGGTACCCAAGGCGGGACCTTCGGTCATTTTGTCATTCATCATAGCGGCCATAACTGCTGGGCTGACGGCATTGTGCTATGCCGAACTGTCGGCGCGGATTCCTTCCTCGGGTTCCTCCTATTCCTTTGCCTACGCGACCGTCGGTGAATTTTTGGCGTTTGTGGTTGCAGCGTGTTTGTTACTGGAATACGGCTTGGCGGCCAGTGCAACAGCCATTGGCTGGTCGGACTATCTGAACCATTTCCTGAGCAACGCCCTGGGTTTGCACATACCTGCGCAATTGCGCGCCCCGATGTTTGTCTCGGGCACAAGCGGCATCGAAGTACACCCCAGCCAATTCAACCTGCCACCCATGGTGCTGGTGGCGATCTGCTGCTTCCTGTTGATCCGCGGGGCAAAGGAATCGGCCACGGTCAATGCCATCATGGTGCTGATCAAACTGGCCATCCTGCTGTTTTTTGCGGTCATTGCATTTTCCGGCTTCAATGCCGAGCACTTCACGCCGTTTTTCAATAACGACACCAGCAGGGGTTGGGTGGGCATGGCGGGTGTCACCGCGGCAGCAGGTACCGTGTTCTTTTCCTTCATTGGTCTTGACACCATCGCCACGGCAGGGGCGGAGGCCAAAAACCCCAGGCGCAATGTCCCTTTGGGCCTGATGGCAGCGCTGATCATCGTCACCGTGTTTTACCTGGCGGTCGCGACCGCAGCCATTGGCGCTCAGCCGGCCAGCATGTTCGAGGGACAGGAGGCCGGACTGGCGGTCATACTGCAAAACGTAACCGGCAAAGCCTGGCCGGCCTTGATTCTGTCCGCCGGCGCGGTCATTTCGGTCTTCAGTGTTACCCTGGTTACTCTTTATGGACAAAGCCGTATCCTGTTTGCCATCAGCAAGGATGGGTTGATTCCCCAGGCTTTTCAAAGAGTTAATCAACGGACCAGAACCCCTGTCATTAACACCGTGGTGGTGTGCATCATGGTGGCGCTGGTCGCCGGTTCGGTGGACTCCACTTTTCTGTGGGACATGGTCAGCATGGGCACCCTGGTGGCGTTTATGGTGGTATCCATCGCCGTACCGGCCTTGCGCCACAAACAAATTG
>Ga0315271_10001068_pt1 | contig 16270 bp, 9 predicted proteins | sample C3_top_MG_FD_204664 | JGI IMG/M metagenome (GOLD analysis project Ga0315271, IMG submission 204664) | Sediment microbial communities from Yellowstone Lake, YNP, Wyoming, USA - C3_top | ecosystem: Environmental > Aquatic > Freshwater > Lake > Sediment | place: USA: Wyoming | collected 2017-08-01 | reverse complement strand
CATGTTGGAGCCAACCGGGCGAACGATCGCTTCTGGGAGCAGACCCTCGAGAATCTGGCGCGCTCGCTCGGCGTGGCGGCCCCGGCGGTCGAACGCCGCATCGTCTGCGTGGACAAGCGGCGGCAGTGGCAGCACGTGGGCAACGTGCGGCACAGCGCTGTTGTCCATTCCGCCACCGGCGTCGCCGGCGCTCCGGGCCGCTGGCTGCGGCGACGTCGGACCGCCTGACGCGCGCACGCGCATGATCCGGAGGTGAGGCGCCCCAGCGCCCTGGATGCGATCGTGGTCGGCGGCGGACCCAATGGGCTCGCCGCGGCGATCGTGCTGGCGCGCGCCGGGCGATCCGTCCACCTGTACGAGGCGGCCGATACCGTCGGCGGGGGGTCGCGGTCCGCCGAGCTCACGCTGCCCGGCTTCGTCCACGACCCGTGCTCCGCCGTCCACCCGCTCGCGCTGGCTTCGCCCTTCTTCGGTTCGCTCGACCTGGCGCGGCACGGTCTGTCCTGGGTCCAGCCCGAGGCCCCGGTGGCCCATGCGCTGGCGCCCGGGAAGAGCGTGGTCCTTGAGCGCGACCTTGGCGCGCTCAAGGAGGCGCTCGGCGCCGACGCCGAAACGTGGGTTCGGCTGTTCGGGCGGCTCGCTCGTGAGCACGATCGCATCCTGCCGGCCCTGCTCGCGCCCGTCGTTCGGGCTCCGCGGCACCCATTGCTGATGGCGCGGTTCGGCGTGCCGGCCGCGCTTCCGGCCACGGCACTTGCTCGGCTCGCCTTCCGGGGCCCTGAGGCGCGAGCGCTCTTCGCCGGCATGGCCGCGCACTCGATGGTGCGGTTGGACCGGCCGCTGACCGCGTCATTCGGCCTCGTCCTCGGCCTGCTGGCACACGCCGTGGGCTGGCCGCTCGCCCATGGCGGGAGCGGCGCCGTTTCGGCGGCGCTTGAGGCCGAGGCGCGGAGCCTGGGCGTGGAGATCGAGACCGGACACCGCGTGAGGTCGCTCGACGACCTGCCCCCAGCCCGCTCGACGCTGCTTGACCTCACGCCCCGCCAGGTGCTCGAGGTTGCGGGCGACCGGCTGCCGGGCGACTACCGCCGCGCGCTGGGGCGGTACCGGTACGGCCCCGGCGTGTTCAAGGTGGACTGGGCGCTGGACGGGCCGATCCCGTGGTCCGATCCGCGCACGGCACGCGCCGCTACGGTCCACATCGGCGGTCCGCTGCGCGAGGTCGCCGCGGCCGAGGACGCCGTGGCGCGAGGCCGGGTCGCTGACCGCCCATTCGTCCTGCTGGTCCAGCCCACGGTCGCGGACCCCACCCGCGCCCCCGCCGGCAAGCACGTCGCCTGGGCGTACTGCCACGTCCCGAACGGCTCCACGGTCGACATGACGGCTGCGATCGAAGCCCGCGTGGAGCAGTTCGCTCCGGGGTTCCGCGACCTGGTCCTGGCCCGCCACGCGCGCGGCGCTCCGGCGATGGAGGCGTACGACGCGAACTACGTCGGCGGGGACATCAACGGCGGCATCGGGGACGTGCGGCAGCTGTTGTTCCGGCCAGTCGTGCGCTGGAACCCGTATACGACGCCGAACCCGTCGCTGTACTTGTGCTCGTCGTCCACACCACCGGGAGGAGGCGTGCACGGGATGTGCGGGGCACTCGCCGCGCGCGAGGTCCTGCGACGAGGCTGACGCCGCCCGTCAGGCGATGACGGCCGACTCGAGGGCGGTGAGGCGGTCGAGGTACGGCTGCGCCTCGAGATCCTCGAGGATCGGGCGAGCGGTCGCCGCCATCTCCCGCCCGAACGGCGTCCCCGCGCCGTGAAGGATCACCGCGTCGAGCGCGAACTGCGCCATGTCGAATGCGCAACCGATGGCGTCGAACGCGCCCTGGACCGAGTGGTAGCGGTGCGCAGACCCGTCGAGGTAACCCTCGATGGCCAGGACCCCGGCCTCGCAGCCCGTCAGCGACGCGTCGAGGAACGCCCCGCGTCGGCCCATCCCGGCGTAGGCGTCGAACAGCTCGCGAGCAACGGCTGCGTCACCCTTCCAGAGCGCAGCGCGGATGCCGCGCTCGAGGGCCATCGGAGCGTTGAGGCGGTCACCAGCCGCGATCTGTCGCTGGATCTCGATGGCCTGGTCGAAGTCGTCGGCCATCCAGAGCGGCCAGAACTTGAGGTCGAGGCTGAAGGTCCCGAGCGACAGGCTGCTCGTTGCTGCCTGGAGGTCCGCCAGGGACTCCTCGATGCGCGGGTCCGGCCGGCCGCGAAGGATGTCGATGACGCGCGCGTTGGCGGTGATCTGGAGGCGGTCCGTATCGCCGAGGTCGAGCGAGAGGAGTCGGTCGGCCTCCTCGCGCGCCCAGGCCCAGTCGCCCGTGTGGTAGGCCGCGTCCGTCCCGTTGAGGACGGCCATCGCAAGCTGGTTGGTGTCGCCGAGGCGCCTGGCCAGCGCGACTGCCTCGCGGCTCAGCGCGACAGCACGGCTGGGGCTCTCATCGCCCTCGTTGGCCGTCTGCTGCGTGATCGCCGCTAGGGCGAGCCGCGGGTAGCCGGCCAGATCCGCGGCGTGCCGAGCGCCGTCCGCGAGCACGGTCGCCTCGATCAGGCGGCCGAGTGGGTTGAAGTTGGACGACTTGGCGAGCAGGCCCTCGAGGACGGCCTCCCGGAGGCCGAGTCGCTCGGCCAGGACGAGCATCCGCTCCAGCGCCGCCGTGCCCTCGACCCGACGGTCCGCCCGGTTCAGCGCATGGCCGAGCTGGCGCAGCAGCTGTGCCATGCCGGGACCGGCCGCGTCCGGAACCTCGGCCAGTCCCTCCTCGAGCACCTCGACGGCGTGCGCGGTCTGGCCCGCGCGACTGAGGGCGGCTCCAATACCGGCGAGCGCCCCGGCGAGCGCGTCCGCGTCGTCCAGCGAGCGGCGCAACTCCACGGCAGCGCGGAAGTGCTCGAGCATGTCTTCATACCGGCCCGCCAGGCGCGCGGCCTCGCCGGCGGCCTCGAGCAGCGCCGCCGTCTCCGCCGGATCGTCGCCCGGCAGCCGGCTCGCCTGGGTGAGGTGGGCCAGTGCCTGGACCGGCGAGCCGAGGGCCATCGCGCGCTCCGCCGCCGCCCGCAGGCCAGCCCGCGCCTGGACGGCGACTGCTGCGCCCTCCTCGCCGTCAGGCACGGCCTCCCACGCCGCGAAGTAGTGGGTGGCAACCGCCCCCGCGAGCTCCTCCTCGCCCAGGCGCTCGAAGTGGCGCGCGGCGGCGAGGTGCTTCGTCTGGCGGTCGCGCTTGGACAGCGTCCCGTAGGCGACCTCGCGGATCAGCGACTGGACGAAGCCGTACTGGCCGCGCTCGGGCGATCGCGGATCCGTCTCGAGCTCGAGGATCTCGAGCCGGTCGAGCTCTCGGAGGCGCGGCTCGAGTGTGGCCAGGTCCTCGCCGCGGACGGCGGCAAGCGCGGCAGGCGCAAACGTCTTGCCCAGGACGGCACCGTCGGCGACGAGCGCACGGTTCTCCGGCGACAGGGCGTCGAGCCGGGCGGCGATCAGCCCGCGGAGCGACCCGGGCACGTCGAGGCTGCCCAGATCGCCGACTGGGCGGTATCGCCCGTCGGGATCGGCCACCAGGCGTCCGTCGGCGACCAGCATCCGGATGGTCTCGACTGCGTACAGGGGGATCCCGTCGGCGCGGCCCAGGATCGTCCCGATCGCGGTGTCGGGCAGGCCCGGCACGAGACCGGTGAGCATGGTTCGGATCTCGGCATCGGACAGCGGCCCGAGGGGGAGCGAGGTCCCGTTGCGCTGGCCGGAGCCCCACGTCGGACGGCGGTCAAGCACTTCGGGGCGCGACATGGTGACCACGAAGATGGGGTGGTTGCGGCTCCACTCGAGGAGATGCTCGAGGAAGTCCAGCAGGCCGTCATCGGCCCAGTGGAGGTCCTCGAAGACCATCGCGACGGTCCCCTCCTCGGCCACCCGCTCGAACAGCGTGCGCCAGGCGGTGAACAGTGCGTCGCGGCCGCCGGGCGGCGCCGGGATCGTGCCCAGCAGGGCGAGCACCGCCGGCTCCACGAGTGCCCGCTCAGCGGGATCGCGGACGTACTCGCCGAGCATCTCGGCGATCCGGGCTCGAGTCGTGGCCTCGTCGTCGGACTCCTTGAGGCCCGCGCGCTTGCGGACCATCTCACCCAGGGCCCAGAACGCGACGCCCTCGCCATAGGAGGGGCTGCGGCCCTCGTGCCACATCACGGGCTCGGCGAGGCCGTCGATGTACTTGTGGAATTCCCACCCGAGCCGGCTCTTGCCGATGCCCGCTTGCCCTGTGAGCGATACGAGCCGCGCCCTGCGCTCGCGCCCGGTCGCGTGGAACAACTCGCGCAAGAGGCGGAACTCCGTCTCGCGCCCCACGAACGGGGGCTCGAGGACGTCCGCACGACCGCGGCCGCGGACCTGCCCGACGACCCGAAGCGCGCGCCATGCCGCGACAGGGGCGCCCTTGCCCTTGAGGTCCTTCTCGCCGGCGGCCTCGAACACGACCGCGCCAGCCGCGGCGCGCATCGTCGCCTCGCCGACGAGGACCGTGCCCGGGGCGGCAACGGACTGGAGCCGCGACGCGGTGTTGACGAGGTCGCCCGCCACCATGCCCTGATCCGTCGCTGCCAGGTTGACCGCAGCCTCGCCAGTGAGGAGCCCGGCCCGCGCCCGCAGTCCCGGTGTGCCGAGGTCCGCGCCCAGCTGCGCCACGGCGTCCACCAAGTCAAGACCAGCCCGCACCGCGCGCTCAGCGTCGTCCTCGTGCGCGACCGGCGTGCCCCACACGGCCATCACCGCGTCGCCGATGAACTTCTCGACCGTGCCGCCGTACCGCCGGGCGATCTCGCGCGACACGTCGAAGTAGCGCCCCAGGAGGTCGCGGACCTGCTCCGCGTCGCGGCCCTCGGCGAGGGTCGTGAACCCGACGAGGTCCGCGAACAGCACGGTGACGAGCCGGCGCTCCGTGCGGGCGGCGTGGGCAGCCGCGGGGCGCGCCGGCGCGAGCGGACCGGCGGTCGAGGTTGCGGACTGCCCGGCGGGGGCGGCCGAACCGAGACGGTAGCCGCACACGCCGCAGAACCGCTGGCCTTCGATCACGCCCGTGCCGCAGCCGGGGCAGGCCGCACTCTGCGGCGCGCCGCACTCGAGGCAGAACTTCATCCCGGCAGGGACATCGGCCCCGCAGCTACCGCACGTCATCGCTCCTCCGCTGCAAGCAGATCAGCGTCATCGCAGGGAGTCGGCCGGCACAGCCGACTCCAGCGCAGCGAGCTTGTCGAGCAACGGGCGCGCTTCGAGACGCTCGAGGATTGGTCGAGCGGTCGCCGCCATCTCGCGCCCGAACGCCGTCCCTGCGCCAAGCACCACCACGGCGTCCAGCGCGGAGAGGGCCACGTCAAAGTGGCATCCGAGCGCTTCGAGCAGGGTGATGGCCTCGCGATACCGGGCCTCGGCCGCGGCAGCCGCGCCCTCCGCGCCGAGGGCGTTTGCCTCCATCTCCAAACGGAGCGCGTCGTTCAGTCGGCTTCGTCGGCTCTGGCCCACGAATTCGTCCACCAGCGCGCGGGCCGTGACCGGGTCGCGATCCCACGCCGCCGACCGAACGGCCCAGGCGTAGGCCGCCGGCGCGTTCAGCGGGTCTGTGGCGATCACTTGTCGGTTGAGCTCGACACACCGGGTGAAGTCGCCAGCCACGAATGCCGGCCAGTACTCGAGGTCCCACTTGAAGGTCCGCGTGCCGCCCTCCCCGGGCGTCTGTAGCGCCTCATCGACCATCGCCTCGACGTCCTCGTCCCGCCGTCCGGTCAGCACATCGATCACACGGGCGTTGGCGACCACAACCAGCTTGTCGATGCCGGAAACCGGCAGGCTGAGCACACCCGCATACTCGCGGCGCGACCACGCCCATTCGCCCGTGTGAAACGCCGCCTCGCCGCCATTGAGCAGGATGACCGCGAGATCGCGCAGCGAGCCCAGGCGCCGGGCCTCGGCCGCACCCTCCTTGGCGATCTCGATGGCACGTGGCGGGTTCTCGGTGCCATCCAGCAGCCCTCGATGCAGGGTCGTCGCAACGCGCTGGCGCGGCAGGCCGAACTCCCCCACCAGCGGTCGGAGGCCGTCGAGCAGGACAGACGCCTCCATCAGGCGGCCGACACCGATGAGGACGCCGATCCGCCCCGACAGCGCGTCGATCAGACCGCCCCGGTCCTGAAGGCGCTCGGCCATGCGCGCCTCTGTCTCAGCCGACGCGAGCGCTCGGTCCACCTCGGGAATCCAGCTGAGCGCTCCGGTCATCTTGTTGAGAAGCGCGAGCACGCCGGGCCCCTCAGCGTCGCCCACCTCGGCGATGCCGGCGCTGCTGACCGCCATGGAGTCCGCGACGAGGCCCCGATACCCGAGCGCCGACGCGACGCCGGCGATCGCTCCGGCGAGGTCGTCAGGGACGCCCAGAGCCCGCCGGATCGTCACACCGGCGGTGTACCGCTCCTCGGACAGCTCGTACTGGCCGGCGACCCTGGCACAGGCACCGGCCTGCTCGAGCAGCCACGCCTCGTCAGCCGGCGAGGCGCCGGGGATCCCTCGTGCCTGATCGAAGTGGGCCAGCGCCTGCACTGGGGCGCCGAGAGCCTCGGCGCGCTGGCCTGCAGCACGCAGTGCGATCCTCGCCTGGGTTCCGACCGCGACGCCCTCCTCGCCGTCGGGGATCGCTTCCCACGCCGCCAGGTAGTGCGTCGCTAGCGCACCGGCGAGCTCGTCCTCGCCCAAACTCTCGAAATACCTGGCCGCGGCGAGGTGCTTAGCCCGGCGATCACGCTTGGAGAGGGTGGAGTAGGCCACCTCGCGGATCAGGGACTGCACGAACCCGTACTGGCCGCGCTCGGGCGACCTCGGGTCCGTGTCGAGCTCGAGGATCTCCAACCGGTCGAGTTCGCGCAGCCTCGGCTCGAGGTCGCCGACGTCGACGCCGCTGATGGCGGCCAGCGCGCTCGGCACGAACGTCTTGCCGAGCACCGCGCCGTCGGCGACGAGCGACCGGTCATCGCGCGAGAGCGCGTCCAGGCGCGCCGCGATCAGCCCGCGGAGCGACGACGGCACGTCGAGGCTGCCGAGGTCCCGCGCCGGCCGATAGCGCCCGGACTCGTCACCGACGAGCCGCCCGTCCGCCACCAGCATCCTGATCGTCTCGACCGCGTAGAGCGGGATGCCGTCGGCGCGGGCCAGGATCGTCCGGATCGCCGGTGCGGGCAGGCCCGGAACCAGCCCGATGAGGAGCGTCCGCATCTCGTCCTCGGACAGCGGCGTCAGCGGGAGGGCGGTGCCGTTGCGCTGGCCGGAACCCCAGGTCGGCCGTCGGTCGAGCAGCTCGGGGCGCGCCAGCGTCACCACGTAGATCGGGTGGTTCCGGCTCCACTCGAGGAGGTGCTCGATGAAGTCGAGGAGGCCGTCGTCGGCCCAGTGGAGGTCCTCGAACACGAGGGCCACCGTGCCGTGCTCGGCGAGCCGCTCGAACAGCGTCCGCCACGCGGCGAAGAGCGCCTGCCGGCCGCCCGCGGGCGCTTCGCCCACGCCAAGCAGTGCCAGCACGCCTGGCTCGACTAGCGCGCGCTCGTCGGCGACAGGGATCCAGCGGTCGAGCATTGTGGTGACGTGCTCGCGGGTCGTGGCCTCGTCATCCGACTCGAGCAGGCCCGCACGCTTGCGAACCATCTCGCCGAGCGCCCAGAACGCGACGCCCTCGCCGTAGGACGGGCTGCGGCCGGTGTGCCACCAGACCGTGTCGGCGAGTCCGTCCACGTACTTGTTGAACTCCCACGCGAGGCGGCTCTTGCCGATGCCGGCCTGGCCGGTCATGGACACGAGGCGCGCGCGGCGGTCGCGGCCGGTTGTCAGGAACAGCTCCCGCAGGAGGCGGAACTCCGTGTCGCGACCCACGAACGGCGGCTCGAGAGCGTCGGTGCGGCCCTTGCCGCCCACCTCGCCGAACACGCGCACGGCGCGCCACGCCTCGACTGGCGCGGCCTTGCCCTTGAGGTCCTGCTCCCCGGCGGGCTCGAAGGTGATCGCCCGGGAGGCCGCGTGCATGGTGGCTTCGCCAACCAGGACCGACCCGGGCTGGGCGGCGCTCTGCAGGCGCGACGCGGTGTTGACCAGGTCGCCGGCCACCATGCCCTGATCGAGCGCGCCGAGGTTCACGGCCGCCTCGCCGGTCAGCAGGCCCGCCCGGGCCTGGAGGTTCTGCGCACCGACCTCGCGTCCCAGTTGACCGACTGCCTCCACCAACTCGAGCGCGGCCCGCACCGCGCGCTCCGCGTCGTCCTCGTGCGCGACCGGCGTGCCCCACACGGCCATCACCGCGTCGCCGATGAACTTCTCGACCGTGCCGCCGTACCGCCGGGCGATCTCGCGCGACACGTCGAAGTAGCGTCCCAGGAGGTCGCGGACCTGCTCCGCGTCGCGGCCCTCGGCGAGGGTCGTGAACCCGACGAGGTCCGCGAACAGCACGGTGACGAGCCGGCGCTCAGCGCTCGGGCCGGGCGTGGGCGCAGGGGTCGCCTGGGGAGCCGAGGGAGCCGGGTCCGACAGCCGATAGCCGCACTCGGCGCAGAACTTCATGGCGGCGGTGATGGGCGAGCCGCAGCCCGGGCACCCAACGCTCTGGGGAGCCCCGCACTCGACGCAGAACTTGGCTGTCGCGGGGTTCACCACCCCGCAGCTCGGACAGGTCATTGGCCTCTCTCAGGGGCGCCGGAGGCCGCCCTAAGGCGCGGAGCCTACAGGATCGGGAGCGAGCACGGCGAGCGCATCGCGGCAGAGCGTCCTAAGCGTCGCCGGAGACGCAGAACTCGTTGCCCGCGGGGTCGGCCATGACGGTCCAGCAGAACTCGCCGAGGCACCGCTCGGCGATCACCGTGGCGCCGAGCCCGACCAGGCGGGCGACTTCGTCAGCGCGAGTGTCGGCTCGGAAGTCGAGGTGGACCCGGTTCTTGGCGACCTTCGCCTCGGGGACCTTCTGGAAGAGGAGCGGCGGGTGGCCGGGCTCCTTGGCCGCCGGCACGAGCGCCACGTACTGCTCGTTGACCACCTCTCGCCGATAGCCCAGGGCGTCGCGCCAGAAGTCCACCACGACCCCGTGGTCGGCACAGTCGATGACGACCTCGGTGACGCGCAGCGACATGTCCCCTCCCCGGATTGGCTAGGCGATGCCCAGGAAGCGCTCGACGAGGTGCCTCCGCCAGAACTCTCGCACGATGACCGTCCACGCGACGACCGCGACCACCACGAGCAGCGCGTCGCGCGGCTCCGGCACGCCGAACGAGAAGAAGTTGCGCGCGAAGCCGATCTGGATCGTGAGCACGAAGCCGATGGCCAGCACGATCGCGAGGATCGTCGGACGCCGGTCGCGGGAGAGCGGCTCGGCCACCGCGAACCACGGGATCGGCGGCTCCACGAAGACAACAAGCAGCAGCCCGACGAAGACGAGGAATGCGGTCAGCGCAGTCCTCGCGTTGTCGAGCGCCACGGCGAAGTCCGCCGTGTGGAGCCCATCGACGCCGGAGAGGAACAGCGAGCCGTAGAGGACGAGCAGCCCGGCGAGGCTCGAGACGATGGCCGCCGGCGCCACGAAGATCGCCAGCGTGCGCGTCAGGCTGTCGCGGACCCGCCGGCCGGGCGCAGCCCAGACGGCGAGCAGCGCGCTCGGGATGCCCACGGTGAAGACGGTGAGCGCCGACGCGTTGCGCAGCTCGATGGGGAACGTGACCACGACCAGTGACGACACGATGACGAGCGCCAGGGTCGCGATGCGCGTGAGGAACAGCTTGAGGATGTCCTGCATGCCGTTGAGGATCCGCTGGCCCTCCTCAACCGCCTGCGCGACGGCCGCGAACGAGTCTTGCATCAGGACGAGGTCGGCCACGCCGCGGGTCGCCTGCGTTCCGCTGCCCATCGCGATCGCAAGGTTCGCCTTCTTGAGGCTCAGCACGTCGTTCACGCCGTCGCCGATCATCGCCACGTAGTGGCCGCGGGCGCGCAGGGCGTCCACGAGGCGCTCCTTCTGGGCGGGCGTGATCCGGCCGAAGACCGTGGTCGCCTCGGCGAGCGCGCTCAGCTGGGTGTCGTCGAGGGCGTCGAGCTCGGCGCCGGAGACAAACGCCGCGCCCTCGATCCCCGCCTGACGGGCGAGCGCCACGACCGTCTCGGGGTCGTCGCCGGAGATGATCTTGACCGCCACGCCGTTCTCGCGGAACGAGGCGAGGGTCTTCGCGGCCTCGTCGCGGAGCTCGTCCCGAAGCGCAACGAGACCCAAGGCGCGCATGCCTGCCGGGAGCGTGGCGGTGGACTCGTCCTCGGTCGCGGGGAGCGCGTCCGCCTCGGGGTGCGTGGCCACGAGCAGGACGCGCAGGCCCTGTGCGGTGAGCGTCGCCAACTGGGCGACGAGCTCCTCCCAGCCGTCGGGATCGAGGTCGGCGTCCTCGGGACCCTCCACGTCCGCGTTGAGCGCGAGGAACCGGCGCAGGAACTGCGGGGCGCCGAGCGCGACGACGCCGCGGACGCGATCGGGCGTGCCCGCTGCGGCTGCGGGATCGGCCCCGGCCGCGGCGGCCCCTCCCGTACCGACGCCGAGTGCGACCGCGCTCCACTTGCGCACCGAGGAGAACGGGACCTCGCCGGCCAGCGGCTGCGCCTGGGTCGGCCACTTGGCGGCGATCGCCTCGCTCGTCTTGTTGCCCGCAGTCGCCGAGGCGGCCAGCGCGGCGGCGGCAGCCACGACCTCGGCCTCGGTCGCCCCGCCCAGCGGCACAATGCGGTCCACCTCGAGCTTGTTGGCTGTCAGCGTCCCCGTCTTGTCGAGGCACAGGACGTCGACGTGGGACAGGCTCTCAATCGCATTCGACTGCTGTACCAGCGCCCCGAACCGCAGGATCCGGATGGCACCGAGCGCGTACGCCACCGCGATCGAGACGAAGAGGCCGTTCGGGACGAGGCCCGCGAGCAGGGTTGCGTCGGCCACCACGTCGCCCGGGCGGATGGCCTGGACCAGGCCGCGGATGAGCAGGAGGATCTCGAGGTAGACCACGATCGCGAGGACGACGCGGACGACGAGGTTGACCTCGCTCTGGAGCGGCGTGACGACGCGCCGGAACGATCGGGCGCCGGCGGTGATCTGGTTGGCGAGGCTGGCCGACGCGACCTTCTCGACCACGTACCGCGCCGTGCCGGTCGTCGCGAAGCTGCCGCTGAACACCTCGTCGCCGGGGCGCTTGGGCACGACGTCGCTCTCGCCGGTGAGCTGCGACTCGTCCACGCCCACGCCGCCGCTCGCCAGTCGCCCGTCGAGCACCACCTGGTCGCCGGCGCGCATCTCCACGAGGTCGCCGAGGACGAGGTCGTCGGGCGGGCGTTCGCTCGGCGTCCCGTCACGGACCACGGTGGCCGTGGGGCGCGTCAGCAGCGCGATCTTGTCGAGCGTCCGCTTGGCGCGGATCTCCTGGACGATGCCGACGATGATGTTCGTGGAGATGACCGCGAGCGAGACGAACGCGTCCATCGGCCGGCCCACCGCCACGAGCGCGATGCCCAGCACGAACAGGATGTTGTTGATGAACGTGAAGGTGTTCTCGCGCAGGATCTGCCCGTAGGTGCGCGTGGTGGCGGGCAGCGCGACGTTGCCGAGGCCGGCGTCGCGGCGTCGGTCGGCTTCGGTCGTCGTGAGGCCCTCGGCCGGCGTTGGCGAGAGGTCCGGGTGCGCGGCGAGCGTTCCCGGGTGCGGCGCGGCGGCGGTCGTCATTGCGTGGCGAGCATACGCGGAGGAGACGCTGCGGGGCTGGCGCCGTTGCCGGCCCGGTTCGCGGCCCGGCCGACGCGGACCAGACCATCGGTGTCCCGAGCTGGACTCTGGGTGCGGTCCGCGACGCCCCGGAGCCTCGTCCGGACCGGAAGTGGGTGGCGGTTTCAGGTCGGTATGGTAGACATCTACCACGATGCGGGTAGACTCGCACGATGGGCCTCAACATCAAGAACACGGAGACAGAGAAGCTCATCCGCGAGCTCGCTGACGAACTCAATGTGTCGCTGACGGCAGCGGTGACGGACGCGGTGCAGGCGCGCCTGGCGGCCGTTCGCGCTGACCGCAAGACATCGGACATCAACTGGGATCGGGTGGAGGAGCTCGCTGCGGAGATCCGCGAGATGCTGGGCGAGGAGTACCTGAGCCAAGACTTCGACGAGCTGCTGTACGACGAGATGGGGCTGCCGAAGTGATCATCGACTCTTCAGCCGTCGTGGCCATCGTGCGGGGCGAGCCAGAAGCCGTCGTGTTCGGCCGGTGGATCGTCGCCGCGCCGTCACGCAGGATGTCGGCCGCCAACTACGTCGAGACTGCCGCGGTCATCGACAGCCAACGGAATCCGCAGGCATCGGCGTCGCTTGACTTGATGCTGCGCGAGATGCGCATCGAGATCGTCCCGTTCACGGCTCGCCAGGCGTCGCTCGCGCGAGATGCCTATCAACGGTTCGGGCGTGGCTCCGGGCATCCGGCTCGCCTCAACATGGGCGACTGCTACGCCTACGCGCTGGCGCGTGACCTCGGCGAGCCGCTGCTCTACAAGGGCAACGACTTCGCGCTCACGGACATCGAGCAGCTCACGGAGCCCATCCGTCGCAACCGCCTCAGCGAGGTGCTGGCCGCGTACGGCGCGAACGCCGGCTGACCTACCGCCAGGAGGGCCGCGCCGCGTCCGGGTAGAGGCGGACGCGACGGTAGGGCTCGCGGCCGCGGGAGCGGGAGACCAGGTTCGCGCGCTCGGCCAACTGGTGCTGCAGACGGCGGACGTACGCGTTCTGCGGCGCCAGCTCGACCGCCTCCTGCTGCTTGATGACCATCGTGATCGCCTGCTCGGTCTCGCGCAGGGCGGCCTCGCGGGGGTCGATCTCGAGCGCGAAGACGGACGTGAGGCTCGCCTGCATCTGCGCGATCGTGTTCGCCTTGAGCACGTAGATGGGCATGCCGCGGTCCTCGACGTCGCGCAGGGCGGCGGGTTTCTGGCGGTACTCGGAGCGCAGGGTCATCGCCACGTCGGCCTCGTCGGGCTCGCGAGCGATCACCACCGGGAGCTCGAGCTCCTTGATGGCCTGCTCGAGCCGGCGACGGCTGATCCCGTGCGGGAATACCCGCAGGGTCGGGAGGGTGCCCGAGACCTCGAGCGCGCCGGCGCCGAACGGCGCCCCGTCGTCCTCGTCGTCGTCCTCGCCATCGTCGTAGCCCGCCTCGCCGGGGACCATGCGGGCGATCCGCTCCTCATCGGCCTTCGCGATCTCGGCGGCGTTGACGGGGCGCGTGCCCTCGTCCTCGTGGAGCGTGTTGAGCGCACGGAGCGCCTCGGCCCGCCACGCCTTCTGGCGCTCGAGCTCACGGGCGTCGCGCGCGCGCACCTCGGCCGCCTGCACGGGTCCCAGGCCGTTCTCGGAGCGCTCGACCGGTCCGCGATCGGCGATCTCGCCCGTCAGGAACGCACCACCGGGCTGGGCGGCGAACCGCTCACCCGGCATGACGCTCATACCCGGTCGGTCGCCCTCCGGGCCACGGGCCCCGCGGTCGGCGCCCGACGTCGCGCCACGGTTCGCACGCCACCCACCCGACTGCCCGGGCCGGAACCCGGGTCGGGCAGGCATCCGCTCCTCGGAACCCGGCATGCCCGGCCGGTAGGTCGATGCGCCTCGCCAGCCCGGATCGCGGCCCCAGGCGCCGACGCCCGAGCCGGTCAGGCCGCTGAACCGGTCACCACCGCCGCCCGCCATCTCGCGGGCCGTGGGCTTGGGGCGCGCCTGGCTGCGGTGCACGCCCTCCTCGTCGCGCCAGCGCTGTTCCGGCGCCACGGGCTCGCCCAGCAGCATCGCGTCCACCGTCTGCGCCACGTCGGCGTGGACGAGGACCTTCTCACGGTCCTGGATCTCGACGATCACGTCGAACGTGGGCGGCTGCTTGCGCTCCAGGACGCTCTTCTGCGAGCGCCGCCGCCGCGCCTCCTCGTCGCCGAGGGTCACGCTCTGAATCCCGCCAATGAGGTCCGAGAGCGTGGGGTTGAGCATCAGGTTGTCGAGGTTGTTGCCGTGGGCGGTGCCGATCAGCTGGACGCCGCGCTCGGCGATGGTCCGGGCGGCCTGCGCCTCGAGCTCTGTCCCGATCTCGTCGATGACGATGACCTCGGGCATGTGGTTCTCGACCGCCTCGATCATCACCTCGTGCTGGAGGCTGGGCGTGCGGACCTGCATCCGGCGCGCCTTGCCGATCGCCGGGTGCGGGATGTCGCCGTCGCCCGCGATCTCGTTGGACGTGTCCACCACTACCACGCGCTTGCCCTGCTCGTCGGCGAGCACGCGGGCGGCCTCACGGAGCATGGTCGTCTTGCCGATGCCGGGGCGACCCATGATCAGGATGGACTTCCCGGCCTCGAGGAAGTCGCCGATGATCTCGATCGTCCCGTAGACGGCCCGGCCGATGCGGCACGTCAGCCCGACGATCTTGCCCGTCCGGTTGCGGATGGCGCTGATGCGGTGGAGCGTGCGCTCGATGCCCGCGCGGTTGTCGTCGCCGAACAGCCCGATGTGCTCCACCACGAACGCGATGTCGGCGTCGGTCACCTCGCGGTCGAGCAGCGTCACCTCGGAGCCCGGGTAGCGGGCCTCCGGACGGCGCCCGAGGTCCATGACGACCTCGATCAGGGACACGCGGTCGGGCAGCACGTTGATGGCGGCGACGATCTCCGGCGGCAGCGCCGCGAGGAGGACGTCGAGGTCGTCGGCCGTTTCGCGCTGGCGCACCTGGTCTCCCACGGCTGCCGGACCTCCCTCTCGATCGCTCACCGGACGCCTGCCGGCACGAGGCGCGGCTCAGCGACGCGGACCAGGGTCTCTTTCATGAGGAGCGTGACCGTCGCGATGTCCTCGAACCCGGCATCCTCGAGCCGCCGGTCGAACGGCGACTCATAGGTGCGCACGGGCGCGATGACGCCGTCGCGGCCGATGGTGGACTTGTCTGCCCGCTCGACGATGACGCCGAGGGCGAACCGCAGCAACGGCGCCACGTCCGCCTCCGGCCGCGCCATGACCTTGAGGTAGTGCGGCTGGTCCTCCTTGGCGACGCCGACCTGGAGGAACCCGTCGAGCCCGGTGCCGTCGCGGCTGCCACCGGGCGATTCGAGCACGTACGTGTAGACGTCCGCGAACCGCAGGATGGGCACGAGCGAGCTGCGCGGGACGCGCCAGTCGCGGCCCTGGCGCTCCCAATCGGGGATGCGGACGCACTCGAGCCGCTGGACTGGGGCGGGGGTGACGGCGGCATACAGGCGGGCCAGCGGAACTGCGTCGAGCGGGCTCGTCGGGCGGATCCCGGCGTCGTGCATCTCGGCCTCGGTCCAGGGCGCGGGCAGGTTGCCGGGGCGGCGGAAGAGGATCCGCTCGTCGCCATAGCGCACGAAGCCCGCCTGCATGAACAGCTCAACGTTGTCGTCCGCATCGGCGCAGGCCACGTGGAATCGGGTGGCGCCGCGCTTCGCCCCGTCACGCAGGAGGTGCTGGACGAGGCGGAAGCGGACATCGCCCGCGTCGAGGCCGCCGACGGCATCGAGCTCCACGACGGTCCACTCGTCACGGCCGGAATCGCGCTCCACGCGCAGCAGGCCCGCGATGTGGCCGTCACGCTCGAACACGTAGAGCGCGTCGTGCGGCTGGAATGCGCCCAGCGGCAGCCGGAACAGGCTGAACACACCGATGGGCGGGCCGCTGACGGGGAGGCCGAGCGAGCGGGTGGCCTCGGCCTCGCCCTGCGCGAGCCGCGAGAGCTCGCCCAGCGCGGCGAGGTCGGTCAACCGCGCCGCCCGGACCTTGCCGGTGCTTCGGGCCACGGCCGCGTCACCGTCCCTGCTGCGAGCGGCGGGTGGGATACGGGCGCCGGCCGATCCCCTCGCCGGGGTCGGTGTGCTCCGCCGCCATCATGGTCACCAGGCGGTGAAACCGCGTCTCGCCCGAGAGCTCGGGGTGGAACGAGGTGGCAATCACGTTGCGCTCCCGCACGGCGACGATGCGCCCGTCCGGCAGGCTGGCCATCACGTCCACGTCGCGTCCCACGCGCTCGATGATGGGGGCCCGGATGAACACCGCGTGAACGGGCGTGTCCCCGAGGAGCGGCACCGCGAGCTCGGTCTCGAAGCTCTCGAGCTGCCGGCCGAACGCGTTGCGCACCACGGTGACGTCGAGCAGCGGC
>Ga0315271_10001067_pt1 | contig 16273 bp, 11 predicted proteins | sample C3_top_MG_FD_204664 | JGI IMG/M metagenome (GOLD analysis project Ga0315271, IMG submission 204664) | Sediment microbial communities from Yellowstone Lake, YNP, Wyoming, USA - C3_top | ecosystem: Environmental > Aquatic > Freshwater > Lake > Sediment | place: USA: Wyoming | collected 2017-08-01 | reverse complement strand
AGGGGCGGAGGCAGGGTGGGGGCAGGGGATGGGGTAGGGGGGAGTTTTCCCTCCGGACCCGTCCCCTTCGTTGCGTCTCCCTGCCTCTGCCTTCACCCTGCCCCTGCCTCTGCCTTCACCCTGCCCCTGCCCCTGCCCCTGCCTCGGCATTGTAACTTTCGCTGTCCTGAGACGTACTGTCTCCAGCGCGACGGCGCGCCCCTTTTCCACCGGAGTCCATTCCTTGTTCCCCCTGGCGGTGCGAACCGCCCTGCTGGCGATGACGTGGCTGGCGCAGGATCTCCAGATCCCTGCGCCCAAGGGCTACGTCAACGACTTTGCCGGTGTCATCGGCGCGGAGCGCGCGGCGCGGATTGAGCGCATCATCAGCGACGTGCGCGCCAAGTCGGGCGGCGAGATTGCGGTGGTGACGCTGGCCGACATCGGCGATCGCGACGTGGGCGAGGTGGCGCTGCGCATAGGCCGCGAGTGGAAGGTCGGCGCCGCGGCCGGCGTGGGCGACCGCACGCGCAATGCGGGCATCGTGATCCTGATTGTCCCCAAGGAAACGAGTTCGGACGGCAAGGGGCACATCAGCATCCAGACGGGCAACGGCGTCGAGGGCTTCATCACCGATTCGCGCGCCGGCAACATCCGCCGTGAAGCGGTGCCGTTCCTGCAGCGCCGGGACTACGGCGCGGCCATGGAGCTGATCACGATGCGCGTGGCCGAGGCGTACGCCGGCGAGTTCGGCTTTGCGCTCGACAGTTCGCTGGATGCGCCGCGCGCGCCGCCCTCGCGCTCACGCTCGCCGGGGGGCATCCCGCCGATCTTCTTCATCATTGCGTTCTTCCTGCTGCTGAGCCTGCTGAACAAGGGCCGGGGCGGCGGCAACGGATGCCTCTGGTTCCTGCTTGGCCAGGCGATGAGTGGTGGCGGACGAGGCAGTGGATTCGGCGGTGGGGGCGGTGGTGGTGGTTTTGGGGGTGGCGGCTTCGGCGGGTTTGGCGGTGGCGGCGGATTCTCGGGCGGTGGCTCGAGTGGGAGCTGGTGACGAAATGGCCAAGATGACGCTGGACGAACTGGTGCAGCAGCTGAAGGCGGCGCACGGCGCCGCCCTCGACGCGGTGGTGCTCTACGGCTCTGCGGCCCGGCATGAGGGCACGCCGACGGGCAAGCTGGACGTGCTGGTGGTGGTGCGCGAGCTGGCCGACGAGGCGCTGCGCCCGGCCGGTGCGGCGACGCGCGCGTGGCTGGAGGCGGGACATCCCGCGCCGATGACGCTGACGATGGACGAGTGGCGGTCGAGCGCCGACATCTTCGCCATTGAATACGCCGACATCCTGGCGGCGCACCGGATGCTGCATGGCACGCTGCCGGTGGATGGCATTGCCGTCACGCGCGCCGACCTGCGACTGCAGCTCGAGCGCGAGGCGATGGGCAAGCTGCTGCAACTGCGGCGTGAGATGCAGGCGAGGTACGGCGATGCGAAGGCCCAGCGTGCGCTGCTTGAGGGCGCGCGAGGGGGCATCTTTGCGCTGCTCCGCGCGGCGCTGCGCCTGGTGGACGGCGCCGAGGTGCCGCACGATTCCGAATCGGTGGCCACCGCGGTGGCGCGCACGACCGGACTGGATGCGGCGCCGTTCGTGGCGCTCGCGATGCATGCGCACGGCAAGCGGAAGATCACCGAGGCGGAGGTGCCGGCAGTGCTGCGGGGGTGCCACGATGGGCTGCAGCGGCTGGCCGGCTGGATAGACAAGAGCTAGGTGCGGGGCGACGGGTGCTGGAATGCAGGTGCGAGGTGTTTGGTGGGACCCAACTTTCACGGAGAGATTTGCAGATGCGACGTTCCGCGTGGTTCCTCCTGCTGCCGCTGGTGCTGGCGGGGTGCGGCTACAACACGATCCAGTCGTACGACGAGACGGCGGCGAAGGCCAAGAAGGACATCGAGGTGCAGCTGCAGCGCCGGGCCGACCTGATTCCGAACCTCGTGAGCACGGTGAAGGGCTTTGCCGCGCAGGAGGAGAAGGTCCTGACGGAAGTCACGCAGGCGCGTGCCGGCCTGTCGGGGGCAATCCAGGGCGGCAAGATGAACGAGATGGCGGACGCCAACCAGCAGCTGAGCGGCGCGCTGAGCCGCCTGATGGTGACGGTGGAGGCGTATCCGCAGCTGAAGAGCGACCAGAACTTCCTGCAGTTGCAGGATGAGCTGACCGGGACGGAGAACCGCATTGCCGTGGCCCGCAAGGACTACAACGAGACGGTGGGCACGTACAACGCGTATATCCGGAAGTTCCCGCAGGTGATGACGGCAAAGGTCACGGGGGCCAAGGCCCGCGAGTACTTCGAGGTGACCACCGCTGCGGCGCGCGAAGCGCCGACCGTGGACTTCTCCAAGAAGCCGTAGGGGCGCGCGGGCGCCGCGCGGGCGCGGCAAGTGCCGCGCGCGTGAGTGAGGGGTGGGCCGGGTGCCGGATGGTGGCGCCCGGCCCGCTCGTCAATTCGACGGACCCTTTCGGGGAATTGCCGGAATTCCGTGTTGCAGGGGGCTCCGGCGGCGGGCTAAGTTTCGCGGATCATGCGCCGGGCCAAGTGGACCATCCTGATCGTCCCGCACGGGACCGCGACGCCACGCAGCTACGAGCTGGGTGAGCGTGGGTTCCGCGCGCTCGTGGGTGCCGCGTCGGCCATGGTGCTGCTCGTGGCCGCGGCGGTGCTGGTGCTGTTCACGCCGATGGGCACCCCGTCGGCGCGGATGGCGGCCCGGGAGAACGCGCGGCTGAAGGCCGAGATGGCCGCGATTGACGGGCGCCTGCAGACCTTGCTCGACACGATCGCGAGCATCGAGCACCAGGATGCACGCATTCGCACGCTCGCCGGCATCGAGCCCGACACCACGGGCGAGGTGGCGGCGAAGGAGATGGCGTCCACCACGCCGGTGGCACCCCTCACGTTGCCCGGCACGGGCGGCGCCCGTCGGGAAGTGGCCTCGCGGTTTGCGACGAAGCCGTTCCTGGGCCGGCTCGGGTTCGGCGGTCCGCGTGCCGACCTCGACGGGATGATCCGCCGCGCGACGGAGCTGTCGGCGAGCTTCCGCGCGGTGAGTGACACGATGCAGCGCAACGTGGAGCGCATGGCGAACCTGCCGTCGATCATGCCGACGGGCGGCTGGCTCACGAGCCAGTTCTCGCGCAGCCGCTTCCATCCCATCCTGCACACCTCGCGCGCGCACGAGGGCATTGACGTCGTGGCGCCGATGGGCGCGCCGATCGTGGCACCGGCGGCGGGACGCGTGATCTCGGCGGGTCGCGAAAACGGCTACGGGCTGTCGCTGGAAATCGACCACGGCAACGGCATCGTGACGCGGTACGCGCATGCGTCGCGCCTGGCGGTGTCGGTGGGCGATCGCGTGATTCGCGGACAGGTGATCGCGGCAGTGGGGAACTCGGGCCTGAGCACGGGACCGCACCTGCACTACGAGATCCACCTGAATGGGAAGCCGGTGGATCCGCTGACGTTCGTGATGCCGAACGGAAAGATCACGGACTAGCCGTTGCCCGGTGCGCGGGAACGGCAACTTCTACCGCGAAGGGCGAAGGGCGCGAAGGGGCGCGAGGAAGAAACCTGGGGGTAACTGCATGGCATCGCAGTTACCCCCAGTCAGTTCTTCGTGGCCCTTCGCGCCCTTCGCCCTTCGTGGTGGACGTTCAGTTCACGCCGCCGTCGGCGGAGTCTCGGGCTTGGGGAAGAGCGGCGCGCCCTTGGTCACCTTCCATCCACCGACGTCAATGGGACGGTCGAGGCGCACCGCGGTGACGTCCCCCTCGCCACCCAGCTGCTCCCAGAGCGCCTGCATCTTCTGCGGCATCACCGGGGCGAGCCACACGGCGAAGTGGGCCAGCGACGCGGCGAGCGACCGCAGCACCTCGTCGAGGCGCGCGGCGTTGGCGGCCTCGTCCTTGGCGAGCACCCAGGGCTGCGTGCGCTGGATGAACTCGTTGGTGCGGCGCGCGGCGTCGAGCAGGGCGGCCATGGTCTCGTGCGGCCGGTACTTGCGGGCGCCATCGGCGGCGGTGCGGGCCCGGGCGAAGTCGGCGGTGTGCGCCGCCCACAACTCGGCGTCCGGCGCGCCGGCCGGCACGACGCCGGCGCGGTACTTCTCGATCATCGCGATGGACCGGCTGCCGAGGTTGCCGAGCGTGTTGGCGAGGTCGGAGTTGTAGACCTCCTCGAAGCGCTCCCAGGAGAAGTTGCCGTCTCCATCAAACGGCACCTCGCTGAGCAGGAAGTAGCGGAAGGCATCGACGCCGTAGCGGTCGATGGCCTCGCCGAGCTCGAGCTTGACGCCGGCCGACTTGGAGAAGCGCTCGCCGCCGAGCGAGATGAAGCCGTGCGCCCAGACGCGCTCGGGCAGCTGTTCGCCGGCGGCCATGAGCATGGCCGGCCAGATGACGCAGTGGAAACGCGTGATGTCCTTGCCGATGATGTGCAGCTGGGCCGGCCACGCCGCGCGTTCCTCGAAGCCCGGGAAGAAACGCGCCGTCCAGTAATTGGGGAGCGCGTCAAACCAGACGTACGTGGTCTGCACCTCGCCGTTCGAGAGCGGCTTCGGGAACGGCACGCCCCAGTCAAAGCGGGCGCGGCTGGCCGAGATGTCATCCAGGCCCTGCTCGAGCAGCTGCAGGATCTCGTTGCGGCGGAAGTCGGGCTCCAGGTACTCGGGGCGCGCGGCGTAGAGGTCCTTGAGCGCCTGCGTGTACGCCGAGAGGCGGAAGAACCAGTTGTGCTCCGTCACTTCCTCGAGGGCGCGCGTGGCATGCAGCGCGCACTTGCCGTCCACGATGTCGGCGGGCTGCTTGAAGCTCTCGCAGCCCACGCAGTACATGCCCGTGTACGACCGCTCGTAGAAGTTGCGCTCGCCCTCGGGGCGTGACGCGTCGGCGGCGAAGATCTGCTCGATGAGCCTGGCGACGCCGGCCTTGTGCGCGGGGGCGGTGGTGCGGATGAACTGGTCGTTGGAGATGCCGAGCCGCGTCCACATGGCCTGGAAGTGCCCGGCGATGTCGTCAACGAACTGCTGCGGCGGCACGTCCTGCTTCTCGGCGGTCTGCGCGACCTTCTGGCCGTGCTCGTCCATGCCGATGAGGAAATGGACGTCGTGGCCGAGCTGGCGGTGGTAACGGGCAATCGCGTCGGCGCCGATCTTCTCGAGCGCATGCCCGAGGTGCGGATCGCCGTTGGCGTAGTCGATGGCGGTGGTCAGGAAGAAGCGGGGCACTGATCAGGCGTTCGGGTTGGACGGGGGCGTGTCGCCGCCGCCATTGGAGCCGTGGTTCGAGGCGTCGCCGCGATGGCGGCGCCCGCCGCGCCGACCACGGCGGCGCCGGCCGCGGCGCTGGTCGTTCTCGGCGGCCTGCGTGGCATCGTCCGCCGCATCAGGGCCGGGCACTGCGGCCTCTGGTGGCGCCACCAGAGGCTCACTGCGAGGCGGGCGGGGCACCGGCGGGGCAGGCTGCGCAGGCCGCGGCGCGGGCTGCGAGGGCTGCGAGGGCTGCGAGGGCTGCGAGGGCTGCGCCGGCTGTGCGGCCTGCGCCTGCGCGGCTGGGGCTCCGCGCTGCGAGTCGCGCCTGGGGTCACGCTTGGGGTCGCGCTGGCCGTCGCGCTGGCCGTCGCGCTGGCCGTCGCGTGGGGGGCGCGACTCGCGCGTCGGCGCGCGCTGCAACTGCGAGAGCGACGAGCGCGAGTCGCGGGACGACGGTCGTCCATGTGACGATGCAGCAGGCGCCGCCGCGCGATCGTCCGTGGACTCGTCGTCGGACTCGTCGTGCGGCTCATCGTCCACGGGAATTGCCTCGCCGGCCAGCTCCTTCTTGAACTGCGCGAGCGGGATGATGCGCGTCTCGCCGGCCGGGTTGCGCAGGGTCACCGTGTCGCGGAAGATGTCGGCGTTGTCGACCTTCTCCTCGCCCTGCAGCGTCTGCACGATCTTGCCGTGCTTGGGGAATCGCTTGCGCGCCTGCACGTAGAAGTCGTGCTCGTAGCGCAGGCAGCACATCAGGCGACCGCAGGCGCCGCTGATCTGCGTGGGCGTGATGGTCGAGAGGCGCTGGTCCTTGGCGAGCGAGGTCTTGACGGGCAGGAGCTCGGGCAGCCACGACGCCGAGCAGAGCTGGCGACCGCAGTGCCCGACGCCGTCGAGCCGCTTGGCCTCGTCGCGCGGCCCGATGTGCCACATCTGGACGCGGACGGCGAACTGCGTCTCGAGCGCCCGCACGAGCGAGCGGAAGTCGACGCGCTCCTCGGCGGAGAAGTAGAACGTGAGGCGGCGGCGGTCCCACTGCCATTCGGCGTCGGAGACCTTCATCTGCAGGTTCAGCTCGCGCGCCTTCTTGACGGCGGCGCGCCGCGCGATCTCCTCGTCCACGCGGTTGGCGGCGGCCTTGGCGATGTCGTCGGTGGAGGCCAGCCGCAGCGCGGCCCGGAGCGGCTCGCGCTGCTCCTTGCCGTGCGTCGTGCCCGCCTTGCGCTTCTCGGCAAGTTCGCCGGTGGCGTGGACGTGGCCGAGGTCCTCGCCGCGTTCCGTCTCGACGACGATGGCGGCGCGGCCTGGCGGCGGCGCCTCGAACGCCCAGCGGAAGAACTCGCGGCGATTGCCCTTGAAGGCGACTTCGATCAGGTGCTCCACGCTACTCCTCGAATTGCCCCATGCGCATGAACTTCTCCCGGCGGCGGCGCACGAGCTTCTCGGGCTTGTACTTGCGCAGTTCCTCGAGATGATGCCCGAGGCGCTCGTGCAGCGTGGCCGCGGCGGCGGCGTGATCGGCGTGCGCGCCGCCCGGCGGTTCGGGCAGGATCTCGTCGATGATGCCGAGCTCGAGGAGGTCGGGCGCGGTGATCTTGAGCGCGCTGGCGGCCTTCTCGCGCATCTCGGGGCTCTTGCCGTCCTTCCACAGGATGGCAGCGCAGCCCTCGACGGTGATGACGGAATAGACCGAGTGCTCGAACATCAGGATGCGGTCGGCGACGCCGAGGGCGAGCGCGCCGCCGGAGCCGCCCTCGCCGATGACGGTCGCGATGATGGGCACCTGCAGCTCGCTCATGACGAACAGGTTGCGGGCGATGGCCTCGGACTGGCCGCGCTCCTCGGCGCCGAGGCCGGCCCAGGCCCCCGGGGTGTCGATGAACGTGAGGACGGGCACGTGGAACTTCTCGGCGAGCCGCATGAGCCGCAGCGCCTTGCGATACCCCTCGGGATGGGGCATGCCGAAGTTGCGGTGGATGTTCTCCTTGGTGTCGCGGCCGCGCTGGTGCCCGATGATCATCACGGTCTCGCCCTCGATGCGCGCCCAGCCGCCGACGATGGCGGGGTCGTCGCGGAAGGCGCGATCGCCGTGCAGCTCGATGAAGTCGGTGAAGACAGACTTCACGTAGTCGAGCGTGAAGGGGCGGCGCGAGTTGCGCGCCACCTGCACCTTCTGCACCGGCGTGAGGTTGTTGTAGATCTCGACGCGCAGGTCCCCGAGCTTCTTCTCGAGCGGCTGCAGCTCCTCGGACATGTCAATGCTCTTGTCCTCGGCGCTGCGGCGCAGCTCATCGATCTGCTTTTCCAGCTCGAAGATCGGCTTCTCGAACTCCAGGGCGGATGTGCCCATGTCAGCTCCCGCGCACGAGGCGCACGCGTTCCTCTCCGAGGAGCGCACGTAGTTCCAGCAGCGACGCACTGGCGGTGCTGACCGCCAGGGACGACGAGCGGAAGCGCGTCGTCGCGCCATCCGTCCCGCGCCAATGCAACTCCAGCGGCGCCGAGCCGGGATGCGACTCGGCGACCGCCTTGATGTCACTCATGACGCCACCCGGCAGCCCGCTGTTGGCCACGAGCTCGATGGCCACGGCGATCTGCCCGGTGGTGCGCATCTCGGCCAGCCGGGTGATGGTTTCGACGATGAACGTCGGATTCTCCACCCCCTGGTCGCGCTTGGAGTACCCGCCCCGAATGAGGACGGGCACGTCGGACTGCACGCGGTCGCCGATGGCGGCCCATGCCTCGGGGAAGACGAGCACCTCGCCCGCCCCCGAGAAATCCTCGACGGTGAGGCGGGCGAACTCGGCCCCCGACTTCTTGGAAATCTGGCGCTTGATGGCGGTGACCACCACGCCAATGGTGACCGGCGACTCGGTCCACTTGCCGAGTCCCGCCACCGTGTGCGAGGCCAGCAGCTCGACCTCGGCGCGGAACGGTTCCAGCGGATGGCCCGAGATGTAGAAGCCGAGGATCTCCTTCTCCTTCTGCAGCCGCTCGCCCTCCGACAACGGGGGGATGGCGGGGAGCGTGGGGGCCATCTGGTGCTTGGTCTCGGTGGCGGCGCCGAAGTCGCCGAACAGCGATCCCTGGCCCGACGCCTTTTCCTGCTGCATCAGCGACGCCGACTGCATGGCGCCATCGAGCGCGGCGGCGAGCTGGGCGCGATGCCCGAGGCCGTCGAGCGCGCCGGCGAACGTGAGCGCCTCGAAGACGCGCTTGTTGCAGGTGCGCAGGTCCACGCGCTCGCACATGTCGTACAGCGTCGCGATGGGCTTGGTGGCGCGCGCGTCGATGATGGAGTCGATGGCCGCGTGCCCGACGTTGCGGACGGCGCCGAGTCCGAAGCGGATGCGGACGTCGCCGACGACCGTGAACTTGTAGCCCGACTCGTTGACGTCGGGAGGCAGGATCTCGAGGCCGAGGTCGCGCGCCTCGTTGATGTACTTCACCACCGAGTCGGTGTCGCCGATGCAGGAGCTGAGCAGCGCGGCCATGAACTCGGCGGGGTAGTGCGCCTTGAGGTACGCCGTCTGGTACGAGAGGACCGAGTAGGCGACCGAGTGCGACTTGTTGAAGCCGTAGCGGCCGAAGGTCTCGATCTGGCCGGCGATGTCCTCGATGATCCGCTTGTCGAAGCCGCGGCCGATGGCCTTCTCGACGAACTTGCCCAGCTCCTTCCGGATGAGCGCGGCGTCCTTCTTGCCCACGGCCTTGCGCAGCACGTCGGCTTCGGCGAGCGAGATGCCCGCCAGCCGCTGCGCAATGCGCATCACCTGTTCCTGGTACGTGATGACGCCAAAGGTCGGCTTGAGGATCTCCTCGAGCTCGGGGAGCTGGTACGACACCGGCTCCTCGCCCTTCTTGCGGCGGCAGTACGTCTTGTGCATCCCGGCGTCGAGCGGGCCGGGGCGCATGAGGGCGTTGGCGGCCACGAGATCGTCGAAGCTGTCGGCGCGCATGGAGCGCACCATGTCGGTGGCGAGCGGCGACTCAAACTGGAAGACGCCGGCGGTGCGCCCGGCCCGCAACATGCGGAAAGTCGCCTCGTCGTCGTACGGGATCGTGTCGAGGTCAACGTCCACGCCGCGGCGCGACTTGATGGCGACCAGCGCGTCGTGGATGACGGTGAGCGTCGTGAGGCCGAGGAAGTCCATCTTGAGCATCCCGGCCTTCTCGAGCTGGTTCATGTCGTATTGCGTGACGACGACGCGCTCGTCACTGCCGGAGCCCGAGCCCTTGGACTCCTGCGTGCAGACGGGGACGTACTCGTCGAGCGGGCCCGGTGCGATGACGATGCCGGCGGCGTGGATGCCGGCGTGGCGCGACAGGCCTTCGAGCGAGATGGCGAAGTCGAAGAGCTGCTGGTGCCGCTCGTCCTGCTCGTAGAGCTTGCGGACCTCGGGGACCTTGCCGATGGCTTCCTTGACCGTCAGCGAGTAGTTGGGCGCGTTGGGCACGAGCTTGGCGATGGCGTCGGTCTCGCCCGGCGTGAAGCCGAGCACGCGCCCCACGTCCTTGAGCGCGGCGCGCGACTTGAGCGTGCCGAAGGTGATGATCTGCCCCACCGAGTCGCGGCCGTACTTGTCGCGCACGTAATCGATGACCTCGCCGCGCCGCTCCTCGCAGAAGTCCACGTCGATGTCGGGCATCGAGACGCGTTCCGGATTCAGGAAGCGCTCGAACAGCAGGTCGTATTTGAGCGGGCAGACGTCGGTGATGCGGAGCGCGTAGGCGACAATGGAGCCGGCGGCGGAGCCGCGGCCGGGGCCCACGGGGATGCCGCGGTCGCGCGCCGCCTTGATGAAGTCGGCGACGATGAGGAAGTAGCCGGCGTAGCCCGTCTTGGTGATGACTTCCAGCTCGTAGTCGAGGCGCTCGCGCACGTTGGACGGCATCGGGTTGCCGTAGCGCGCGACGGCGCCGTCGGTGGCCATCTGCACGAGCAGCTGGTTCTCGGTCTTCACGCCGGCGGGGAGCGGGAAGCTGGGCACGTGGTACTTCTTGCCGAAGTTCACGTCCACGGTGTCGGCGATCAGGAGCGTGTTCTCGAGGACGTCGGGCCGCCCCTCGAACTGCGCGCGAATCTCGGGCGCGCTCTTGAAGTAGAGCCCGTGGTCGTACCGCATGCGGTCGGCGTCGGCGCGGTCCTTCTTGAGGCCGATGCAGAGCAGGATGTCGTGCGAGTCGTGGTCCTCGGCGCGCAGGAAGTGCGCGTCGTTGGTGGCGACCAACGGGAGGTTCAGCTCGCCGGCCAGCTTGAAGACGCGCTCGTTGAGCACGCGCTGCTCGCCGGCCTCGTGGGCCTGCACCTCGAGGTAGTACCGGTCCTTGAAGACATCGGCGTACCATTCAGCAGCCTTGCGAGCCTCGTCGGGACGGTCGGCGAGGAGGTGCGTGGCGATCTCGCCGGCCATGCAGGCGGAGGAGACGACGAGGCCCTCGCTGTACCTGGCGAGGAGCTCGCGGTCCATGCGCGGCTTGCCGTAGAACCCCTCGGTGTAGGCGAGGGAGGACAGCTTCACCAGGTTCCGGTAGCCGGCCAGGTTCTGCGCGAGGAGGATGAGGTGGTAGTAGTTTCGTTCCCCAATGCCGCTGCGGGTGCGGCTCCGCCGATCGCCGGGCGCGACGTATGCCTCCATGCCGATGATGGGCCGGAGACCGGCCTTCTTGGCCTTCTCCTGGAACTCCCACGCGGCATGCAGGTTACCGTGATCGGTGATCGCGAGCGCGGGCTGCTCGAACTCGAGCGCGCGCGCAATGAGATCGTCGATCCGGTTGGCTCCGTCGAGGAGCGAATACTCGGAATGGCAGTGCAGATGAACGAACGACATAGAATTAGTAAGGATAGCGCCGGCGCAGCCCCCCGTCTAGGCATTTATTCAGGTCACCGGAGTGCGTAATCCCTTGCATTTCAACAGGTTAGTGAGTTCGTTGGTCCGGCGGAGCGCGGTAATCGTGCCTCTCGTCGCGCTGGCCGCGTGTCGCAACGAGCGCGTGCTGTCGCCGGGGCGATCCTACACGCTCAAGGTGATCTCGGGCGACGTGCAGACGGCGCCGGCGGGGAGCCTGCTGCGGGGCGCCTTTTCCGTGGAAGTGCGGGATGCGGCGGGCCTTCCCGTGCGGGGCACGATCGTAGTGTTCCGCGTCACGCGCGGAGCGACGCACGGCGCGGCGGTGTCGGACTCCCTGGTGGTGACCAACGACTTCGGCGAGGCCACCACCGACCTGCGGCTTCCGTCATTGCCGGACACCGTGGACGTGCTCGCCTTTCCGGGCGGGGCGCAGGATCGCGCCGTCAGCCTGAGGGCCATTGCGTCGGGCGGGCCGACGCTGAGCGGTGTCCTGCCGGCTTCGGTGGGACCGGGCGACACGCTGGCGCTCGCCGGGAGCGTGCTGGGCGGGGCATCGGCCATCGTGGAGATTGGCGGCACGCGGGTGACGCCCGTCAGCGGCGGGGCCGGCGAACTGCGGGTGGTGGTGCCCGACTGCCTGAGCGGAGGGCAGGTGGCCGTGCGCGTCCTGAACGGGACGGCCTGGACGGAGAGCCGGACCGTGCTGTACACGCCGCGCCAGCGCGCGCGCGCACTCGGCCGATTCGAGACGGTGACGATCGCCGCCTCCGCGCTGGCTTCGTGCGCGACGTTCAGCACGGAGGGTGGTGCGCAGTACCTGCTGGTGCCGCAGCTGGCGGTGCAGGGGCTGGCGCCCACGCAGGCGATGGTCCGGGTGACCGTCGGGAGCGCCACGGTGGCGAGCCTGCTGGCCGCGCCGTCGTCCGGGGCGGGATGGCGCGCCGGCGTGAACACCGCGCAGCACGACTTCGACACGCAACTGCGCGACGAGGAGCGGCGGCTTGCGCCGCTCGCGAAGGGGGCGCAGGCCGGCTACCGTCCGCCGCTGCTCGCGCTGACGGTCGGCAGCCTGCGCACGTTCCAGGTCATCGCGGACCTCGACGCGCAGAAGTACGTGAGCGCCACGGGGCGGCTGCGCTTCTACGGCCGCCATCTCGCCATCTACGTGGACACCACGACGGCCTCTGCGTACACCGACGAGCAGCTGCAGCAGATGGGGACGCTGTTCGACAACGACCTGTACCGGACCGACGTGATGTTCTTCGGGCCCGAGTCGGACATCGACAAGAACGAGCGCGTGATCGTCTTCATGACGCCGCGGGTGAACGCGCTGGTGGCGAGCGCGGACTGCGGGCAGAAGGGGTTCGTGACGGGGTTCTTCTTTGCCCGCGACCTGGTGCCGACGGCCAGCAATTCCAACGGCGGCGAGATCTTCTACTCCATGGTGCCCGACGCGGCGGGCCGCTTCAGCTGTTCGCATGCGGCGGTGGACGTGCTGCGCATCGTGCCGGGGACGTTCATCCACGAGTTCCAGCACATGATCTCGTTCTTCCACCACGCGATCGCACGCGGCGGCGAGGCCGAGGTGCACTGGCTGAACGAGGGGCTGAGCCACATCGCCGAGGAGCTGGCGTCGCGCGTGTTCGAGGAGCGGTATCCGGCGCCGCTCGGGCGGAGCACGCCCACGCAGCTCTTTCCCGACTCGGCCAACGGCTTCATCTCGCCGCAGATGCTGAACGCGTACATCTACCTGGCCAACACGAGCACGCACTCCGTCACGACGTTCGAGGCGTCGGGATCCATTGAGGAGCGCGGCGCGGCGTGGCTCTTCCTGCGGTGGCTGGGCGACCAGAAGGGTGATGCGATCTTCCAGCGGCTCGTGCAGACGTCGCTGACGGGCGTCGCGAACGTCGAGGCGCACGCCGAGGAGCCCTTTGCGCGGTTGTTCGGCGACTTCGCCGTTGCCGTGTACACCGACAGCATGCCCGGCTCTCCGCGCAACTCCGTACCGCCGCGCCTGCGGTTCTCGTCGCGCAACCTGCGGCAGCTGATGGCGCGCGAGGCGACGATCGCCGGCTTCCCGAACACGTTTCCCGTGGTGCCGGTGCGTATCCCCTTTGCGGGGTACGCGGAGGGCCCCATCATTCCCGGGACGATGGTCTACACGCTGTTTGGCCCGGCGGCGGCGGGACAGGGCCCGGCGGTGCTGGACTTCTTCAAGACGGGCGGTCTCACGTTTGCGCCATCCGAAGGGGCGCAGCTGGGGATCGTGAGGCTGCGGTAGCTGATGGATCTTGGACGCGGACTGGACTCTCGATGATGCGCACTCTCCTACTGATCGCGATGGCGGCGGCTGCGGCCTCACTGGGCGCGCAGGCGTCGGGCGCGGTGCTGGTGCTGCCGGCGAGTGCGCGGGCGGCCGGCGCGGGGGACGCCGCGCCGATGGCCACGGGGGCGAGCGCGCTGTTCTACGGGGCGCAGCGGCTGCCGCGCGAGCGCGCGGCGTCGGCCAGCGCGGGCACGTGGATTGGCGGAGCGCAGCTGTCGTCGTTTGTGGGCTCCACGCCGCTCGGCCGCGCGACGGTGGTGGGGCTTGGCGTGCAGTCGCTGGACTACGGCTCCGCCGACGAGATCGTGCCCGACCCATTGACGGGCGGCAGGACCGGCACGGCGACGGGTGATCACGTCGGAGCCAACGAGCTGGCGGTGACGCTCGGCGTGGCGCAGCACGTTGGTCCGCTGCGGTCGGCGCTGGCGCTGGGCTACGTGCACCAGCAGGTCGCTGACGTGAGCGCCTCGACGATGGCGCTGAGTGTGGGGGCGGGGATCACGCTGCGCGGATGGGATGTGGACTGGTCGGTGGAGCACGTGGAGTTTTCGGGCGCTTCGTCGTCGGCGGGGCCGGCATTGACGCTGTCCTCGACGTACCGGGGGGACGTGGCCACGCCGGCGTGGCTGTTTGGCGGCTCGCGCTGGCGGGGCGTCGCCGAGTATCGCTCGAACCATGAGTCGGGCGGCACCTCGGTGCTTGGCGCCGAGGGCACGATTGCGACCGGTGCGGGCTGGACGCTCGAGGTTCGCGGCGCGGCGCTGGCGTATTCCGAGGAGACGGCGCGCGCGCCGTGGTCGGCCGGCGGCAGCGCGGCGCGCGGCGCCTGGTCGCTGGATTACGCGTACCAAGGATACGGCGCGCTGGGGGCGGTGCATCGCATGGGGGTGACGTGGCATTCGCGCGTCCCACGAAACCCCTCCCGCTGAGGGGCGCCGCGATGCGCGTGCGCTGGGGCGGCGTAGGCATCGTGCTGCTGGCCATCCTCGGCGGCCTCGCGGTGCTGGCGGCGGCCACGCCGAGCGGGCGCTACTTGGCGCGGGCGGGATGGGAGGAGGCGAAGATCCTGCGCGGGCGCCGCGACATCGCGCGCATGGTGCGCGACAGCGCGGTGAGCCCGGTGGTGCGCGGCAAGCTGCAGCTGGTGCTGGCCGCGCGGGCGTATGCGGCCGAGTCGCTGGGGTTGCCGGCGAAGCAGTCGTTCACGCAGTTCACGCAGCTCGCGACCGACACGCTGGTGCTGGTGCTGAGCGGCGCGGCGCGCGACACGCTGGCGCCGGTGACGTGGTGGTTCCCGATTGTCGGGCGCGTGCCGTACAAGGGGTACTTCGACGTGCGGGAGGCGCAGCGCGAGGAGCAGCGCCTGCGCGATGCCGGGTACGACACGTACCTGCGGCCGTCGCCGGCGTTCAGCACGCTCGGGTGGTTCAACGATCCGCTGCTGTCAACGACGCTCGCGTCCGATTCGTCGGACATCGCCAACACGGTGGTGCACGAACTGACGCACAACAGGTTTTACGCGCCGGGCGGGGCGATCTTCAATGAGAGCTTCGCGAACTTCGTGGGCGCGCGGGGCGGGGCGGCCTTTTTCCGGTCGCGCGGCGACACGGTGAATGCCGTGCGCACCGAGCAGCGCTGGGAGGACGAGAAGCGGCTGGGCGCGTTCTGGACGCGCGTGAAGGACTCGCTGGAACTGGCGTACGCCGCGCATCCAGGCCCGGAGGGCAGGGCGCCGCGACTGGCGGCGCGGGATTCCGTGTACGGCTGGGCGCGGCGCCAGTTGGTGGACAGCGTGGGACCGCAGCTGAGGACCTTCCCTGCGTGGTATGCGGCGCGCGTGCGGCTGGACAACGCCGCGCTGCTGGCGCGGCGCGTGTACATGAGCGACCTGGCGGGTTTCGATCGCGTGTGGGAGGGCCAGGGACGCGACCTCAAGGCGACGATCGCGAAGCTGATTGCGGATTACCGCAAGCCGTGAGCTGGGCTTGGGGTCGGGGCACGATTCGTGTTCCCCCTACTACAACAGCTTACCACGGATCCCACGGAGAACAGCCGGATGGTCACGGATTGACTCCGAAACAGGGCGAGACCGCAGCCTGCAGCGCATTTTTCAGTTCTTTTGTTTGATCCGTGCAAATCCGCGCTCTTGATCCGTGGGATCCGTGGTAGGCAGTTAGCCGAACTTGCCTAGGGCGCGCCGAACTTGCCGCGCATGATGGCGCGCAGGTCAACGACGGGGGCGGTGGATGGATCGACGGGTGGGAGGTCGGCCGACGGCGGCTCGGCGACGACCCGCTGCATGGTGCCCCGCACGCCGCGGTCGAGAAAGCGCGACACCTGGTCGAGCGTGTAGTCGGCGCCGCGGCGCGTGTCGTAGACGTTGAGCGGATACGACACGGCCAGGTGATTGCGCGCCCGCGTGAGCGCGACGTACATGAGGCGCCGCTCCTCGTCCACCTGGTCGGGGCTTCCCAGCGCGCGCGAGAGCGGGAAGTACCCATCCACCGCCCAGATGACGAAGACCGCGTCCCACTCGCGCCCCTTGGCGCTGTGCGCGGTGGAGAGCACGAGCGTGTCGTCCTCGCTGTCGGCGCCGAAGCCGAGGTCCTGGGTGCCCTGCGGCGGCTCGAGGGCGAGCGCGCTGAGGAACGCGGCCCGGCTCGGGTAGCCGGCGGCGATGTTCTGCAACTGGTCGAGGTCGGCGAGGCGCGGGTCGGGGCGGTCGTACTTCTCGCGCAGGATGTCGTCGTAGAGCACGCGCACGCGCGCGATCTCGCGCGCCACGGCGCCCTCGTCGTCGAAGGTGCCGGC
>Ga0315271_10001066_pt1 | contig 16290 bp, 18 predicted proteins | sample C3_top_MG_FD_204664 | JGI IMG/M metagenome (GOLD analysis project Ga0315271, IMG submission 204664) | Sediment microbial communities from Yellowstone Lake, YNP, Wyoming, USA - C3_top | ecosystem: Environmental > Aquatic > Freshwater > Lake > Sediment | place: USA: Wyoming | collected 2017-08-01 | reverse complement strand
GCGCCTGCCGCCCGGGCGCATCGAGATCCGGTGTCTCCGCGAGCCGCCGGACGATGTTCTCGACCATCACGACAGAGCCGTCCACGATCAGCCCGAAGTCGATGGCCCCGAGGCTCATCAGGTTCCCAGAGATGCCGGTGTGTAGCATGCCGAGGAAGGCCGCCAGCATCGAGAGAGGGATGGCCAGAGCGACGATCAGCCCGCCCCTCCATTGACCCAGCACGAGGAGCAGGACCGCGATCACCAACAGCCCGCCCTCCACGAGATTGCGGGTCACGGTGCCGATCACGCGTGAAATGAGGGCCTGCCGGTCATAAACGGGGACGATGCGCACGCCCTTGGGTAGCGAGGGCGCGAGAGCAGCGATCGCCTCCTTGACGCGGCCGACGACTTCGCGCGCGTTGGCTCCGGCGAGCATGAGCACCGTCCCCATGACTGCCTCGCCCTTGCCGTCGCGGGTGGCGCCGCCGACGCGCAGCCGTGCGCCGACTCGCGCCTCGGCGAGCTGGCTCAACAGCAGGGGGCGGCCGTCACGGGCCTCCCCGACGACGATGCGTTCAAGGTCTTTCGCATCCTTGACGCGGCCCTCGCCCCGCACGACGTACGCTTCGCCCGCCTTCTCGATGACCCCGCCTCCGCGGTTGGTGTTGTTCCGCTCCACTGCTTCGAAGACGCGGGGAAGTGTCACGCCGTAGGCGGCGAGGCGGGCCGGGTCTACAACGACCTGGTATTGCTTCACCTCGCCTCCGACCGTGTTGACCTCGACGACGCCTTGCACCCGGCGCAGGCGGGGGACGATCTCCCAGTCCAGGATCGAGCGCAGGTCCATGGGACTGCGGCCGTCCCCTTCCACGACGAAGTGGAAGACCTCGCCAAGACCCGTGCTGGGCGGGGCCATCTCGGGTCGCTCCACTCCCGGTGGGATCTCCTCCAGCGCGACGGCGAGGCGCTCGGAGACGAGCTGCCGAGCGCGGTAGAGATCGGTGCTGTCTTCGAAGACCACGGTCACCGCGGAGATCCCATAGCGCGAGATCGATCTGAGCTGTGCCAGACCCGGGAGACCGCCCATCGCGTCTTCCACGGGGCGGGTGATGAGCTGCTCAATTTCCAGTGGGCCCAACTCCGGCGCTCGGGTCAGGAGCTGCACCTGGACGGTGGTGACGTCGGGCACGGCGTCGATTGGCAGCTCCGACAGCGCGACCGCGCCGGCGACGACCAGCACAGAGGTGAGCAGAAGCACGAGGAACCGGCTCCGCAACGCGAACTCCACGACCCCGGCGATCACTTCTCCTGCTCCGAGGCCAGGGAGGACTTGAGCAGCTCGGTCTTGAGCGCGAAGGCTCCGCGCACGACCACGCGCTCGCCGTCGCGGAGGCCACGGAGCACCTCGAGCTTTCCGGCGCTTTCGCGTCCGGTCTCGACGGACCGGAGCTCATAGGTTCCGCGGGCCGTCTCCACGAACACCGAGGTGAGGCCGAAGAGGCGCTGGACCGCCTCAGTGGGCACCGCGGTTCCGTCGGCGCCCGATCCCGCAAGGGGAAGCTGCGCTGTGACGAATTGCCCGGGCTTCAGGGTGCGGGATGCGTTATCCAACACCACCCGGACTCGCGCGCGTCCCGCAGATTCGCCCAGGGAAGGCTCCACCAGTGCGACCCGTGCCGGGAACACTTGGTCCGGGAACGCATCGCTCCGGACTTCCACGGCGCCGCCTGTCACTACCTGCGCGGCTCCCTCCACCACTTCCAGGACTGCCCAGACCTGTGCCAGGTCCGCGACGACCGCCAGCGCCGCATCCTTCTCGACGAGACCGCCCTCGACCGCTGATACCTCGAGCACGGTGCCCGCGAGCGGTGCCTTCAAGGTGAGCCGGGCTTCGTCTCTCGCCGGGTCGAGGCCGAGCCGGGCGAGGTCGCGCCGCGCTCCCTCGGCCTCCGCCGCTGCGGCCTCGGCGTCGGCCTGACGGGAGTCCCGTTCGGCGCGGCTGATCCCCTCGAGTCCTAGGAGTCGCTCCGCCCGTTCGAGCGCGCGTCGCGCCACGGATTCGCGGGCCGCGGCCGTGCGGTGGCGGGAGAGGGCCGCGTTCACGTCGGGACTCTCGACGACCACCAGCGTCTCTCCGGCCTTCACCCGGGAGCCGACGTCCACGGCCACGCGAATGACGCGCCCTTCGCCGGGCGCGCGCACGGTCACGCTTCGCCGCGCGTCCGGCCGGAGGAAGCCGCCGGCCGCGATTGACGGCCGGAAGCCTCCGCGCGAAGCCGCGACGAGCTCAATGCCCGCGGCCTCGATGGCTTGTGGGGACAGGCGCAACACATGCGGGGCATCGCGGTGCTGTGCCTGCTCCGGCTTCGTCTTCTCGTCCGAGTGGCATGCTGCCGCCACAAGGCCCAACACCATGGCAAGACGCCTCAAGGGACACCTCCCGATCCAATGATGGCCAGGAGCCGCCGCGTCCCATTCAGGAGCGGCCGCTCAACGCCGAGCGATCAGAGAGAGAGCTTGGGCGGGTGGAAAGGCGCTGTGGGGAAGCCGAATGCGGGGTGGGTGACTAAAGGATTGGCCAGAAGCTGGAGAGGCATGTCTGCCGCGATCAAGATGACCGGCGCGACAACGGTCGCACGGGCGCAGAAGAACTCGGCGTCCTGCGCCTCGGGCGCACTCAAGGCGTGCACGATCGTCCCGGAGGGAAACGTGGTCTCGGATCCGCTGGGGGTCGGGCCATCCACGAGGTCCCAGGTCAGCAACACCAGAACCGCGCAGACGGTAAGATGCCACAACCGCCTCGTCACAGCCGCGAGGATACCACGCGGCCGCGGCGTCGGCGGGCACGCCCCCGATCAGCTAGAACACCGTGGCGATGGGATCCCACGGGTCGCTGAGCGCCGGCTATTGAATCACTTTGGTCGCCACGAACGCGTATTCGATCGTTATCTCGTCCTTGACCTTCACCACTCCCGCCACAGTGACGGGACTGATCCCGTAGTCGGTCTGGCGCAGTACGAGACGCCCACTCGCTTTCAGCGTGTCCGCGCTGACCTCGACGCGCAACGGCAGGGCGACGCTCCGCGTCATGCCGTGGAGTGAGAGATCGCCGGTGATGTTGAGGTCATAGGCGCCCGGGGCGGTGGTCTTTCCCCTCACGTCCTTGGACCGGAAGGTCACCGTCGGAAAGCGAGTGGCGTGGAGCACTCCGGGCCCGACCATTGCCTCCTGTACCTTGGCGGCGTCACAAGCGGGGCCATCCTCCTTGGGGCTCTGCTGAACTTCGCCGAGGTCCACGGCGTGGCCGGCCCTCAGCGCGGCCCACGCCGGCCGCTTCCGCTGTATCCCTTCGACTCCAACACGACACAGCTCGTCATCGGGGAGACCCACCACCAAGATGGCTCCCGATCTGAGCAGCCAGGCTGGCTCGTGTTGCCAGAGAAAGGCATGTACACGGGAGTGCTCATCACGGGAGCGACCGGATCGGCGAAGACTTCGGCTGCCCAGTACCCCTTCACCGCGCAGCTCATCCATTTGCACGCCGCCGACGCCACCCGCAAGATGGGCGGCCTCATCATCGACGCCAATGGCAACTACGCCGACTTCGTGCGGGATCAGTGCGCGCTGGCGGGGAGGTTAGGCGACTACTACGAGGTCAGCCTCACGAGCGGCGTCCGGTGGAACATCGTCGGCCGCCCCGACCTCAACGCCGCGGCGCTGGGCGGCCACATCGCCGACATGATCGAAAACGTACAGGGCACATCCCTGGCCGATCCCTTTTGGCACCAGGAAGCCAAGGACCTTGCATCTCAAGTGATCCGCGTTCTCCGCCTTGCTGAAGGGCGCGAACCGACGATGGCGACGCTCTACCGTGCGGCCACCTCCTACGAAGCGTTCGAGGACTACGTCAAGATCGCCGAGAAGCGGGTCAGCACCGCCGAGCAGCACGACGAGCTCGCGTCCATCAAGTTTTGGCTCGAAGCAAAGGCGGCCAAGCTCGACGCCAAGCTCCGGCCCTCGATCGCGGCGGGCCTGAACGGGGTCTGCTCGCTGTTCGACGATCCAAAGATCCGGGAGGTCTTCGCCCCGGACCCGCTGTTCGAGAACTTCAAGGGCTTCGACCGGCTGATCGAGGAGGGCCAGATCGTCGCGCTCCGTGTTCCGAAGTCTCAGCTCAAGACCGTCTCGACTATCGTCGGGACGATGACCAAGCTCAACTTCTACGACGCCGTCCTGAACCGTCTGGCGCGAGCTGAGCACGGCTCGGGCGACGTCGGCCGCGGAGTGTTCTTCGTCGCGGACGAGTACGACGGGTATACGACGCAGCCCGGCGACGGCGACTTCTTCTCGAAGTGCCGTGAGGCCAAGTGCTGCGCGGTGATCGCCACGCAGACCTACGAGAGCTTCGTGGCCAAGCTCAAGAACGAGCACGTCGCCGCGCAGCTCCTCGCCAACTTGCGCACAAAGATCTGGCTCTGTGCCGAGGACAACTACACCGCGAGGCAAGCGGCGGACTTGTGCGGCGAGATCGAGCGCCGGAAGGTGAGCCGATCGCGGAACGAAACGGCCAAGCTCTCGGCATTCTCGTTCCTCGATGGTGAAGTGATCGCCGCAGACCCGGGCGCGGTCGGCGAAGGCATCTCGATCAGCCTGCGACGCGAGCACCTCTTCACGCCGCGGGCCTTCACGAGCCTCATGGTCAACCAAGCCCTCGCGAAGGCTTTCGATGGCGTGCGTGTGCTGGAACCCTGGGTCGTCTACCTCAAGCCGATGCACGAGAACCCGGAGCAGTCTTGGTTCGACACCACCGGCCGCATTGGACTCGACGCCCCCGTCGCGCCGTCTCGCGGCACACCGCTTGGCGTCCTGAGCGCCCTCGCGTGCCGCGTGAAGGATGCGGTCATGCGAGTTGGCCAGCGGCCCCAAGTTGGTCGACCAAAGAGCGGTCGACAGGACCGAGCACCCGAGACCGATAGCCAAGCAGAACAAGAGGGAACTCCGGCTCCCTAACCGCGAGCATCAGCCGCGTGCCGGGCCAACGCGATCTTCGGTCGGCCGCGTCGCACCGGCTCGGCGGGCGAGCTGGCCACGCTCGTGATCGGTTCCCAGGGGAGCCCTTCGGCGCGCGTCCGCATCCAGTGCTCGACCGCCTCGAGTAGGTAGCCCGCGTTCCGCTGTGTCACGCGGACGGGCCGTGGAAAGCTGCCCTCCTGGACCATTCTCCAGAGCGTCGTTCGGCCCACCCCGATCATCCTCAGCACCTGTCGCGTTCTGATGAACTGCACTGGCCACCTCCGCTTCCTCGCGGCTAGCTGTGCAAGCTCAACGCCAATGCGCCATATGCTCTCGATTGCCGCAAGTGCTGGAGGATCAAGGGGCGCGCGGCCGTTCCATCCTCTTGTGGCTGAGAGAGGGAACCGGTTGTCTTCACGTCTGAGAGAAAGGTCGGACGGCTACGCCCAGATCGGGAGGGGGCGGTTTCGCCGGCCCGTGGCGGCGGCCTGCGATCCGCTACTTCGGGCAGCAGCCCTTATGACGCTCGTAGCGCTTCCGGTCGCTTGCCAACTCACGGACCTCTTCGAAGCATCGCCCGAGGCACTCGAGCAGGCCTCGATGGAAGCGGCCGTCGGCAGGAGTGAGCGAGTAGTGCTTCCACAGCCCGTCCTTTCGGACGCGCACGAGCCCCGCACGGCGGAGGTAGGCGAGGTGCCGTGAGATGGTCGTTTGAGGAGCCCTGATCACAGCGACGAGGTCCCCCACGCAGACCTCGCCGTGGTCCTGCAGAAGGTGCAGGACGCGCAAGCGGGTGGGGTCCGAGAAGGCCCGGAACATGAGGTCCACCGCGCGCTTCATGATGTGATTGTAGCGTCAGAAGGGTGAGGCCTCGAACGAGGCCTGAATGGCTAGTCTCTCGCTCTCCTGCCCCTTCTGCTTGAGCACCACGGAATAGCTATCACCCTCCAGGATCCTCGCGAACCGGAGGGTGCCGTCGGGGCTTGCCCTTTGCTGGAAGTCCGCCAGTCGGGGTGCGACCCAGCGCGAGTACGCCTCCCAGCTCATGTCCGTCTCGATCTCCCACGTCGCTCGGAGGGACGTACCCTCCCGCTGCGCCGAGTAGGCTGCGGTCAACCTGCCGCCGGCCGGGATCGTGCGCTCCTGCACAGAACGGATGTCTTGTTCGACGGGGTTCGGGCTTCCGCAGGCACAGATGATGATCGCAGCGAGGACCAGTGCCGACATCGGCGTGACGCGCTGCCTCATCGACGGGGCCGCATGGAGCCGAAGAGCAGCACGCTCACCGTGGTGCAGACGCCCGTCAAGGCGACGACCAGTAGGGTGACCCGGGTCACTCCGGTCTCGATCAGGAGGATCACCCCCAGCGATGCCCCGAAGATCTGGAGAGAGCCGAGGAGGATGCGAACGACCGCCCAGCGGCGGTCCGAAGCGCGGCTCGGGGACTCGTCAGGATTCTGCTCGTGGGCGCCCATCACCACCTCGCTGGCTGCCGCTAGTGAAGCAGCGCACGCATGGCGCGGTAGGAGAGAGCTGCCATCCCCGCTGCCATCGGGATGGTCAGCATCCAAGCCCAAACGATCCGACCCGCCACGCCCCACTTGACTGCCGACATGCGGCGCGTGGTGCCGACTCCGACGATCGCTCCGGTGATGGTGTGAGTCGTCGAGACAGGTATCCCGAAGTGGGTCGCCATCAGGAGCGTCACCGCTCCCGACGTTTCGGCACAGAACCCCCCAAACGGCTGCAGCTTCGTGATTCTCATTCCCATGGTCTTGACGATCCGCCAGCCGCCGAAGAGCGTTCCGAGGCCCATCGCCGCGTGGCTGAGGAGCAAGACCCAGATCGGCACTTCGAAGACCTTGAGGTGGCCTGAAGCGACGAGGAGGCCGGTGACGATTCCCATGGTCTTCTGGGCATCGTTTCCGCCGTGGCCGAGGCTGTAGAGCGCGGCCGACAGGAGCTGTAGCCGCCTGAAGAGCCGGTCGAGACGGAATGGATGCCAACGCCGGAAGAGCCAGGTGAGCCCAACGAGTAGGGAGAAGCCCATGACGGCTCCCAGCAGAGGTGCCAGGACGATGAACAACAGGGTCTTCGTCCAACCTGAAACCAGGATGGCACGCAGTCCGGCCTTGGCGACCGCCGCCCCCGCATACCCGCCGATCAGGGAATGGGACGAGGAGACCGGGAGCCCGTAGTACCAGGTGATCAGGTTCCAGGCGATTGCCCCGAGGAGGCCGGCCAGGATGACCTCGGGCGTCACCACGCTCAGGTCGATCATCCCGCTGCCCATGGTCCTGGCGACGTGAGTGCCGAGGACGAAGGCGGCGACGAAGTTGAAGAACGCCGCCCATACCACCGCCTTGTGCGGCGAGAGCACGCGGGTCGAGACGACGGTCGCGATGGAGTTCGCCGCGTCGTGAAAGCCGTTCAGGAAGTCGAAGACGAATGCCGCCGCGATCACGAAGACCAGGAAGCCGATGCCGCTCGTCACGCCCGTTCCCTTTCGGCGCCGCTCCGGCGTCCGAACAGCAACACACTGACGGTCGTGAGCAGGCAGGTGACCGCTACCGAGACGAGAGCCACGACGCTCGGTCCCGCCTCGATCAGAAGGACCAGGCTGAAAGCGGCGCTGAACATCTGAAGCAAGCCCAGCGTAAACCTTAGGAGGGGCCGGTGCCGGCCGGCTCGGCCCGTGTACGGCTCGGGTGGCGGAGTCATCGCCCGACCTGGCGGTCCCACCCTCGGCCCGTCACGAGTTCCCCAACCCGCCTTCGGACCTCGTCCCGGATCTCACGGACCCGCTCGATCGGCTTCCCCTTCGGATCTTCGAGCGGCCAGTCCTGAACCTCGACTCCCGGGATGTAGGGGCATTCCTCGCCGCAGCCCATGGTGACGAGCAGGCGAGTGCCGGCCGCGAGCTCCGTCGTGAGGAGCTGCGGCTTGGCCGCCGCGAGGTCGATCCCCATCTCCCGCATCACCTCGGTCACCTCGGGATGCACGCGCTCGGCAGGAGTGGTGCCGGCGGAGAGAGCCTTCGCCTGCGACGGTTCGGCCATCTGGTTGAAGAAGGCGGCGGCCATCTGCGAGCGGCCGGCGTTGTGTCGACAGGCGAAGATCACGCGATCCATGGGCTGTCTCCTTTGCTCGATCGGGGCTCGCAATATATTCGCCTAAGCGGTAGCAACTGCGCAACCGGTGCGTGTCTGCTACACCCCAAGGCCGCAAACCCGCGTCCCCAAAAGCGGGAGGCGCTGGCCCGGTCCTTGCTCTCTCGTCATTTCGCGGATGGACGAAATGCAACAGAGACCGCGGTACCAGGGAGCGGGAAGGGGCCGGTGATGCTGCTCGCGATAATGCTTCCGATCCTGGCGGCCTCGGCGACCGCGGGAGTTCCCCTGACCCTTGAGGAGGCGACGGCGCGAGCGCGCACTGCCAGCCCGCGGCTCCTGGCCGCACAGAGCGACGCCTTGGCCGCCGCTGAGACAGCCTCGCAAGCCCGGTCCCGGCGCTTCGGCGCGATCGACCTGGTCGGCGCCTACAACCACTACGAGTCCGATCGCCTCGTGAGGCCGATGGCCATCGACCTCTTCAAGAACCCAGCGGGCGGCTTCTCCCAACTCCCGTGGGACGCGGACCAGTTGCACTACGGGATCGCATGGCAGATTCCCTTGCTCTCCGGCGGCGCCCTGACCGAGGGCCAGAAGATCGCTCGGCTCGGCTCTGACTCCGCAGCGAGCACCGCCGCTTTCACGAAAGCCGAGGTTCGGTTCGCAGTGCGCGCCGCGTATCGCAACGCGCTCGTGCTCACGCACGCGCAGGGCGCGGCCGAGGCCTACGTCGCGGCACTCACGCGCGACGCGGCGGACGCCGACCTCAAGGTGCGGCTCGGGACCTGGGCGAGCGTCGACGCGGAAAAGGTGCGGTTCGCGCTGGCCGGGGCTCAGGCCGAGCGCGAGGGTCTTCGTGCCCAGGGCCGGGCCGCCCAGGCCGCGCTGGCCGCGCTGATGGGGGACGAGCCCAGCCCCTCGGGATACGTGCTAGAGGACGTGCCGGACGAGAAGACGCCACCAGAGGGGCCCCCGGTCGACCCGGCCACGGCGCTGGCGAAGCGGGCGGATCTGGCGGCGGTGCAAAGCCAGGCCCGCGCAGTCGAGCGCCGCGAGGCACTGGCCAAGAAGAGTTTCGGGCCGGATGTCGCCGTGACCGGGTCCTGGCTCGGTAACCGTGGCCTCTCCCTCGGCGATTCCCTGCCGACCTACGAGATCGCGGTGGTCGTGAAGGTGCCCTTGTTCGACGGCGGCGGCCGACTCGCCGGGCTTCGGCAGGCCAGGGCAGCGCGGGCGGCGGCGGACGAACGCTTGCGCGGCAAGCGGCTCGAAGTCGCGGCCCAGGTGGAGGACGCCGGTGCGCGGCTCGACGCGGCGGAGGCGCAGCTCGAGGCCGGGAAGACGCAGCGCGCTCTCGGGGCAGAGGTGGCGCGCGTCGAGAAGCTCAAGCTCGACCAGGGCACCGGCAAGATCGAGGACTACCTGACGGCCCAGGCCCAGCAGCTTCGCGGCGAGACGGCCTACTGGCAAGGGCTCTACGCCCTCCAGACGGCCTGGGACTACTTCGAGTTCGTGACCGGCGGAGGGCAGCAGCCATGACGAAGCGCGTGATTGCGATCGGTGTCGTCATCCTCGTGATCGCCGCGGGAGGCGGGGTGGTCCTCGCCAAACGCCGCGCGTTGCAGCACATGACTCCTCCCGCGGCCAGACCGCTCCCTGTCCACACCGCGCTGGTACGTGCAGGAGGCGTGGCCGACGCGATCGTCACCGTGGCGCTGGTCCAGGCCGACGTGACGGCGACGGCCGCGGCGCAGACGCCCGGCGCGATTCTCGAGATGAGGCTCCGCGAAGGCGCCCGTGTCCGCCAGGGTGAAGTCCTGGCCATCGTCGACCCGCGCCCCCTGGAGGACGCCGCGCAAGCAGCCGAGGCCCGGCTCGCCGCGGCCCGCGAGGCCCTACGGACGCAGGAGGCGGTCTTCGCCCGGGACCAGGTGCTCGTCGATGGTGGCGCGGCCTCGCGCCAGGCCTTCGAGCTGTCGCGCGCGCAACTCGAAACGGCCCGCGCCAACGACGTGGCTGCCGAGCGAGCGGTTGCGACGGCGCGCGTCCAGAGGGGCTACGCCTCCGTCGCCGCCCCCTACGCGGGCATCGTCACGGCCCGGCTCGCCGAGCCCGGCGACCTCGCCGCTCCCGGCAAGCCGCTCTACACGATCCAGAGCGACGGGGGCGTTCGCCTGATCTCCAAGCTGTCGCAGGAGGCCCTTCAGCGCTTGGCGCCGGGTGGAGAAGCGACCTTCTCCTGGCAGGGACAGCGGGTGGGCACCAAGACGTCGCGCATCTACCCCGCCCTGGATGCCAGCCACCTGGGCACCGTGGAGACCACCTTCGCGTCGGCTCCCTTCGGTCTCCCGGCCGGATCGACGGTGGAGGCGAGCTACGGCATGCCGCCGTCGCAGGGCCTCGTCGTGCCGGCCGAGGCCCTCGTCGAAGGGCTGAACGAAATGCTGATCGTGAAGGTCGTGGATGGAAAGGCACAGCCCGTGCCGGTCACGCTCGTCGCACGCGGAACCGGGGACGCCGTCGTCCGCGGGGTCCTCGCCGCCGGCGACGCCGTCGTGGTCGGCCTCCCGAGCGAGCTGATGGCGCTCACCGCCGGGACGCCCCTCGCACCAGTGCCAGGACTCGGGCGATGAGTCTCGTCGCCAGCTACGTGCGACGCCCGCACCTGGTGCTGTCGATCGTTCTGCTGCTCTCCGTCGTCGGCCTGGTCGGGTTCTTCCGCCTCCCGATCAACCTCTTCCCCGACAGCGAGCGACCGCAGATCGCGGTGGTCACGGTGTGGCCCGGCGCCTCCGCGGACGACGTCGCGGGGGACGTGAGCCGCGTCATCGAGAAAGAGCTGAAGACGATCGAGCGGATCCGGCGCGTGACCTCCACGGCCAACGACGAGGTGTCGGTCGTGACGGCCGAGTTCGAGTACGCGAAGGGCCTCGATTCCGCAGCCACGGACGTATCTAACGCCTTGAACAAGATCCGCCCGTTCCTGCCCGCGGACATCCGGCCCTTCCAGGTCTACAAGGTGTCCTCCGCAACGCCCGCGGTACTGACGCTCGCGCTGCGGCCGAAGGAGGGTTCGCACCTCGATCTCGCGATGGTCCGGCGCCTGGCCGAGAACCCGATCAAGGAGGCGCTGTTGCGCCAGCCCGAGGTGGCGAACGTCGAGGTCTTCGGCGGCTGGCAGAGCGTCCTGCGCGTCACGCTGGACCCGGACAAGCTCCAGGCGTTTCGACTGAGCGCCGGGCAGGTGGCGAGCGCGCTCTCGAGCTGGAACCGCAACACGCCCGAGGGCCTCGTCGTCACGGACAAGACCCACATCCTGGTCAAGAGCCAGGGCGAGTTCGCGCGTACGGAGGAAGTGGAGCGCGTGGTGGTGGGTGGCGCGGCCGGGCCCCCGATCTACGTCGGCGACGTGGCGCGGGTCGAGATGAGCGTGCAGGAGCGCCTGTCCGCGTTCCACGGCAACGGCAAGCCCGCGGTGGGGATCAACGTCCAGCGCGCCCTCTCCGGGCACGCGCTGCCCACGATCGAGGCCGTGCTGGCCTTCCTGCCCACGCTCCAGCGGGACTACCCGGGGGTAGCCTTCGAGATAGCCGACACGCAAGGTGAGCTGATCGACAAGAGCGTGGGGAACATGAAGGACGCCCTACGCGACGCCATCCTCATGACGGTGATCGTGATCTTCCTCTTCCTGGCCGACGTGCGGGGCACCCTCCTAGCGGCCATCTCGATTCCGTTCACATACCTGATCACCTTCGGCTTCATGTGGCTCGCCGGCTTCGAGTTCAATATGGTCACGCTCACCGGGGTCATCGTGGGCGTAGGCATGCTCCTGGACGACGCCATCGTCGTGCTGGAGAACATCGAGCGCCACTACCACAAGCTGGGCAAGGACCTGTCCGAGGCCGTCGTGGGCGGAACGCAGGAAGTGATGCTCGCGATCCTCTCCGGCACCTACGCGACGGTCGCGGTGCTCGTGCCTATCGTCTGGATCGGCGGCTACGTCCAGACGGTCTTGCGGCCGCTCAGCCTCACCCTCTCGATCGCGCTGGTCGCGTCCTACTTGGTGTCCGTCACGATCATCCCGATCCTGGCTCCCGTCCTCCTCCGGCTCGGTGGACGCACGGAGCGGTGGGGCTGGGAGAAGGCGCTCGACCGGCTGGTCAACGGCCGGCTGCTCCACGGCGTGCAGGAGTTCTTCGTGGAGGCGGTCCGTTATGCCCTGGGGCGGCGTGCGCTATTCGTGGTCGCGGCCTTGGTCCTGCTCGCCATCTCCGGTCGCTTTCTCATGCCGCTGATCGGGCGAGACCTGATGCCGCCGATGGACACCGGGATCTTCCGCGTCAGCTTCGAGGCCTACCCCAACACCTCGCTCGAACAAGCGGAGCGGCTCCTGGGCGAAGCCGAGGCCGCGATCTGGAAGCGAACCGGGGTCGTGCGCACCTCCGGCACGCTCGGCTCCGAGCCCGGTGTCCTGTCCTTCGGCTCGGGCCGCAACCCGCAGCAGGCATTCCTCACGGTGCACCTGGTGGACCGTTTCCAACGCAAGCAGACCCTGTGGGCGGTCGAGGAGGCCGTTCTCTCCGACCTGAAGGCGCTGCCGGGGATTCGTTTCCCGGCCGTCTACGACTACGGGGCGACCCCGCTCTCCACCGTCCGCGCCACGGTCGACCTGATGGTCGCGGGCCCCGATCCAGCGGTGCTCGATCGGCTCGCGCGCGACGTGGACCGGCGCCTTCAGCAGGTCGGAGGGTTGAAGGCCACGCTGCGCACCTGGACGCTCGACCGGGCGGAGTATCGCTTCGTCCCCAACGCCGAGCGGATGGCGATCTACGGGATCGACGCCGCGAGCGTCGCGGCACAGGTGGCCGCGCAGGTGAAGGGCGTCCCGGCTACGCCGTTCCGCGTCCCTCAGCAGGACGCCTTCCCGGTGTGGGTCCAGGCCGCCCGCGCGCGGCGCGACAGCGCGTCCGCGCTCGCCACCCTGCCGGTGCTGACGCCCAAGGGACCCGTGCCATTGTCCGCGCTGGGCGCAATCGAGCCCGCCAGCGTGCCCACGCTTCACACCCGGCAGGGGCTCCTCGAGACGGTGGACGTCCTCGGCTACCGCTCGACGGCCGCGGTCACGCACATCAACGAGAACGTGGCCCGCGCTCTGGCTGGGCTCGATCTCCCACCGGGCTACACGATCACGGACGAAGGCGAGCGCAAGATGATGGACGAGTCGTTCGCGTCACTGAGCGCCGCGCTCTTCCTCGGCCTCATCCTGCTCTATTTCTCCCTGGTCCCTGCCTTCCGATCGTTCCTGCACCCGCTCACCATCATGGTGGCGATACCGCTCGGGGTGATCGGCGCGCTCTGGGCGATGCTGCTCACGGGCAAGCACCAGTGCATGCCGTCGTTCATGGGCATGATCCTGCTGGCCGGGATCGTGGTGAAGAACTCGATCCTGCTCATCGACTTCATCGAGGAGGCCCGGGCGCGCGGCGACAGCCTGGAGGACGCGCTGGTGGGCTCGGTGCGCGTGCGCACGCGGCCGATCCTCATGACCGCCGTGGGAACGGCCGTCGGCATGCTGCCGATCGCCCTGCAATGGGCCATCGGCCTCGAGCGCTTGTCGCCGCTGGCCGTCGTCGCGATCGGTGGCCTGATGGTCTCGACATTCCTGACGCTCGTCTACGTGCCGGTGTTCTATAGCCTCTTCGAGGATCTCAGGAAGGCCATTGCGGGGCGCGCCCCGCAACTCGCTGATGCCGCCGGTGCCGCGGGCGCGATCCATGAGTGAAACGAAGAGCCGCTTGCGCGGGAGGGGATCATGCCGGAATCGCGGCTGAGCCAGGCAACGGAGATCTTCAAGGCGGCGGGGCACCCCGCGCGCCTCCGGATCCTGAGCATGCTCCGTCCGGGCGGGCTGTGCGTCTGTCAGATCACGGCGGTCCTCGAGCTGGCCGTGTCCACCGTGTCGGCGCATCTCGCCGAGCTGAAGCGGGCGGGTCTGGTCGTCGAGCAGAAGGACGGCCGCTGGGTGAGCTACAGCCTGGTGGAGGACGCCGAGGCGCGTGAGTTGTTGGGACGCGTGTGGGCCCTGGTGGGCGACGACCCTCAGGTGGAGGCGGACGCACGGCTGGTGCGTGGCCTGCGCCGCATCCCGGTCGAGGAACTGTGTCGTGTGGATCTGGACTTCACGCGGCTGGGGCTGAGGCGCCAAGCGGCGCGCCAAGCGGGAAGAACCGGTTAATGGAACAAGAGGCAAACCGATGCCGACACGCAGGCTGTTCGCCAACGGAAACGAGCATGTGCGGCGCCTGCGCGGCCTGACGGTCCAGGCGCATGCGGAACGCACGCAAGGAGCGACGGTATGAGTGAGCGGATGACACTGCTGCTCCGAAGGGCGTTCCGATGAGCGAAGCGATCCCGACCCCGCTCTTGCCGGCTCCAGATCCGCCGCTGTCGCGCGCGGCCCGACAGATCCTGATTCCACCACTCGCCATTCTCGTCTGGTGGCTCGTCTACTCGCAGCTGGCAGCGGCCGCGGCCTGGCTCACCTTCGAGGGCCTGGCCCTCGCGCCGCGAACGTCGCTGGCATCGGCGGTCGAGTTCTTCCTGTACGAGACGCCCAAGGTGCTGATGCTCCTCACCCTGGTGGTCTTCGGCGTCGGGATCGTGCGCTCGTTCTTCACACCCGAACGGACGCGGCGCGTCCTCGCCGGAAGACACGAGGCGTCCGGCTCCGTCCTGGCCGCGCTCCTCGGGGTGGTCACGCCGTTCTGCTCCTGCTCCGCGGTGCCGCTGTTCATCGGATTCGTCACCACGGGCGTTCCGCTCGGCGTCACCTTCTCGTTCCTGGTCTCGGCCCCGATGGTGAACGAGATCGCCCTCGCCCTCCTCTTCGGCCTCTTCGGGTGGAAGATCGCGGCGCTTTACGCGGGGACCGGGCTCGCGATCGCGATCGTCTCGGGTCTCGTGATCGGGCGGCTGCACCTCGAGAGCTGGGTCGAGCCCTGGGTCTACCAGATTCCCGCGCCGGGCGCCGCGGGCATGACGCCAGAGCGTTCGTCCTGGTCCAACCGGTTGCGCCTCGGGTGGGAGGCGGTCCGAGACATCGTGGGCAGAGTCTGGCCCTACGTCGTCGTCGGGATCGCGGTCGGGGCCGGCATCCACGGCTATGTGCCGCAGGACTTCATGGCCTCGTTCATGGGGCGTGACGCATGGTGGTCGGTGCCCCTCGCGGTGCTGATCGGAATCCCGCTCTATTCGAACGCGGCCGGGATCATCCCCATCGTGCAGGCGCTGCTGGGCAAGGGGGCGGCGCTTGGTACCGTGCTGGCATTCATGATGTCGGTGATCGCCTTGTCCCTCCCGGAGATGGTGATCCTGCGCAAGGTCCTCACCAAGCGCCTGATCGCCGTGTTCGTAGCCGTCGTGGGCACCGGGATCCTCGCCGTGGGCTACCTGTTCAACTTCGTTTTGTAGCGCCCTGTGGGGCGCAAGGAGTAGGCATGGAAATCAAGATCCTCGGTCCAGGCTGCACGAACTGCAAGAGACTCTATGCGGAGACGGAGAAGGCCATCGTCCTGGCGGGCCAGCCGGCGACGCTCACCAAAGTGGAGGCGATCGAGGAGATCGTGAGTCACGGCGTCATGACGACGCCCGCCCTCGTGATCGACGGCCGAGTGGTGGCTTCTGGTCGGATCCCCGGCGCCGCGGAGATCGTGACCATGATCACCAGCGCCGCGGCCAAGGCCTAGGGAAGAGGATGCGACCATGATGAAGACACGCTTCTTCCTCGCCGCCGTGGCGGTTCTCGCAATGGCCGCGGGTACGGCCGCCGCTGACCCGCCGATCGAGAAGCCCGCAGCCGGCGCAGCCGCCAAGACGGCTTCGGCAGGCACGCTGGTCTACTACTTCCATCGCACCAGCCGCTGCGCGACCTGTCGCACGATCGAGGCCTACGCCCAGGAAGCCGTGACCAGTGGATTCGCCGAGGACCTCCAATCGCGCCGTCTCGAGTGGCGCGTGGTCAACGTGGATGAGCCGTCGAACCGGCATTTCGTGGACGATTTCCAGCTCTACACGCGATCGGTGGTCGTGGTGGACGGCAAGGACCCCAAGCGCTTCAGAGTCCTCGATCGCGTGTGGCAGCTCGTGCGTGACAAGGCGGCATTCCAGAAGTACGTCGATCAGGAGA
>Ga0315271_10001064_pt1 | contig 16295 bp, 14 predicted proteins | sample C3_top_MG_FD_204664 | JGI IMG/M metagenome (GOLD analysis project Ga0315271, IMG submission 204664) | Sediment microbial communities from Yellowstone Lake, YNP, Wyoming, USA - C3_top | ecosystem: Environmental > Aquatic > Freshwater > Lake > Sediment | place: USA: Wyoming | collected 2017-08-01 | reverse complement strand
AGGGCCCACTGGTCGCCCTCGACGGCCTGGACCTGGCGATCCCGGGGGGCGAGGTGGTGGCCCTCATCGGTCCGAACGGCTGCGGCAAGTCCACCCTTCTGCGGGTGATCGCCGGGCTCCTGTCGCCGGCCCGTGGCTCGGCCCTCCTGGATGGTGACGAGATCACCGGCCCGGACTCGCGAGTGGGCCTCGTCTTCCAGGAGCCACGCTTGCTCCCGTGGCGCACGGCCGCCGCCAATATCACCTACCCCCTGGAGCTAGACGGTTGGCCGGCTGCCCGCCAGGCGGCCAGACTGGCCGAGCTTGTGGACCTCGTCCGACTGGACGATTCGGCGATCACCGCTCGGCCGTCGGAACTGTCCGGCGGGACACGCCAGCGTGTGGCCCTCGCCCGGGCCCTCGCCCTGTCGCCGGAAGTGCTGCTCCTGGACGAGCCGTTCAGCGCCCTGGACGCGATGACTCGCGAGCACTTCGACCTCGAGTTGTTGCGTCTGTGGGACGAGGCCGCCACGACGATCCTGATGGTCACCCACAGCATCCCCGAGGCGGTCCTGGTCGCGGATCGGGTGGTCGTCATGACGCCACGCCCGGGCCGCATCGCGACGGAGATCGACGTGGACCTCCCGCGGCCGAGGAACGTCGCCCTGATGGAGACCCCGGCCGCCACCGCGATCATGGCCGAGGTTCGCGAGCACCTGGAGTGGACGGCATGACGCAGCGACGGCTCGTGACACCATCGAGCGTGCTGACCGTGGTCGGGGCGCTCGCCGTCTTCGTGCTCGTCTGGCGGGCCATCGTGTTGATCGGTGGCTATCCGCCGTTCATCCTGCCAGCGCCTGAAGTCGTGTTCGGGCGGTTCCTGGTCGCGCTGTCGGACGGCACGATCTGGCCGCACCTGTCCACGACGCTCCAGGAGGTGGTGCTGGGCTTCGCGCTGGGCGCGAGCGCGGCCTTGGTCGTCGGGTACGTCCTGGCCCGCAGCGCGCTGGCGGAACGGCTTCTGTCGCCGTACCTCGTGGCCGCCCAGGCGATGCCCATCCTGGCCCTGGCGCCGCTGCTCGCCATGTGGTTCGGACCAGGCCTGCTGAGCAAGGTCGTCATCTGCTCGCTGATCGTGTTCTTCCCGGTCGCCATCGCGACGATGGTCGGGATCCGCTCCGTGGATGCCCGGCTGCTTGAGCTTGGGCGGAGCCTGCGCGCTACCCGCCGCCAGATCCTGACCACGCTGGAGATCCCGGCTGCCTTGCCGTCCATCCTGGGTGGCATGCGGGTCGGCGTGACCCTCGCCGTGGTCGGCGCGGTCGTCGGCGAATGGGCCGGCGCGGAGCGCGGGCTCGGTGTCCTGATCAACCTGGCCCGCGGGTCCCTGTTCGACATCCCGCTCATGTTCGTGGCGCTCCTGACGCTCGCCCTGCTGGGCATCGTCCTGTACGTCGCCGTCGTCGTCGTGGAACGTCGCCTCGTCGGCGTCCGATGAGCTCGCCCGGCCCGACCCCTGTCAGTCGCCATCCCCTGGAGGTCTTCGTGTCGTCCTCGCATTCCCGTTTCCTCGTCGTCGGGTTCCTGTTCGTGTTCCTGGTTGCGGCCTGTGGAGGACAGACAGCAACGCACTCCCCCTCCGGGTCGGCCGCTCCATCGTCGGCTGGATCGGCGACCGCCGACTCGAGCGTCGCTCCGTCCATCGAGCCGAGCATCGCGCCGACCGCACTCAGCGTTGGCCTCGGCTACATCCCGAACGTCCAGTTCGCGCCGTTCTACCTGGCCCAGCAGGCGGGCTACTACGAGGATGCCGGCCTGGCTGTCACGTTCCAGAACAAGATCGACCCGGATCTCATCGCCCTCGTCGGCGCGGGCAACATCGACGTCGGCATCGCCGACGGGACGAGCGTCATCCCGGCGGTCAGCAACGGCATCCCGATCCAGTACATCGCGACGCTGTACGGGAAGTTCCCGAACGTGGTCTTCGCCAAGGAATCCACCGGGATCAGGTCCGCGGCGGACCTCAAGGGCCGCAAGATCGGCACGCCGGGGCGGTACGGGTCCGGCTGGATCATGCTCCAGGCCCTGCTCGGATCGGCGGGCCTCACGACTGATGACGTCGAGATCGTGGAATACCCGGATTACACCCAGCGGATCGCCGTGTCCGAAGGCGCCGTGGCGGCCGCGACCGGCTTTGCCAACAACGAGCCGGTCCAACTGGAGTTGAGCGGCGACAAGGCGACTGTCCTGCGCATCGATGCCATCACGCCGCTGCCGGGCCCCGGCCTGATCGCCGGGACGGCGGCACTCGACACGAAACACGACGCCATCGCGGCGTTCGTAGCCGCTACGCTGCGGGCGATGGAGGAGATCAAGGCGAACCCGCAGGCTGGTCTGGACGCCGCGATCGCCGCGGTGCCGGAGCTGGCGGCGGATCGTGACACGCAGGCCGCCGTCCTGGCGGCCACCATCGACTCCTGGACGGGGCCGGTGCAGGCCGCGTCCGGCCTTGGTGCCATCGATACGAAGGGGTGGACCGCCTCGGTCGACTACCTGACGACGCTTGGCCTCGTCCCGAGCCCGGTGACCGCGGGCGACCTCGTGCGCACGGACCTCCTGCCGGGCGGAGGCTGACGGCCATGCTGGGCGGCGTCCGTCCGAGCGCTGAGCGCCGGTCCTGGTGGTTGCGCGAGGCACTGGCCGCTGAGGCCGCGACCGCCCCGCACCTGGCCGCCGCCGCGCCACCGTTGCGCGGCACGACGACCGCCGACGTCGTCATCCTGGGTGGCGGCTACACGGGGCTGTGGACCGCGTATCGCCTGACGGAGATCGCGCCCGGGGCACGGGTGGTGCTGCTGGAGTCGGACATCTGCGGCGGCGGGCCGTCCGGACGGAACGGCGGGTTCGCGACCGGCTGGTGGGACGAACTTCCCACCCTCATCCACCGGCACGGCGAAGCGGGGGCCGTGGGGATCGCCCGGGCGATCGATGAGGCCGTGGACTCGCTTGGCTCATGGACGGAGCGTCACGGCGTGGATGCCTGGTACCGCAAGGCGGGAACGATCAGTGCGAGCGCCGCGCCGGCCCAGGACGGCGGTTGGCTGGAGGCGGTGGAGGCGTGTCGGCGCGTGGGTGAGGGGGCCGCGTTCATGGCGCTGTCGCCCGAGGAAGTTCGGGCCCGTGTCTCGTCACCGGTCCTTCGGGCTGGCGCGTTCATGCCCGGTGCGGCCACCCTCCAACCGGCGGTGCTGGCCCGGGCCCTGCGGCGCGTCTTGCTGGAGCGGGGCGTGGTCATCCACGAAGGCACCACCGTGACCGAGCTGGACGGTGAGCGGCCGGGCTGGCTGGGTGCCGTGGGCGCGGCCCCGCGCCGCGCGCCGACTGGTCGTGCCGGTCCTGCCCTGCGCCCGGTCCGGGTCCGGACATCGTCGGCCGCGGGGAACGGGCAGGTCACCGCCGGGGCTGCGGTCGTGGCCCTGAACGCGTGGGCGGCGGCGTGGCCGCGGTTCGGGCGTCGACTCGTGACGTGGTCCAGCTACATCGTCCTGACCGAGCCGATCCCGGACCGTCTCGCCGACATCGGCTGGACCGGCGGAGAGGGTCTCGCCGACGCACGGTTCACGCTGCACTACCTGCGGACGACCCCGGACGGCCGGATCGCCATCGGTGGGGGCGGCGGACGTGCCGGGTTCGGTGGCCGGATCGGGCCCGCCTTCACGGACGATGTCCAGTCCACGGTCCGCGCCGCGGCCGGACTGCGCCGCCTCTTCCCGTCCCTGCGCGACGTCCGGATCGAGGATGCATGGGGCGGTCCCATCGATATCACCGCCGATCACCTGCCGATGTTCGCCTCGGCTCCAGGCCGTCCGATCCACTTCGGGCACGGATATTCCGGCAACGGGGTCGCTCCGTCGGTGGTCGGGGGGCGGATCCTGGCAGCGCTCGCGGTGGAGGCCGTGGATGACCCGGCGCTCGCCCTGCCGTTGGTGGGGGTGCTGCCGCGAGCCTTCCCGCCGGAGCCCTTCCGGTATGGCGGCGCGCGGGTCGTTCGCGAGGCGATCGTCCGTCGCGAGCAGCTTGAGGAGGCAGAGGAGCCGGTGGGTCGCATCCTGCGTGAAGTCACGCGACTCCCGAAGCGGCTCGGCTACCACCTGGGAATGGACTAGCTCGGTCCGCGCGCGCCGACTTGGTCGTCGGCGAGAATCGGCCCTTCGGTGTACGATAGCCAACCCCCCGACCGCTCTGATGTGTCGGTATTCCCGTCCCCGGTCCCGCTCAGGAGTCCCTGTGAACAGTCGCCCGCCTGTCAAGCCGGCCAACGGGGCCGTGGAGCCGTTCAAGCACGTCATCGACGAGTACAAGCATCAGGCGCAGACGATCACATGCACCTGCGGCTGGCACGGAAGCTCGGCCACGGTGGATCGCTCCGGGTCCGAATGGACTGCCCACCTCATCGAGGTTCGCGGCAAGAAGCGCTGACGCCCGGCCGCGGCTGACGTCGGCCGCACCCCGGCGGGCCGAACGGCCCGTGCTAGCATCGCCCGTCGTGACCGCCCCACACGAGAGCTCGACCTCTCCGTCAGTCCAGACCCTGCCTGCGCGCGGCCCGTTCATGTTGCGCGCCCGGCTGCTGACCCCCCTTGCCGCTGGTGGGATCGGCCACGAGGCTGACGGCCTGCTGATCGTGGATGCGGTGGGCCGGATCACGTATGCCGGGCCGGCGGCCGAGCGACCGATGGACGCAGCGGCCGCCCTCGACCTGCGCCCGTGGGTCCTCATGCCCGGCATGGTCGACCTGCACGCCCACCTGCCGCAACTCCCGAATGCCGGTCTGGGCGCCGGGCTGGACCTGCTGACGTGGCTGGATCGCTACGTGTTCGCGCTGGAGCGCGACTTCGACGAGGCCAGTGCCGAGCGGCTGGCGCCCGTTGTGTGGCGGTCATTCGCGGCCGCCGGGACCACCACGGCCATGGTCTATGGGGCGGTCTATGAGGCCGGCCTGGACGCGTCGTTCCGGGCCGCCGAGGCACACGGGATCCGGGCCATCGTCGGCAAGGTGATGATGGACCGGGGGACCTACGACACGACCATCAAGCAGGCCGACATCCTGGACCGTTCACTGCGCGAATCGGCCGACCTCATTTCGCGCTGGCACGGTCGCGACGAGGGACGCCTGCGCTACGCGGTCACGCCTCGATTCGCGGTGTCATGTTCCGCGGAGCTGCTGCGCGAGTCCGCGGCACTGGCCGTGTCCACGGGCACGTATTGGCAGACCCACGTGTCCGAGGATCGCGCTGAGATCGCCGAAGTCGCCCGGCTGTTCCCGGAGGCGCTGGACTACGTGGACGTCTACGACCGGGCCGGGGGGCTGGGGGAGCGCACCGTGCTGGCGCATGCCGTGCATCTGTCGGACCGCGAGCTGGCTCGATTGGTGGAGACCGGGTCCCACGTGGCCCACTGCCCAGCCTCGAACCTGTTCCTGGCGTCCGGAGTCATGCCCCTTGCGCGATATCTGCAGGCAGGGTTGTCCGTGGGGCTGGGCTCAGACGTGGCCGGCGGGCCGGACCTGTCCATCTTCGCCGCGATGCGCGTCAGCTTCTACGCCCAGAATGCGATGCGGGTCGCCGGCCTCGCCGGTGAGCCCGCTCCGGCCCCGCTCGAATGGCTCCGGATGGGCTCTCTTGACGGAGCTCGGGCGCTCGGTCTCGACGCCGAGATCGGATCGCTCGAAGTCGGCAAGGAGGCGGACGTCATCGCCGTCGATCCGTCGTTCGTCGCGGCCGTGCCTGGAGCCTCCGATGACGACCCGGGGGATCTCGCCAGCCGTCTCATCTTCCGGTCCCACCCGGACATGGTCCGTGGGGCGTGGGTCCGGGGTCGTCGCCTGGAAGGACCCGCAGCCCGCGGTTGACGCATCGCGTCGCGGGCTCCGGCGTCAGCGATGGAGGTTGTGCGCCGCCACGAAGCTCAGGCCGTGCTCCGTCAATGACCGGGCCGTGTGGCTCGTGGCATCGAGCTTGTCCATGAAGTCGTCCCGGAGCGCATCCCAGTCGCCGCTGGCGATGATCTCGTCCTTGTCCCGGAAGTAGTCCAGGATGTCCGACGGGTGGGGGTTCGCGGCATCCACCGCTGGATCGCCTCCCTCGTGCTTGGCCGAGATGTTCGCGACGTGGTCGGCGAGCGCGATCAGCTCGTCGCGCCGGTCGTACGGCTGGCGCACGATGCTCTTCTGGGTCTCGGTGATGTGGTGCTCGAACCTGATGGTGCGCTCGAAACCGAGCGCCCGACGGAACTCCGCCGCGATCTCGAGCGTTTCGTTGTCGACCGAGTTGCTCCAGTTGAAGCCGACGAGCGGGGTCGTGCCGTCCTCGCGGGCAAACAGCCTGGCCCCCAGGAGGGTCCACAGCCCGGCGAACGGGTTGTCGTTGCCCATGAAGACCGAGATCTTGAACTCGATGTCAACGCCCAGTCGATGGAGCATGTAGCCGGCCAGGACAGTCCCCGGGTTGAGGTTGAGGACCTGCTGCACGCCGTACGTCGTGTAGTAGTGGAGGAACTCGTCCACCCAGAGCAGCGGATGGTCGTTGGGCTGCCCGACGCCACCGAAGTAGCCGGTGATCGTCGCCGGGCCGTCGAGGTGGACGTTCGAGCCGTCGGTGCCCTTGGTGTCCAGCGTCTCGACCACGCTGGCACCGATGATCTGCATGGCCGCGGCAACCGCGGGCAGGTCGCCGTCTGCCTCCTGCTCCTTCATCTTGCGCACGCGTATCCAGCGTCCCGGCATCAGCGTGCGATCGGCGATCGCGCGGCGCGCCGCGGCGACGACCCATGGGAAGTACTGGAGCGCGGAGACCTCGAGGGTCACGGCCATGTCGTCGCGGAAGGACATCGTGTCGGCCCGGTCGCCAAGGACGCCGCGCCGGTAGTCGGCAACGCTCACGAAGGCACCCCGGTCGCGCTCCGCCGCGAGCCACTCGAGGTCGGCGAGGTAGTCCGGCTGGACCACCCGCACGCGCTCCAGGAGGGCCGGCAGCTGACCGGCCTCCCGGGCCCGGCGGTTGATCTCGTCGGGCGTGCCGTACCGGGCCACCACGGCCAGGAGGTCGTTGACGATCCGCGCACCGGGATCCAGCAGCATCGTGTTGAGGTCGTCCAGCCGGTCACTGGGGATCGTCAGCCGGCGCCGGAGCTCGGTGCTCGGGTCAGGGCGAACCGTCGTGGTCACAGACTTCTCCTCTCGTGCCGTGGGGTCGTGGCGCGGGGCTCGCTCAGGCGAGCAGCCGTACCAACTCGTCGTACTCTTCGTCCTTCATGCCGAACCAGTTCTCGCGCGCCGGGAAGGTGCGCTCCGTGACCTCACCGACGTAGGCCGCGAGTCCGTCCCGGAGGAGTGCTCCGGCATCGGCGAACACCTTGGCCATCCGTGGCGTGAACTTCGGGTAGAGCCCGAACGCATCGTGGTAGATGAGCAACTGGCCGTGGGCGTGGGGACCCGAGCCAAGGCCCATGATGATGCAGCCCTCGGCGCGTTCGGTGATCAGTCGGCAGACCCGATCGGGCACGAGTTCCAGGAGGATGCAGAACGCGCCGGCCTCCTCGAGGAGTCGCGCGTCGTCGACGATCTTCTTCGCCTGTGCGGCACTCTTGCCCTGGAGCCGGAAACCGCCCAGGGCGCTTGCGCTCTGCGGCGTCAGTCCGAGGTGGCCGATCACCGGGATGCCCGCCCGGGCGATACCGGCCAGCCGGTCTGCCATCTCGGCGCCGCCCTCCAACTTCACGGCGTCGCAGCCGGTCTCGGCCATGAAGCGGCCGGCATTCCGGATCGCCGTTTCGACACTGGGCTGGTAGCTCATGTACGGCATGTCGCCGACGACCCACGCGTTGGGGGCGCCTCGGCGCACTGCGGCCGTGTGGCGGATCATGTCGTCCATGGTCACTGGCAGCGTGCTGTCGTAGCCGAGCATGGTCATGCCCAGGCTGTCCCCGACGAGGATCATGTCGATGCCGGCCTGGTCCTGGAAGTAGGCGGTCGGGTAGTCGTAGCAGGTCAGCCAGGTGATCGGAGTCCCCTCGGCAGCCTTGGCGATCAGGCCGGGGAGGGACATCCGCTTCCGTTCGGTCATCGTGGTCTCCTGTACAACGATCGCGTCCCGTGGCCCCCATCGTCAGCGTGCGTTACCCGCCGGGGTAGGGCCGTTTGGCCCGAAACCCGGGTACGGATGCGAACGAGGGCGCGCGTGTCCGATATGGTCGTCCCGTGCACGCGAGGCTAGCCGCTCGGTGAGGGAGAGACGACACATGACGGAAGCGCCACTGGATCTGCTCATCACGGGCGGCACGATCGTTGACGGCACGGGCGCCCCTGGGCGACCGGGGAGTGTCGGAGTCCGCGGGGAGCGGCTGGTGCTCCTGCCCGCCGAGAGCGCACGCGGAACCTCCACGCAACAGGCGCCCGCCGCTCGCCGCCCCAACGCTCGCCGCCACATCGACGCGACCGGCATGGTCGTCGCGCCCGGGTTCATCGACCTGCACAGTCACGGTGGCCTGACCATCCTCGCGGAACCCCATCACGACCCCAAGGTCCGCCAGGGCGTGACCACGGAAGTCGTCGGCGTGGACGGCAACGGCTTCGCGCCGTTCGAGCATCGGGCGGACCTGGAGGCGTTCGTCGAGATGGACTCCGGCCTGGACGGCCGCCCGGACATCGCCTACACGTGGGACACCGTCGAGAGCTACCTCGGCCGCTACGACGGCACGGTCAGCCTCAACGTGGCCACGCTCATCGGCAACTCCGCGCTCCGCATCGGTGCGATCGGTTGGGACGACGTGCCCGCCGATGCCAGGGCCCTGGACCGGATGCGCGGGCTGCTCCGCGACGGCATGGCCGAGGGCGCCGTGGGCCTCAGCTCCGGCCTGGACTACCCGCCCGGCAGCTACGCCACGACAGCGGAACTCGCAGCGCTCACCGAGGAAGCCGGCCGCGCCGGTGGCTTCTATCACACCCATGTTCGCTATCCGCTGGGAGATCGGTACCTCGACCCATTCCGCGAGGCGATCGAGATCGGCCGCCGCGCGGGCGCGCCCGCCCACATCACGCACTTCTACCATCGCCAGACGTACCCGGGCGGCCCGGAGACGCTCCTCGGCCTGGTGGATGACGCTCGCGCCGAAGGCCTGGACGTCACCTTCGATTCCTATCCGTCCGAGTGGGCGAACACGCGCCTGCTCATCCAGATGCCAGGCTGGATGCAGGACGGCGGCCCGGGTCCGCTCAAGCAGCGCCTGGCGGACCGGACTGCCCGGGACCGTCTGCGCAAGGAATTCAAGATCCGCGGCGCCTCCTACACGGGCACGGGTGGCTGGTCCGATCTGCGCCTGGGTGGATTCACCCACCCGGACAACCTGCGCTGGGAGTCCCGGACGATGGCGGATGTCATGACCGAGACGGGCCACGACATCGTGGACGTGATCTGCGACCTATTGCTCAGCGAGCGCCTCGGCGGCAGCCAGGTCACAAGCGGCCCATGGTCCGAGACGATGCGCCCGTTCGTCGTCCACCCGGTCGGGATGGTCGGTACGGACTCGGCGTTCGTCGGTGCGAAACCGGCGCCCCGCACGTATGGCAGCTTCCCGCGCATCCTGGGTCAGTTCGTTCGCGACGAAGCGCTGCTCAGCCTGGAAGAGGCCATCCGCAAGATGACCTCGGCGCCGGCCGCCCGGCTTGGCCTGCGTCAGCGCGGGACCCTGCGCGACGGCGCCCTGGCCGACATCGTGGTGTTCGATCCCGCCACCGTTCGCGCCACCGCGACCTACGACGAGCCGCGCTCATTCCCGATCGGGATCCACCACGTGGTGGTCAACGGCACCCTGGTCGTGGATAGCGGGGTGCACACCGGGGCCACCCCGGGACGAGGGATCCGACTCGGCCGGGATTAGCGCCCGAAGGCAGGTTCCATGCCGACGGTCGGCCCGTCGACGTCCGGATCCTGTCGGTTCGCGCTCCGGCGAGTCTCGGCGAACATCCGGTCCGTGGCCAGGGTCTGGGCGTCGGCCAGCGAGGTATCGGTGGCACTGGCCCAGCCGATCGCCAGACGCAGGGCGACCGCCCCGGACTCAAGCCACAGGTCGCAGGACTTGCGGACACGTTCGATGTAGTTGATCGCCTGGATGTCGTCCGTCTCCGGCAGGAGGACCGCGAAGCGGCCAGGGCCCAGTCGTGCGACCTGGTCGGCATCGCGCGCGTTGCGTCGCAGGGAATCGGCGACGGCCGGGACAAGCCGTTCGATGGCGGCATCCCCGAGTCGCTCGACGAGTCGATCCAGACCCTCCACCTCGACCATGACGATCGTTGCCGGCCGGCGATAGCGTTGGATGCGGGCGTCCTCGTCGGCCACGATGCGCGCGAACGGGCCGGGCAGCAGGAGGCCGGTCAGGGGATCGGTGACGCCAGTCTCCTCGTCGGCCAGCGTGTGCCCGAACGGGCTGGGTCCCGGCATGCCGGTCTGGGGATCCGCGACGCGGCCAGCCGCCGGTACCGGTTCCACTGTTCGCGGAGCGGCAGACGCTGCCGGCCCCGAGGTCCGGGCAGCCGCGCTGGTGCTGGGGGAGACGATAGGGGCATCGCCGGCCGCGGCCTGACGCCGACGTCGAGCCGCAAGGACGAGGGCGACGACGATCAGGACGATATTCGCGATGATGACGATGACGAGGAGCGGGAGAAGGACTTGCTGCGGATCCATGTCCGTATGACTCCTGATGAAGACCTGGCCAAGGACGTTCGATGACGCTCGATACTGGACCAAGGACACTCGATGATAGAGGTTAGGGGCACCGAAAACAGCAATACCACTACCCGATAGGACTACTTCCCGGTGCCCGTCGGCAACGGGAGTGACCCTCCGGTATGGTCCGGTCCAGACTGGTGCGGGAGCCCCGACGTGGTCCGGGGTGCGCGTCCTGGTCGACGGCCGGAGGCCCCCATGGCGATGTATCCTCGACGAGAGGAGGACGCTACCGAATGACGACCCGGACCGCATCGCCCGGCGCCATCGTCATCCAACCTGGCACGATCGCACCCGGGCGCGCCCGAGGTGTCGCTCCCTTGCGGCGCGAGGGCCCGGCGAAGCTGACCGGTGCGGCCAGGTATACGGACGATCTCGTCTTTCCCGGCGCCTGGTACGGCCTGACCGTTCGCTCCACGGATGCCCATGCGCGGTTCGTGGCCCTGGATCTGGACCCGGTCTTCGATTGGTCGACGATCGTTGTCGCGACATCGGCCGACATCCCGGGCGACAACATCGTCAGCTCCATCAAGTCGGACCAGCCGATCCTCGTCCCGGTCGGCGGCGAGATCCAGCACCACGCCGAGCCGCTGGCCTTGCTGGCCGCCCCGGATCGAGCCACCCTTCGAGCCGCCCGACGGCATCTGCGGGTGCGGACGGACCCGCTTCCGCCCGTCTTCGACCCGCTCGTGTCAGAGCACGAGTTCGCGCACTACGCCATCGGGGTCGGCGATGTGGACGGGGCCTTTGCCGCGGCCGACCTGATCCTGGAGGGCGAGTACCGGGTCGGCCACCAGGAGCAGTTGTATATCGAGAACAACGCGATGATCGCGGTGCCGCGGGAGGACGGCGGGGTAGCCGTCCATGGCTCGCTCCAATGCCCGTACTACGTCCACGCGGCTCTCAAGCGGGGTCTGGCCCTGGACGACGAGCAGGCGCAGGTGATCCAGGCGGAGACCGGTGGTGGGTTCGGCGGGAAGGAGGACTTCCCATCCGTCATCGGGCTCCATGCGGCCCTCCTGGCGCGCAAGGCCGGTCGCCCCGTCCGGATGATCTACGACCGCCACGAGGACATCGCCGCGACCACGAAGCGCCATCCGGCGATCGTCCGTCACCGGACCGGCGTGACCCTCGACGGCCGACTGGTCGCCCAGGACATCGAGGTGATCATGGACGGCGGGGCGTACTGCACGCTGACGCCGGTGGTCCTGTCGCGCGGCGCGCTCCACTCGGGTGGTCCGTATCGCTGCCCCAATGTGCGGATCCGGGCGCGTGCGACGCGCACGAACACCCCACCCAACGGCGCGTTCCGTGGTTTCGGCGCGCCCCAGGTGGAGTTCGCGGCGGAGACGCATCTCAACCGGATCGCCGAGGCCCTGGAGCTCAGCCCGCTGGAGATCCGCCGTCGCAATCTCTATCGACCCGGCGATGTGACCCCGACCGGACAGGTCCTGCGCGACAGCGTGGCCGCCGAGGAGGTCCTGGAGCGAGCCGTCGAAGCGGCCGAGTTCGAGCGGTTGCGAACACGCCTGCGGTCGGCGCGCCGTGGCCGGGACGGCTCGGGGGCCATCCCGGGCTCACCGCTGCGGACCGGCACCCAGCGGCTGGCCAGCGGCATCGGTCTGGCCCTGGCCTGGCACGGAGCTGGGTTCACCGGTTCCGGCGAGGTGCACCTCGCGTCGGTGGCCTCCGTGGAACTGACCGCGGCCGGCGAGATCCGGATCCTGACAGCGTCGACGGAGATGGGGCAGGGGACCAGGACGATCCTCCCGCAGTTGGTGGCGGAGGCGCTCGACGTCCCGTTCGATGCCGTTGAGATCGCCCCGCAGGACACGGCGTTCGTGCCCGATTCCGGCCCGACCGTCGCGAGCCGCACGTCGATGGTCGTCGGTGGCCTGCTCATCCGGGCGGCCCAACGTCTGCGAGCCCAGGTGGAGGCGGCCACGGGAGGTCGGTTCGCGGAGACCTATCGCGATCACGCCGCCAGCCACGGCGCGATCCGCATCGACCAGCGCTTCGAGCCGTACCCGGGCGTCCCATTCGACGACGCCACGTACACCGGCGACGCCTATCCCGCGTTCGGCTGGGCGGCCTGTGTCGCCCGCGTTGACGTGGACCTGGACACCGGCGAGGTGCATGTTCGGGACGTGGTAGCCGCCGACGACATCGGCCGGGTCATCCATCCGATCCTCGCCGAGGGGCAGGTGGAGGGCGGCACGCTCCAGGCCGTGGGCTACGCCACGATCGAGGAGATCAAGCTGCGCGATGGGCGCTACCTGAACGACCGGCTGGCGACCTACATCATCCCGACCGCGCTGGACGCACCGCGCATCTCGACGATCCTGGTCGAGGCCCCGTTCGGGTCCGTCCCACACGGCGCGAAGGGCGTCGGGGAGTTGCCGATGGATGTCGGGGCGCCCGCGGTGGTGGCCGCCATCGCCGATGCCACCGGGGTCTGGATCGGCGACCTGCCGGCCAGCCCGGAACGGATCCTGGCCGCGATGGCCGGACTGCCGGCGGTGGCTGGACTCCGCCCGGGTGCCTCGGAACCCGCATGACCATCTTTCGTCTCACCGTCAACGAGACCGCCGTGGAAGTGGATGTCCCGGGGATGCGTCGCCTGCTGGATGTCCTGCGTGACGAGCTGGCACTGACCGGCACGAAGGAAGGCTGCGGGGAGGGCGAGTGCGGTGCCTGCACCGTGCTCCTGGACGGCGCACCGGTCGTCGCCTGCCTCGTGCCCATCTGCCAGGCAGAAGGCGCGGTGGTCCGGACCGTGGAAGGTCTGGCCGGCCCGGCACATCAGCTCGACGCCCTCCAGGCGGCGTTCCTGGAGACCGGTGGCGCCCAATGCGGGATCTGCACGCCGGGCATGCTCATGTCCGCCCAGGCCTACCTGGACGCGGGTGGCGGCCCGGACGATGGCGCGATCCGGGACGCCATCGCCGGCAACCTGTGCCGCTGCACCGGCTACACCAAGATCATCGAAGCCATCGCGCTGGCCGCTTCCGGCCGTGTCGTGCGCGCCGAGTAGGGCCCGAGCAGCCGATGCCCGTCGAACCGCCGGTCAGCAGCCCGTCCTCCCTCGTCGAGGCCTATGCGGCGATGGCCGAGTTCCCGCCGGCCCGCCCGATCGCCGGCGGGACGGACCTGATGGTGGCCCTGACGGGTGAACTGGGTCAGCCGCCCGAGCGGATCGTCGATCTGTGGCACCTGGATGCGTTGCGCGGCATCTCGGCGGATGGTGAGGCGCTGACGATCGGGGCGCTGACGACCTATACGGAGGTCCGCCGCTCGGCGCTGTGTCGCGAGCATCTCCCCGGACTGGTCGAGGCGGCCGCGACGATCGGAGCGACCCAGATCCAGAACCGCGGGACCCTCGGCGGCAACATCGCCAATGCATCGCCGGCGGGCGACACGCTGCCCGTCTGGCTGGCCATGGATGCGACCTTCAGCCTCGGCTCCATCCGTGGCGAGCGAACGGTCCGGGCCGCGGACTTCTGGATCGACTATCGCCGCACGGCTCTCCAGCCGGACGAACTGCTCCTGCGCATCCGTGTCCCGCTGGCCAACGGCCAGGAGATGCGCTACCGAAAGGTCGGGACCCGTCGCGCCCAGGCCATCAGCAAGGTCGTCATAGCGCTGGCCTGGCGCGAGATCCCGGGGGTCGACGGCTGGACGGATGTCCGTGTCGCGCTCGGTTCGGTGGCCGCGACACCGATCCGCGCCAGGGCCACAGAGGTCGCCATGGAAGGCCGCTGGCCGATCCCCGAGACAGCCGACCTCGCCGCCGAGACCCTGGCCGCCGAGATCCACCCGATCGACGACGTGCGCTCCACGGCCGAGTACCGTCGGATCGTCTCGGCACGCGTCCTCCACCGCCTCATCCGCGAAGCCGGCGGCTGGTGAAGCTGAACGTCGCGCTGGATGCGCCGACCGACGAGGCGTTCGCCTCCGCGATGGCGCCGCTGTTCGAGGGGGCGCCGCGGTTCCTGGCCCGGCTGGCAGTGGCCCGACCGTTCCAGACTCCGGACGCCTTGTTCGAACGTGCCCGGGCCATCGCCCATGGCATGCCGGAGGACGAGCAGGTCGAGCTCATCGATGCTCACCCGCGCCTTGGGGCGCCCCCGGCCACGGTGTCGGTGCTGTCGTATGCCGAGCAGGGGTACGACCGCCCAGGGCAGCCGCCGGTGGATGTCGCCGTGGAGCTGGAACGCCTCAATGCCGCGTACGAGGCGCGCTTCGGGTTCCGCTACTGTGTCTTCGTGGCCGGCCGGTCGCGCGAGGCGCTGCTGCCGGATATGGCCGCGGCCATCGACGGCGATCGCGCGTCGGAGCTCCATCGGGCACTCGATGCTGTCGTGGACATCGCACGCGACCGCCTGGCGACGCTGGATCGAACGTACGAGGTGAGGACGTGATCGAACTCGGGGCCGCTCGATACGGCAAGGCCGGTGTCCGCCTGATGCGGGTGGACCGCTCGACGTCGCCGCATCGTGTTCGGGACCTGACGGTGGCCATCGCCCTGGAGGGCGAGTTCGTGGCCGCGCACACGGATGGCGACAACGCCCTGGTCGTGGCCACGGACACGATGAAGAACACGGCCTATGCGTTTGCGAAGGAGCATCTCGATGGGGCCATCGAGACGTACGGACGGGCACTGGCGGAGCACTTCCTCGCATTCCCGCAGGTCTCGCGAGCCACGGTCAACGTCCGCGAGCACGGCTGGCGACCGATCGAGGTCGGCGCCGCACCCGCGCGGGATGCCTTCGTCAGAAGCGGGGAGGGGAGCCGTGTCGCGACGGTCTCGGCCACGGCTGGCGGGGTCTTCGTGGAGGCGGGGGTCGAGGACCTCATCGTGCTCAAGACCACGCGATCGTCGTTCGAGGGCTTCCCGCGCGATGGCTACACCACCCTGGCCGACACGGCCGACCGGATGGCGGCCACCAAGCTGACGGCGATCTGGCAGTACGGCTCGCCCGACCTGGACGCCGACGCCTCATTCGAAGCGATCCGTACGTCGCTGCTGGAGACCTGGGCCGACCACGACAGCCCGTCCATCCAGACGTCGATCTGGATCATGGCCGGCGTCATCCTGGAGCGCCACGACGAGGTCCAGGAGATCCGCATGGTCCTGCCCAACCTGCACCATTGGCTCGTGGACCTCTCGCCGTTCGGGTTGACCAACGACCGCGAGATCTACACCCCGACGTCAGAGCCGTACGGCCTCATCGAGGCCACGGTCCGACGTGGTGAGGGGTGATGTGGCTCCCCCTGGCATCCGCGTCACCGGACCATCCGTACCAGGTGCCGATCGGATCCTGACCCCGGAGGCGCTCGCCTTCGTCGGGGACCTCCAGCGCCGGTTCGGCCCGTTGCGGCTCGACTTGCTGCAGCGCCGGACGGAGCGCCAGGCCGAACTGGATGCCGGCATTCGCCCGGACTTCCTGCCCGCCAGCGCGCACATCCGCGAGTCCGACTGGACGGTCGCGCCCGCGCCGGCCGACCTGGACGACCGGCGCTGCAGCAAGTCGA
>Ga0315271_10001063_pt1 | contig 16296 bp, 16 predicted proteins | sample C3_top_MG_FD_204664 | JGI IMG/M metagenome (GOLD analysis project Ga0315271, IMG submission 204664) | Sediment microbial communities from Yellowstone Lake, YNP, Wyoming, USA - C3_top | ecosystem: Environmental > Aquatic > Freshwater > Lake > Sediment | place: USA: Wyoming | collected 2017-08-01 | reverse complement strand
CGTCCAGGGTGCCCGAGGAGGTGCCATCGAAGGCTCCGACCCCCGAGCGACACACCCCTGTTCGTAACCGGGAGGACCGCGACCGGAGTACCGGTCGTGGGGTAGTCCCCCGGGTGTCGAGTCGCGGCGTCAGGTGCGGCGAGCCGCGCGCTCGGCGCGGATGCGGACGCCGCGCAGCATGCCCTCTTCCATGACGAAGTGGGCCGGCTCGAGCAGGAAGGCGCGCGCGAATGTGGCGGGGACGGTCTCCCGCCAGCTCGCGCGCCAGCGGATCAGGAGCCGCGACGACGTCCCGGACAGCGGCTCCACCACGAACGCCCAGGTGGCCGCGATCTCGCCTTTGAAGAAGTCGCCCGGGGCCTGTGGTGCTTCGTCCGGCCCGCCGGTGCGGATGACGAACGCCCGCGGCCGGTCGAGCTCGACGACCGTGAGCTTCATCGTGTGTTCGGGATCCAGACTGACGTAGTCGCTGCCGGGCACGAGGTCCTGCCACTCGGGGTGGATGCGGTCGGCGCTGTGGATGTCCAGGCGGAAGAGGTTCTCGAGCGCGTCGTAGGTGTAGAAGCCCCCGCGGTTCTGGCCCAGCTGGACGAGCCAGGGGAAGACCGCCTCCGCGGGCGCCTGCACGGTGATCGCGCGAGTCGTCGCGTACAGCGGGTCGGGGACGAGGTCGTCGCCGGGAAGGGCGCAGGTCGCCTCGGCGGGAGTCGCGCCCCAGCGCCGCAAGCGTGGCAGGACGACGAAGGACCAAGCTGCGCCCAGCGCCTCCAGGGCGACCGCCGTGAGGGCGACCTTGTGGAGGCGCTTCACTCGTCCTCGGCGGACGCGCCGGCTCCGGCGGCGGCCTCGTCCTCGGCGGCGAGTTCGCCGATGACCGCGGCGAAGGCCTGAGCCACGACCTCGGCGCCGGCGTCGGTGAAGTGCACGCCGTCGATGGTGAAGGGACCGTCGCCGGCGCCGGCCGCGGTCTCGAACGCCGGCAGCAGGTCCACCACGCGGCAGGAGGGACGGCCGGCCGCGATGCGCGCGATCGCCTCGGCGGCCTCCCGGCCGCGCTGCTCCCAGAGCGAGCCCTCGGCCTCGAGCACGAGCGGCCGCACCGCGACGATGCGCCGCGCCCGCGCCTCGGTCCACTCGAGAAGTTCCTCATAGTCTCCGGCGAGGCGCATGAGCCGCTCCGGCCAGGTCCAGCCGCTGCCGGGCTCGGCCGCGTCCCAGGCGCCGATGACGGCATCGTTGGCGCCCACCCAGATGAAGGCGACGTCGACGGGCTCGAGCCCGTGGTACCGCATGCGGTCGAGCAGGTCGGCGACCGTGTCGCCGGCACGGCCCCGGTTGAGCAGCCCCTGCCCTGTCATCTTCCGGTCGAGCAGGGGGAAGAACGCGGCGCCGGGCCACCCCTCGGTGAGGCTGTCTCCAAGGAAAGCGATGAGCATGGTGCCAGTCTACGCCGGGCCCGCGGGTCTTCCGCCCAGCGCAACGCGGTTGTACGCTGCGCGGGGCGAGCGGGCGGGCGTACGAGCGGGCGAGCCGTGCCGGCGCCCGCCCAGGAAGACCTCCAAGGGAGCACGTCGTGGGAGGAGGAGCCACAGAGCCGGCCAAAGGCCAGGCGCCGGCCGCGGCCGGGGCGCCCGAGCCAGGCCGGTTCGAGGCCGCTGCCGCGCGCGTCTTCACGAACCGCCTGCTGGGACCTCTGTACGGCAGGTACGTGGACCAGATGGTGCTGCGTGGTGACGAGCGCGTGCTGGACTACGGGAGCGGGAGCGGCGCGGCCGCCAGGCATCTCGCCGCGCGCCTCTCGCCGGACGGTCACCTCACCTGCGTGGACATCTCCGAGCGCTGGCAGAAGACACTGCGGTCCGTGCTGCGCGCGTATCCCATGGTGGAGTTCCGCCTTGGCGACATCCGCACCATGGAGTTGCCGGAGGAGAGCTACGACGTCGTGCTGGTCCACTGGATGCTCCACGACGTCCCGCCGTGGGACCGGCCGGGGATCGTCGCGAGGCTCGCGGGGCTGCTGCGCCCGGGCGGGCGCCTCTTCTCGCGCGAGCCCACCGGCGCCAGGCATGGGATGCCGGCGGTGCAACTGCGGGAGCTCTACTCTGCCGCCGGCCTCACCGAGTCTCTCGCCGCGGAGGGCAAGGGAGCGATCCTGGGCGAGTACTACAGCGCGGTGTGGATGAAGTCCGGGGAGTGAGCGGCGTGGGCGGCGGGTGAGCGGCGAGGGCTGAGCGACCCGGTCCGGGCATGGAAAAGCCGGTGGGGTCACCACCGGCTCTTCCGCCTCCACCCCTCTGAGGGGCTCGCCAGAAACCCTCACTGACTCCGGAATCAGGTACCCCTTTAACGAGATGGGGGCCGAAAACCTGTTGCGCCTTCAGGGGGAGATGTACACGGTCAGGTCGAGCTCGCCGGAGAGCCGGTCGAACTGCACGACGCCTCGGTGCAGACCTTCGTGCATCGGATCCTGCGTCCAGGGATTGGCCGGCCATTGAGCACCGCCACGGCGACCAGGCAGCCACCGCGGCTTCGCCCGGGCCGCGGGATGGGGGATTGCCGGCCCGGATCCCGGCCAAGCGGCTGCGCCGTGTGCTCGTGCGGCCGATCATGCTGGGAGACCGCCGATGAGACGGGATGCTCGGCGAGCGGCGCTCGGGACTCCGGCGCCGGGTCGCGGACGCCGTCGGGTGGTGGTGGCGGCCAGTCCCCCGGTGCTTCCGGCGCCCAGTCGGGAGGTTGCGTGTCCGGCATGGCGGGACTCCTCAGGGGACCGGCGGCTGCTGCGTGACACAGTGGATGCCGCCGTCGGCCTGGACCAGCTCCATGGTGGGGACCGGCACGACGGCGCGGTGCTGGAACAGGCCGGCCGGCAGGTCGCGCGCCTCGGAGTCGGCGGGGTCGCCGAAGGCAGGCATGACGACACCGTCGTTCGCGACGTAGAAGTTGCAGGGCCAGGCCATCCAGCAGCCGGCGTACGGCGCCCACTCGGGGGGCATGCGGAAGCCCGCCTCGCTCGGTGTGGCCCCTCCCCTCCCCTCGCTTACGGTCAGGTCCTTCGGCAGCATATCGTGGGTAGAGTAGCGATTGACCCAGGGAAGGCGGAAGGTGGGAGCGCAGCTCTTCTCCAGTGCTCGGACGGTGCGGATGACCGACATCGGCGTCGCCGTCTGGATAGCCGTCTGGGTGGTCGTCGGCGTGCTCGTCTGGCACGACATCGGCGCCCAGGCCGGCCTCGCCACGGACGTGATCAAGGTCGGCGGGGCCGTCCGGCAGACCGGCGACGCCCTGGGCGTGGTCGGCGGCCTGCCGCTCGTCGGCGGCCAGATCGGCAGCTTCGCCGACCGCATCAAGGCCATGGGTGCGGAAGTGCAGAGCAGCGGGCAGGACAGCCGCACCGCGGTCCGGCGCTCCGCCGCCGTCGCGGGGCTGGCCGCCGGTCTTCTGCCGACGGCGATGGTCCTGCTGCTCTACCTGCCGGTGCGACTGCGCTGGCGGCGGGACGTCGCGGCCGTCGCGGCGGCCCTGCCGGGCGCCGCGGACGCCCCGGCATTGGACGCCTACCTCGCCCGGCGCGCTCTGGCGTCACTGTCGTGGGACGAGCTGTGCTCGGTCGCGCCCGACCCCTGGGGCGCGGTCGAGCGTGGCGACTGCCGCGCCCTGGCCGACGCGGAGCTTGCGCGCCTGGGCCTGCGTCGGCCGGCGTAGCGCCGCCGCCGCCGTTCTCGGCCTCTCGCGGGCCTGCTTCACCGTCAGCCGGTTGCTCTCGAGCGGGGTCTGCGCACCGTTGCCGCTCAGGTCGCGCGCCTCGACCGTGAAGCGGTAGACGCCGCGCGCTCATGAGGGACCTCCCGGCTGGTGCGGCTCGTATGGCCTGAAACGGCCGAACACGGAGCGGCATGAGGCCGGCGGCCGCATTTCCGTCGTCCGCCCGGCAACGACCACGGCTGAGGAACCCCGCCCCGGGCTCGTCTGCGCCCGCACGCGTGATGGTAGAGTCGCGCCGTGGAGGGTCGCACGATCATCGGGATCGCACGCGCCGCAAGGCGCCCGCGGGCTGCGCGCCTGCTCCTGGTGCTGGTCTTCGCAGTGCTGCTCGCTCTGGCCGCCGGAGCGGCCGGCCTGGCGGCCGGCCCCACGGCGGCCAAGGACTTCTCCATCACCGGCATCGACGTCCAGGCGCAGGTGATGCCCAACGGAGACGTGCGCATCACCGACACGCGCACGCTTGACTTCAGCGGCACCTACCACTTCGTCTACTGGGACCTCTCGGAGAGCGGAGCCGACGCCATCAAGGTCCTCGGCGCGTCGGGACCTGCCGACGGCGACCCGGCGACCACGGTGCCCTACGACTTCTCGCCGTACGGCATCGTCGGCATGTCCAGCAGCGAGCGCCAGACGTACGCCACAAGCGAGAGCGGCGGCGTCGTCACCGTGCAGCTCAACTTCGAAGTGACCGACGCCACTGCCAGCTTCACCGTGCGGTACGTCGCCAAGGGCGCCGCCAAGAAGTTCACCGACACGGCGCAGCTGTACTGGCAGTTCATCGGCTCGGACACCGCGGTCGAGTCGCGCAACGTCGCCGTGACCGTGCACCTGCCGGCCGGTGTGACCAAGGACCAGGTCAAGGCCTGGGCGCACGGCCCGCTCTGGGGCACGGTCGCCATCGAGCCGGACGCGAGCGTGGTCATGAAGGTCGACCCGCTGCCGCCCCAGACGTTCCTGGAGGGCCGCATCCTGTTCCCGGCGGCGGCCCTCTCCAAAGCGCCGCAGCAGCCCGGCGCCAAGCTGGCGGAGGCCCTCGCCCAGGAGAAGGCGTGGGCGGACCAAGCCAACCGCACGCGCTGGTGGGCGCGTGTCAAGGTGATCTTCTGGGGCGTGGTCGGCATCGGCGTCCCCGTGGCGGCTCTCGTGCTGATCGTGATCCTCTACGTGCGCTTCGGGCGCGAGCCCAAGACCCAGTTCAGCGCCCAGTACTTGCGCGACTTCCCCCAGCCGGACCTGCCGCCGGCGCTCGCGGCGTTCATCTGGAACATGGGGAGCGTGGGCTCCGGCGAAGTCACCTCGACGCTGCTCGACCTGGCGAACCGCAAGGTGATCGACCTCGAGCGCGTGGTGGTCCAGGAGGACGGCCTCTTCGGAGACAAGGAGAAGGTGACCTACAAGCTGACGCTCCACGACGAGCGCGTCGGGGAGCTGCTCGACTACGAGCAGCAGCTCTGCAAGTTCCTCTTCCACCAGATGGCCGACGGCAACGAGCTCGTCCTCAGCGAGCTCAAGGACATCGCCAAGACGCACCGCGCCTCGTTCGCCAAGGGCTTCCAGACCTTCAAGAACAAGGTCGAGAAGGAGGGCGAGGCCCGCGGCTATCTCGACGCGCAGGCCGACCGCATGGCGTTCACGGCCGCGGCATTCGCGTTCATCGCCATCGTGGCCGGGGTGGGCGCCGCCGTCTTCGGCCGCAGCCTCCTGTTCCTGGCCGGCGCGGCGGTCGGCGTTGTGCTCATCTTCGTGGCCCGGTCGGTCAAGCGGCGCTCGCAGGAGGCCGCCGAGCTGCACGCGCAGTACGCGGCGCTCGAGCGCTACCTCAAGGACTTCGGCCGGCTCGACGAGAAGCCGCCGGAGGCCGTCGTGCTGTGGGAGAAGTTCCTCATCTACGCCGTGGTGTTCGGTATAGCCGACCAGGTGACGAAGGCGATGACGGTGAAGGTGCCCGAGGTCGTCAACGACCCGGCGTTCCGCACTCCGTACCTCCTGTGGTGGGGCATGCCCGGCGACCACGCCGGCATGTCGGCGTTCAACGAGATCGGCAGCAGCTTCTCGCAGGCGGTCTCCGTCGCCACCTCCTCGTCCTCGTCCGGCTCGGGCGGCGGCGGCGGGTTCTCCGGCGGCGGAGGCGGCGGCGGGGGCGGCGGCGGCTTCGGCGCCGGCTGAGCCCCACGCAACGGCTGAGCGCGCCATGCGCCGCCGGCCCGAGCCGTCCGGTGCCGGCTGAGTCCGTCTCGCGCCGATGTTCTCGATCCCCGTACGCCGCAACGTCCTGCGCCCCTCGTCCTCGTGCCGCCTCGACCCGAGCGCACCTCACGCCGGAGGGCCCTCTGAAGTGTGTCCACAATCCGCGGCGATTTGTGTCCACATCTCGACCGATTTGTCGACACAACCGAGTTGTGTCGGCACTTTGGGGCGAAGAGCCCGATTTGTGGATACATCGACTGCCGAAATGTGGATGCATCTCAGAGGGCTCGGCGCGGTCCTTGTGTGGGCGGCGTCGGAGGGACCAGCGCGGCCTCTTGCCCCTCGCCATTCCCGTCGGCTCACGGTGCCTGGACCGCAAGTTGCCTGGCGTTGCCGGATGCGCCCGGGCGGAGTCAGGGTTAGCACTGCGGAAATAGTGTTTACCCCCCGGGGGCTGTGGGAATGACGTGGGCGAATGAGAGCAACGTCCCCAGGGCTCCGGAAGGCTTACGGGGAGTGTGCAAGGAGGGAACCATGGCACGTCCCAATCCCGTCACCTTTGGTGAGAAGTACCGGCGTGTGCAGAAGGCCGTCGAGGTCGCGCGGAGCGCCGAGCGTCACCACTTCGACTTCACCGGCGAGGTGGAGCTCGGCGTCCGCCTTGTCGTCAGCGAGGCTGGCGGCGAGCCGCTCGCCTTCTCGCTCTGGACCCTGCCGCAGGACATGGCCGAGATCTGCAGCGACGCGGCCGTGCCGGCGACGGGCGGTCTGCTTGCGATCGACGCCGCCCAGGCGCGCGAGGCGGCGGCCGCCGGCCTGAGCGTGGACCTGGCGCAGTTCACGCGCAGCCAGGCGCGGCCGGACGTCTATTACACCCTGTTCGACCACGCGAGCCGGCGCCAGATCCACAGCGCCCTGCACCGGCTCGTGCCCGCCTTGGAGCCACACGCGGCCGCCGCCTGAGCCGCAGGCGCGACCGCGAACGGACACTCCAGCACCGAGCTTTTGACCTGCCTTCCGGCAGCCCGGCGGCCGCGCCCCGAGAGATCGGGCGCGCGGCCGCCATGCGCTTCCCGCCCGGTCTCGCGCAGCGTCACGACCATCCAACGGCATCCGCCGTTCGCACTGTTAGCATAGGGGTCCGCTCGACCGACCCGCAGGGAACCGGGCGCCGCCCGCAGGGCAGCGCCTTTCGTCACAGGAGGAGCACGAGAAGATGGCCGAACCCTTCAAGAACACACCGCCGGCGCCCGAGCACCAGGGCGAGATGACGGCCGCCAACATCGCCGCGGCGCTCGCCGGCGAGAGCCAGGCCTCGCAGAAGTACCTGGCGTTCGCGGACGTCGCCGACGGCGAGGGCTACCCCAACGTCGCGAGGCTCTTCCGCGCCGTCGCGTACGCCGAGAGCACCCACGCCCGGAACCACCTGAGCGTGCTCGGCGCCATCGGGACGACGGAGGAGAACCTCAAGGCCGCCCTGGGCGGCGAGACCTTCGAGATCGACGAGATGTACGCCGCCTACATGGCCGTGGCCAAGCTGCAGGAGAACAAGTCGGCGCAGACCACCATCCGCTACGCAGACGCCGCCGAGAAGGACCACCAGGCGATCTACGACGCCGTGGGCAAGGGCGTCGACAACAAGCAGGACTGTGGCACCGACGCCGTGCACGTGTGCCCCATCTGCGGCCACACCGTCATCGGCGACGCCCCGGACGAGTGCCCCGTGTGCGGCACCGCCGGCGTCTACTTCAAGGAGTTCTGATGAGCGACACGATCGCCCGCGACGAGGCTCTTGAGAAGCGTCTCCCCAAGCCGGAAGAGCTCAACCCGATGACGCGGGAGAGCCTCGCAGCCGCCTTCGCCGGCGAGAGCCAGGCGGCCGAGAAGTACCTCGTGTGGGCCGAGCAGGCCGAAGCCGAGGGCTACCCCAACGTCGGCAAGCTGTTCCGCGCCATCTCGTTCGCCGAGTCACGCCACGCGCGCAACCACCTGCGTGTGATGGGCGGCATCAAGAGCACCGCCGAGAACCTCCTCGCGGCGTTCGAGGGCGAGAGCTTCGAGGTCGACGAGATGTACCCGGCCTACCACGAGATCGCCAAGCTCCAGGGCAACAACCAGGCCGTGCGCAGCATCAACTACGCGCTGAAGTCCGAGGCGGACCACAAGGGCCAGTACACCGGCGCCCGCGAGGCCGTGATGGCCGGCAAGGACATCGACGACGCGCCCGTCAACGTGTGCCTCGCCTGCGGCCACACGATCATCGGCGACGCGCCGGAAAAGTGCCCGTACTGCGGCGCGACCGCGGAGCTGTACAAGACCTTCTGAGCCGGCTGGGCGCCGGGCGCCTCACGGCGAACGTGCGCCCGCCACACGCCCGGACGGGGCCGGCCACCGCTACGGCGGGCCGGCCCCGTTCGCGTACGCCTCTCGCCCCGTCGAGGCGCAGAGCCTGACGGGGACCGAACGTGACGAGGGCGGCGGCAGGAGGCTCTGCGCCAGCTGCCGCCGCCCTCGCGAAGTCCGCGATCGCGACGCTCGTATCTTACGGCGTCGCAGAGGCCGCAGGCGAGGCCGCCGCGGCCGCCGCTGTGAGCTTGGCCGGGTCGTAGCCGGCGGCGTAGCTCACGCCGATCTCCTTGACCCGCTTGTCCAGCCAGGCGTTCCAGATCTTCTGCTGCTTGGCGCTCAGCAGGGTCTGCTTGATGGTCGCCTTGGCCTTGGCGAACGTGTTGGTCTTCTTCTGCTTCTCGAGCTCGGTCTTGTGCGCGTTCCAGTACGCCTGGACCTCGGCGTCGCTGACCGACGCGTCCTTGGCGACCTTGGCGATCGCCGCCTGCGCGAGAGCCTGGCCCTTGATGGAGCGCTTGAGGAGATCCATGGTCATGCCCTGCTGCTTGAGCAGCGTGAGGACTTTCGCCTCGCCGCCGTAAGCCTGCTCGAGCTGTGCGACCTGGTCGGTGACCTGCTTCTCCGTCACCGACACGCCGAGATCCTTGGCGCTCTGCGCGATGACCTGCTCCTGCACCATGTACTGGACGATCTGCGCCACGTAGTGGTCATAGGTCGGCGTGCCCGCCTTGGGGACCGTCATGCCGGAGCTCTTCATCTGCGTCTGCGCCTGCGTCATCAACTGCTGGAAGTCGGCCTTGGAGATCTGGACGTCGCCGACTGTGGCCACGGAGTCGCTCGACACGCTGCTGCCACTGCTGCCCTGGCCGCCGCCGCAACCGGTGGCGAGCAGGCCTGCGGCTGCGAGGCCGAGCAAGGCCAAGGCGGCTATCAGGACGGTGGTGACACGTCTCATGCGGAGATCCTCTCTTCGGAAGTGCGATCAAGGGTGGTCGACCGGCCGCACGACGCGCGCGCGGTAGCTGTCTCACGGTAGCCGGTCAGGTTGAGTGTCGCCTGAGGAGAACCTGAGAGCAACCTTGGAGGGGCCCACCGCCGCGTGGGGAGGACGCCGCCACGCTGCACAGGCTCTTCTCGGGCGGCGTTCAGCGAGGGCGAAGGCGGCGGTGACAGACTGCTCGCAGAGTCAACGCCGATCAGTGAGGAGGCGCCCGTGAGAAGAGTGGCCGTCACGTTCATGGTCGCCGTCCCGGCCGCCCTCCTCACCATCTCCGACGCCGACGCCGGGGCCGGGCGGGCCGCTTCGCCGCCTCCCGGCCCCGGCGCACCCTCAGGGGCGCCAGGGCGCCACCGGACGCGGCCCGACAGACGAGCGTGCGGACGCGGCGCGAGGCTCTTGTGGCAGGGGCCTCGCGCCGCTTCTGCATACGCGCCCGGCATCTTTGCTACACTCCCGCGTGACACGCGCGGGCCCGGCCCGCGGCATCGTCAGGAGGTTCCACACGTGGGCTACGACTTCGGCGTCGGCCGCGCAGCGCCGACCTTCACGCTCACTGCCGCCGACGGCAGCGAGATCAAGCTCAACCAGTACCGTGGCGACTGGTTCCCGGTGCTGGTGTTCGTCCCGACGCAGTCGCCGGGTGCGGTCGAACTGCTCGAGCAGTTGACCAGGGCGGCGGACTCCCTGTGGGGGCTCCGCGGCCAGATCGTCGGCGTCTGCGACGCGAGCGCCGACGACTGCCGCGCGCTCGCCGGCCGGGTGCCCGGCCTGGCGTTCCCGCTGCTGACGGACGACGGCAGCGTCGCCCAGCAGTACGGCGCGCTCCGCAAGAACGGCACGGCGCGCCCCATGGCCTTCATCATCGACCGCTCCGGCAAGATCGTCTGGACCGGCGACGGCGCGGCGGCGCTCACGGCGCCGGCGCTGCTCGCTGCTTTCCGCAAGGTCGTCCGCTGACGTCCGACTGGCTCCGGGGGCGGGTGGCTGCGACGCCTCCCGCTCCCGATATCATCTTCGCTTCGTTCCTTCACGGCGCTTGCGGGTACAACTGACTCTGCAGTCTCCGCGAAGGAGTGAACCAGAATGTTGATCGGCCAGACCATGTTCAGCGTCCGTCACGGCACGGAACATCGTGCCGAGCGCGCGCTCCAGGAACTCGCCGGCCTGCTCGCGGGCTCGGCGGGACACGTGAACCACCGCGTCCTCCGCTCGTTCGGCATGTCGCCCTTGGGCAGTGCCCTGCGCGACGAGGGCAAGGAGGCCACGCTCGGCGACATCCACTTCGTCTTCGAGACGGAGTGGGGGTCGATCGAGGCGCACGACGAGTTCTACAAGTCCCAGACTGTGCAGCGCATCTACGGAACGCTGCACTCGATACTGACAAGTGGCCCGTTCGAGGTCCTCTACGACGCTGTCGTGGAAGAGCCGCAACACGACAGCGCCACCGTCTGAACGGAAGGACCATCACAGATGTGGCCATTTTCCAGGCGGTCCGGAGGGACCGCGACAGCCGTCAACGTACCTACGGTCGACGCCAAGCAGGCCTTCGCACGCTCCAAACGCGGGGCCAAGCTGGTCGACGTCCGCTCGTCGGGAGAGTTCAAGTCGGGCCATCCCAAAGGTGCCCTCAGCGTTCCGCCCGGGCTGATCAAGAAGGACCAGACCGGGCTCGGTCGCGATGACGACATCCTGGTGATCTGCCTCAGCGGGCACCGCAGCCCGCGGCAGGCGAAGAAGCTCGCCGAGCTGGGCTTCACCAACGTGTCCAACGTCCACGGCGGCCTGCACGCCTGGAAGAAGGCCGGTCTGCCGGTCAAGAAGTAGAGAGAGCGCGACACGCGCGCCCGTCAGATGCCTCAGCCACCCCCGGCGGCTACACGCACCTCGCCGTTCTCCTCGATGACGACGGGCACGACGTTCATGCCGCCTGTGAGCTCGGCGAGCTCCTCACGGGCGCCCGGCGTCAGGTACACGTCGATTTCGTCGTAGTCGACGCCGCGGGCTTCGAGGTCCTGCTTGGCCGCGGCGCAGTACGGGCAGCCGGGCTTGGTGTAGATGGTGACGGGCATGCTTGCAGTCTAGTCGGCGTCGGTCTCTTCGGCCAGCATGAAGTAGAAGGTGGCCCCTTGCCCTGGCGAGCCATCCGCCCAGCAAGTCCCGCCGAGGCGCTCCAGGGTGCGTGCCACGGTGGCGAGTCCTACCCCCGGCCCGGCGAACTCGCCCGTAGCGTGGAGGGTCTCAAAGGGGACGAAGAGCTTATGCGCGTAAGCGAGGTCGAACCCGACCCCGTTGTCGCGCACGTAGAACGCCGTCCGTTCATCACGTGCCACCGAGCCGACGCAGATGTGGGCGACGGGCTCATTGACGGTGAACTTCCAGGCGTTGGCGATGAGACTGGCAAGGATCAGATCTGCGAGCATGACATCCGTCAGGACGATGAGATCGTCCTCGATGTCGACCTCGACGACTCGCTCCGGGTCGCGGGCTCGCAACTCGGCGACGACTTGACCGGCAATGAGTGAGAGGTCGACGCGCTCGACTACCAGTTCACCGTGCCCCAGGCTCGCCAGCGAGACCATCCCGTCGATTACGTGGCCCAGGCGTTGCGCGGCCGCGCGGACGCGTCTCAGGTCGTCCCGCCCGCTCTCGTCGAGCGCCTTGCCGGAGTTCTCGAGCACGGAGAGACTGAACCCGTCGATGGCGCGCAGAGGAGTGCGGAGGTCGTGAGAGACTGCGTACACGAACTCCTGCAGCCCGCGATTCGCGTCCGTCAGTTCTCTCGTCCGTTCGGCGACGCGCGCTTCCAACTCGGAGTTGAGCTCGCGGATGCGCTCTTCGGCGCGCTTGCGCTCTGTGATGTCGCGGACGATGTGCACGGCTCCGATGATCCGGTCGCCAGGGCCGCATAACGGATCGGCCGTGACTTGATACCACTGGCCGCCCAGGACGAGTTCGGTGCTCTCCCGCTGACCGGTCCGGAGCATCTCGAGGTACGGACAGTCCTTGAAGAACGTCGCCCCTCCGTGCATGAGTTCGTAGCAATTTCTGCCCACCATTGCGTCGAGCGTGAGACCGAGCCTCTCGGCCATCGGTCGATTGCAGCGCAGGATGGTGCCCTCGCAATCGAGCAGGCAGACGAGGTCGTTCATTGCATCGAAGGTCGCCGACCACGCGCGGGAAGCCTGCTCGCTCTCGCTCAGGGAACGGGCGGTGAGCACCAGCATGTCGATCATCCGGTCGAGCTCCAGCGCCGCCCCGCCGGGGAGCAGGAACTGCTCGGGCGGCACGTAGTACGGGTTGTCGCACACGGTGGATCTTGCGATGACGAAGGGGTGTGTGCGGATGATGTCGGCGAGGAGGCCGGGATCGAAGCGTGGCCGGCTGTACGGGCAGATCGCCAAAGCATCGTGCTCCCGGACGAAGTAGTTGAGCTTGGCCTCGTACTCCAGGAGGCGCTCAGTGCCGGGCTCGCTCCCGAGTACCCACGTCATCTCACCGGTCACCCGCAGCGCGCCGAATCCGTCGGTGCGAGCGGCGTTGGTCGCGTCCTCGAGGAAGGCCAGCATGGCATCCGGGTCGAACGCGCCGTCACGAAGGTAGGGCTCGCGCTTGGTGAGCACCTGCAGCGCTCCGCGGCTCGTCTCGGCCTCGGTGTCGACGCCCGCCGAACGCATGGCGGCGAGCACCGAGCTCGCGGTGTCGTCGTCGGCGATGTAGACGCAGCGCTCGCCGGCGGCGAGGCCGTGGCTGACGAAGGGAAGCACCGCCGCGAACTGCTCTTCGCGCGTCTCGTGGATCAGACAGAGGTGATCGTGTACGGAGATTCTCTCAATGGCCGAGGCGAATGCGTCAATGAGAGCGGGCGCTCGCGGGATGAGCGTGCTCTCTTCACTCATGTGGTCGCGCTCATCCACGTGCCGCTTCCCTTGGTCGGGCGACTTTTCCACAGCCTCCCTGATGAACGGCCCGCGGCCAATAGGGCAACGACCCCACTCTCGCCGGCGTTGTCGCCGTGCTCCGGCGCGACCGCAGCGTGAATCAGCGGCGGTAAAGGCGCAGGCCGTTGCCGGTGACCAGCAGCGAGGTCCCCATGTCGGCCAGGACGGCCAGCCACAGGCTGACGAGGCCGAGCGGCGCGAGCACCAGGAACACCGACTTCACCACGATCGAGAAGACGATGTTCTGCCAGATGACGCGCGTGGTGCGGCGCGCCAGGCGGATGGTGTCGGGCACGGCTGTGAGGTCGTCGCCCATCAGGGCGATGTCCGCGGTCTCGAGGGCGGCGTCGGTGCCGGCCGCGCCCATGGCGACGCCGAGGGTCGCCGCCGCGAGGGCAGGAGCGTCGTTGACGCCGTCGCCGACCATGGCGACCGCGCCGGCGCGGTCGCAGAGCTCGGCGACGGCGGCCACCTTGTCCTGAGGGAGCAGGCCGGCGCGGACATCGGTGACGCCGGCCTGTGCGGCCACGGCCGCGGCCGTGTCGGGGTTGTCGCCGGTCAGCATGGCGATGTCGGTGACGCCGAGCGCGCGCAGCTGCTCCAGCGCCTCGCGCGCCTCCGGCCGCAGCGGGTCGCTGACGGCGATCACGCCGAGGGCGCCGTCCTTGTCGCCGATCACGACCGCCGTCTTGCCCTGCAGCTCGAGGCGCTCGACGGCGGCGACCAGCACCGGGTCTTGGGCATGCGCGCCGAGGAGGTCCGGACGCCCGGCGAAGTACAGCCGGCCGTCCAGCTCGGCGCGCACGCCGCGACCGGGGATGGCGCGGAAGCGCTCCAGGTCCTGAGCGCCGTTCACGTGATCGTGCCCGGCGTGATCGTGCGCGCTTTCCCCGTGCCCGGGGTCCCCACTCTCGGCGACCTCTGCCGCACAGCACCCGGGGGTGGAGCACGAGCAGGCCGCCGCGGGCACCGCTACGTTCTCCGTCAAGCCCTGCACCTGCGCGCGCGCGGTGATCGCCCGCGCGAGCGGGTGTTCGCTGTACCGCTCCAGCGCCGCCGCGACCCGGAGCACGTCCGTCTCGCCGGAGCCGTTCAGCGCCACGATGTCGGTGACCTGGGGGCGCCCGACGGTGAGGGTGCCGGTCTTGTCGAACGCGACCGCTTTGATGCCCGCCATCTGCTCCAGGTACGCGCCGCCCTTGATGAGCACGCCGTTCTTCGTCGCGCGCGCGAGCGCGGCGAGGATGCTGACCGGAGTGGAGATCACGAGCGCACACGGGCAGCTGATGATGAGCAGCGCGAGGCCGCGATAGAACCAGGTGTCGAAGGAGGCGCCGAGAAGCGGCGGGATGAAGGCGACCGCCGCCGCCAGCGCGACCACCACCGGCGTGTACTTGCCGGCAAACCGGTCGACGATGGTCTCGGCCGGGGCGCGCTGGGCCTGCGCCTCCTCGACCATGTGCACGATCTTGGCGATGGTGGTGTCGGAGGCGGCCGCGGTGGCGCGCACGTGCAGAGTGCCGCCCTCGATGATGGACCCGGCGAACACCTGGTCTCCGGGTCCCTTGGCGACCGGCGCCGACTCGCCGGTGACCGGCGCCTGGTCGGCCGCCGCCGCGCCTTCGACGACCACGCCGTCGACGGCGGCGCGCTCTCCCGGCCGTACCACCACGACGTCGCCCACGACGAGTTCGGCGACGTCCACGGTCGTCTCTTCGAGCTCCCCGTCCGATGGGCACGGGCGAAGCGCCGTGGCCGTGGGCGGCGCGAGCTTCATCAGGCCGCTGATGGCGCGTCGCGTGCGCTCGAGTGTGGCCGCCTGCAGCACGGTGCCGAAGCTGAAGAGGAAGGCGACGAGCGCCGCCTCCGACCACTGGCCGATGGCGGCGGCGCCGATCATCGCCAGGGTCATGAGGACGTTCATGTCGACCTGGCGCCCGCGCAGGCTGAAGGCGGCGGCGCGGGCGACGAACACGCCGCCGGCGACCACCGCGGCGCCGAAGAGCCAGGGCGCCGCGGCCGGCGCCACGGCGCTCGCCACGAACCCGGCCAGCGTCAGCGCGCCGGAGACGGCGGTGGCGACGGCCCGGGGCTCGGAGAGCCAGAAGCCGGCGCCGGTACGCGGAGCCGCCGCCGCGCTCCCATCGCGACCCTGCTCCTCGGCGCGCCGCTCGACGGTGTCGTACCCGAGGCGGCGGACGGCGCGGTACACGTCGGGCAGCGCCGCCTCGTCCGGGTCGATGGCGACGGCCAGCGTGGCCGCACCGAAGTTGACGTCGGCGCGGCGCACGCCGTGCTCGCGGCGCAGCGCTCCCTGCAGCTTCACGGCGCAGTCGGCGCAGTCCATCCCGGTGACGTGCAGGATCCGCCGCTCGTGGCCGTCCTCGCCCGCCAGCGGGTGAGAGAGGTCGAGCGGCCCGTGCGCGTGCACCGCCAGCGGGCAGTGGTCCTCGCAGTGCGCCTGCGCGCCGGCCCGGCGGGCGAAGGTCTCGACGTCCTCACCCGCCAGCGCCTGCTCGTCGTAGTTCACGTGCAGGAGGCCGCGCGAGACGTCCGGCTCGACCGCGTGGATGCCGTCGAGCCGCAGCAACTCCTCGCCGACCTCGTCCACGCAGCCTCCGCACTCCGCTGCGCGCGGCAGTACGAGCGCCAGTTCCAAGGTCCGCTCGGTCACGTCCCGTCTCCGTCCGGCGCCGGCAGGCCTGCTGAGAGGTCCTCGGGTCCGTGCTCCACGTGCTCGCGGGTGATGTCCAGCAGCACGCGGATGTGCGCGTCGTCGGGTGCGTAGAAGACCATCTTGCCGGAGCGCCGCGCGCGCACCAGGCCGTTGGTGCGCAGTACCCGCAGGTGGTGGCTGACGTTGCTCTCGCTCATGTCGACGGTGGCGGCGAGGTCGCACACACAGAGCTCGCCGGCCTCGATGATGGCTGCCATGAGCCTGCAGCGAGTCTGGTCGGCCAGCACCTTGAAGACGGTGGCCATCTGGCCGGCGACGGAAGAAGACACCAGGCGCGCCCGCACCGCCGAGACGCGAGCGGGGTCGACCACGTGGACGTC
>Ga0315271_10001062_pt1 | contig 16308 bp, 11 predicted proteins | sample C3_top_MG_FD_204664 | JGI IMG/M metagenome (GOLD analysis project Ga0315271, IMG submission 204664) | Sediment microbial communities from Yellowstone Lake, YNP, Wyoming, USA - C3_top | ecosystem: Environmental > Aquatic > Freshwater > Lake > Sediment | place: USA: Wyoming | collected 2017-08-01 | reverse complement strand
GTAGTGGCACCGTGACTTCTCCGGTGTACCCGGGGAACCAGCCCTATATGGTTGCGGTCAAGATCGTGGTGCATTCCAGCGACCTTGGTCCGGACGAACTTTCCCTGAAGGTCTATAACTGCCTGACTGACAGTGCCGACGTCACCGAACCGGCCGAGTGGACTATTACCGATGCGCGGGACATTACGGGCGTCTTCGATCGTTTGGGGGTTGATCTGGCCGGCGTTCATTTCCCGACGGTTGATGAGATTCGCCTGGGAACGGCCTGGGAGGATGTGGTAAAGGCTATCGCAAAACCGGAGCTGGCCATTCGCGAGCAGCCCCAGAGCTTGACGGTGGCACCGGGTGCGACGGCCACCTTCACGGTCCTGGCCAGCGGCGCTGACACGATCACCTACCAATGGCTAAAAGGCGCCACCGTGTTGGCGAATGCGACTGCGGCCACGCTGACTTTGACCAATGTCACCGCGGCAGATGGGGGGAGCTATACCGTCAAAGTGACTGGCAATGGCGTTACTCTCACGAGTTCGGCGGCGACGTTGACGGTGGCAATCAACCCGCCGGCGCAGATCGCCTTGTACGCGGGCATCGAATTCGATGGGGTGCTGGGATTGCACTACCGTGTGGATTATCGCGAGGCGCTTGATCCGGCGAACGCCTGGCAAACGCTGCAAGACATTCCCTCGCTCCCCGCGTCCCCGTACCGGGTTTACGACCCGACTGCGGTTGGGCAGAAAGCGCAGCGGTTCTATCAGGTGTTGGTGCTACCTTAACCCGCAGCGTGCTGACACCAAAACATCGGCACCCATCTCACATTTCGGACCTTTTTTTCGCAGGCGCCGCCAGTCGCTCACGTGCTGGCGGCGCCTCAGCATAACCTGGAAGATATTGGATACGACTGCTGATCCCATGCGCCTCATACCAAGTCAAAGTCACAAGCCGGAACCTTTCGGAAGGCGAGTTTCGTTCCGATGCCAGACGCCGGTGCTCTCCGCTCGGCGCCACAGGGAGCCTCTTTTCCGTGGCGGCCTGTCACGTTCTCTCCGCTGGAGGCTGACCTTGCTGGTGGTTGGGGCCACATCCGCCTTGCAACCGGCTTTTGCCATGAATGTTTCGGTCGCAGATTACGGTGCGGCTGGGAATGGCGCACAGGATGACACGGTGGCGATCCAGAAGGCGTTGGATGCCGTGGGGCAGGCGAAAGGCGGGGAGGTGTACTTTCCACCCGGCAGTTATGTGATTTCCGTGAAGTCGCAGGGGGCCAGCCTGAATGTGCGCAGTAAAGTCAGGCTGCGCGGCCAGAGCCCGCAGCAAAGCGTGCTCCGGTTGATTACGCAGGGCCGGTTTGAAACGGTGCTCCGGCCGGACCTCGGCGCGGTTCAAGTGGCCGTGGAGGATCTGGGGTTCGACCTGAACGGGCTCAACAATCCCATGCAACCCTCTACGGGTGGCGGGTTGGGCACTATCGGCACCAATGGCGTGCGAACTGCCATCGCGTTTCATGGCGGTTCAGATCTCGCGGTGCGTCGCTGCCGCTTTTTTAACATCGCGGGGGTGCAGACGATCGCGGCGGTGGATGCGGGCCGAACGCCACGCCTGAAGAACGTGGTGATCATCGACAACACCTTCGAGGAGGTCGGCGGCGGTTCAATCGACTACGATCATTCCACCATCTACACGGAAGGAGACGGTGTGTTGGTGGCCGGAAACGTATTTTCCAGCCGTCATGGACCTGGCACGCTGGGGGCGACCACCGCCATGGAGATCCACGGCCCGAATCAGCGCGTCCTTAACAACAACATCAACGGCTACGACATCGGGGTGATCGCCAGCGGGATTTATCCCTTCAGTTCCATCAATCAGTTGTACCAAAGCAATCGCATCTCAGGAGTCGCCCTCGGCATTCGAATCTGGCTCACGAGCTGGTCCAACACGCCACAGCCGGTGATGAAAAACATTCGCATCCGTGACAACGACATCACCGTGGATGTCCAGAGCTGGCGGGGCGTTCCCGTGGGGGGCGGCGGGGTGCAGGACAACCTGGGCACCGCCGGGATTGTCTGGGTGGATAGCGGGCTCGATACCGCGCTGGAGGATCTGGACGTGATTAACAACCACATCCGCTCGGTTAACATAGGCACTCCGCCACTCAATTTCAGCAGTCTGCACAACGGAATCCGTTTCCATATCCCTGCCAATGTCGCCCCCGGGTCGCGCATTCGCATTCTCGACAACTTGATTGAGAATCCTCCGGCGGCTGGACTCTACTTCGATCGGCCTCTGCGCGGCGTGCTGGTTTCGGGCAATACCGTGATTAACCCCGGCTCCAGTGAGGGGGGATTGCAGGTTGGCGATGCCCGCGGTATCCGCGTGGCGGGCCAGACACGCGATTTCTATATCCTGGATAACGCTTTCATTGATGATCATCCAGCACCCCGGATGGCGGGCGGCATTTACGAGCTCAGCAGCAACCTGAACAACTGCTCCTATGGTTCCAACAAGGTGCAGTTGGCCTCCGGCGCGGACGTTTCGCAATTCACCAGCGGCTCTGGCCATGCCGGTCCGCCCTGGGTTGCCAACCCTCCGGCGCTCCAGTACGACTCCTTTGAGGGAACCAACTTGAGCCACTGGACACCGGTGATTGGTGCCTGGCAGGTGCAACCGGACTACGCAGGTCAAGCGGGTGTTTACCTCAGTAACGACGCCCAGGAAGGTTTGTCTCTCGGAGGAGAACCGCAATGGAAGGACTACCTGGTCCGCGCGCTGGTAAGCCTCGACGATCCCCGTGGCAGCCCTAGTCTCTTGGCCCGCGTCCAGGACGAAAGTCATTACTACCAGTTCGAGATTCGCCCTCACGACCAGCCACCGACCTGGACTCTGCGCCGTCGCGAGGGTGACAAGATCACCCAGTTGGGTGACGGAGAACTTCCTGCCTTGGGTGGATCCTGGGGTTGGCTTCGGTTCATGGTGGCGGGTAATCGCCTCACCGTGGAGGCCGCGCCGGGCACAAATTACCACCAAATAACTTACCTTGGCACGGTTAACGATTCTACCTGGAGCCAGGGGCGGATCGGATTGCAGACTTTGGGCGCACGGGGTGGTTTCGACGAGGTCTCGGTGATGAACCTCGATGGCTTCAGTTATGCCGACCCGGTGACTGGAGAATCCCGGCCGCGGGCCTCATTGCACAACGGCATTCAATTTGAGGGGATCATGGGCCAAACCTACCGCGTGGAATACCGCGACGGCCCCACTCTGCCTTGGAGCCTTTTGGAAGACGTTGGCCCCTTGCTCGTTTCACCTGCCACCGTTTTCGATCCGGCAACCCCAGTTCCGCACCAGCGCGAATACCGGGTTTTGTGGCTACCCGGTGTCGCGTCCGCAGAATCCGCTTTGAGTCGCAGAAGCAGAGCTCTTTGTTCCCGGCTCGATTGCGCTATCAGCGCCTGAGGTCGCCGAGGAGCTTCACCGCCGCCTGCACCAACAACTCACCGCAGTCCGGCTCCAGCGGGCAGGTGGTGGGTTCGTAATGCCCTTCTTCAAAGGCCCGGCGCGTGGGGATGTAGAAATCCAGGCCGTTGGCGAGCGAAATGACGATAATCGTGCGGAACGGCGACGCCGATTTGATTGCCACCCCGAGTTCGACATGGACCTCGTGAGGGGGCATGACGATCGCCATGTCACGGTCAAGGCGGATGGCTTGAATTACTTGCGGCAGCTTCCCGCCGTATTTCCGCCAAAACTCCTGTCGGAACATTTTCCGCCAGGCATCCACCACCGTCAGGAAGGGCGCCTCACTCCGATCGAGGTGCTCCATGAGTTGTTTCGCCGCCGCATATTCCTCCCCGGTGATCGGTGTTACGGGCGAATGGATGATCACGCTGCGCATTGCGAGCTGGTCGCCCGCAATCGGCCGTGCCAGCGGCAAGGCCTGCGCAATGACCGCCGCCAGTTTTCCGCCCACGACGGGCGGGTAGGTTTCTCCATCCTGCGGATCGCTGGTCGACACATCCACGTGGTTGACATCACCCGCGCAGCCTTCTCCGAAGAGGGAAATAAATCCGGGCGCATCGAACAGTCGGCGGAGATTGGTTTGCAGATGACCCGGATAGCACGCGCCGAAGGGGGCCCCGCCATAAATGGCGGTGTGCATGGCGAAAACAGTCAACGAACCAAGCGGTTTTTCCGAAACCGCTTCGCGTGCGAGCACGAACGGCAGGTCGGGATCCGTGGGACCCAGCGGGCGAAAAATGTTCGTGTTCAATTTGCCCGGATTCCAACCCGTCGAACCATCCCTCATCAGGAAACGGCGGTTGAAGGCAAGGCCTGGCGCTTGCGGAACGACGACGGAAAGTTTCGCCGGCTTGCGCGCGCCCCGGGCTTTTGCAATAACCTCCACCCAGCGATCGACCAGCAGTCCCTGGTAATCGATGGCCTCGCGCGGATCCCTGCCGTCGTTCTCCTTTCGCGCGCGGGCATGGAGAAAATCGCGCAACGGACCGCAATACTCCGGTGCCCCATGAGTGTGAGTGGCGGTGATCACGATGTTGGCGACCGGGATGCCGGTCTTCTCACTGGCCCGCTGGCGGGCGCGGTCGGTCAGTTCTCGCGGCACTGAGCAAAGATCGTTGCCGACAAATGCCACGATGGTTTCGCCCTGCGACAGCACCATCGCTTTGGCGAAAAGCGGGTCGTGGATGCCTGTGCTGACGAATTCGGTGTAGCTGCCGGCGCGCCGCCAACCAACCGGCGGGGTAATTTCAGCGGTGGCAAAACCGGCTTGGAATTCGGCCGCGTCCGCGGACAGTTGGAGCACACCGACCAGGAGAGCCAACCCCCAGCCCCATTTGCCAATAGGAACGGTTGTCATCGTATGAATTCTCCCAGCGTTAGCCAGGCTGGCAAATGCCGGTCCTGGTCGCGGTTGGCGAAACGGAGCGCCTGGCCGCCGGGCATTGGGTTCGCTACGCGCAGCAGAAGGCGATACACACCAGGAGCAAGAGCGGCGGTGTTGGCTTGATGCCGCCAGCTCGGGAGCATTTCGCCAGGCAGGATCGCTGTCAGCTTCCAATCTGTCTGCCAGGTCGCGGCAAGTTGGCCCCCGGCATCCAGCGCGCCAAGCTCCACCGGCCAGTCGTAATAAAATGGCGCAACACCCGTGTTGGTGACATTGAGTGTCACCGTGAGTTGGTTGCCCGCCATTCCCAGTTCCGCGTTGGCAACATGGAGTTCGTAACCCATTTGTCGCACAGCACGAATGGCTCGCTCGCGCGCCGCGCCCTGAATCTTACCGCGGAATACACCCTCATTACACAACCACGAGGCATGCGTGGCTGCCAGGCAACGATCGACCTCCTGCCCCTTCGGCGCACCCGTCGGTTCACTGAACAGGGAAGACCAGACCTCCGGGCGCACCTCGCCGCCGATGGGCTGCGTGCGCCATTTGTCGAGCGCCCCCGCACGGATCAGCAACGTTTCAAAAAACCACTCCTCGCCGCGTTTGCCAGTGTGGACCGTAGCCCAGGCAAACGAGTCGTCGTGATAGCCCATGGGGCGAACGCGGTTGTCAGCGTAGCGGGCATGATTCGTGCCCGCGGGATAACGTGCTACCAGTTTCGTTTTCTTGAACGCCGCCTCGTAAGCGTCCATGACTTCGCGTTGCACCGTTTTGGACGCAAACCAATTGTCGTTTGGGGAGTTGTGCCATTCGCCCCATGTGCCCAGCAGGCCCAGGCCGACGAACCCGAGGCGCGGGTCGCCATCGTAACGCTTGCCCAGGGCTTGGATGAAGTTGGTCAGGGCGGCGCGCAACCGCGGGTCTTCGTAGTCCGGCGTGTGGTCGATGGCGGGTGGAAACGGTTGCGTATTGGTATTGGTCCAGGTGCGCATCTTCAGACCGGCATCGATGAGGTATTGCGGAACTCCGGTGGTTCGGCCGGGCCATTCAAGATAGAATCGGGCGACGAATTGGTGACTGCGCGACGCTGCGGCGCTCAGTTTCGCCTCCAAGGGCGCCCAGTTGAAATTCGTCGGCCCGGTCATCAGCTCTGAAAGTTTGGTATAATCCCATTCCAGGCTGTGGGGAAAGGTCGAGTCGGACCGCAGGTAGGGCACGAATCCTTTCAGCGGGTTGTCCGGCGCTGCCGGCGCGTAGGCGAGCGAAACCGCGCCGGTTTGGGCTGCATCCGACGCGGGAGTGATCAGGCATGTTCCAGCCGCCAGGCCCAGGAGGCATGGGATGAATGCGATTTTCATATGCAATTGACTCGGTGGGTGTTCAATGCCCTCTCACTCGTAACGGTAGAGATTGATTTGCTGAATGGTTGGCTTGCCCGGAGGCAACTCCAGTCGCCAACCGCCGGCGTTCTCATCGCCGTTCATGCGGCGCCCCTTCACTAAATGTCCCACCCGTGATGTCTTGCTTGATAACATGCTTTTGATCGGCTCCGATACCCACTCATCAATCGCCAGGATGCCCGTGTGTTTGGGACCTGCCGTGGCACCTGAGAAATGAATGCCGATCCCCGCCCCGGCTACCATGAATTCATCGGCAGCGGTGGCGATCACCAGGCCATAACCAGGCTGGCCATTTTTGTCCTTGGATGAGTAATTCACCTCCAGGTTGTAGCCCGCGAGTTGTTTCGTTTCGCGATCCGTTTTGTCCTGCAACAACCCGATAACTTTGCCCTCAGGTTGAAACTTCGTGATGGTTGGCATCAAACCCGCCAGCACGGCATAACTCTCCCGCACCGGAGGAATGTAGCCGATCGAATCAATCCCAAAAGTGCTGAAACTAGGACTGGCGTTCTGCCCGATCGAATCAATCCCAAAGGGGCTAAATCCCATGGCGGCGTGCTGGCCAATCGCATAGAACGCCCTGGCGCCACAGGCTGCATCCGTCCCGGCCTCCGGGATGAAAAGAGCATTGCCTGATCGTGAATAACTCTCGCAGACACCCTTGAAATCCGGCAGATAAATGTCCGGAGCCAGCAAATCGATGGAAGTTCCAGCGGCTCTCCAGACATCGAGGACTTTGGACACCGGTCCCCCAGAGGGATATTGCCCCGCTCTCTGCTTGTCATCCTGAACCAGCCAGGCGTTGGCATACATCGGGAGGGAATATTCCTTCTTGCCGGCGCCGGCGATGGCATTGATGTAACGGGCATAATGCCATGCCATAAAAGCCTCGTCCGCCCCCTCGCCAAAAACCTCGGCCCATGTGCCCGCCGTCTTCGCCCCCGCCGCCTCCCAGCAAGCCTTGAATTCCGGGATCAGCGCCGTCTTATGACTGACAAAATACTCCAGGAGAGCCGGGGGAACGGGTTTTGCGAACTGCGCATCAGCCGCCTTCGAGCGATCGCGGGGATCCCCCAGCAATCCGACCTCGTTCTCCACCTGAACCATGATGACAGTGTGGCGTTTTCCGTCCACCTGTTTCAAATGTTGCATCAAGGCGCCAAAAGCCCGGGCATCGGCCTTGCAAGCAGCCTCGCCAAGCGGCGTCAGCACTTCGATCCTCTCTCCGGCTTGCCCTTCAACCCGAGGAAACCGAATCACGTCCTTCTTGACCCAGCCCGGAACATAACTGGAGACCCCATTCTTCCAGCTGCCGAACCAAAGAAGAACCACCTTCAGATTGTGATGGGACGCCTGGCTCAACAAACCATCCACCAGGTGAAAATCAAACTGACTTTCCTGCGGTTCGATTAACTCCCAGGATACCGTCACCAAGACGGTATTAAGGTTCATCGAGGCCAGGCGCGGCCAGATGGGTTCCATGTATTCCAGGCTCGACGCGCTGGAATTGTGAAGCTCGCCACCCAGCATGATGAATGGCTCGCCGCCAACGATTAACTGGGTGACTGCACCCCGCCTTTCAAGATGGGGAATCGACTGGGCGATCGCGCAAGGGGCGAAGGACACCCACGCAGTCGCGAAACCCGCGATGATGACGAAGGCCAGTCCGCGGATGAAACCGGGGGACGGTCGTTGATTCAGGGGAGCGCGATCACACATAAAGCTATTGTAAGCACCCACCTTTTTGCGGCAAGAGAAGCCTGCGCCACGCACGACGAATGCGAACCAATTATCCGTGGTGACCGGGTGGCTGGTGTTCGCAACGGTTCCAAACCCGGACTGCCACTAACCAAAACATCTGCTAAAACCCGCCCCTTGCTGAAACCCGAGTCAACTTGTTAGCCTGCGCCTTAGCCTATTGGCTAAAATGTTTCCGCTATGGCCATCGCAACGACGAATGTTCCCGGAGAAAGCCTATGTGGCGCTCAGTTTCAGCGCGATACTGCGCATGGCGGCATTCCGGGCGGCAACTTGAGCCTTTGGCGAACCGCACCATCCCTCCCAACCGCTTCCCAATGACTCCCCCTGGCACCATCGTTGACCACCCTGCCCTTCGGGTGATCCATCTCAATTCGATGCTGACTGGTGGTGGCACCGACGATCAATGCATCAAGCTCGCTCACGCTCTGTCCCAACTGGGCCAGCAAGTTTGGGTGGCCGGACCCGATGGACGGGATTTCTCGAAAATTGCACGGGATTCGGGTGTTGGGTTCCATGCCACACCGCCTGAAGGCCCCCTAAAATTGAGGTTTATTCTCAGCGCGGCGAAACTAATCCGAGGCACCAGCGCTCAAATCGTTCACGGACATCACGGCCGTGATCTATGGCCGACGATCCTCGCGGCCAGGCTTTCGGGCATCCGCCCCAAGGTGGTGTTGACCCGCCACTTGGCGAAAAGCCCCAGTTCCTGGGTGAGCCGCCGCTTTTTGCTGGGACAATGCGACGCGATCATTGCGGTGTCGCACTTCGTGGCCAAGGTATTGCGCGATGGCGTCTATGAGCCGGACTCGGCCACGGAGGAGCGCCGCTCGCGACCACCTATTGCCGGGGCTCACTCCCGAATTCACGTGATCCACGGCGGCATCGACACGGATCGGTTCCGGCCGTTTGACGCCGGAGACCAACGCCGGGCCTGGGGCCTGGAGCCAAATGATTTTGCGTTCGCGGTGATCGGCGGGTATTACCTGCCGCGCGGAAAAGGGCAGCGCGAGTTCCTGGAGGCAGCCGCACGCGCATCCCAGCAAATTCCCGAGGCCCGGTTTCTCATCGTAGGACGCGGCAACATGAAGGAACTGCTCGAAGCGGACATCGCCCGGCTAGGTTTGCGGGGCAAGGCCTGGCTGACCCCCTTCTGTCACAACATGCCCGCGGCCATGAGCGCCCTCGATTGCCTGGTCCATCCGCAAGTGGGAACCGAGGCGTTCGGCCTCGTTCTACTTGAGGCCTTCGCCTGCGGCAAACCCGTCATCGCCTCGGCGCTGGACGGCATACCGGAGGCTTTCGCTGCGGGAAACCTCGGCCAGCTGGTAGAACCGGAATCCGTCGAGCAATTGGCCCGGGCAATGATAGCGACAGCGAAGCAGCCGAGGCCGGGTTTTGCGGAGCGGGAGAATCTTCATCAGAGCGTGGAAGCGGGTTTCTCTTTGGAAGTCTCCGCCAGGAAAACCCTTGCCTTGTATCACACGCTGCTTGCCGGCCCTTCCAGGCCTTATGGCTTGAAATCGGGCGGGGTGACGGGCTAGGTTTTGCTGGATGCTACCGATTGGTGTAATAATTCCGACGCGCAACAGCATGTCGCTGCTTCCGGCGCATGTGGATATGATGCGCCCCTGGGTGGCGAACGTAGCTGAAGTCGTCGTGGTGGACAGCGCCTCGGAGGATGGGACTTCGGATTACCTGAAGGCCAATTTGCGGCATCCTCATTTGCGTTTCTTCCAACATCCGCCAGGACTCTATCAATCGTGGAACTTCGGCCTGGCCCAAATCCAGGCCCCGTACGCCTACATTTCTTCGATCGGCGATAGCATCAGCGGAGATGGACTGGCACACATGCACGAAGTGGCGGAGCGCCTGAAATGCGATGTGGTGGTGAGCCGGCCTGAGTTCTTGGACGCGCAAAGACAACCGCTTCACGGCCGGCGATGGCCGCCGCATGATCTCTGTGAAACGCTTGGGCTGCAGGAGCCCGCAGTCGTGGCGGGGTTGGAACTCTTCGTGTTCGCGCTGACGAATATCAGCGACGCGCTGTTGGGAAATTCCGCCAGCGACCTCCACCGGACTACCAGCATCCAGGCCCGTCCTTTCCCAACGGACTATGGGACTTCTGGAGATGCCGCCTGGGGTCTGCAACATGCCCTCGACATCCGGATGGGCGTTGCGACGAAGGTTTTTTCTTCCATGCTGGATCACCCCAAGACCTACAATGCTCGTGAATACGCAGTCGTGGATCTGGCCGGCCGGTTGGTGCAACTGGGGATCGAGACCGCACAAACAAAGCGGCGGGGGGATAGCGCCCTCGATCAGCGGTTCCGCGCCGCAGGCCTCGACGCTCTGCTCTCGGCAATGACTGAGAATCTGGCGGCCCAGCGGAAACTGGAACGATTCCGTCGCCAGCACATACCTTGGGTTCTAAACCCTCTGGCCTGGCAGGCTAGACTCGAGCGTGCCAGCGCCAGGACGAAACTCAATCGATTGAAACTGGAATGCCTTCGTCGGCCTGGGGCCATTTCCGCAGCGGGTCGAACAGGAGATCTCTCAGGCGGAGCCAATAACTATTGAACGTGATGTTTATATGGACCAAGTTTTCATTGATTTTGTAGATTTCCCGAACCTTGCGAAGGAGAACAATCTGTTTCTCCCCCTACTCAAGCAGCGCTTCGATTTCGTCTTGTCGGATTGGCCCGATTTCATTGTGTTCACTCACGAAGGACAGCGCCACAAGCTCTATCACTGCACCAAGATCTTTTACACGCAGGAGGCCTATCGCCCCAACTGGAAGCATTGCGATTACGCGATATTGTCCATCAAGGTGGATGATCCGCGTGCTTTCCACCTGCCTTTCTACAGCCTGTGGCGCGACCCGGACGACTTGATCCGGCCGGAGGGGACCGATTACAGGGCAATGCTCAAGGCAAAGTCGGGGTTCTGCTCATTCCTCACCTGGTACGATGACCGGACCGTAAGACACCGCTCTGATTTCTTCAAAAAGCTCCATGCGCGGAAGCCGGTGGACTCAGCCGGCCGGGCTCTGAACAACACGGGATGGCGAGTGCCCCTCGGCCGGGAACCGAAGCTGGAGTATCTGCGCCGCTACAAGTTCAATATCAACTTTGAAAATGCGGATGTGTCCGGGTGGACCACGGAAAAATTCACCGACGCCCTGGCATCCTGCACCGTCCCGATCTTCTGGGGGGACATCACGGTGAAGGAGCAGTTCAACAAGAATGCCTTCATCGACCGGCGCGATTTTCCTTCCGACGAGGCGTGTATCGAACACATCCTGAAAGTGGACGCCGACGACGAGCTTTACCTGAAATACCTCAGCGCCCCTCCCTTCTATAATAACACCCCGAACAAGGAGTGGGATCGCACCCGGTTATTGGATTTTCTCCAAAAGATCTTCACCTCCCCGCAAAACCCGGTGGCCCAGCGACGTTGGTTCTCCAAGCTCACCAAATGGCGGCTGGCGAAGCGGGTGAAGACGCGGGCTGAGAGAGGTTTCACGACTTGATGCTTGCCACCTGGCCGATAACAACCGCTACTCGCGCCCGTTCTCACGCACGCAGTTGATTGGCCTTTTACGATTTGCCCGCCGCTGAGACGACGCAGTCAATCGCGCTCCAAAGGACCTCTCCGCAAGCGGCCCGGTAGCGGCGGCCGGCGGCAATCAGTTCCCCGCCGCTCGTGCGCCGATGCGGAGTGGCCAACCGCGATTCCATCTTCCTGGCCAACCCAGCCGCATCACCCGCCGGGAAGAACTCGATCGCAGGCCCTGCGATTTCCCGGTTCACCGGGATGTCGGAAAGAATGGCCGGAATATCCAGAGCCACCGCGTCATAAGCCGCCCCACCTCCGGGTCCTCCCTCAAACAGAGTGGGCTGAATCACGGCGCAGGCAGATTTCATGATTTCGATCTGGTCCCGTTTGGGAATCAAACCGAGGGCCCGAATACGCTTCTCCAGCCCCCAACCCTTCACCCGCTCCATCAACACCGGAAAGAACTGAGGGTCGCGTGCACCAGCAGTGCTGCCTGTGCAGATTAAGGTAAGCGCCGGGTGCGCTCCGGCAAGCAGCCGAAACGCCTCGAACGCACAAGCATGGTCTTTGTGCGCCCAGAACTGGTTGCAGATGACAAAATAGGGTGGAGCCACGCCATGCTGCGCCAGCAATTCCGGCCGGTTGTCGAACCAATCTGCATCCGGCGCGGGCGCCAGGGGCAAAGCGAAGACTCGCGCAGTCGCCTGGGGAACGAATTTGGCGATGTCCGCCGCGGCCGCTCGCGAATTCACAACCACCGCCCGGGCTTGCGTCAACAACTCTGCAAAATGGTCGTCCCGCGACCGGCAATCCTCCGTCGGGAAGTTTTGCGGAAAGTATTTGTGTTGGAAATCGTAGGCGTAAGCCACCCAGGGCCGGGGAAAGTCCAAGCCCAGAGTATGAACTGCCGGGATAACGGCATCCAGTTTAAGCCGATCGGTTGCCCGCAATAATGCTCGGCGGCCGAAGTCCAGGTGTCGAATCTGCAATCGATCCTGAAATCCTGCAAAAGCCTGGTTGATGATTGTTGGCGATGGCCCATGCTCGGGAGGCAGGGGCTTCGCGCCCAGGGCTTTCCGTGTCGCCGCCTTCAACCCTCTGCGGAAACAGCGCCAGCGCAACCGTGGACCGGCATCGGGCATCAGCAAATGGAGTTCAGCCTTCTCAGAGCGCGGGGACGCCAGCAGCGCGTCCGTCACTATGCGAAGGAAATCCAACCCTCCGCCCCAGTTGATGAAGTCGTGAGCTAGAATTCCAATCTTCACTTGAGACCTTGGCGTTTGCTCAGGTATTCCTCGAAAGAACGCACGGGCGCGCCGAGGAATGTGGCGTATGGATGAGGGGGAAAGGTCATGGCCCGAATGAACCGCTCCACGTCCTGTTCCGGCCAACCCGGATCGATTACCCCATTATAAGGAGCTCCGCGTTTGAAGAAGCTCAGTTCTCCGCTCTGGGGCACCCCGGCAAATCCTGTCAGCACAAGTTGAGTGACACCGATGAGGTCCTGAATTGCCTGGAACATGACCCGGTAGTACAATGTCTGCTGGGTGTCGAACGGCTCAATGTCCACTGGTTTCTGGAGAATTACGTTGCCCGTATCACACCCGGCGTCAATCAGGTGGTAGGTATAACCTACGGTCTTCTCGTTCCGCACCATGGCCCAGGTCAAACTGCTGCAACCTCGGTACTTGGGCAGCAGGGAGGGATGCAAATTGAAAATCCGGCCACCAACGTGGTCAATAACATCCGGTTTCACCAGGTAGCGATAATAAACGGACGCGATCGCATCTGGCGTGAAGGGCAGGTTTGACACCGAGATACGGTCAACTGTATGAGGCACTCCCGTTTTCTGGCAGTAGCTGGCCAGGCTTGGAACTCCCTCCCCCGCCGGATTGGTGTAAACGTAGACCTCAGCCCCCGCCATCCGAAGGATTTCGACTGCCTTGCAGCCCACCCAATGGTAGCCGCAAACAATGATTTTCCTGCCAGCGAGTGACGGTGTCATTCGGCGCTCACTTCTTGTTGAAGTAATCTCGAATGTTGGAGCAAATCCCGGCTATTTGTGCCGGGGCCAACCCAGGCCAACTCGGCAGGTTGATGCCTCGCGAAGCCAGGTTCTCGGCGACCGGGTAATACTGAGAATGCGAGGCATACATCGGCATGGTGTGGACTGGATAAAACAGCGGCCGAGTTTCGATACCCTCCCCGGCCAAATGCTGTCGCAACGGCTCGCGGTCGGCAGCATTAGGAACGAGAATGGAGATCATCCAAAAGGAACTCACCACTTCGCCGGTTTCACCAAGCATCTGCACGGGGAGCCCGGCGAGTTGTTCCCAGTAAGCCTCCGCCAAAGCCCGCTTCCTGGCGATGACTTCATCGGCGCGTTCGAGCTGTGCCAGGCCGATCGCCGCGCAGATGTTGGTCATGCGGTAGTTGTAGCCGATGACGTCATGCCAGTATTCGCGGTGCTCCGCCAACCCCTGGCCTTTTAGGTGCCGGGCACGCTCAAATAGTGATTTGTCATCGGTCGTCACCATGCCACCCTCGCCCGTGGTGATGGTCTTGTTCCCGAAAAAACTGAAGCAGGCTATGTCACCGAAAGTGCCAACGTGGCGGCCTTTGAAACGCGAGCCGAAGGCTTCCGCACAATCCTCAATGAGTAATACCTTGTTCTCGCGCGCCAGCGCTGTGAGCGCGTCCATATCGCAGGGGTGACCGTAAAGGTGCACTGCCAGGATGCCTTTGGTCCGCGGTGTGAGCTTCCGCCGCACATCGGCTGGATCCATCTGCCAGGTGTCGGGCAACGAATCCACAAAGACGGGCGTGGCGCCGACGTAGGCGATGGCGTTCACCGCGGCGACATAGGTCAGCGTGGGGACAATGACTTCATCACCGGGACCAATTCCGAGCGACAAAAGCGCGAGGTGCAACGCCACCGTTCCGTTGCAGACGCTGATCGCCTGCTTAGTGCCGGCAAACGAGGCAAAACGTTCCTCAAACTCGCTGACAAACCTGCCCTTGGACGAAATCCAGGTTGAATCCAGACACTCAAGGACGTATCGCTTCTCGTTACCGGAAAGCTCCGGTTGATAAACGGGAATGGCGTAATTGGTCATACTTAGAGAGTTGTCCGCGGCCGATTGAAACTGACGGTCCATCGACGCGGCGCAAGATAACACCCGTGATCGGGATTGCCAGAAAAGAATTGGCACGGCGCCCTGTAGCCGGGCGCTACACCGCCTGTGCTAAGCGATTTATGCCGCGCGATTTATTGACGTCCCGGGAAAAATCTGCCATTTCTCACGCCTAATAGTGTACATGAATTCTCGTAGCCTTAACCCATGCGCGTTCGAAAGATAATCAACCGGGGCTTAAACCCGCTGACCGGTTACGAGATCAGCAAGGTCGAGTTCGGCCGCGACCTCTGGCCGGATGTCAAAACCGTTCTCGCCGGGAACAAAATCGAGACGGTTTTCGATGTGGGGGCCAACGAAGGTCAGAGCGCGCGTGAGTTCCTGCATCTTTTCCCTGGCGCCCGGATTTTCTGTTTTGAGCCCACCCCGGCAACCTTTGGGCAACTGCGCAGCTTCGCTGATACTCAGCCTCTCGTCACCCCTGTCAACAAGGCCCTGGGAGAAAGCCCCGGCACGGCGGCCTTCAACGAAAACGCGTTCCATCAAACAAATTCCCTGCTGGCGGCGAGTCCGCAGAGTGCCGATCACCTGGGACCTCAGGTTGTCGAGCGGCTAAAAACGATCGAGGTCGAAATGACGACTCTCGATGGCTTTTGCCGCGAAGCCTCGGTCAACCGCATTGACCTGCTGAAAATCGATGTGCAAGGCTACGAACTCAGCGTTCTCAAGGGGGCTGGCGAGCTGTTGGCCGGCCGGAAGATTGGCTGCGTGACCCTCGAGGTTAACTTTGTCCCCCTCTACGTAAACCAAGCCAGCTTCCAGGATCTGGTCGCGTTGTTTTCCAGCCACCGTTACGACCTCATGGGCTTTTATAGCTTCGCCCATTCCCGCGAAAATCAGCTGATGTGGTGCGAGTTGCTATTCGCGCCCCACCGCTGAACGGCGGAAGCATCAAACCTTGGGACCCAATCCCAACAGCCATTTCAGCCGCCGCCGGGGATACCGGAACCAGACCCGATTCCATAGAGACAGCCTCTCGCTCAGCGTGGTAGGGATTGTTTTCATCCCGGTCGGCACCCACCAGTTGTTTGGGCCGGTTCGATGGATGAGCCTGTAGCCCTGCTGGCGCATGTAGAAAAAGAGGTCCAGGGTTTCCATGTGGTCCTCCAGCAACACGAGCGCCGGTCGGCGTTTGGCCAGATTCAAACCCCGCAGCACGTTCAACTCCATGCCCTCAGTATCAATGGACAGCAGGTCAATGCGCGACACTTTGTGCTCGTCGAGGATGCTTTCGAGCGTCCGCACGGCGACTTTTATGCGCGAGGTGACCGGAAGCGTCTTGTCTTCTTCACCCAAGTGGGACCAGACATCGGACGCGGCAACGTTCAGCGTGGCTTCCCCAACCTGCTCGGGTGCGCCTGCCGCAGCCTCGCATATCGTGCTGTTTTTGCGAACAGCGCGCAGTTTTTCGCAACAGGCTGGCAGCGGCTCCACTAGGATGCCTTTCCATCCTTGCTGCTCCAGAAACCACGTTTGGCTGAGATCGGTGGGATGGTTCGCG